>ENA-OUQO01000045-OUQO01000045.1-human-gut-metagenome-genome-assembly--contig:-NODE-45-length-80354-cov-16.483605_pt1 | contig 80354 bp, 69 predicted proteins | sample MGYA00237944_ERZ548825 | MGnify/ENA primary metagenome ERZ548825 (study PRJEB26490, sample SAMN05194700) | human gut metagenome | biome: terrestrial biome; feature: human-associated habitat; material... | reverse complement strand
GTGGATGCGTACTTCCGTCCTCCATTGTCATGGATGCTTACCTTGTATATCGTGCTGGCTTTGGCCGGTCTTCCTGTTCTCATGGGATTTGCTATAAATATTAGTACATATGTACTAAATATAAATAACAAATCCAAACTGCCGAGTGCTTATTCTCAGCATTTTACGATTTATTAGTACAAAGTGCCGCAAAACTCAGATTAGTCTGATTTGTCAAGCCCATCCTTGATAGGATTTCTGCTGCTGTTCTAGGGACGGTGCAAAAGTTAATAATGTCTTGTTCCTTCCCCGGCAATTTGACTTTTGATGGTGCAACTCCGTTACTCTGACACGTTCTTGGTTACTACCCCGCCAAAAAGTAACTATGACCTCTTTCTTCTTGGTGCCGTTAACGACCTCCATTTTGTCATCCAGTTCACGAGCACGAAGGGAACCGCTGCCAATGCCTGAATAGGGTAGTAAAAATGCTCCGTGAGTAAAAAGCATCTTGTTCCGCGGAAGGGATGTACCAGATAGGACATCCTCAACCTCCAATCCGCCCGGAAGGGCGCCATCGGCATCCAAGTCATCCTTTTTATCACGGAACTCAGTTCCCCCTAGGCTGTTCCCGATAAAGCTGACGCATTTGACTGTGGCAGTAGGAAGCCAACGCCATGGATGTCTGCCGAACAACAGCATCGCCGCATAGGTGATGCCGCCATCAGAACGAATGAGCCCAAAGTTCTTCAACAAGCGTTCAACCGTCATTCCAGATGCCGCCAAACTAACAAGCTCGTCAGCGGAAGCATCCTGTATCTGCTCATAAGTCAAATCCTTGGATTTGTAGGACGCCTCAAACCTCTTTGTTAGGTAGGTCTTGACAACATTCATATCCAGGTCCGCAATAGTTGCTCCGGGGATGAGAGCCTCGTCTTGTCGGAATGTGCCGCTATCGGACATCATCTCGGCAATCTCTGCGTTGTCAACGATGCGACGCTTGTTAGCGCCGTTCTTAACCCAGACAATTCCCTTGTTGTCCTTGTATGGCTTATTGATGCCCTCAAGGACTGTAACGGCTATCAATTGCCCGCCAGGGACATCAACGTTTTCAGCTTTGATGGAAACGGCGGGATGGACTTGGTCGGTTGCGATTTGGGGAAGAAGCCCTGTTTGCTCCTGCACCTCCTTGCGTGAAAGCGCATTGACCTTTCCCGTTTTATCATTGACGCCGATGATAATCAATCCGCCTCCCCGCTCATTGGCGTAGCAAACCATTTCTTTCACCAACTCATACGCATCAGTGACCCGTTCCTTCATTTGAACGGGTGTCTGCTCACCTTTCCCACAAAGCTTGAGTATTTCTTGCGTTGTCATAGTCTCAACGTATTTCTACAAAGTTAAAGTTTTTCTCGCTCAAACACGGAAACCATCAGTATATTTTCCCTATAAGACACCCAGCATTAATAGAATTATTATTTTTCGCGTCACTATCGCTGAAAAGTGACATAGATTATAAGGTTTTTCGCAAAAACGGCTTTCTATGCGCTTCTGAGCGACTGTTTCAAAAATGGGAACAGGGGCAGTATCCGAAGGTCATATCGACTCATGAAAGAATTATCAAAAAACTACGGCCATTTCAAAAATTAGCCGTATATTTGTCGCGAATCATACGCATATGGCCAAGTTTTACCAAGACATCTCTGCAAGCGGAGGAACGATACGGACTCATGAACTACGTGAGCCCAGGGCTTACTATGGAATCAACAAGGCTATCAAATCCGGCAATGTCATCAGAATCAAGAATGGTGTGTATATTCTCCCTGAAGAACTGGCGACCACGATGATAGATGTTGAAAGGATCGTCCCCGGCGGTGTCGTTTGCATGTATTCCGCGTGGGATTATTATGGGCTTACCACTCAAATCCCTGATGGATTTTACGTTGCTATAGAAAAGCACAGGAAAGTGGTGGCCCCGGAGATTTCTGGCATCATTCTCTGCTATTGGGAAGAGAAATACTGCACGATGGGCGTTGAAGAAGCTGACATTGCCAATCATAAGGTTAAGATTTTCTGCATCGAGAAAAGCGTTTGCGACGCTGTAAAGTTTCGTAACAAGATCGGGAGTGAAGTGGCTGTTGAGATTCTTAGGAACTATCTCAAGCGCAAGGATCGTAACATTTCCCGTCTTATGGATTACGCAAAACAAATGAGAGTGCTGTCAACAATGAGACAATACCTTGAAATGGGGCTGTAATATGGAAAAGAAAAATGTAGCAAAGTCGGTTCGGGCCAAACTCCTGAACATCCGGGATTCAGTGCCTGGAACCGAATATATGCAGATTCTGCTCAGATACATCCAAGAGCGGATGTTGTACAGGCTGTCGATGAGCCAATATCGGGATAACTTCTGCCTGAAAGGAAGTGCACTTCTCTTCGCCTACGAAAAGTTCAAGGCTCGTCCGACGAAAGACATTGATTTCCTGGGCGACAAGATTAGCAGAGACAAAGAAACCATTCGAAAAGCTTTCCGAGAGATCTGCGCAATTCAATGCCCTGAAGATGGTCTTATGTTCGATAACGGAGAGAATGACATTAAGGTTGAGGATATTTCTTTGGACAAAGAGTATAACGGCGTCACAGTTACTGTGACAGCTCATCTTGACACCATTGTACAACCTTTTTCTATGGATATTGGGTTTGGAGATATTGTTGTTCCAGAGCCCCAGGAACTGGACTATCCCTTGCTTCTTGATGATATGCCGGAAGTTAGCATCAATGCTTATTCTTTGGAGACTGTTGTAGCAGAAAAGTTCCAGACAATGATTGATCGGGCGCTGGCAAACAGCAGGATGAAAGACTTCTATGATGTATATTCCATTCTTTCGTCAGAATCAGCACGTGTCAAGGTAAATGAGGAAACCCTTTCTGAAGCAATTGCCTCTGTTTTCAGCAATAGAGGAACGGCATATACTGAGAATCACCCTCTTTTCAATGGCGAATTCAAGAATGATCCTATCAAGCAGACTCAATGGAACGCATTCTTGAAAAAGATGAAATACAAGGGAGTCTTACCTCTGAATGAGGTCGTTGATTATATTACGAAAAAGTTGTCCCCCTATTGGCTATCGTTGAAGAAATGAATTCATTTCACACATACGCATTTCCTAACGCAAAGAGCATTATTGTTTGCGGAGATATTCACGGCGAATTCAACGCCGTGATATACAAGCTATGTATCCAATACCAGATGACAGAATTGCTGCCGGAAACCATACAGGAAGGACACGGGCGGCACTCCCTGTGCAATTCTTTCCGGTCTTTTCCACCGAACACCTTTGGGGAAGAAGCTACTTCAGAAACACGAAGAAGACGGCGAGCACAAGGCAGACGAACGCCGCGATGTGGTTCCAGTGGAGAGCCTCGCCTTTGAAGAGGAGGGTGACAACCAAAGTGAAGACGATGAGGGAGACAACCTCTTGGATAACTTTTAGTTGCATAAGGCTGAACGGGCCGCCGTTGCCAGTAAATCCGAGGCGGTTGGCTGGAACCTGGGCGCAATATTCAAAAAACGCCAGTCCCCAGGAGAAGAGGATGACCAGAATGAGCGGCCAGCTCGTCGAGACCTTCATCTCCTGAAGCTTCAGATGGCCGTACCACGCGAATGTCATAAATATGTTGGATAGCACCAACAAGAGGACTGTCCCTATCGCTTTCATCGCCTTGCAATCATAAAAACGGACACAAAGGTAGTAATATTTCACCTATATATTGTCATAGGAGATTCTACAAAAAGGGCCGGCGGAGAAAAGAATCCGCCGGCCTTTTTGATATATTCATCAAATGGTTATCTGATCATATTCTTTGGATCAAGGGCTTTGTCGAGTTCCTCCTTGGTGAGGATGCCTTTCTCAAGGACGATGTCATAGACAGAGCGGTTGGTCTCAAGAGCCTCCTTGGCGACCTTGGTGCTGGCCTTGTAGCCGATGATAGGGTTGAGGGCGGTCACGATGCCGATGCTGTTCTTCACCATCTCGTAGCAACGCTCCTTGTTGACGGTGATGCCTTCGATGCACTTCTCGCGCAGGGTGTTCATCGCGTTCGTAAGCCATGTTATGCTCTCCATGATTGATTCGGCGATCACAGGCTCCATGACATTCAGCTGGAGCTGTCCGGCCTCAGCAGCGAATGAGACGGTCATGTCGTTGCCGATCACCTTGAAGCAAACCTGATTGGTGACCTCCGGGATGACAGGATTGACCTTGCCAGGCATGATTGACGAGCCTGGAGCCATAGGCGGAAGATTGATCTCCTTCAGACCGCAGCGAGGACCGGAGGCCATGAGCCTGAGGTCGTTGCAAATCTTGGAAAGCTTGACTGCCAGTCTCTTGAGGGCACCAGAGTAGCTGACATAAGCGCCAGTGTCAGGAGTGGCCTCCACGAGATCCGGAGCAGCGATGAACTTCTCGCCTGTGAGTTCGGTCATCTTCTTGGCGCAAAGCTCTGCGAAACCAGGCTTGGCATTGAGGCCGGTACCGATTGCGGTGCCTCCCATGTTGATCTCATAGAGAAGATTCACGTTTCTCTCAAGGTTCAGAACCTCTTCCTCAAGGTTGGTGGCATAGGCGTGGAACTCCTGGCCGGAGGTCATAGGAACCGCGTCCTGAAGCTGTGTACGGCCCATCTTGATAACGTCCTTGAATTCCTCACCCTTCTCCTTGAACGCGTCGATGAGATCCTTGAGGCTCTTCTCCAGTTTTCTGTTCATCCTGATGAAAGCGTAGCGGAAGGCAGAAGGATAGGCGTCGTTGGTAGACTGGGCGCAGTTCACATGGTCGTTAGGTGAGCAGAACTGGTACTCCCCCTTTGCATGTCCCATGATCTCAAGAGCCCTGTTGGCGATCACCTCGTTGGCGTTCATGTTCACGGATGTTCCCGCGCCTCCCTGCATCATGTCCACAGGAAACTGGTCGTGGAACTTTCCGTCGATGATCTCGCGGCATGCCTCCACGATCGCGTCGGCGATCTTCGGATCCATAGCTCCGAGTTCCTTGTTCGTCTGTGCCGCGGCAAGCTTGATGCAGGCCATGGCGATGACGTACTCAGGGTAGTCGCACATCCTGGTGTTGGAAATCTTATAATTATTGAGAGCCCTCTGTGTCTGAACACCGTAGTAGGCCTCAGCCGGAACCTGAAGTTCCCCAAGAAGATCGGATTCAATCCTGAATTTCTCTTCGCTCATAATAAATCAATATTATCGGTTTATAAATTGTTTTACAATCTCTCTGACAAAGGTAAGTCCAAAAAAGATTATAAGCAAAAATGCCGCGATATATTTCAAATTATTATTTATTTACCGGGGCTGTCATGTAGTGACTGGGGGTGTATGGCTATTGTGCGAATCGAAAGCGCCGGCCCTATAGGGTCGGCGCTTTTGCATATTCATTTGTCAAAGATATTATTTCTTTGATGTCCTGGCGTTGCCATTCTTGGCGGCAAGGCGCTTCTGGTTCCAAATCGTAGCATCGAACATCACTGGTGTACCGATGAAGATGGAAGCGTAAGTACCGATGCAGATACCAAGGATAAGGGCGACCGCGAGACCTCTGATGGACTCACCACCGAAGATCGCGATAGCGAGCATGGTCACGAGAGTGGAGACAGAGGTGTTGACGGTACGTGTCAATGTCGCGTTGATGGCCTGGTTGGTGTTGGTCCTCACGTCAACATTCGGATGCAGGGTCCTGTACTCACGGATTCGGTCGAAGATAACCACGTTGTCGTTGATGGCGTAACCGATGATGGTCAGGATGGCCGCGATGAACGTCTGGTCAACGTCAAGGTTGAACGGAAGGATTCCGGAGAACAATGAGAAGAAACCGATCACGATGATCGCGGTGTGGGCAAGTGAAACGACTCCACCAAGGCCCCATGTCCAGCCCTTGAATCGGAAGGCGATGTAGGCGAAGATCACAAACAGGGAGAGGATGACGGCGATGATGGCGTCTCTCTTCATGTCGTTGGCGATCGTAGGGCCGACCTTGTCTGATGAGATGATACCGTTAGGATTGTCAACGGTTGACTTGAACTCGTCAAGTGTGATGTCTGTCTCAGCGAAGAACGGCTTCAAAGCGTTGTAGAGCTTGGCTTCAACCTCGGCGTCAACATCAGTTGACTCCTGATCGTTCTTGTACTGGGTTGTGATCTTCATCTGGCTCTCGCCACCGAACTGCTTTACCTCGACGGCACCGTCAAACTCAACGATAGCGGCATCACGAACCTGCTCGGCGGTTACCGGCTGGTCGAAACGTACAACATAGGTACGGCCACCGGTAAAGTCAACACCGTAAGTGAAGCCCTTGGTGAAGATAGACACGATTGAAATGACGATCAACGCGCCGGAAATGATGTAAGACCACTTGCGTGCGGCGATGAAGTCGAAATGCGTGTTCTTGAGGAAGTTCTTGGTGAGGTTGTTCTCGAAAGCGATGCTCTTGCCCTTCTCGATGCGGTCATCAAAGATAAGCCTTGTGATGAAGATAGAGGTGAGGACAGAGGTGATGATACCGATGATCAACGTGGTGGCGAAGCCCTGGACAGGACCTGAACCGAACACGAAAAGGACGATACCGGTAAGGAGGGTGGTCACCTGACCGTCGATGATGGCGGAGTAGGCGTTCTTGTAACCATCGGCTACGGCCTTGCCCAGACCCTTGCCAGCAGCAAGCTCTTCCTTGATACGCTCGTAGATGATCACGTTGGCGTCAACGGCCATACCCATTGTCAGGACGAGACCGGCGATACCAGGCAATGTCAGGACAGCTCCGAATGAAACGAGGACTCCGAAGAGGAGAAGCACGTTGCAAAGGAGTGCGATGTCAGCGGCGACACCGGCGCCCTGATAGAAGAAAATCATGTAAACGAGAACCAAGAGGAACGCGATGATGAAGGAGATCATACCGGCGTTGATGGACTTGGCACCGAGTGAAGGACCTACAACCTGCTCCTGGATGATGGTGGCAGGCGCAGGAAGCTTACCTGACTTGAGGACGTTCACAAGGTCGGTGGCCTCATCCGGAGTGAAGTGACCGGTGATAGAGGAACTTCCGCCCGTGATGGCTCCATTGACGTTAGGGTAGGAATATACCATGTCATCGAGGACGATGGCGATTGCCTTGCCGACGTTGTCGCTGGTCATACGGGCCCAGACATTGGCACCCTCGGCGTTCATGGTCATGGAGACAGAAGGCTCTCCGTTTGAACCGTGGTCGTAAACGACACGCGCGTCGGTGATGACACCTCCGTCAAGTTTGGCCTTGCCGTCCCTTGAGGTCGCCTTTATGGCGATGAGCTCAAATACATTGTCACCCTGAACATACTCGGAAGGTTTCACCGACCACATAGGCTTGAACTCGGCCGGGAAGATCTCGGCGATCTGAGGCATGGCGAGATACCTGTTGACCTTGGCGGTGTCGATCGCGGCGGCGAAACCGATGCAGGCATTGTTAGATCCTGAAGGGCTCAGCACAGCGAAGAGAGGATTGGCCTTTCTGTAAGCGTCAATCTCAGCGGAATTGTCCTGGTTCTGAGCGATCTCTGAATTGAGAAGAGAGTCAACACCTTCTTTGGCTACATTCTCGGCGGCAGGCTCGGCGACCGCTGTGGTGTCGGCCTCTCCAGCAAGAATCTCAGCCAGCTTGGCGTTGGCCTCGGCAAGATAGCCGGAAAGTTCCTGGCTGGTATAGGTCTCCCAGAACTCAAGGGAAGCGGTTCCCTGAAGGAGCTTCCTCACACGCTCAGGCTCCTTGACGCCCGGAAGCTCGACGAGGATACGTCCGCTGTTGCCAAGTTTCTGGATGGACGGCTGGGTCACACCGAAACGGTCGATACGGCTTCTGAGGACGTTGAACGAGTTGGCGACGGCACTCTCAGCCTCGTCACGGATGACACTGATGACATCGGCGTCTGAAGAGGCCGGGGTGATCTTGTCTTTCATCTCGTAAGTACCGAAAATCTGGGCAAGGTGCTGACCGTTGCTCACTTCCTTCCACGCATCCGCGAAAAGAGTGATGTAGTCCTCTCTGGAATTAACGCTGCGTTCCTTGGCAAGGGCGAGAGCCTTCTGGAACTCAGGATTCATGCTGTTGCCGGAAATGGCCTTCACAAGATCCTGAAGCTGCACCTGCAGCATGACGTTCATACCACCCTTGAGGTCCAGACCAAGGTTGATCTCCTTGGCTTTGCACTCCTTGTAGGTGTTCCAGAGGAATACCTTCTTCGAAGAGATGGAATCAATGAATACCCTGTTCTGTTCCTTCCTGATCGAATCCAGATAGTAAGCCTGGTCATTTTCAGGAACCTGGGCGAAAGCCGCTGAATTCTGAGCCGCCACGGCAGCTTTCTCAGCGAACTTGGCCGCTTTCTTCTCCTGGATGGAAGTCACCGCTGTGAAGGAAAGCTGCCAAATGGAAGCGATCGCAAGCAGAATGGCGACAAGCCTAATCCAACCTTTACTTTGCATAATTGTGTACTTTTATTATTGTTTTTAATTTTTGCGCATAAAAATAAGGGTACAAATTTAGCATTTTTTTCTTAGAAAGAAATTATCTGCCAAGTATTTCTTATTTTTGCAGACGCAATCACCGAGATTTTTCAGAATGAGAAACAAAATATTCATCGGCATTCTAACTCTGCTCGCGCAGATCACATTCAACGGAGAGGCTCACGCGCAAGTCTCCCCGACCAGACTCATGATCAAGGCTGACTCGTGCCGGCTGGCCTACAGCTTCGAGGAGGCGGTCAAGTACAGCGAAGGCGCCATCGAGATTCTGGACTCAACCGCTTCGGCAAAGGCGGAGGAACAATTGTTGATGGCACGCAATGGACTGAACATGATGGGGTTCTGCAGCCAGCCGACTGTCGTCGCGAAGCGGACATTCCCGCTCAGGGACTTCTTCTTGTTCTACCCGCTGAAAGATTTCAGCTGGAGGAAGACCCCGAACCAGCTCGACTCTTTGGGCGGAGACGACCTCTCTCGCGCCATCTACATCCCTGACGACGCAAAGGACATCTACTACTCAGCCAAAGACGAGGAGGGCATCAGGAATATTTACTGCACACATCTGACGGATTCCCTATGGTCCGCACCGGCGCTGATCAACGAGCAGATGACCAGTTCCTCGGACGAGATCTACCCGATGCTGTCCCCTGACGGACAATCACTTTACTTCGCCTCCAAAGGTCTGTACGGCATGGGAGGCTACGATCTCTATGTCTCAAACTGGAACAGCGAGACCAACGATTGGGACATGCCGGTGAATATGGGCTTTCCATATTCATCACCTTACGACGACTTCCTTTTCGTCAACACGGAGGACGGGAAATATTCCATCTTCGCGTCGAACCGCGAGTGCGGCCGCGACAGTGTGACAATCTATGTACTTGAATATGACAGCATGCCTGTCCGGAAAGCCGTCACCGATGTAGGCGAGCTGAGGACTCTGGCAGCCCTGAATCCGGCCAAGGATCCTTCCAGGATCGACAATGACGCGGCGGTTCCGGACGATGGGCAACACGATGAAGGCACAAAGCGCTACATGGAAAAGATGCGTGAGGTTAGAGCCTTGCGTGACTCGGTGGCAAGGTACGGAAAGAATCTGGACAAGATGCGCTCGGAACTTGCGGCGGCCTCAGCGGAAGAAAAAGCCAGACTCACGGCCGAGATATCCGACAAGGAATTGATGCTTCCGACCTTGAACAGTTCCTTAAACGCCGCGGTAAAGGAGCTCCAGAACATCGAGATGGATTTTCTGGCCAACGGAATCGTGATCGACACGCGGCGGCTCCAGGCCGAGGCCGACAAGGATATTGTCGGGACAGCCTCCGGCTACACATTCTCCAAAAACAGTTACGGCCCGGATCTTCATCTGGAGATCCTCAAGCCGAAACCTTCGTTCGACTATTCGTTCATGATCCTCCCGGAAGGACGTTTCGCCGAGAACAACACCCTGCCGGAAGGCATTGTCTATCAGATAAGAATATTCACCCTCAGCAGAAAAGCCTCTGTCTCCGACCTCAACGGCCTGAGTCCTGTGTTCGAGAGAACCACGACAACCGGTAAGCACGCCTATTCCGTCGGGCTTTTCAAGTCCTACAAAGATGCTCTTTCCAACCTTAACAAGGTGAAGAAGAGAGGGTTCCGCGACGCGCAGATCGACGCGTTCCAGAATGGCCAGATCATCGGCGTGTCGAAGGCCAGGGATCTTGAGTCGAAGGTCAGGACCTTGATGATGGTCAGGATCTACCCGGAGAACGGGCAGTCTCTGTCCGAGGAGGCCATCGCGGCGATCCACGAGCATTCGGACAAGGATCTCATCAAGAGCGTCGAGGCCGGAGCCGTGGTGTTCACCGCCGGCCCGTTCGAGGACAAGTCGCAGGTGGACGCCCTTGTCGCCGCCCTGAAGGCCGCCGGTGTCGAGAACATCTCCGTCACCGAGTCCGCCTCGGAATAGATTCACTGAAAGAAAAACGTGACCAAGATGAAGAAAGTCGGGAAAGTTCTTGTGGTTGATGACAATGCGGGGATCCGGTCCGCGTTGAAGATCTTGTTGCCTATGCGGTTCGAGGCGGTGGAGATCCTGCCGTCACCGGCACAGCTTATCAGCACCGTCAATGCCTTCCAGCCGGATGTGATCCTGCTGGACATGAATTTCAACACGGACATCAACACTGGAAATGAGGGACTTTTCTGGCTCAGCGAGTTACGCAACAACAACCCGAACCAAAAAGTCGTGCTGTTCACGGCCTACGCGGACATATCCCTGGCCGTGGAGGGGATGAAAAGAGGGGCGTTCGACTTCATCGTGAAGCCTTGGGAGAACGAGAAATTGCTCGCCACGCTGGAAAGGGCGGTGACGGAGAACCGGAAGGACAGCCGGCAGTCTAATGAATATGTCACCGGCCCGACCGGGATGTACTGGGGCACTTCACAGGCTATGGCCGAAATCAAGAAGACAATCGAGAAGATCGGCCCTACCGATGCCACGGTTCTGATCACCGGCGAGAACGGAACGGGTAAGGATCTTCTGGCCAGAGAGATACACAATCATTCCGAGCGGCGGAACGGCCCTATGGTCAGCGTGGATGCCGGAGCGATTCCGGAGACCCTTTTCGAGAGCGAGCTCTTCGGACACGTCAAGGGAGCGTTCACGGACGCCTATGCCGACAAGGCCGGAAAGGTCGAGTTGGCCGAGGGCGGAACCCTTTTCCTGGATGAGATCGGGAATATTCCTTTACACCTTCAGGCGAAGCTTCTGAGGGTTCTCCAGAACAGGACGATCACGAGGGTGGGCGACACCAAGCCGCGCAATGTGAACATCCGCCTTGTCTGCGCCACGAATATGGATCTGCGCCAGAAGGTGCAGGAAGGCTCGTTCAGGGAGGATCTCTTCTACAGGATCAACACGATGAGCATCCATCTGCCGGCCCTGAGGGAGCGCCCGGAAGACATCGTTCCGCTCGCCGGGATATTCATAAAAAGGTTCGACGAGAAGTACCACCGCGAGGTAGAGGGCATCGATCCGGAGGCGAAGGCCGCTTTGAAGGACTGCCACTGGAGCGGGAATATTCGTGAGCTCCAGAACTGCATCGAGAAGGCGGTCATTCTGGCGGAAGGCAGTAATCTGACAGAGAACGAGTTGCAGCTGCCGTCAGAGGCTCTGGTCGAGGGAAGCGAGACTTCTGTGGCGACGCTGGAGGAAGTGGAGGAGAAGGCCATCCGCGCCGCGGTGGAGAAATATTCCGGGAATATGTCGCTGGTTGCCAAGGCGTTGAATGTCAGCCGCCCGACCCTCTACAGCAAACTCAAGAAATACGGGATTTAGTCGAAGTTTATGAATATGCTTCCGTGGCCTCAGATAGCGATTCCGGCCGGCGTTCTGGTGCTGGTGGCTTTGCTTGCGGTGCTTCTTACACGGCATCGCATCCTCAAGAAAGTAACCTATATACTTGATGCCCTGGAGGATAAGGAGACCAATTTCAGGTTCGACGAGGGGGGCTTGGGCAGCCGGAAGATCAACAGGACCCTGAACCGAATCCGTACCATATTCCAGAAAGAGACGGCCGACATCCGGGAGCAGGAGGAATATTACGGACAGATGTTGGACAAGGCCAAGACCGGCATCGTCGTGCTGGAGTCTGGGACGGATTCCGTGCTTTACACCAACAAGCAGGCGTTGATTCTTCTGGGAGTGTCGTCTTTAAGCACCTTACGGCAACTTGACATCGTAAGCCCTTCATTAAGAGGAGCCTTTGAGAAAGTCGAGGAGGGGCTGGACCAGAAAGCGTCCATCTATTCGGAAAGCTCGCAGACGAACATTTCCCTGTCCGCCACATCGGCGCACATCGGGCGTAAGGACGTGAAAATCATCGCGGTAAACGACATCTCTGAGGCCATCGAGGAGAACGAGTCTGTGTCCTGGACGAGGCTCATCAGGGTTCTCACACACGAGATCATGAACACCGTCACACCGATCGCCTCCCTTTCCGAGGCTCTTTCCGAATATGCCGGGACGATCACTCCGCCATCAGACGGGCCGGATCTCAAGGCAGGTCTGGAGACCATCGCCAGTTCGTCCCGTGGTCTTATAAAGTTTGTCAATTCGTACAGGGATCTGACCCACGTGGCCGTGCCGGTCAGGAAGGCGTTTTTCGCTCGCGACCTCGCGGCCAAGGTCATCGATCTGAGCCAGCCGGTGTTGACCGCCGCCGGGGCTACCGCTGGATTTGTGGAAAAGACCGAGGACGTGCTTCTGTACGCTGACGAGAGCCAGATCTCACAGATTCTCATCAACCTTGTCAAGAACGCCGCTCAGGCCGGGGCGCGGCACATCGAAATCTCTGCCGAGATTGACAAGAGGGACAACGTCATCATCAATGTGAGCAATGACGGGCCGCCTATCAGCGCGGCAAGCCAGGAGGAGATATTCATTCCGTTCTTCACGACCAAGCCTGAGGGCAGCGGAATCGGACTGAGCCTTTCCCGTCAGATCATGAGGATGCACGGCGGCACCCTCCGCCTCTCCCGCTCCGACACCGAAGCCACCGTCTTCACGTTGATATTCAAGTAAAACTCCTTAGCGGACCATGGGATGGAACATATTCATTATCAAGAATATAATAATTTACCTTCAGTAGTTTTCCACCAAAGGTACAACGCTTATTCACTGTCAATCAACAGGTTAATCGCCACTCATTGATTCCGAGCGAGTGGCAACTAAGTAGCTCATTATCAAACAATAAAGCAAGTACGTGGTGCATAAACCGGCACCACGTACTTGCTTATTATATTAGTTGACAGATAGTTATCTGCCACGACACTGCAATCGCATTTCGATGGTTGGTGAGCTGTCGAACCACGGGTTCAACGATGGCACGCTCAGCGACCGGGATAGCAGGACTACCCTACTCGTTCTTGAGGGACTCGACAGGGTTGGTGTGAGCGATCCTCAGGGAGCCGATCACGATGACGCTGACGATTATGGCCAGCACGATGATGTCGGCGGCGATGAAGAACAGAGGTGACAGGGTGATCTTCAGGGCGAACTGCTCCAGCCAGTAATGAGCCACAAGCCAGGCGCCTGCGTCACCGATGATCACCGCGAAGACAGCCACCTTCAGGATGTCCATCACGAGCATCGACACGATCTCAGAGGATTGCGCTCCGTTGACCTTGCGGACGGCGATCTCGGCGCTTCGGCGATAGTTCTCGTCACGGACGTAGGAGATCAGGCCGATCACCGCTATCAGCAGGGCGAACAACGCTCCAAGGGTGTAGGTTCTCTTCATCTGCCTCGTCGGATCGTATAGGCTCCTGAACGTCTCGGCGTAAGACTTCACCTCGGCGTCGCTGTCAGGAGCGACCTCCCGGATTGTCTTCTCCACCTTACGCATCGTCTCCGGAGTGACATCCGTGAGCTTCACGACAAGTGTCTGCATCAGCCTTGACCAGTCAAAGTCAGCCTTTTCCTCATCGGTGAGGAAGTCCTTGTTCCAGCAGAAACGCACGCTCGGACGGTTGTCCGGATCAGAGACGCTTCCGATGACATAGTCCTCATAGACTCCGCAGATCGTGACCTGCCCGTGCTCGGTGATGCCGACAATCTTTCCAACGGCTCCGTCAGACCAGTTGGCGAAAGCCGCCATCTTGGTCACAAAGGACTTGCTGACAGCGACATCATTCGGTCCTTTTGGAGCGGATCCCTCGACGAGCCGGAAGCCCATCATATTGAAGAAACCTTCCGTGGCGCCATATTCATCAGCGACATTGAAGAGTTCCCTGTCGTCACCAGGAAGGGTAATATTATTGCCGGAAGCTGACGCCAAAGGTGTCACGTAGGTCAGTTCAGCAGCCTCGACCTCAGGCAGCTGGCGAAGAGCACCGGCGATGGCTGTCATCTTCGTCTGGTCGTAGGACGGGAATGTCTCATAGACAAGATTGCTGTAGTTGTAGCCCGGATCGGCGTTCAGCACCTTGCGGTACTGGAAGCTGACGATCAGCACCAGCGACACCAGCACGGCGTTGATGGCGAACTGGAAGGCAAGCAGTGAGATCTTCCAGCGGCGCTTGCTCTCCTTGTAGCCTCGGAAGGCGCTGGAAATAGGGATTTTGGTGAACATCCTCGCCGGAATGACGGCGGAGACAAGGAACACCAAGATCACAATCCCGACAATGATCCAGACGGAAAGCGGAGTGACAAGATCCTTCACAGGGACTCCCAACAGGGATTCAACCGCACCCCTGAACGCAAAGATCAGCAGGGCTGCCACGGCGAGGGAGACACCCAAATTCCAGGCGGTCTCCTTGAGCAGGATCTTGTTGATGTCCCAAGGCTGGGCTCCGTAGCATTTGCGGACTCCGACCTCGCGCGCCCTGCGGATGACATCCGAGATCGCCACAAGGACGTAGTTCATAATGGACACAAGCAGCAGCAGAGCGGCGATGATGGCAAGTATGAACACAAGGTTCCTGACCTCCGGCTTCGAGCTGTGCTCGGTGGCCAAAGGCGAAAGGAAGTACCAGAGAGTGAGTCCGCTCTTCTCCATTTCCTCCAAAGGCTGGTGAGCCTTCTGCATCTCGTGGATGGCATCCTTAAGCGACGCCGGATCAACCCCTTCGGCCAATTTGACGAAAGCGACGTACCTGTCGTTGCCGACCCAGTTGGAGAGGCTCCACTTGCTCATCGCCTCGATGGAAAGGATGACATCGGCGTGGATCGATCCGTTCTTAGGGAAGTCCTCATAGACTCCGCAGACAGTCAGCTTCAGATTCGGATTGTCCTCGTTGGCGATCTGCTTGCCGACAGCCGCTCCGACTCCACCAAGTTTCTCGGCGAAAGTCTTTGAGATGGCCACATCGCCGCTCCACGACCTCAACGCCTTTTCCGGCTCACCGGCGAGGAACTGGCGATTGAATATCCTGAAAAAGCAGGAATCCGCTAAAAGGTGCTCGGCCGCCACCTTGCTTCCATCGTCATCGATGATGAAATTCTCGCTGTTGAATATGCTGGTGAACCTTGTGGCCTCCAGCACTCCCGGCACCTCGGCCTTGAATCCCGGAGCGATGGCTCCGCTGACCTGACCGAAATCCTTATCCTCACCTTGCATAACGGCGCCGGTGCGGATCTTATAGATTCTGTCAATGTCCTTATAGACATTGTCGTACGAAAGTTCAAAGCAGACCTTGGCGATCAGGATGACGGCTATCGCCATCCCGACTCCCAAGGACAAAACCTTGATGATCAAATCACTTTTTCTTCTCATACCCATTCCTCCACATGGAGGCTAATCTTTTATCGTTCAATATTTTGCTTGCATATCCTCCTCCCGATTCCAGCGGTGAGGACACATCATTATATTCCTAATCTTCAATCGTTTAGGCTCCACAGCCTTTGCATCACATCCAGAAGGTTGCCACGACGAACCCTCCGCGCTTCGCGCTCCGTCCCTCCCAGCCTGACGGCTGGGCCCCTCCCGCTTATGGCCGCGGGTGGCCAAGGTTCGCTGTGGCAACCTTCCGGATGATAAAGACAGAATCGTAACAGATTCCAAGTCCATCTTGACACGCTCAGTGACCGAGATATTATTCCTTCTTCAGTTCGATCGCCGGGTTGGTGCGGGCGGCGCGGACAGCCTGCCAGAGGACGGCAAGGGCGGCAATGACGGCGGTGAACAGACCTGCCACCGCGAAGATCCACCAATGGAGACCGATGCGGTAGGAATAGCCGTTCAGCCAAGTGTGCATCAGGTACCACGCCACCGGGACGGCGATGACGAACGCCACACCGATCATCTTCATGAACTCGGCCACAAGGCCCCACAGAACAGAGTTATAGTCAGCGCCATAGACCTTCTTGAGAGACACTGTCCTGCGTTCCTGCTGCATATAGTACGAACTCATCGCCACGAGACCCAGAGCCGAGACAAACAGTGAAAGAATTGTGAATATGACCATGATCTCCAACACCCTGTTCTCGGAAGCGAACACAGCCTTGATGTCATCCTCGACATAGCTGGCATCGAATAACTTATCCGGGTACAATTCGCTAAAGACCGCCTTGACCCTTGCGAAAGCCTCTTTGTGATCCGACGTGGTCTTCACAAGAATCGTCCACGGCCACTTCCCGGCAGGATATTCATCATACTGGTAGATCAACGCAGGATGCTGCTCCTCCAGCAACGGCTTGATCTTGAAGTCGTAGTAGATTCCTCCTATCTGCCATGTGCTGTTGGACTTGGTTGTGAACTCCGTGGCGGTCTCGTCTATTTCGAGGATTCCGTAGGCATATTCATTAAGCCAATAGCAGTCAGGTGTGTGATTGTCCTGCTTCTTCCTGATGCCGAGGATGTTGAAGTAGGCGCTGTCGCCCTTCACCATCTGGAACGACGCCTCTTTTCCGCTTTCGGTGGACATAGTCCTGTTGTTGGTGTCGAACATCGGGTAGCCATCGCCGAGACCGACAGCCTCAACGCAGCTTTCCGCCTTAAGTTTGTTGATGAGCGGAGCCAATTCGCCCGCGCGGCCATATTCATTGCTGATGGTGATCTGATCCTCAGTGTTATAGCCCATCGGAGCGTTGATCATGGAGCGGATCTGAAGGTACATCGTGAAAGCGGTCACGAGCATCACGACCGTGATGACATTCTGAATCACAATGATGACCTTGCTGTAGAGGGTCTTTGTCTTGAGTCTGAGCGTACCGCGGACAATCTCGATCGGCTCGGCCTTCTGGATGATGAGCGCAGGCACGATACCAGCGATGACACCGACCAGAACCGTGAACAGGACACAGACAATCACACTCACCGGAGAGACAGCCTCGAAAATCGAGATGTCATAGTTCAGCACCTTCGAAGCCGCTGGGGAAATGGCCTCGCCAAGCAGGATGGCTACGATCATAGCGGCCGCGCAGATGATGGTGCTCTCGACAATCATCTTCATGAATATGCCGCCTTTCGTCGCCCCGATGAGCCTTCTGGTGGCCATCTCCTTGGCACGGAAGCCGGAGAGAGCCGTGGTCATATTCACATAGTTCAGGATGGCGAACAGAAGCAGCAGGAAGCACATTCCGGCAAGCAGCATCACTGTCGTCTTGTTGCCAAGACGCAGACTGTCATTATAGTCCTCATTGCCGTCCGACAGGAAATAGACATCACGTAAAGGAATGATTCTCACGTCATTATCACCTCCGCCGTAGTCTGACATATATCTCCAGAAATTCTCCCGGCACCATTTAAGAATATCATCGTGTCTGGCCGGAAGATCGGCGTTCGGATAAGCCATCACAAAGCAAGTGGATGATCCGGCGTTGGACATCCGCTCATCGTTCGCCTGGTTGGTGATCGTCATGATCTCTCCGCGAAGGAATATGTCGCACGGTCTGATGATGGAGTTCTCAATGTCCTTGAACACACCTGAGACTGTCAGGTTGCTTACCGTTGAGTCAGCGCCGTCGAAACGGATCTCACGTCCAACCGGATCCCTGTCCCCGAACTGAGCCTTGGCGAAAGACTCACTGATCAGGACTCCGCTTATCGAGGCCTTCCACTCACTGAAGTCGCCCTCCACGAGAGGGAAACTGAACATATCGAAAAACGACGAGTCAGCGTAAGAAGTCCTGGCGTTCACGATGTTGCCGTCGATCTTGTACTCCTGCATTCCGTTGCTGGAATATGAAGCTGACCTCTCAATCTCCGGAAAGTTAGCCTTCATGTGGCGGGACAGCCAGTAAGCGGACGAAAGGGTCTCTTTCTGTGCGATGACGTAGATCCTGTCGGCGTTCTTTTGGAACGAGTCCGTGCTCAGCTGACTGGTGACGTACACGGCCAGAAGCAGGACAAACGCCATCGAGAGGCTGAGTCCCAGAAGGTTGACCGCGCTGTAAAGTTTGTTGCGCTTCAAGAAGTTAATGAAACTGTTCATAATCCATTCACGGCCTCGCGGAGGCCAACTTTTTGTTTTTCATTCTTTTGCTTCCCTATCCTCATTCCCGCTTCATGCAAGAGGACATCCAAGCATATTCCTAATGGTCAATCACTTATCCTCCACGGATTTTTACCCGTTTGGAAATCCCATCCAGAAGGTTGCCACGACAAACCCTCCGCGCTTCGCGCTCCGTCCCTCCCAACCTGCGGCTGGGCCCCTCCCGCTTATGGCCGCGGGTGGCTAAGGTTTGCTGTGGCAACCTTCTGGATGAACCGAGACAAAGTATTAAGGAGTTTGACTATAAGATTCAGGCAACCTTCCGCCAATAATATCTTAAACGTGAGGGGCGGCGCTTATGGGTGGTATAATTACATTATCTACTGTCAAGTCCGTAGTGACGATTCATCAGCTATCGCCAAGTAATCAGCCGACCCTCACGAGAAAGATTCAACGCTAAAGCTCGTTCTTCACGTCGGAGACGATCTGGCCGTCGAACAGGTCGATGGTGCGCTGTGCCACGGCGGCGTCTCTCTGGGAGTGGGTCACCATAACGATGGTCGTACCTTCCTTGTTGAGCTCGCTGAGGAGATCCATAACCTCCTTACCGTTCTTGGAGTCCAGGTTACCGGTAGGCTCATCGGCGAGGATCAGTTTCGGACCTGCGACCACGGCACGGGCGATGGCGACTCTCTGCTGCTGACCTCCGGAAAGCTGCTGAGGAAAGTGCTGGGCTCTGTGGCTGATGGCCATTCTCTTCATAATCTCGGTGACCTTCTGCTTACGCTCGGCCGCGGAGATGTTCAGGTACCTCAACGGAAGCTCGATGTTCTCATAGACATTCAGTTCATCGATCAGGTTGAAGCTCTGGAACACGAATCCGATGTTACCCTTACGGAACTTGGTGCGCTCCTTTTCCTTGAGCTGGCTGACCTCCGTGCCGAGAAGTTCGTAGGAGCCTCCGGTAGGGTTGTCAAGAAGGCCGAGGATGTTCAGAAGGGTTGACTTACCGCAACCGGAAGGACCCATGATGGCGACGAATTCTCCGTCAGCGATTTCGAATGAAACTCCATTGAGGGCTGTTGTCTCGATCTCCTCTGTTCTGAAGACCTTGGACAGATTGTTGACTTTAATCATGGCTTTGAAAATTTTTATTTGTTATTGTTTATATTCATTAATCAATTAGAAGACAAGCACATCGCTGTCGCCGTAGTTGTCGTAGGAGGAGGTGATGACCTTCTCGCCAGGCTCCAGCCCTTCAAGCACCTCATAGAACTGAGGGTTCTGACGACCGATGCGGATCTCGCGTTTGACAGCCTTGCCTCCATCCTTGCTGACCACATAGATCCACTTGCCTCCCGTCTTCTGGTAGAATGTCCCGCGAGGGATGAGGACCGCCCGCTCCGGCTGACCGAGCTGAAGGTTCAGGTAATATGTCTGGCCGGTCCTGATGTTGTCGGGCTGCTGGCCCTCGAACTTGAAGTCCGCCTGGAACTTGCCGTCACGCACCTCCGGATAGACCTTGCGCACCTGCGCGTCGTACTTCTCGCTCTGACGCTCAAATGTGGCGTCGAGTCCCGGAACCACACGGTCAATATAGTGTTCATCTATCTTAGCCTCAATCTTGTAGCTACCCTCGGAGTTAATCTGACCGATCTTGGTGCCGGCACCGATGTATTGGCCAAGGTTCGCATCCAACAGTCCGAGAACCCCGTCGATCGGAGCCTTGATCGTAAGGCTCTCCTTGCGGCGGCGTATGAGTTGCATGTTCATCTTCATGTTGTCAAGACTCTCGCGCAGACTCAGAAGTTGGGTCGAACGGTAGAGACTGTCCTGCTCCATACTCTTGAGAGTCAGGTCAAGGTTCTGCTGCGAAAGCTCATAATCCTCCTGGGCCTTGAGGTAATCCTCCTTTGAGATGAGCTTCTCCTTGTAAAGCTGCCGGTTCTGCTCGAATGCCCTCTTGTTACGCCTGGCCTCGGAGGCGTAGCGGAGACGGTTCTGCTCATGGGAGAGTTTCTGCTGCTCCATCGAGATCATCGTGTTACGAAGGATGTTCTCCTTTTCCGCAAGCTCAGCCTCGGCGTTAAGTATCTGAAGGTCAAGGTTATCATTGGACAGCACAAGAATCGGTTCCCCGGCCTTGACGGTGGAGCCTTCCTCGACGATGATCTTCTGGACGGTACCGCCTTCGAGCGGGCTGATCTGGATTGTGACCATTGGCTGTACCTGACCGCTCACACGGATATAGTCGTTGAACTGTCCGTCAGTCACCTGGCTGACCGTGATCGTGTCCTTGTCAACCCTGAGGGTCTTGGAATTGTCTCTGAACACGAGGTAGAGCACGAACACTACCACGATGGCTCCAAGCCAGTAAGGCATCGCCTTTTTTGTGAAGGCTGATCTCCAACCTTTCTTTTTCTCGATTATCTTGTCCATAATGTTTGTTATTATTCGTTGATTATTACTGAGGTGGTCGCTTCGACAGGCTCAGCGACCGGCACGGTCATATTCATTGATTGATGTAATCCACTCCGTTATAGTAGTTGACCACGCTGCGCTTGATGAAGTAGGTCAGCAGCGAGTTGAGCCGCTGGGCGTTCGCCTCAAGGTAGTTGTTCGATGCGGTCTGGAACTCGATCGGAGAGATTAACCCCTGCTCCAACTTTTTCATATTCAATGAATATGCTTCCTCCTGCACATCGGATTTTCTCTGCGCCTGAATATAGGCGGCCGACGCTCCGTCGCGATCCTGGACAGCCCTGCGCACCTCGGCGGAGATGTCCCTCATCTTCTGGTCGTACTCGGCTGAAGCCTTGGCGACCGCGTTCTTCTTTCTTGCGATGTTGCTGTGTCGCTGAAGTCCTGAGAAGATTGGAATATTCAGGGACAGCTGGACATATTCACCACCATTGTTCTTGAACTGCGTGCGGAAAGGGTCGGATGCCGAGCCGCTGCCAGGGTAGGTGAAGTAAGTCGTGGACCATCCTGCGTAGGCGTTCAGCGAAGGGAGAAGCTGCCATCTGGCTGTGCTGAGCTCACGCTTGGCGTTCAAGAGGTTATAGCGTGCCACACGTGCGGCCGGGTTGTTCGCCTGCGCGAAATCAACCATATCCTCCAGAGCCAAGGAATCGGTCAGCATCCTTTCGCTGTCAAGGGTCACCGGAAGCTCAGTGTCGATGACAAGCTCGTGATCCTCAGACCAGAACATCACGTCCTCAAGTGTGATCTTAGCGTCGTTGAGCTTGTTGTTGGCCTCAACGAGTTGGTACTGTTTGTCGGCGAGGTTGGAATCCATCTCCACAACATCCGCGTGCCCCTTCTGTCCAAGTTCCTCCTGACGGCGGGCTTTTGTGAGAGATTCCTCGGCGACCTCGACCTGAGCCTTGTAGATGTCGGCCAGCTGGCTGTAATAGAGCACGTTGCAGTAGGCTTCCATCGTGGCGAGGCAGATGTCAGCCTCAATCTGGTCTTCCTGCGAGTTGCCAAGAGCGATGGAAGTCTTGGAGATCTTCATATTGTTCACGGCCTTGAATCCGTTGAAGAGAGCGATGCCGGCGCTTACACCATAACTGTTGTGGAACGAGGTTGTGGTGACGTAGGTGTTGGTCTTAGGGTCAACCGCACGTCCGAAGTTATAGTAAGCCGAGCTGCTTCCGCTTATCTCAGGGGTGAACGCATCGAAGATCGCATCCCTTCTCGCAAGCCGTGCGTCACCATTGGACGCCTGCTGGATCCTCACCTTGGTGCTGTTGCTGATCGCATATTCCATACAATCCTTCAGCGTCATCGGAGTCGGAAGCGCCTCCTGCGCGAAAACCGGAGCGGCGACCATCATCGCGAATGTTATGAATATTGTCTTTTTCATATTTCTTTTTCCTTTTCGGTAAAAGTCATAAGCATTAGGCGTGCCAAAATATTCAATTAATTAGTTATGAATATTTTAGCGATTTTAGCGATTTGGGAAAGTGTAAAGAAATTTAACACTGGGTGTAAAGAAACTTTACACTTTCACCGATCACTTCGACAAGCTCAGCAACCTGATCTTCCCTGCATTGACGTCAGATCGTGCACCAGAATGTGACGATGAACGGGATGGAGAATTCGAGGACGAAGCCATGGAAGAGGGAGATCACTGAATATTCCTTGCCGGAGGATGCCATGATGATCGGAAGTGTGGTGTCCATCGATGTAACGCCACCGGCGGCTATCGGAGCGAGCGGACCACCTATTCTGACAAGAAGCGGAGCCAGCAGAAGCGTGGCCATCTCCCTTATGATGTTGGACAACAATGCAACGGTACCGAGTTCGGCGCCACGGTAACCGGTTATGAATATGCTGGAGAGGGAATAGTAGCCGAATCCGGAGCCAACGGCCAGACAGTCTGTGGCCGACCTTCCGGGCAGAATCAGTGCGGCCGCAAGCGCCCCGGCGAATGTGCCGAGCATAGTTCCGACTGGAAGCAAAGCCATTCGCACATCAAGGGACTTGAATCTGGAGACAATGTTCCTGTCACTTCCCACACCTATCCCCACGAAGAAAAGCAGGGCACACAAGGCGTAGAATGTCAGGTTCCCTTCCACAATTTTCTCCGGCACAATTCCGGACAGGCCGGCAAGGATGCCAAGGACGAAGAAGCCTACTATCACAAGACTGCCTTTCATGTCCTTTTCTTTTCGGATTTAAGATGACGCCACAAAAGCCAGGCGAATAAACAGCTACCAGCCAGAGACAACACAGCAATGAGCAAAGCGTCCAGACCAAGCGACGGAAGTGATGAGATTATCGTCCTGTTCCCTCCGACCTCAACACCCAGAAGAAACAACAGAGACCAAATCAGAATGGTTGTCAACTTTGAGACCCACCCGCAGTCTCTGTTCCTCAAAAGCCTTCCGGCCGCGATTCCCGCAAACAAGAATAATATAACGGTAAACATTCTATTTGAGCCTTGTACAATTTTCTATTTTCTATGCCAATTTCCAAATCGACATCACACCACATTTCATTTGAACATTTCTATCATGCAAAACTAACAACTATTCTCCAAACATTCGGAATCAGAGAATAATATTTGATTCTTGATGGTCACTGGAACGGCATTCTCCCGTACAAACCACGTCATATTACAATTTTGTCCACGCAAACTGCCATCCGCCGGATAAACGTGTTGATTTGCACAGTTTGTCCGGCTGAAAGGCTTCTCGCCGGACAAAACTTCAAGGTAAGATATGAATTAAGGGACAGTTTTACAGCTGGTTTCCCAAGGAGAGATAGTCCTTGAGCGAATCGACATATTCATTGAACGCCTCGCGGCCAGCGTCGGTCGCGCGGCAGGTGGTGCAAGGTTTCTTGCCTTTGAAGCCTTTCTCTACCGTGATGTAGCCGGCCTCGCTGAGTTTGTCTATCTGCACGCTGAGGTTGCCGGCCGTGGCGCCCGTCTGTTTTCTGATATAGACGAAGTCCGCCTCCTCGACCCCGATGAGGATCGACATCACGGCGAGCCTGAGCTCCGAATGCAGCAGAGGATTCAGTTTTCTGAACATAGCCTATCTCTTTATTATTCTGGCGATGACGCCGCCGGCGGTCATAATGATGCCGCTGAAAAGCCATATCAGGCAGATCTGCGCGCCGGCATAGTCAGTGTAAAGTGCGCCGAGCAGAACCACAAGCGCTCCAGAAGCGATGATCGGCCAGCTCTTGATGACTATGCCAGTGGACAGGATGGTGAAACCGAACAAAGACGTGATGAGGTAGGTGTCAAGCACGAACGGGTTGACCGTGCAAGAGAGGATTGTCAGGCAAACGGCCGTGATTCCGAAAGCGCACCAAATCCAGCCTACAGTCTTGTGGAGATAGGTTTTCGGAGCGTCACTCCCCTTCTTTGAAATGAATATGGCCGCCGGAACTCCGATCACCGGAATGAGAAACCAGAGGTAATTCCAGACCGGATTCCCCGTGCCGTTCCATAAAAGATAGATGAGGGTGGAGACCACCGCCAGTATCACACCCCAAAGGATGTAGTAAGTTCCTTGATTCTTCTCGATCGCACGGCAATTCCTTGCCATCGTCTCGCTGATGATTTTCAGACTTTGCTCAGCCGAAAGATTGATGTTTGTTTCCATAACATTTTGATTTACATCGTTTCCGTCATTAGCGGTCATGCACATTAGCCCTAACGGCATCACAAATATAAATAAGTTTACAATATAAACCAAATAAAATCGTCAAGCTATCACGAAAATCATATCATCAGCATTATCCGCCCCTCCGCCTTGACGAAAGTGTCCGGATAACGCATCACCACGGCATACACCTGCGCCGAGGTCACCGGCTTTCCGTCCTTACGAATATGCAATCTGCGGCTGTTGATGATCTCCGCGATTTGCTCCGTCCGCAGCCCGCCACCCCTCTCGGCAAGCACATAGAGTATAGCTTCTTCGATTTTCATTTCAATAAATCATATTCACCAGAGTTCTTCCGCACCTCCGTAATAGTCATAGACATCTTGATAGTCAAGGTCAAGCTGCTCCAGAATCTCTTCTGAGGAAAGGCCAGTGACGATCTTCTTCCCGCCCGGGTTCAGCACCACACCGTTCCCTCGCCCGTCATCCTGCATCAACGGCCTTCCCCTCAGCCCGACCGGATGGTTCAGAACCGTGTCCACCGGCCGGATGGCATAATCATAGTAGCGGACCGGCCTATTCTTCATCGCCTCCACCTCCCTCAGGCGCCTCTTCTCCCCAATCATCGCCACCACCGCCAACACCACCGGCAAAAGCAGCAGCGCCGCCACCACCAGCTTCTCTTTCAATGAATATGTCTCCTCAGGGTCGTTGAACATATTCTATTTCTCTAACCATTATCTTTTACCGAGCCACTTCTCACCTTATCTAAAATAGCAAGAGAAGGTGATTGCTTCCATCTGAGAGATTTATATCCCTTTAACTTCACCGTAGTATCAGCTCCGTCCTTATATGCGTCATAAAGATCATCAACAGATATTTCAAATGATAGTCTGGGGTTATTATCGAGACCTTCACCCTCAATATTATCACCATTCAATTTCAGTTTATACCTACGTTTTTGTTGTCTGGTCTGAACATAGGTAATTTCTTCCAAGCATTTAAGAAACTCATTTTTGGTCAGTATAATATACTTATTTTAAGACTACTAACAATTACTTATTCCGCCCCGGAGCCGCCGTCCAGATGTCGTACATCCGGTCCTTGAGGGACTGGGGAGCGAGGATCTCGACGGAGGAGCTTCGGGAGAGGAGGGCCATCACAAAATCGTTGGTGATTTTCAGACGGAGGGTCACTTCCACATATTCTTTTATGCCGCTGAGCTTGTTCACTATCGCACTTAATCGCCTGATCTGATTCAACATATTCGGAAGCGTTTCCTGCAAATATAGCGAACCAAGGCGACAAAATCTGTCGTTCCTGAAAGAAATGTAAGGATATTACAAAGCCTCCATCCATTCCTCCGCCTCTATGGTCTGGAGGCAAAGGAGAGCACCATTTCGTAAAGCGGTGCAGCACAACCTTCTTATTCTCAATCAATTGTAAAACGCTGGCCTCTTATTTTGACCGCCAGCATTTTGCAACATACACTAAATAAGGTAATTATGTGTCAGCCAAATATTTGAAAGGGGGTGACTAAGATTTCGGTCACCCCCTACAATTGTTCTCGGACACAATATCCAAGAAAACCATTACTCTCCTTCAGGCTCCATTGTGAATATAGCCCTGATTCTGGCCATGTCGAACTTCTCGGAGCGATCGTAGCAATAGACACCGTTCTGCTCCTGCTCGACATCGGTCAGCTGGGTATAGCAGAAACCGCAGATGCTCTTGGACATGGAGACGACAGCCTTGACCTGAGCCTCCAGCCTCTTGTAGAAGTCCTCCATCGAGACAACGCTCTTGCCGTAGCCCCAAGACTGGGTCGTTGAGTTAACGGTCGTGGCATCCTGCCCCTTGACCCATTTGATGCCGCCGAACTCATCAAGGATGTACGGAATCGAGCCGTCATATTCATAGAAAGTGTAAGGCTCGCCACCGTAGCGGGCAGGGTCGTTGAAACCGATGTTGTTGATCCGGCCCTTGTAGGTCTGAACAGGTCTGGTGAACAATTTGCCGTCATTCCAGATTATCTCTTTCAGCTTCTCAGGATCCTGCTCATAGTGATGCTCAGTCCAGATGTCTGTCTTGACCTGGATGCCGCCGCTGCAGATGTTGATCGGACGGGTAGGATCCAACTGCTTTGTCAAGGCATAGATGTCCTCGCTGAAACGCGGGTACTGGACATTGTCTGGCCAGAACTCCTCATTCATCGGAGTCCAGGTGATTATGGAAGGATAGTTTCTGTCACGCACGACACATTCGGCCCACTCACTCAAGAAGTTACGGGCGGGCTCAACGCCATTGAGCTCGATGCCCCAGCTCGGGAACTCGGCCCATGTCAGATAGCCAAGCTTGTCGGCCCAATAGTGGAAACGCTCCTCGAACACCTTCTGGTGCAGTCTCGCACCGTTGAATCCGGCGCTCTTGGAAAGTTCGATGTCGTGCTTGAAAGCCTCGTCTGACGGAGCTGTCCACTGGCTCTGAGGATAATAGCCCTGATCAAGCACAAGTCTCTGATAGTAAGGAACATTATTCAGGAATATCTTGTTGCCCTCAATGTGAACCTTCCTCATCCCGACATAGGACTTCACCTCATCAATGACCTTCCCATTCTTATCAAGCACCTGATAGTCAACATCATAAAGGAACGGATTCTCAGGACTCCAGGTTTTGAGTGTCTTGAACGGAATCACGGCCACACTGCTGTTGGTGGCGGAAACCTCCTTCTGAGCCACCGGTTTCTTTGGCGAATCCGGATCAGTTACCGTGATCTTCAGGCTCGCCGCACCTTCTTTGTAGAACGCCGGACGAACAACGAGCTGCTTCTGGTCGATGTCAGTGTTGACCTGCACGTTCTTCAGACCGTTCTCCGCGATGGATTCCATCCACACGGTCTGCCAGATTCCGGTTGTACGGATATATTCACAATCGTGGGAGCCCAACATCAGGGATTGTTTTCCGGCAGGCTGGCTCATGCTCCTAAGGTCGCTCTGGGCGTACACTACAAGGTCATGCGAAGTGCCAGGGGCAGCGAAATCAGTGATGTCAAACGAGAATGATGACGAGCCTCCGAAATGGCGGCCGACAAATTTACCGTCAATGAAAACCTCTGACTGATAATAGACCGCGCCGAAGTTCAGGAATATTCTCTGTCCTTCCCAGGCGGCAGGGACATCCAATGTCCTGTGATACCATATTCCCGTAATGAAATCTGTGTAGCCGACTCCCGAAAGTTCGCTTTCCGGAGAGAATGGCACGAGAATAGTCCCGTCGAAACCTTTGCTTTCCGAATATCCCTTCTCAAGCCCGACGTGATTCAAATCGAACCTGTAGGTCCATTCTCCGTTCAGGTTGACCCAGTTCTGTCTCTCAAACTGCGGTCTCGGATATTCCGGTCTCGGAATATTCTCTCCCGCCGCAAGGTTGACGGCCGCTCCGAAAACAAGCAGGGCGGCAATGATGTTTTTTTTCATTGTTTCTTTCATTAATATAAATTAAACACTTTCCCAATAGATAATATTTTTCGTAATATTTTCAAAATCCACGGCAATATATTTTCGCTTATTTTTGCCACCTATAAACTGACTGGCGTGCGCCCGGCCGAAAGCAACAATTTTCTTGCCTTACTGACATCGAATGGCACCTGCTTCAGCGTAAAATCTGGAGTGTTGTATGAATACGGAAGCTCAAGATAGTATGTTCGCGGATTTCTCTGTGGAAGAAGGAAAGCTTTATCGAACAGTTTCGTTTCAGGATTGAAGTGAGAGATGTACAGCCTGGTGTACAGACCGTCGTCCCTGCGGCTGCTTACCACCGCCCAACGCGAATTTGCGCTCCAATTATGGAAACTTTCTGTGTTTCCGCTGTTTATCCCACCTGCGGGATAATATTCACCGGTCTTCAGGTCATAAATCCAAAGATCCGCCTCCGGATGATCTATCAGAAAAGTTCCATAGTCCGCCACCGTGACAAGCAGGTAATTTCCGTCATAGGATGGTTTTACCGACACATGTGAGCGGTTTGTGCGGGAAGCGGAGACCAATGTGTCAACATGGTCACCGAACAGCCCTGTCTCTGGATCAAAAGCCAGAGAGCATAGACTGTATTTCATTCTCATGGCGTCTCTCGGCAATTCTCCGGCATCAGCCACACTGAAAAACAACGTCTTGCCGTCAGCCGAAAAAGCCGGCATCGTCTCAAATTTGTCCTTGATGTTGGTTAGCGCCGGTCTAAGGATCTTATGGGTCTCTGGACAATAGACGATCACATCTGAATTCTCGTCATAGACCTCCAGTGTCCTGTCCGCCGACGAGTAGAATGACTGTCTTGTCTTGTTGACAGAATAGGCTATGTACCTGCCGGAAGGATGCCAATACGGGTAAACGAAAAAGCCTCCGGTGCTGTCGGTTGCGGTGTTGAGGCATTCATCCTGATTCTTTATGTGCATCAAGGTGGCTGAATGCTTGCCTCTGACATGAATGCTGAACCAATCCGGATCCGCCCGGTTGGCCGTGTGGCAGTTCACGCATCCGGATTCGATCATCCTTGAGTCAATCAATGTCCGCTGACGGAAATCCGAAAGTCTTCTCTCGTACAGTCCCATATGGCCAAAGGATTGGTAGCCAGGAGGAATCATTCTGTAGGTAAGGCCATAGTCAATCGAATCACGGCTTACATTGATGTCAAATGGGACATATCTGATCCATTTACCATCCACCTTGGCTGAAACTTCATAATGAAGGCTTTCGCCAGCGGAGGCGGCCAGAACCTTGCGCCACTTCCTTATCGGGAAACGGGCTGTCTTCCCTGCCGAAGACAAGACCATTCTTCCATTCCGGTCGAACACGGAAACCTTCATCCCTGTGAATTCCACTCCATCAGCCATTCCAAAATCCAAAGGTGCGATGTTGATCGGAATCGTGACAGAAGTGTAGTCCGGCCAAATCGGAGGCAACTCGTCCGAGACATAGATGTTCGCGCTGTCACGGCACGACACAATGGCCAACATAGAGACCAATGCCAACAATACATTTCTCATACTTTACTTCCTGCTTGAAAAATAGTACCAATAAGTCTTGCCGAAATTGTCTTTCAGCCACTTCGGCGATCGACTGTCAATAAGTGCCCGTTGATAACAGTCAAAAGCCTCCTTGGTTTCCTGGCCAGCCAACTTCAAGACCGCCGGATCACAGTCCGACTCAAATTTGGACAAAAGGCAAACCGCCTCCTGGACATGAGCCGGAATCCCGTTCTTAAAACGAACACGGCCAAGATCCTCTGCAAGAGAGCGAAGGTCTTTGGCGAGCAGATCGTACGCTATCAAGTACTCGGAAGGGACATCGTAACTTCCTCTGTTCTTCTCAACCAACCGGCGGAGCATCAATCGTTTGTCATCGTCAGAGGAATCGTTGTAGAGGTACCGGGACGTGTCACGGCACTGCATGAGCGCGGAATATTCAACGTCAGAAGCGACAGCCTCCGGATCCTTCAAGAAAGTCTTTGCCCAGTGATGATAGAACAGAGTCTTGTCCAGATTTTTAAGATAGCGCCTGGCCACTTCATGATTGCCATTGATAAGATCGATCTCGGCAAGACGTTTCATGTGACGGGCACTCTGATTGTAATTTGGATACGACTCATATTCCTCAAACGCATAGTGCCTTGCGGTGTTGAGCAAGCCGGAATGGTAAACAGACTCTCCAGCCGTCAAGGCTACGACATAGCCGAGGGCATAGTCTGGGAAAAGAGCCTCGGGGCCAGGCTGAAGAAAACGAAACATCTCCGAAAGAAGCACACCCTTTTTCGCCATGGCAAGATTGACGGCCGAAATCTCAGCCAACGAGACAGGCGGCCGTGATTCGGCCTTATCAAGGATTCCGCACCAGTCTCGGGAGCAACACAACCTGTCATATTCATAGATTCTTTCAAGGTTCGGGTTGCAGTTCCGCACCACGAAGGTCCACCCGCCAGCAAAAACCAGAACCGAAAGGCATCCGAAAATCACCGAGGCCACGATATTTCCATGTATGCGGGGAAGCATCGACAGAAATGCGATGACCGCAGTCGAAGCCATTAAGACATAAAAAGTCAATGAATATTCTTCCGGAGTGCTCAGATAATCGATCCCAATGTAGAGTTCCTTTGGTGTGTATTGGACAAACATTGACCAGACCGCGGGAAGCGTTGCCCAAAGCAAGCCTCCGGCAAACGCCATAACCGCCAAATGCAAATCTTTGCCGGCCAGTGCCTTGAAAAGCATGAGCAAAGGAAACAGTAAAGAAACCGGGCCAGCCCCGTAATACAACAAGGCGACCATCGGCAAAATCAACCACTGTCTTCTTTTGACATGATTTGTGTAAACCAAGTAAGTTCCCAGAGTCACAATCAATGCTATGACGCACGTGAACATACTTCCAAGCTCACACATGAAAGCCCATGCTCCAAAAGCGACCACAAAGCTCAATGGGAACAGCGCGTCGTTCTTCCCATTAATGGACACCATAACTTTCCACAGCAGAACCTGAAGCAGGCAGAAGGCCAGGCTGACGAGCAAAGCCGCACAGAGCCGGAGATGGAAGAATTGCACGAAGAATTCGGAGACATATTCAGAAATACCGCCAGGATAGCAGAGCGCCGCCGCAAGGTGCGAGCCTGTGTACGGAAAGAACTGTGTCGTTTCCAAAAACCACAAAGTTCCGAAAGCCAAGACACCCCAGAACCAAAAGGACACTGCGAAAAATAGAGCTGTAAGAATATATTTCCCTTTACCTGTCAGCATACTCATCATTTATTTTTCAACGCCATCATTGCGCCTCGCCGAAAAACGGTACAGACAATGATGGTGATAGACCTGACCCGGGCGAAGATACGGATCCGGGAATGACGCTTTGTTCGGAGCGTCCGGATAATTCTGCGTCTCGAATGTGAGTGAGCCGTATCTCACCAATGGCCCGCCATATTTACCAATCTCGTTTCCCGAGAAATACTGGCCGCTATAGACTTGAAGACCAGGTTGGTCAGAAAAGACTTCCAGGAATATTCCGCTTTCCGTATCATAAGCGGTAGCGACAGACCTCATTCCAATGCCATTGATGCAATAATTATGGTCAAAGCCATAGTTCCCGCGACGGATCTGCTCATCTCCACTCGTGATAGCATCCCTGACAGGATGAGGCCTACGATAGTCGAATGCTGTACCATCAACCGGAATAGGAGTCTCTATGACATCCAGGCCATCTGTTCCAATAAAGGAATCGCCATTGACGCTTATTACATATTCCTCGCAAGTACCATTGCCCTCCCCTGAAAGATTGAAGTACGGATGATTGGAGATGTTCACTGGACGAGTCGCATCCGTGGTGGCGGAATAGCTGATGTCCCAACCCTCATCAGAGGTCAAAGTGTAGGTCATCGTTATGTCAAGATTCCCAGGAAAGCCCTCCTGACCATCCGCATGGAGATAATGAAGTGTGGCAGAGCTGTCTGTGACCGACATCACATCCCAGACGACAGAATCAAGCCCTTTGAATCCCCCATGCAGAGTCCCGATGCCCCCATGGTTGGCCGACAGATGGTAGGTCTGCCCGTCAACCGTGAACGCGGCGTTACAGATTCTGTTGGCGACAGGGCCGACCACAGCTCCCAGAAAGCGATCACCGGTGTAGTGCACATATTCATCCAGTGTCTTGTGTCCCAGCACTACATCCCTGTACTTTCCGTTTCTGTCCGGAACAAACAATGACACTACCCTGCCTCCGTAGTTAGTAAACTGCATCGCGAGCCTGCCATTGGCGATTGTGTACAAGCCGACTTCACGGCCATCCACCTCCCCGTCAAACCCGGCAGGATCGACAAGGGATGGCCTTTCGGCACAAGAGGCCAAAACCAGGGCCGCCGAAAGCAGCCCTGTCAAGGTTTTTCTCATCATCTGGATTTTCTTAATGATTACTTCATTTTGATCTCTTTGACCAGTTTCTCAAGCTCGTCCAGGCTCTTTGCCTTCGATGCCGAGTCTTCGTCTCCGAATTTAGCATAGTTGTCATTGAGTTCCTGTCTCATCTCCGAGATGACATCCTCGATCGTCACTGACTTGGCTGGAGCCGGAACCTCAAGGTTTTCAGGATAGAGTGTCGCCAACCTGAACTCTTCCATGGCTCTCTTGTAAGCTTTCTTGTCAAGAAGTGATTTGCCTTTCAAGATATGAGACATCACGTAAATGTCGTGAATCTCTCCACCGCCTTCCCACAAATGGAAATGTCTGGAATCCATGATTTTGATTGCCTTGTTCCAGTTTCCAGTCTCATTATAGACCTTAAGAAGACGAATCACCGCGTCATCGTATTTCATGACAGTCTTCAGACCCGCCTCAAGACGTTTCTGACGCTGGATGGCCGGGATTCCGGCTTTCTCGCAGATCTTGTCTGATTCCGCGAACAGCAAAGGATCGCCAGGATTGTTTTTGATAGCCTTGTCATAGTATTCCAAAGCCTTCGAGTAGTCACCCTTCTGGCCCTCCCCAAAACCTACATTCCTGCAGGCAAGCGCTGACGAAGGATCCAGATCGGCGGCCTTGCGCCACTGTTCGAGGCCATGATCTTTCTGGCCGATATAGTAGAGAAGATTACCATACAAGTAGCGGATGACCGCATTCTCCGGGCAGATCTCGGCAAGACGGCCGAACATCCCGACCTCTTCAATCCTGAGAGGATGATTCCCGACAGAAGACAGACCCGAAGCAATGCCAATCTCTGACTTGGCGGCATCTTCGTCCTTAAGCAGATAAGCACGGTAGAGACGCACAAGCTGACTGTCTGAAAATGGATTTCCAATCTTAACAGCCTCATCAATGACAGCCAGGGCATCCTCGTCAGCTCCGACCGCCATATAGTTGCAGACAACCTCCAGAAGTTCCTGTATCGCGATCATGCCTTCGCTTCTTCGCGGTCTTGTCGATGCAAGGAAAGACATGGATCCCTTGTCCAGCATACTCTTCTCGAACTCGCTCCAATAGTCAAGAGGATCAATTGACTTTATCTCATTGAAAACCTTTTGCGCATCATCTTTCCTGCCTAGTTTTCTAAGAATATACATCTTCACGGTCAAAGCCTGCAAGTCATGCGCCCCTGTAAGCAATGACTCGTCAACCAGATGAAGGGCTTCGGAATATTTTGCCTCGCGCGCGGCGGCCACCGACAGTTGGTAATATGCCGGATGCTTGAACGCCGGAGTGTAAGTGGCGGCCCAAAGATTCTCTTCCGCCTCTGCCTTACGGCCAGTCATCGCATAGACATAGCCCAGATAATAGTCCGCCTCTGTGTTGAAGGCTCGTGTGTAGTCATGCTCCAACCTGGATTTGGCTCTTAGCAAATGCTCCTCGGCTTTACTCCATTCGGCCTGCCTGATGTAATGCTTGCCAACCTCAATGTTAACTCTGGCGTCATCGGGATCCCGCTTGAGAGCCTCATTGTAGAAATCCATGTAATCAAGTCTGGCGTTGTTGAACTGATCCACACGCAAGCCGGCAAGGTAAAGTTCCTCGACCGTCTTGTACTCGGAAACAGGTTTTGTACCGTCAATCACTTTCGGCAGTTCTTCGCCAGACTTTCCAAGTCCTTTGTCCGCATAGTTTACCGGACGGTAATCTACCATAAGGTTGCCCTCCGCATCAGTGAGAGCGGTGTACAGATCTTCCCTTTTCACATCAGAAGGAACAATGACGGTCTCAAGAAAGTACTTGTCGGGATTGATGTCGATTCTCTTGTCCAACAAGATCTTGTCTCCGGCGGCGAGTATGACCCTCGCGTTCCTCATCTCAATGGAGGCATTATAGCCCAGAAGCCATTTACCATCCTCAAGGTTCTTCAAGTTGACTGCCGCAAACTCCGTGGCATTCTTTATTCCCTGAATTCCTTTAACAGGGAACCATGTCTGTTTGAACTCACGCATCTCACCTGGAGCAAGCCAGCTATAGTCAGGCTGATTGTCCGAATAGCCCCCCACCATAAGCTCAAGATAGTGACCGTCCTTGTCAGACAGAATCTTGTTCCACAGCATTCCTGCCGGGTTGTTCCCCCAGAGGAAGAATTTCTTGCCGGGGACCTGGAAACGGTTGGCGACATGGACCGTTCCGGCATCCTTACCATAGTCGTAGCCCCCGACAAAACCCATTCGGCTGCCCCAGGCAAAGATTGACCTTGAGTTCTGATCAAAGTTCTTCCACCAGGAGAGATCCACGGTCTTGTCATTGTTCCTGACAACAGGACCGTTCGGCCAGTCAGTGAAATAAACCTTGCTGTGGTCTGTACCGAATTTCACATCCGGAGGGAAAACGACCTGATACTGTTCGTCACAATGTACCGACACATTAGCCCAGTAAAGCATAGACTGCACCATTGGTGTAGGATTGATGACTTTAACCGAAGCCTCCACCCTTGAGCTGTTCGGGTAAACAGTTATCCCGACAGACCATTTCAGTCTGTGGCGAAGTTCACTTTCTCCGACCCAGACAGTCCGGCTGCCGTCAGGATGCTCTTCAGTCGTCCAGTCCACGAGCATATAGCTACTTGCCCTGTGATGGTCCGGGATGTCCCACTCGACCCCTCCGGACAGCCATGCTCCCAGCATACCGATCAGAGCCGGCTTTATGCCTGTCTGCGTATAGAAGAAATGATAATTGTTGGTCAGATCCTCGGCCTGGAAAATTCTGCCACCAATCTGAGGCAATATTCCTATCTCAATGTACTTGTTGCCCAGTTTGACGATCTGATAGTCCTTGTCCTCAACGACATCCGTCATCACATCGTAAAGAGAGTACGGGTAGATGTAGCCTTCCGCTCCCTGATAAACCCTACCGGTGAAGAAGATAGGGTCAATCTCAGGAGCTCCGACCTGATAGGTCGGAATAGTCTCATTGACAACTTTCATGTCCACGTTCTGCGCCTGCACGGACAAGGCGAGAAACAACGAGGATGCGACAGCAATTGCTTTTCTCATTATATCCTGCTATTTGATATAAAAAGCGGAAACATCATCTGCGGCATATTTGTTTTCCGGCAGAATGAAATTCGTGATTTGGCCTTTGCCTCCCTTTTCCGCTTTAAGGAGTGTCAGTACCTGACAGTCTTTGTGGAAGCCAACCCGCAGGCCAGTGATCATGGACTCCAGCGTACCTTCACACTCAATGGCGGTCTGAAAAGGAACTTTACCGCTGTACCACCAGCAGAAACAGTCTGTAAGATTCACGTGAAGCCCCTTGCCGATCTTGAACCCGGTGGCAAACTGGTCACTGTAACAATAATTCAGGAAATTGTTCTCCGATGCGATCACAAAACCACAGCTGCTGTCATAAACCTGATCCTTTCCGAATATGTAAAGAGGATGGATGTTACGAAGACTGTTGCCTCCTGTTTTCAAGTGAACGCCGATGTGGACATCAGCAATACGCATGTTCGTGAACGTGTTGTCATGACCTTCGACAAGCAATCCTATAGAATTGACCTTTCCATTGCCGGTGATGTTCACATCGCTGACATCAGCATCGGACGAACCATTGTTAGCTCCGTATTTGATGTGGACTCCCACTCTCACGTGTTTGATGGATACGTTCTCAATCTTCGTTTCCCTTCCTCCATCGATTGATATGCCGTCAGCGACACCGGAGCCATCAATTATGCCACCATATATGCCATAATTACTGCCATTGACGTAGATGTTGTTCGCTTTCTCAATAGCCCCCAGACGCACAATTGCCTCACCCTCGACCCAAGACTCTGTCGCCTTGAGCACAGCATAATTGCCCAAAACCAAAGAAACACTCTTTGTCGGCTCGGCAGGTGTGTCTATAGGACGGGAGACCATGTACACTCCGTCAGGGAAAAATATAGTCTTGTTCGGATTGTCAACAATAAGCCTCTGAATGGCTTCCGCAGCATCAGTCCTGCCATCGCAAGGAACTCCGTGCTCTGTGGCCACAACAAACTGACCTGAAACATACGAATCAGTCTCCGCGCTTCCTTTGCACGCCTGAACCGTACCACTTGTGAATATAGACAAAGCCGCGATGGCGGTGGTCAAAACAGATTTTTTCATAATGATATTCGTTAATTTTATATACCTCATTCAGTCTCATGAACAAAAAAACAGGATGAGCGAGAATGGTGTCTCCATCCCCGCTCTTCCATCATAAACCTGTCATTAGTCAGAATATCCTGGATTCTGTTTGATTATGTCATGCGATTCATTTATCACCCGCGCCGGGATCGGCATAAGTTTATTCATGTCGCTCGCGCTGGCGTTCCTCTTACGGGCTGTCTCTACAAAATCTCCCCAACGAAGAAGGTCATCACGACGCCATCCCTCAAGATAGAATTCACGGAAACGCTCCTGCTTGAAATACTTCATGAACGCGTCCACACTCTTGGTGGCCTCATCAGGGACCTCGGTTCCGGCTCGCCCTGCGACCTGTTTTACAAGATCGAGGGCATTCTTGGTCACAGCGTTGTTGATCTTGACATCGCACTCTGCCAACATCATCAGCACATCAGCATAACGGAACACAACAGAATGGATGTTCCCGGAATAAGCCCTATCCTGTGAGTAGAAATACTTGCATGACAGACATCCGAACTGAAGGACGGATGAGCCAGGATTCTCTCTTGTGTAGGTGATGTAGTTACCGTCTTTGTCCTTGTCAAGAGACAGGAATCTGTCAGAGAGACCGCCACGGCGGATGTCATTCTCCTCAAACGCATCGTACAGATCCCATGTCGGACGGGTGCCTCCCCAATAATGAGTGGTCACAAATTCACCGGTGCCGCCGGTATGCGTCTTGTTCACATTCAGCATAGCCTGACAGTTACCAGGTGTTGTGTAGAAATAGAACTCATTGTCAGCCTTGGTCCCGGAAGGTATACAATAGATGTTCTCGGCATCCTGCTCTCCTTCCTCAGAGAATGGGAGAAAATAATCATCGGCCAGATGATAACATCCCATCTTGACAATCTCTTCAAGATAACCTTTTGCGGCAGAATAATCCCCTTTGCGCATGGCAAGCTTGGCAAGGAACATATAAGCCGTGGCCTTGTTGAGACGTCCCCAGTCCGGGGTATTGTTGGTCATGTCGTAAAGGTAAGGAATAGCCTCCGTGAAATCCTTTACCATCCACCCATAGTACTCTTCCTCAGACGGTCTCTCCTGATAGGTGATGTTGTCAAGTTCCTTAGGGTCAAGTGTCACATGAAATGTTCCGAAAAGATCGTGAAACACGTACATTGTCATGCCACGAAGAGCCTTGGCCTCGGCGACCATCTGGTTCTTCTTTGCCTCGGTGATTCCCGGAGTGTTCTCGATCGCATATATGATCTGAGTCAGACGGGAAGCATTCTTGATTATCTGGAAAGTCTGCATCCAGTCTTGGGAATTAAGTCCCCATTTGAAGTCAGCGATGTCGTTACCCGGGGAAGAATAGCGGCACTCGTCAGTAGTATAGAGATTAAAACCAAAGTAACCGATCTGGCCGATTGACCAGTATGGCCATCCCCAACCTGTGTTGGCGGTGGAAGACATATTGACGGATCCCGAGTTTGTCTTGAGATATCCATACATTCCGTCGAGAAGACTCTGTGCGTCAGCCTCCGTCTTAGGATAGTTGACCTCTGTCATCTCGGAATACACCACAGCGTCCAAATCGCAGGATGATAATCCCACGGCCACAGCCGCGGCTGAAAGGAATCCTATGATAATCTTTTTCATTTTCTGGAATATTATTTTGTTTTAAAAAGAAACATTCACACCGAACACTCCGATGATTGGAATAGGAATAGGAGACGAGTTCTGTTCCATCTCAGGATCAAGTCCTTCATAATTTGTGAACAGGACAGAATTCTGCAGATCAAGATAGACCGAGGCCGAATTGATTTTGGCTCCGCTAAGGATCTTCTCCGGGAGATTATAAGTCACCCTGATGTTCTTCAGTCGAAGGAAGTGAGTGTTCTTGAGTGTGTAATCGTTGTCCCCGGAAGTGTTGGCATTCGCGGTATCGTCAGAAGCCACACCGGTAAGGAATCCGTCAGGATTATAGGTTGACCATCTGTCATAGACGTTGGTTGTGGTGTTAAGACCCTTATCAGTAGGACAGTATGAGTATCCCCAAGAATATTTTCTCTTCTGGAACAGGCGGCCATAGCCATCGATGTCGAGAGTCCAGTTCTTATAACGGAAACTTGTTCCGATACCGAACACGGCAAAAGGCGCTGAAGTGCCAAGATAAACGATGTCATCGGCATCCATCTTTCCGTCTCCGTTCTGATCAACATACTTAAGGTTTCCCACCATAGCCTTAGGTTGGAGAACCTGCCCGTTTGACGTCCAGTTCTTGATTTCCTCCGGATCCTTGAATATTCCTGCTGTCTTCCAGCCGAAAAGCGCGTTAAGATCATCCGTCTCACTCTGCCAAGGGTACAAGGCGACATCAGGATTTCTCTCCACCCACCTTGACTTGTTATGGCTGATGTTGAAGTAGCCGGACCAGTCAATGTCACGGGTCTCGATCATCTTTCCGCGTATGGCAAGTTCAATACCGGAAGATCTTGTGGCGCCTATGTTCTTTGCCTGCTGGTTCATCACATCATTGATTGGAAGAAGCGAGAAATCAAGCAGATCCTTAGCCTGGCGGATGTACCAGTCAACGCTACCGGAAAGCCGGCCTCCAAGAAGGGTGTAATCCACACCGGCATTGAATGTCAAGTCGGTCTCCCATTTAAGGTCCTTGTTACCCTTTTGAAGTTGGTAGATACCATTGGTAAGTTTGCCGCCGAAATAATAGAAGCCACCACTATTTGCCGAACCATAGGTTGTAAGAGTATAGTAATTGGAAGTGAGGATAGACTCGTTACCTGAGGTACCGACTCCGGCACGAAGTTTAAGGAAGTCCACCCAATTCACATTCTTCAAGAAGTTCTCATTCGAGATGTTCCATGCCGCCGAGATTCCAGGGAAGGTACCCCATTTGTGGTTGGTGGCGAACACGGACGAACCGTCACGACGAAGAGTGAGTCCAAGGACATATTTGTCGTCGAATGAATAGTTCGCGCGGGCGAAGAAGGAAAGTTTCTTGAAACCGAACTTCCTTGATTTGTAAATGACATCGTCAGTGTCAGAAGACAATTGCAAAGCATAGTTTCCCAGTGCGTCCGTAGGGATGTTGAACACAGTGAAGCCGTAACTCGTTCCCTCGACAGTATAGTAGCCTGTACCTGCGACAACATTGAGGGTGTGCTTGCCGAACTTCTTGTCAAATGTCAAATATTCCTCAGAGGAGATATTCTTGTTGTAGCCGTTGGAGAATCCACCATAGTTGTCTTGAATCTGCTGGGCAAGCTTGGCCTCGGTCGGAGCGAACAACTCCCTCCTGTCAGCGGTCTGGTCATATCCGAACTGTGCCGTCAACTTAAGCCATGAAGTAACCTGAGCCTCAAGTTTCGGAGTAAACATAAGCCTGTTTGTGACAGACCAATCCTTGATAAGAAGATAGGCAAGTGGGTTGTTGGAGTTGCCATAGACAGGAGCGTTAAGTTTGCCGTTCTCATCCTTAAGGCTGAGGTAAGGAGCGAAATAAATCGCCGAGTTGGACAAATTCGCCTCATTGGCATTCTCACGCCAATGTCCACCAGAAGGGTTGTTGGCCTTGTTCTGGGTGTACATAGCGTTCACATTCAATTTCAACCACTTGGTGATATTTGCGTCAAAATTAACACGACCGCTGATTCTGTTCAAATCCGAACCTTTCAGGACAGAGGTGTTGTCGTAGTAGTTGAATGATGAATATACACGGAATTTCTCTGTACCTCCGGAAATTGACACATTGTGGTCGTGAATGATACCAGTCCTGAAGATGTCGTCAAGATGATGATAAGTCTTCGTGTTCTGCGCGATCTCCTCAGGGGTGTAGTTCACCGGCCAACCGGAAGATGGCGCGGCTGTCTCACCGTAAGGGAAATACTTGTTCTGATAAAGCCAGTTCTCCTTAAGTTTAAGGTTCTGCTGTTCCATCATGGCCTGGGAATCAAGAGGTTCGTAGTATTTACCCGACTTCTGCACAGAGACAGAACCTGAATACGTTACCCTTGGCTTTCCCGCCTGACCGTTCTTCGTAGTGATGAGTATGACTCCGTTCGCGGCAGCAGATCCATAAATAGCAGCGGCAGAAGCATCCTTAAGGACATCAATGGAAGCGATATCGTTAGGATTCAGAGTAGCGAGCGGGCTACGGTTGGCGTTGTTTCTTCCGGCATAGTCGGTCAGTCTGGAAGGTCCTCCTTTCTCCGCATTGTTGGAATTTGAGTTGATGACTATTCCGTCAATGACATAAAGAGGAGAGTTGGATCCGTTAGGTGAAAGCTCACCACGAATGTTGGCGGAGACCGCGGAACCTGGCTGAGCCGAGGACATATTCAGTGTAAGACCTGCGACCTTTCCCTGAAGGGACGCGTCGATGCTGACAGCATTAGGGGCTTTGATGTCCTTCTCCTTCACAGAGGAGATCGCACCCGTCACGGACTCTTTGAGCTGGCTACCGTAACCAACCACAACAGCGTCTGCCAGAAGTTCAGAATCCTCCTTCAGCGTCACATTGATCACTGTGTTCGACCCAACAGGCTGCTCAACCTTGACGTAGCCAATTGAAGAATAGACAAGCACAGCTTTTGGCCCTGACACTGTGATGCTGTACTTACCGTCAGCGTCAGTTGAAGCTCCGGTGTTAGTCCCTTGCTCCATGACAAAGGCACCTATTACCGGTCCATTGGCGTCCACGACCTTGCCTGTCACAGTTTTAGACTGTGCGAATGCTGTCGTACTTCCTAAAACCAACAGACCAACAGTCACCATGATCAGTGAGACTGTTCTCAATAGTTTTGATTTTAACATTTTGACATAAATTGTTGTTAAACTATTTGTTTAACAACGCCACCAGGCCACCCGCGACACACGGCAATGACGATTATTCCTGAAAAACCACTAAATTTGCCGTGAAAATGAAAAATGGGGATATTCATAAGAAAATGTTTGTGCCGGAGCCACCGGAAGGTTGTGACCTCTCGCAAGAGCACATCCTGCTGCATTGCTGCTGCGCTCCCTGCTCGACCGCCATCATCGAATGGATGGTCGGTGAAGGTCTGCGTCCAGGAATATTCTTCAGCAACTCCAACATCGTCCCTTTCCATGAATATTCCATACGTCGTGACGAATTGTGCCGCTACGCCGCCGCTCATGGTTTGGAGACGATTGATGATGAATATGATCACGCCGCATGGCTGGCCTTTGTCCGTCGGTTGGAGACAATCCCGGTCGCTGAGTCTGTCGAAGCGACCAATTCCGGTGGCGCAGCGTCTCATCGGCAGGTTCAGGGATCGGTCATCCGCATCGCCGACATGCCCGAACGTGGTCCACGTTGCCTTGAATGCTTCAAGTTCCGCCTTCTGAGGGCGGCGCGCTATGCCGTGGCGAACGGCTACACCCTCCTGACCACAACCCTGGCCTCGTCCCGTTGGAAGGACCTGGAGCAGGTCGATACGGCCGGCCGTTGGGCCTGCGACGTTGTCAACGGTGCTTGTGATAATGAATCCGTTACCGATTTGGATTCTGAGGTAGGTCCGGAGTCCCTTTTGTCCGGACGTAATAAAGTCACGTGGTGGAATCAGAACTGGCGTCGTGGCGGTCTTCAGGAACGCCGAAACGCTTTGATAAAGGAATGGGACATGTATAACCAGACCTTCTGCGGATGCGAATTCTCTCTTAAACATTAAAACCTTTTTCATTATATTTTAAGAAAAAAACTGTTGCTCTTCTTCAAAAGATTTATACCTTTACAGCGTTTTTGGAATTTGCCACATGGAGAATTCCTCGTTCACAAGGATTATTTATATGTAGTTTGTGATTGTCACTGTTGACTCTTACTGCGGGGGAAAATAATTAGCTAGTACTATAATAACTATACTAAACAAATAGTTTAACAACAATATTTCGTACCCTTGCAGGGATAATCACTTTCTAAAGATTTTGCCCGAAGAACTTTCAACGCTGACTTTTGTAAGGTTAAACCGCACATAGTAGGTCATTTTGGCGGAAAATAATATAAATGTCGCGCCAAACTTTAATTAAAAATAGATTTTTGGCGAAAGATATGATAAATGTCGCGCCAAACTTTAATTTTTTTCTTAACTTTGGCGAAACAATCCACAGAACTAGAGGCTTTCCGGCGCGAGTCAAGGACAAGAAAGGCGATCCATCTTGTGATGATTTCCCCTTACGGTGTACTAAGGAATATGTATTCCGGGGCTGTCACGAATCAGGTGACCTTAGACGCACTTTTTGAGTGAGTCGGAACGATTCCAATTCGTGATTTTGTTCTGATTTGATTTTGCTGGAAGAACATTTAATGCTAACTTTAACGAGACGAAAAACAGAAAGACCAAGGAGCTATGATCGAAAAGGACGAGAGATTCACTTTGGCGGAGAGATATGTGGAAGAGACGGGGGTCTCCGTGTTCCTGACCGGCAAGGCCGGAACGGGAAAGACAACGTTCCTTAAGGAAATCGTGCGGCAGACTTCCAAACGGTTCGCCGTCGTGGCCCCGACAGGAGTGGCGGCCATCAATGCCGGCGGAGTGACCATACACTCGTTCTTCCAACTGCCGCTTTGTCCGTATCTACCTGACGTCAAAGAACTTGTCACCGAATATCAGATGCCGGAGCGGATGCGTTCCCTGCGCAAGGAAAGGGTGAAGATCCTGCGGACTCTGGACCTTCTTATCATCGATGAGATCTCGATGGTGAGGGCCGACATTCTGGACGCGATCGATGACACGCTCAAGCGTTACCGGCGCAACGACCGTCCGTTCGGAGGGGTGCAACTCCTGATGATCGGGGACATCCAGCAGCTTCCGCCGGTGGTCAAAGAATCGGAAAGACCGTACATGGAGCAAGTATATTCATCACCTTTCTTCTTCAACTCCAAGGTGTTGCAAAGGTTGCCGTTCGTAACGGTCGAGCTTGAGAAGGTTCACCGGCAGAGTGACAGGCTGTTTCTTGACATACTGAATGAGGTTCGCTCCGGAATGCCGGGCGACGCGGCCTTGAACGAATTGAACAAGAGGCTCTTCCCCGGCTTTGTGCCGCCGGAGGACGAGCGCTGGATCCGCCTCACCACCCACAACGCGCAGGCGGATTCGGTCAACGAGGCGAAGATGAACGCGCTGGAGACTGAGGAGGCGACATTCGAGGCACAGATCGAGGGAATATTCCCGGAAAATGCCTACCCCGCCGAAACCAGGCTGCGTCTACGGGAAGGCGCGCAGGTGATGTTCGTGCGCAACGACACTTCGGGTGAGGCGCGCTACTACAACGGAAAGATAGCGACAGTGGAGAAGGTGAAGCCGCAGCTGATCGTGCGGGACGAGAGCGGCGACAGCATCGAAGTCACGACCGAGAAATGGGAGAACATCCGCTACGGGCTGAATGAGGAAACAGGTGAGATTGAAGGAATTGTGGACGGGACTTTCGAGCAGGTCCCTCTGCGCCCGGCTTGGGCGGTGACAATCCACAAGAGCCAGGGCCTGACATTCGACCATGTCATCATCGACGCCGGAGCTGCGTTCTCGTTCGGCCAGGTCTATGTCGCCCTTTCCCGCTGTCGCACCCTCGAAGGTATCGTCCTGACCACCCCGATCACCCGGCGCTGCACGTTCACCAGCGAGGAGGTCACGGCGTTCGAAAGCAGCCGCGAGCCGGCGGATGAGGTGCGCCTGAAGCTGCCGGCGATGTCCAATGAATATTTCACCTCAACCCTTTGCGATGCCTTTGACCTTCAGCGGCTTCGCTACCTCTACAACAGGGTTAACCGAATATATCAGGTCAACCTGTCGAATCTCTATCCGGATCAGGCGTGCAGGTTCAACACGGTCGGTGCTGGAATATCGGAACCGGTTGGTGAGACAGCACCTCAACAGGACTCCGGCAAAGATAACCAAAAGACTTTCGCCGGAATCCGTTCGCTCAGCGACACGGCCCAGAAGTTCCAGAAGCAGATCCGCTACATCGCCGCGTCCATCCACAGCGGCGCGCCGGACGACTTCCCTCTCCTGCGGGAGCGCGTCACCAAGGCTTGTGAATATTTCCGGAAAGAGTTGAAGCCGTTGGCTTTGTTCGCCGCTCCGCTGACGCTCATAGAGATAGACGACAAGGAAATCAAAAAGGCTTTCAAGGCGGCGGCCGAGGAGTTCCTAAGCGAGTTACGGTTCAGGTTGACGCTCTACGAGACTATCCTGTCGGAAGGATTCAGCACGAAAGTTTATCATAAATTAAAGACGGACAATGAGTTGTCGGAAGCCAGGTCTCTGAAGGCGCTGGCGAGGTCGTTCTCGGAGGCAGCTGGCGGTTCGCTTCGACAGGCTCAGCGACCGGATGCGGACGGTGAGCCTGTCGAACCGTCCATCGCAAAACAGACCCAAAAACCAGCCGACGGACAGTCGCAGGAATCAGACACCTACACCGGCAGCCTCCATCCGGAACTGATCCAGGCCCTGATTGACTGGCGACGGGAAAAGTACCAAAAGGACAACGTCCCCGCCTACATCATCCTCCACCAGAAAACCCTCCTGGCCATAGCCGACCTCGCCCCCACGACCAAAGAGGAACTCCTCACCGTCAAAGGCTTCGGCAAATCCAAGTGCGACAAGTACGGCGACGAGATCCTGGAAGTAGTCCAAAAGGGCCTCAAGAAAATTTGACACCTATTTTTTCATATAGCAATTGTCGGCTGCCGGTCAACCGATGAGTTATGCTGATCATCGCTAAAACATAGTGTCTCCAGCAAGGGCGTAGGATTGTTTTTCCGCCTTTAACGCTTCTGAAATGTGGCAAACTAACTGTTCCTTAAGCAAGGATTCCAATTTCCATAGTTTCTCAATTGGAATTGATAGTAATGTTAAGTCATTATCTGGGATCCAAAAATCAAAGCGAACTTCCAATATCCTTCCGCTATCTGGATCAACCACATAACCTAAGTAAATGGATCCTGACGCTTCCTTGTATTTTTTGATTTCTTCACTCGAAAACACCAATTTTACAATTTGCTCAAACTTCTCATAATCAGAATCCGCAAAGTGTCCCATCCCAGTTGCTTCAGAATAATAGACCACGGGATTTGACCCCACCTTGTATCGCAAATTGTTCCTCAAGCAATTTGCCTGATTCTCAACAAGGATATCATTATTGAAAGAGTAATGAGTTATTTTGTAGTTTACGTCATTATACCTCAGTAAACTCTTTCCCATATAATAATTTTGCCCATATAAAAAGACAGAAGTTATCATTGACATCGCAGTCAATATCATTTTTAATAGTAGTCTCATTTATTCTCTTCTTTTTGCAATGTCTTTAATTTCTATTTTCTTAATCATATCTCAAGTTTCGCAAGTGAAAAACAATTGATACAAAAAAGCTAAAGTTCCGATAATTCATTGATTGTCACCATATTAGTGCCACTAAAACAACTAAATATAGAACATTTAGCCATGGATAAAAATAGACAAATAATCTCGAAACTCAAAGACTTTTTCAAACACAACGATGCCAGTAAGGCGATCAACGCGGTCAGCAAAGTGATGGAGAGCCTCGTCATACAAGCCAAAACGATAGGTCCGGTTAAGAATCCGAACCGCAGGTTCACCTTCGTTCAGTTGGTGAAATTGCTCATCCTGCAGCCGTTCTTCTCTGTGAAGATGCCGGCCGACTATGAGGGCAACGCTCTTGGCAAGTTGTTCTCCTGCAAGAAGGACTCTTTCTATCGCGTCATGGATGACGGACGTGTTGACTGGCGTCGTATTGGATACGCCACCTGTTGACAGTTGGTCGCCCTCATCAGTTGACGCCAAGGGGCTTACCCGTTGCGTCATTCTTGATGATACCGACCTTCCCAAGCGGGGATACAAAGCGGAAGGCCTTGGAAAGGAGTTCTCCCATACGGCCATGAGGCGTATCCTTGGGTTCAAAGCCCTGTTCCTCTGCTACACGGACGGCAAGACACAACTGATGGTGGACACCACCATACAGGCAGAGACAGGGAAGGATACCAATAAGCCACAGGGGCTTACCAGGAAGCAGAAGGCCGCCCAGTATAGCAAGGAACGCGGCGAGGACGAGAAGGTGAATACCCGCAAGGCGGAAATGCTCCAATCCAAAATTGCCAACGCCATCAAGATGCTCAGAAAGGCTATTCTGGAAGGCGTCCGGTTCGACTACCTGCTGGTTGACAGCTGGTTCCCCTGCGCGGAACTCCTTCAGTTCTCATCCACAGTCGTCACGTCAAGTGCCATATCATCGGGATGATCAAGATGGGTAGGACCAAGTACGGGACAGCCTTGGGCAACCTCTCCGCGCCAGATATCATCACCAAACTCGGGAAGGCCAGGCAAACCAAACGCAACAGGTCCATCGGATATAAGACCATCCATCAAGGCCAGGTATGCCGGTATGGACGTCCGGCTCTTCTTCTACAAGAAGGGTAATGGCTCCTGGAACGCCCTCGTTACTACGGACATGGGCATTGACGCCAACGGGGCCTTTAAACTTTACGCCAGAAGGTGGTGTATTGAAGTGGCCCATAAAGAGATGAAAGGGATGCTGAACCTGGGCAAATGCCAGTGCGTGGATTTCGCAGGACAGGTTGCGGCTCTGTCGCTGTGCATGATACAATACAATATATTGGGCACCGTCAAGCGGTTCGAATCGTACGAGACCATTGGCGGCCTGTTCGCTGAATTGACCGGGGAGACGCTGGAGCTTACCGTCATCCAGAGAATCTGGGGTCTCATCATGGAGGTCATCAACGTCATCGCTGAGTTCATCTCATGCGCCCCGTTTGAGTTGACTGAAAACGTCATTAATAACAACCATCAAATCAAAACAGTGAAGATGGCTTTCGACCGGCAAGACCTCGCCGGAGCGGCGGCTTAAATCACTTGCAAAACTTGAGTATTTTTAGCAGTAAAATTAATACATAATAGTTGCACATTGCAGTCGTTTTGCTATCTTTGTGAAAAACATTAAGAATTATGGCACAATCAGCACTTACAATTAGATTGGACTCCGATTTGAAAATGCAATTCGACAGTCTTTGCGAAGAATTCGGTATGAGCACCAACACTGCGTTCAACATTTATGTGCGCCAGGTGGTCAGAAGCCGCCGTATTCCATTCGCCATTGAAGCTCCTGCAAAGGATGACATAATGAACAAAGGACGTGCAGCATTCTATGAGATGAGACAGGCAGCCGCGGATGCAGGCATTCAAGATATGTCTCTTGACGAAATTAATGAGGAAATCAGACTTGCACGGGAGTCAAAGTAATGAAAGCATACGTTGTCATCGACACAAACGTTTTGGTTTCAGCACTGCTGGCCAAACGTACCGATTCGGCTCCGGTACAAATTCTCGACCATCTATTCAATCGAGATTTCATTCCCATGTACAACGATGAGATTCTTGCTGAGTATTACGAGGTGCTCCGTCGTCCAAAGTTCAAATTCTCTGAAAAAGCAATTGTATTTGCAATTGACGCAATCGTGGAAGCAGGTATAGAATCCGGAAGAGTTACAAGCTCTGACGAAGTCATTGACCCGAAAGATGTTGTCTTCTACGAGGTGGCCATGTCAAAAGACAACTCTTACCTCGTTACCGGAAACACAAAACACTTCCCGGCAGTAAGAAGAGTAGTTACCCCCAACGAGATGCTGGAGATTCTCAACTCGCTTGATAATGAGTAGCCTTCTATATTGACTTTCAGATATTTAAGCGCGTTGCCTCGGGCAACAACTATACTGCTCATCTTCCTGTCCAAGAATCAATGTTTTCTTCGCGACAAATACAACGCAAAATTTGCGGATTATTAGCCGCAAATGTGATCGAAACCGTTCACAAGGACTGCAGATTCCTATAAAAGGGTATTCACTTCAACGGATTCTTCTTCAACTTTGGCTTTGGAAGCGCCGGAATTGTGGCTCTGATGAGCGCCGTCAGATAATCACGGTCATCTACGTCGCTGATGTAGAAATAGTCCTTGGCTCCGTCATACGGTGGCCGCAGGATGATTTCCTTCAAAATAGCACGCCCAGGCTCAGTCACCTTCACATAGAAGCTATTGTCCTCAGCAGTAGGGTGCTTCCCCTTTTGCCAACGGGCAAAACGCTCTATTTCAGGAGTACGCTCCGTTACGTCGTCATAGAACGCCAGGACGGATTCGTAATCGGTCATGCATGCCTGCTGTAACTTCATGTTACAAAGATACGCCCCTGCGGGGAATTCCACAAGGGCGTGTCTTTTCATTATGCCTTTTCTACAGGCGCCTGGATGATGGTGAGCCACTTGTCGGCATCCTCTTGATTCCAGATACCGTCGATGTAAACGGCGCGGGGAGCAGCAACAATCTTGTAGCCCTCTTTCTCCAGATAGGCGAAAAGTTCGACATAGTTGTCGTACAGTTTGTCATACGGGCCGAAGACTTTCAGGCAAGCCGCCAGCGGCACGACCGGGATGTCCTTGAACTTGATAAGAGCGGAGTCGGTACCCTTTTTCGTGACCTTCTCGCAATACTCGATGTCGATGTCCTGCGGCTTGTATCCGCCGTGTTCGATGGTGTAGCAATAGCCGGGTCCCGGGCACTCACAGCCCAGACGGGCCATTTCGGGGCCGATTACCTCGCAGCAGAGGCGGCCGAGGTCCTCGAAAGAAGGGATGATGGTACGATGGCTGGCCACGGTGATGGCCGGAAGTGATTCAAAGTAAACTTTTTCCATTTTGTGCAACTTCTTTTGGGAAGCCACCACCGCCTTGAGCATCCGTTTCCGCTCCTTGAGCACCGCCAGCTCATCCTCACACTTGCGGATCTTTTCCTCCAGCGATTCCACCGTAGGGAAATGCTGGTCATCATCCCACAGGTCCCGGATTTCCTCCAGCGAATAACCCATACTTTTGAGCTGGGTGATGCTGAAGATTTTCTGCAACTGACCTACGGAATAATAGCGATACCCGGTATCCCGGTCCACAATCTCAGGAGTAAGCAGGTCAATCTCCTCGTAATGCCTCAGAGCCCTCACGGTCACTCTGCCCAGGCGGGAAAACTCCCCGATTTTCAACTTGTTTTTACCCATAACAATTCGTGCACTTTTGTTATTCGCCGGCAAAGATAATATATGCCGTAGGGTACGAGTCAAGAGAAAAATGAAAAAAATTTATTGTATATCTTCAATATCTCATCAAGGTTCTTGACATCATTTTTGGTTTGGAAATTCGAATACCCCAATCGTTGAAAGGCAATTAGCGCATCACATCTTTTATCTTCATCCGGTTCTTTAACATATTCCAATATCGTTTTATAGTAGTCAAGATTATCTCTAAAAATTTTGCTTAAGCTGTCTCTACCCATTTTTATAAATACTTCTGCAAAAAATGCTTTTGCTTCAAATTCAATATCTCCAGCCCATCTTTCACTATAAAACAAATATTGTTCCGCATGGAAAAACTCTTCCATATAACCAAACATTTCACCTTGAGGATTAAGTTGAATATGAGAATGGTTGACACTTTTGGGGTGGTTAAACTAAGATTGTCGGCCATCGCTAAAACAGCGTATCCCCAGAAAGGGCATAGGATTGTTTTTCAGCCTTTAACGCTTCAGAAATGTGACAAACCAAGCGTTGCTTTATCAAGACCTCAAGCTTGTAGAATTTTTCTATAGGTATCGCAAGCAACGTTTTATCACCATTATTAATTCCAATCCTGAAGCTAACCTCAAATACTTTTCCACTATCCGGATCAACCACATAAGTCAAGAAAACACTTCCTTGACTTTTTGCATAAGTGTTAATTTCATCATCGCTAAAAACGTCCCTTACTATCTTCTTAAATTGGACCGCATCTGATGTCGCCATATGCCCCATTCCAGAAGCATAGGTATAATATACGGTTGGATCTGAGCCAACCTTATGGCGAGGGACCTCCCTCATATGGTTGGCGGTATTCCCAACATACACACTCCCTGGGTAATGTGTTACGCGATACCTTACATTATTATATTCAACATATTCTTTGCTTGAATAATAATCTTGTGCTTCCGTGTTTAACGAGAATACCGAAATAAGTACAAGTATACTTATTATATTAACTATCCGACTTTCTTTCATTACTTACTACTTTTTGGGAATACTTTATAATAGTTTTTTAATATTTCATCAAGATTTATAATTAGTTGACACTCTTGATAACTCTTCTTTCGAATTGTCAAAAATATCACGTGTCTCATCTACAGTCAAAAGACACTCTTCTTCATTCGGTGCGAAGTAATCCTTGCATTGACTATAATCCGACACACAAGAATACAAGGCTAAGAATAATGGTAGTATTAGTAAATGCTTCGTTGTTGAAATCATCTTCACTAAAACTTCTCTGTGAGTAGAATAATTCATAATTCGGCTTGTCGATTAAATTGTTTTAATATGTAAACTTACATAAAAATCTGCGATTTTTACGCCCGTCACATAAGAAAGAAACTGTTTTTTAGAGGAATATATATATATTTAGTAATGTTGAAAAAATAAGTTGCATCAATCGGTAAAATTGAATACATAGAATCACCCTTGAACATCAATGTATTGCAAATTTAAAGTGATGCAGGTTATTATTTACATTTTACTTAATTGTAAAATAGATGCAATCCTATATAAAAATTCATTTTAATGGTTCGTTAATTGCTATTTTGATATTGTTAATATATATTCAATGCAGAAGAGACACACAGACAGAGAACGGTATTTCAGGGAGTTGGCGCAGACTTCCAAGGAGTTTTACATTGACTATCTCCGGAAGTTCAAGAACGTCGGAGCCGGAACACGGGTGCTGGAGATTGGCTGCGGCGAGGGCGGAAATCTTCTGCCGTTCGCCGAAGCGGGATGCTGCGTGACAGGCATAGACCTGGCTGCCAACAAGATAGCCAACGCCAAGGAATATTTCGCAAAAAGGAATATGCCGGGCGAGTTCATCAGCGGAAACTTTCTGAATATGCCCGCTCGGGACGACCGTTTCGACATCGTGTTGATCCACGATGTGATAGAGCACATCGAGCCGGAGGACAAACCAGCCTTTTTCTCAGGTCTTAAAAAGTTCCTGAAGCCGGACGGAATCGTGTTCTTCGGATTCCCGGCCTGGCAGATGCCGTTCGGTGGCCACCAACAGATCTGTCGGAGCGGTGTCTGCTCGAAAGTTCCTTTCGCCCACCTCCTCCCGGCCCCCCTTTACCGAGGCTACCTGAGAATATTCAAGGAAGATCCCGCAAAGATTGAAGAGCTGCTGAGCATCAAGCGCTCCAAGATGACTCCGGAGAAATTCGAGCGTCTTTGCAGAGAAACCGGTTTCCAGATCGTGGAGCGGAAACTCTGGCTGATCAGCCCGCACTACAAGGCCAAGTTCCATCTTCGCCCGACCCGTCTGCGTCTCGGCCTCGACCACATCCCGTTCCTCCGCAACTTCCTCTCCACCTCCTGTTTCTACATCGTCTCGGCAAGGTGATGCGTTGAAATCAGTCAATGTCCTTGACGACATATTCAGTGGAGCCGAGACCCATTTCCTCAGCACGGTACACGATGCGGATGCCGTGACGCTGGCTGATCCTGTCGAGGAGGGCCTGTGTGTCGTTGTCCTTGTCTTTCGGAAGGTTGAACACCTGATCGAGGCAGAACTTGTCAAGGGCGACCGGATCGAGGGAAGCTGCCATTCCGATGTCCTTTATTGTCGGCTTGTGAGGATCACCGTCGCAGTCACAGTCAATTGAGAGATTATTAAGGACATTGATGTACACAATTCCTTTCTTGGCGGCGAAATAATCATTGACGGCCTGGGCGGCGGCGGCCATCGACTCGATGAACGGAGTGTTGCCCTCCGGGCTTTCGTCCCACTTCTCAGGGAGGTTCTGCCACAGAAGCTGATAGTCCTCAGCCTTGCCAGCCGTGTGGATGTACGCCTTGCCGTTTCGGGAAGCCACACCGATGGAAGCGTTCTTCAAGGCTCCACCGAATCCACCCATCGCGTGTCCTTTGAAGTGCGACAAGTCGATCATAAAATCGTAATTGGCGATGTGAGAGCCGACTATGTCGTACTTGATCCATTTGTCATATTCATTATTGTGCTAAAAAGTTTATCTCAGTCTTGGGCTTGCAAATCCAAACCACAAGATAAACATTTTCTATTAATTGGCGTGTATTTTGTTATAAATCTGGCGCTAAAACGTTATATTTAAGCGTTTGTGAATTTCCTTCAAAAAACTATTGCTTTATAGAAAAACATACCTATCTTTGCAGTGTATTAATAAACTAATACACAAAACAGGTGAGAAATATCCGGTCACAGAGCTTGTCGAAGTGACGGAAGACCAGTAAAGAAGACAAGACGATCTTCAAGAAGTATATGAAAAAGAAACAACAGCCCATAGGGCAAAAAAGATAACAACCAAATGCTGATTGAATTAAAAGACGTCAACAAGACCTATCAAGGCGCGCAGCCTCTGCACGTGCTCAAGGGCATTGACCTGACCATAGAGAAGGGCGAGTTCGTCTCGATTATGGGAGCGTCGGGATCAGGCAAATCCACGCTTCTGAATATTCTTGGAATATTGGACAACTACGATTCTGGTGAATATCGCATAAATGGCAACCTGATCTGGAATCTCTCCGAAACAAAAGCCGCCGAGTACAGGAACAAGATGATCGGATTCATATTCCAGTCCTACAATCTGATAGGGTTCAAGACGGCGGCGGAGAACGTTGAGCTGCCGCTTTTCTATCAAGGTGTCGGCAGGCAGAAGCGGCACAGGATGGCGATGGAATTTCTGGAAAGACTTGGATTGAAGGAGTGGGCTGACCACTATCCTAACGAGATGTCCGGAGGTCAGAAGCAGAGGGTGGCGATCGCCCGCGCGCTGATCACAAAGCCGGAGATCATCCTTGCAGACGAGCCTACAGGAGCCTTGGACTCAAAGACTTCCGTGGAGATTATGGATCTTCTGCGGGAATTGAACGAGAAGGAAAATATGACCATCATCGTGGTGACCCACGAGAGCGGTGTGGCAAACTTCACCAACAGGATCATCCACATCAAGGACGGAGTCATCGGCAAAATCGAGCAGAACATCAGACACGATGCGTCTCCGTTCGGCGAGGGCACTATAATGAAGTAAGCGATGAGAGACCTGTTTGAAGAAATCTGGAGCAACATCCGGAGGAACAAGCTCCGCACCGCCCTCACCGGCTTCGCCGTGGCCTGGGGAATATTCATGCTCATCTTCCTGCTTGGCGCCGGCAACGGCCTGATCCACGCCCTTGAGAGCAACAACAGCGACTACATGACCAACACGATGAACGTCTGGGGAGGCTACACTTCCAAGCCGTACAACGGAATGCGGGAAGGCCGAAGGATCGACTTGAACGACAAAGACATAGACATCACCCTCGGTCCGGACTTCGCTGATAATGTGGAAAAGGCCGGAACAATACTCACCCAAGCGAGCCTCACCACAAGCTACGGCAAGGAATACATCGTCAAGCAGGTCAGCGGAGTCAGCCCTGAATATTCAGAAATGAACAAGCTCAGCCTCCTCTACGGCAGGTTCGTCAACGAGATAGACATCAAGGAGAGGAGAAGGGTCATAGTGATGGACAGCAACGACGCGAGGGAGCTTTTGGGCGTGACCGGAGAGAAAGAGGAAGGGCTGACGGCTCTTCAAAAGGCAGCCGCGGCTGAGGCCCTGATCGGGAAATATGTCAAGATCAACTCTTCGATGTTTCAGGTCATCGGCATCCTCAGGCCGAACGAGAACGGTTGGTCCAGCCTCTACGCTCCGATCACCACCATCCGGACAATCTACAACAGAGGCAAGGAGATTGATGAATATACTTTCTCGTTCCACGGGCTGGACTCCGAGGAGGAGAACAGGGCGTTCGAGGATCGGCTGCGCGCATCGCTGAACAACAACCACAACGCCGCCCCGGACGACAAGAGGGCTGTGGGAATATGGAATCTCCTGACAATGAGCATGGAGATGAACAAAGGAATGTCAATGATCAGGACAGCGCTCTGGATCATCGGAATCCTCACCCTCCTGAGCGGGATCGTGGGTGTCTCGAACATCATGCTGATTTCTGTCAAGGAGCGCACGCACGAATTCGGGATCCGCAAGGCGATCGGAGCGAGCCCGTGGGCCATACTGAAACTGATCATTTCCGAAAGCATCATCATCACCGCGTTCTTCGGCTACGTCGGGATGGTTCTCGGAGTGCTGGCCAACGAGTGGCTCGATCATATTTCCGGAAATATGGTGATGGACTTCGGGCTTTTCCAGCAGACGGTCTTTAAAGATCCTACGGTCGGCATGAACGTCTGCTTCGGAGCCACAATCCTGCTGGTCATCGCCGGCACCATCGCCGGCCTCGCCCCCGCCCGAAAAGCCGCAAAGGTCCGCCCGATTGAAGCCCTCCGCAGCGAATGATAAAATAAGGAGACTACTGAAAACCAATTGAATATATTCATAAATAATTGTAAGGAAATTATTAAATTTCATAGAATGAAATTTTTCGATATAGACCGATTCAAGGAAATCCTTGACACATTGACCCGCAACAAGGGACGCAGCCTGCTGACTGGGTTCGGGGTGTTCTGGGGAATATTCATGCTGCTGTTCCTGCTGGGCGGCGGCGACGGGTTCAAGGTGATGCTGAACCAGCAGATGGGAGGGTTCGCGTCCAACTCGGCGATGATCTGGTCCCAGAACACGTCCAAGCCATACAAAGGCTTCAACAAGGGACGTTACTGGGAGATGAACATCAAGGACGTGGAGATTCTCAAGGAAAAGGTTCCTGAAGTGGACATCGTGTCGCCTCAATGCTTCAGTTGGTCCAGAGGCGAGGCAACCTACGAGGACAAGTCATCAAGGTGCAACGTCAAGGGGTTGAAGGCCGACTTCGCTAGAATAGAGACACCGACGATAGTTTACGGACGCTACATCAACGAGATGGACGTGGCGCAGAAACGCAAAGTCTGCGTGATAGGGAAGCAGGTTTACGAGAACCTTTACCCCAAGGGAGTTGACCCGTGCGGAACCAGGATCAAGATCGGCCCGGCATATTACCAGGTCATCGGAGTTGACTACAACGAACACAGTGTCATCAGCTTCGGAGGCAGGCAGACCGAGGCGATCGTGATTCCGATCTCTGTTGTGCAGGCTGTCTATAATATGGGAGACAAGGTGCAGATTATGGCGGTCACCGCAAAGAAGGGCGTGGTGATGAGCGACATCATCCCGAAAATCAGAAGGGCGGTCGCAAGCAACCACTATATCGATCCTACTGACGAACAGGCGGTTACCGTTCTCAACACAGAGATGTTCTTTATGATGATTGACAGTCTGTTCAAAGGGGTGAACTTCCTGATCTGGCTGATCGGAATCGGAACGTTGCTGGCCGGTGTGATCGGAGTCTCGAACATCATGATGGTGACGGTACGGGAACGCACTACGGAAATCGGAATCCGTAGGGCCATCGGAGCCACACCAAAGATGATCCTCTCGCAGATCATCTGGGAGAGCATCCTGCTGACGGCCGTGGCCGGAATGTTGGGCCTGCTGTTCTCGGTGCTGATCCTGCAAGGATTGGAGCTGGCCTTCACGACAGACGGTATCCTACAGGCTCCGTTCCAGATCAGTTTCTGGACAGCGGTCGGAACTCTTCTCGGGCTGACGGTTCTCGGAGTCGTGGCAGGACTCGCCCCGGCGACCAGGGCTATGAGCATCAAACCGGTGGACGCTATGAGGGATGAATAAGAGGCTTCGGGAACAAGACATATTAAGGATGAGCAAACATATTCAAAGATAGATAGTTAAGAATCAATATTCAGAAATAAAAAGTCAAGCAATATGAAAAAGTATTTCAAGTACATTCTGTTCGCCGCCATCATCGTGGTGTTCGCTGGCACATTCTACTTCCTTTGGAAAAAGTCACGTCCGCAGGAGATCCGCTACGAGGAGCTTTCCGCCGAGATCGCCGACATCAAGAAGACCACCCTCATCACCGGCACCATCGAGCCGCGTGACGAAGTGAACATCAAGCCGCAGATCAGCGGAATCATATCCGAAATCTACAAGGAGGCCGGCGACCAGGTGAAGGAAGGCGAGGTGATCGCCAAGGTCAAGGTCATTCCTGAGATGGGCTCGCTGAGTTCGGCGCAGAGCCGTTTGCGCATCGCCGAATTGAACCTTGAGCAGGCACAGACCAACTTCGGGCGCGAGAAAGCCCTATACGACAAGCAGTTGGTAAGTGCCGAGGAATATGATCAAGTGCGTCAGGCCCTGGATCAGGCAAAGGAGGAAAAAGAGGCAGCTGAGGAGGCTCTGGAGGTTGTCAGGGACGGTGTTTCAAAACGCAACGCCACGGCCAGCTCGACGCTGATCCGTTCGACAATCACAGGGTTGATCCTCGATGTGCCGGTCAAGGTCGGTAACTCGGTGATCCAGAGCAACACGTTCAACGACGGAACAACCATAGCCACGGTAGCCGATATGAACGACCTCATATTCAAGGGCAATCTGGATGAGACAGAGGTCGGCAAGGTCGATGAAGGCACGAGAATGAGAATCACCATCGGAGCGGTGCAGGGCGTGGAAATGGACGCTGTCCTTGAATATATTTCCCCGAAGGCCGTGCAGAACAACGGTGCTAACCAGTTCGAGATCAAGGCCAGGGTAAGCCAGTTGGACAGCGTGAAGATCCGTTCAGGCTACAGCGCGAACGCCGAGATCACTTTGGAGCACGCCGACTCAGTTTTGGCAGTGCCTGAGGCGGCAATCTCATTTGAGAAGGATTCCACGTTCGTCTATCTTGCCGAGGGTGACGGACAGTATAAACGCCAGCCTGTCACCACAGGGCTGAGCGACGGGGTCAAGATAGAGGTGAAGAGCGGACTGGGCAAGGATCAGAAAGTCCGTGGTAATCAGATATTCACAGACAAAAAATAGCGCTATGAAAAGAATATATTCATTGATTGTTTTTGGCCTGCTGACGGTGGGGCTTTCGGCGCAGGATGGCAGGCTGTGGATGCTTCAGGACTGCATCACGCACGCTCTTGAGAACAACATTTCCCTCAAGCAGCAGGAGATTCAGGTCAAGCAGCAGGAGATTCAGCTGAACACATCGAGGAACAGCAGGTTGCCGGGTGTGAGCGCAAGCGCAAGCGAGAACTTCTCGTTCGGTCGAGGTTTGACGGCTGACAACACCTATTCCAACACCAACACTACCAGTACGGGAGTCAGCCTCGGAGCTTCAGTGCCGGTGTTCCAAGGACTCAGGATCAACAACTCGATTAAACATGACGAACTGAACCTCAAGGCCGTGACGGCTGATTTTCAGAAGGCTCGCGAAGATGTCAGTGTCGCCGTGGCGCAGGCTTATGTGCAGATTCTCTACAATATGGAGCTTCTGGATGTGGCCAGGAATCAGGTCAGCATCGATTCGCTTCAGGTCGAGAGACTCTCGGCGATGGAGCTGAGCGGCAAGGCCAGCAAGGTTCAGGTGGCTCAGCAGAAGGCGGCGCTGGGGCAGAGCCGTCTGTCCGAGACTCAGGCTGCCAACAGTTTACGATTGTCAGTGCTGGATCTCAGCCAGTTGTTGGAGCTTCCGAATCCGGAAGGATTCTCAATCGTCCGTCCTTCGGTTTCCGTTGACGGGCTGCTTCTGAGCAATCCTGAGGACATCTACGCACAGGCGGTGGCCTGCAAGCCGTCAATCCAAGCGGAACAGTTCAGGCTGGATGCCACTGAATATTCCATCAAAAACGCCAAGGGGGCACGTCTGCCTTCCCTTATGGCCAGCGGTGGACTGGGAACCAATTACTACACGATGAGCAGCCATTCCAGCAATCCGTTCGCCGACCAGATCAAAAACAATTTCAGCCAGTATCTCGGTCTGAGCCTCAGCATTCCGATCTTCTCGGGATTTCAGACCAGAAACCAGATCCGCTCCGCCGAGCTTTCGAGGACGAACCAGATGTTGCAGTTGGAAAACAGCAAGAAAAGCCTCTACAAGGAGATCCAGCAGGCGTATTACAACGCTGTGGCGGCTCATGAGAAATTCCGGTCAAGTCTGGACGCTGACGCCAGCGCGAAGGAGTCGTACGAGCTTGTGCTTGCGAAGTACGAGAACGGCAAGGCCAACATCACTGAGTTCAACGAGGCTCGGGACAGTTTCCTGGAATCAGAATCCAATCTGGCCCGCGCCCGCTACGAGTTCCTGTTCTCGGCCAAGTTGCTGGACTTCTACAGGGGACAGAAACTGATTTTTTAAGCTTTCGTGCGTAAATCATGCTCATCTGCGCACTGGACTTGAACATACCCGGCACTCGTGCGTAAATCAGATTTATCCACGCACCACTTATCCGTAAACCACCTTCTGTGCGTAAGGCTGATTCTTTCACGCACAGAAGGTTCTTTAGACAGGGCCGGTGCGTGAGCGGCAAGGTTATGCGCACAAAGACTTTCAAACAAACGGATCCGGTTCCGGAGCGTTCTTGTCGTAAGAAAGGATGGTGGCGTTGCCGGAAAGAATGTCGTACCCGTGTTCGGCAAGGCTTTGCAGCTCGAACTCTCCGGGATAGACCTCAACGGGGGCGATGAACTCCACCCTCTTGCGGATTCCGCTCACGATGTCCCGCCCATAGGCTCCCCCTCCGGTCAGCAGGATTACATCCACTTTCCCACAGACATCAGCGGCCTCCGAAGCGATATACTTGGCGATGTTGAGAACAAAGGCCTCCATCCAGACCTTTGCCCGGACATCACCATCCTCTCCCCTGCGGACAATCTCCTTGAGGTCATTCGTCCCGAAGAACGCCACGGCACCGCCTTTGCCCATCAGCTTCTTCTTTATCTCCGCTTTGGAATATTCACCGCTGTAGCAGAGGTCAACCAATTGGAAACCAGGACAAGAGCCGACTCTCTCCGGGGTGAACGGTCCGTCTCCTCCGACTCCGTTGTTGGAATCAATCACCTTTCCGTTCCTGTGAAGAGTGACGGTGATCCCGCCGCCGATATGGGCGACAATGGCGGTGATGTCATTCTGGATATACCCGTGATCTTTCAGATAGCGCCTGACGACAGCCCTTGAGTTGAGCGCATGAAAGAACGGTCTGCGCTGGAATTCCGGCAAACCTCCCACACGGCACTCCGGCAGCATCTCATCCGCCATCGGCGGGTCGGCAATGTACGCCCGGCAGACTCCGAAAGGCATCTCAACTCCTCTGGCAACGTTCTTTTCTGTTATCTCTTTCGCCAGATCGTCAGCGATGATCGCGCTCAGGTTGCAGGCGTGCCTCCCGTACTTGCAGCTCCGCAGCACCTCCCGCATGTCCTCGTTCACTGAATATATTCCCGTGACCACCGGATAGAAGAGTCCGCCACGCGCCATCACGATGTCGATGTCCTGTGCGTGGATCCCCTTGCCGCGCATGAATATTCTTACATCATCCCGCCGCAGCGTGTCCTGCTCCATCACATCCTTGAACCCGGCCAAATCCTCCGCCTTGTGCCCAAGATTCTCCTCGAACGCAAGTTCCCCGTCCACAAAGTACCCGATCTTCGTCGATGTCGATCCCGTGTCGATCGCCAGCAACCGCCCTTTTTGATTTGTCATGTCAGTTTCGTTTTCTTGGCAGGCATCCCTCACATGTCCCACGAACCGCAAACACGCGACAGGAGAACCTTTCCCACTTCAAATTTATCCGACACTTTCAACATCACGAAAAATAAGTGGTTATTCCCAGTCAATTACCGCCAACCCCGGAAATTCGTTGTGAAATCATGAATATGTTGGTGAAATTCCACCAAAACAACCGATTCTTTAGCGGTCACGAAACGCATCGGTCCCCCCCTAAAAGACCTTCCATGTCATGAATTGGAAGATTATCTCAACTCTGCCTCAATGCCTCGATTCGCTCAAGAGACAATCCCGTGGCAATCCCGATCTGCTCAACCGGGATGCCTAACGACAGCAAAGACTTGGCGACTTTCTCTATGCCTTGCTCTACCCCCTTCTCTATACCCTTCTCGACGCCTTCCGCCGTGCCCTGTTCGACACCGGCCTCAAAGCCCTTTCGATAGCCCTGCTGTCTGGCTCCCTCTATGTACGGGCGCATCTCTTTCTCTGTCATCATATCGTTGAAATAGTTGTCAATCTCCTTGTCGTCAAGACCGCTGACACGCATCGCCCGTTCCAACCTCACAAACTCAGCGTCTTTCTCCGACCTCGACTTCGCAAATATAGCGAAATTTCTGAATATCCGGCACCATCCCGCAACAGGACTGTCATATTCATCAGCCTTTCAATCAGCGACTTTCAGGAATATGGTCCCTTGGTTAATGGTAGTTTGGTCATCGGCATTCCGCCTGACGGCACTGTTTCTCTCTGTAGTCTCCATAGTTGAAGTGGTGATGATGAATGTTATTTGGTCACTGGATCCTTTACGGAACCCGCCCGCAATATCGGAATTGTAAACGTAAAAAACGAAAAGAAACACATGCAATTCATAAAAAACAGAAATTTCTTGATGATACCCCCGAAGATACCACTCCATGAGGCACACAATCTACGCTCAGAGTTCCCTGCAAGGCGCTCAACCCGACAACCCGCCTCGGTAATCCGAACAAGTTGATCCAGATTTCAGTGCGCATTGTATTAGAAAACCACAAGTCATCCCGCTTCTGATTCGTGGACATAACTGATAGTGACACCCCTCAAGTCCGGCCACCACTTGAAGGCATCGCCATTGGCCTTTATGAACTCAAGATCCCTCAGGCAACGCATTGGGTCATTTTCGTTCCCCAAGAGTGTTCCGCAACACTCTTGAGAGACATTTCAGCCCGAAAATGTTGCCCAAGCGCCCCCTCCCCGAATGATCACCGAAAAATATTAGACTCTTGACATCACCAAGGCACCGCCATCCCTCGTTTCGGAGAATCGGCGGTGCCTTGTTGAATTTACAGCACATTAAAATCATTCAGACATACGTGTCGACTCTTGTCAATCATCACAGTATGCCCCAAATTTTATCTGCTCTGGGTAAAATGATCGGAACCACGCAAAACGCTTGTCTGTCCTTACGACCTCCATCAAGGCTTCACTGACTTGATCAGCCGTCAAAGGATGATAATGCCATCCATAATCTGGATTCTTATTTATCGCCTCGGCAATCTCCTCGGCTGTCATCCTTCCCTCATCACCATGAAGAATCATGCTACCGCTACGCCGCAAAGCCTCTCTTCTATTTTCAACCAAGACGTCATACGCCGCTTGCTGGATAAATGTGTGAAATAATTTCATATAGTAATATTTTCGCAGATGACAACACCTATGGGGTGGCACCGGGCAAAGTGGATACGTGAAATGCGTGGAGGATTAGGTAATGATATTCAATGCATTAACGAAATGCCTTTGGGTTGATTCGACTAAAGGCGAGGCGGCTTTTAACTGATATTCAAGAAGTTAGACATCACCCATTGAGAATGAGGGCGTGGCAGATAAATGACTGGTAATCAAGGACAAAAGCACTTGCCTACTGGTTGAAGCAACACCAGGAACAACATCATAAGCCTAAATATCAATCAGTTAAATGCCACGAGCCAGCCCCACCACATACCACCACCACCTTAACGTTCGCCACCACACACCGCTTTTCTTCACACGCCCTTACCTTGCCAGGCTTCCGCACAACAGCGATAAGAATCCCCAACACAAACGGGAGAATTCCCCTGTTTTCCACTGCGTACAAATTTTATCATAAAATGATAAAATGTCACATTGGTATCATAAGACATTGTGAATATGATAAATCCATTCATCACTACCGGTTATGACGGTGCCAAATACTTTTGCGACAGGGTCAAAGAAACAGGGGTCTATCAAGTTTATGACCTGTTTCTTGATATTTGGATCCGAGAGCGTTATTTAAGGTAATCGCTCCTACAGGATAGACATCGAAGTTACGGCATGGCCGGGGCGAGGATCTCGGCGATGGCGGCGGTTTCGATGAGGAAGCCGTCGTGGCCGTAGGGGGTCTCGATCTGGCGGTAGCGGGAGCCGGGGATCAATTCCGAGAGGGGGCGCATATCCTCGGGCGGGAAAAGCTCGTCTGAGGACATACAGATGAAGGTGCAGTCGGTTTTGATCTGGGCAAGGGCTTTGGCGACACCTCCACGGCCACGTCCTACGTTGTTGCTGTCAACCTCGTCACAGACATATAGATAGGAATATGCATCCCAATCCTTGACGAACTTGGAGGTCTGGTGACGGTAATATGAGCCGACCTTGCCGGCGAAGATTGTGTCGTCACTGTCCTCGTTCTGCTTGAAGAGGCCCTCCTCACAGCGATATGTCAGCAGGGCGATCGCGCGGGCAGCCTTGAGACCCTCCATGCCGCCATTCAGGTCACGGTGCTCCTTAAAGGTCGGATCAGCGAGAAGGGCGAGGCGGCTGGCTGCGTTGAAACCGGCGAGCCAAGGGGTCACGCGGGCACCGGTGGCGATGAAGAATATCTTTCCGAATATGCCGGGACGCATCACGGCCCACTCAAAGGACATAAATCCGCCCATCGATGTTCCGATCAGCATATCAATTTTCTCTATTCCAAGATGCTGACGAAGAAGATCAAAAGCTCGTACAGTGTCGCGCACGGTCACTCTTGGGAACTCGAAATAGTAGGGTTTGCCGGTTTTCGGATTGGCTGACGCCGGGCTTGACGAACCGCAGGCCGAACCAAGGACGTTGGCGCAGATGACGAAATATTTCCCGGTGTCGATCAGTCTGCCGGGACCTACCAGAGCTGGCCACCAACTTCCCTCCGGATCAGAATCCGCGGTGAGGGCGTGGCATAGCCAGATCACTTTCTTGTCCGGTGAATATCCAAACGGCGATGTGTGGTAGGCAACCTCCAGATTGTCAATGCTTCCGCCGGACTCAAACTCGAACTTTCCTTCAATCTTATAGATGTGCTTGATCATTGTCTTTCAATGGTGTGAATGAATATCCTTTACGACGCAACTCCCTGATCAGCCCAGGCAGTTTGTCGTAGAACTTGTCGGTCCTGGCCGGATCCGTTCCGAAATGGATCAGCATGATGTGGCCGTTCAGACCATTGGGATCCGTCCTTTCATATTCCCAAATCCTGCCGAGAATCTCCTTGCTGCTAAAATAACGCTTCATTTCGGGGGTGGTGTAGTCGCCGTTGGTGAGGGTTCCGGGGGTGTAGTTGATGACCTGCAGGCCAAGTTGACGCGCCCAGGAGGAGATTGTCGCGTTGTAGTGCTCGTACGGCGGGATGAAATACGGTGCATTCGTGATGCCGAACTCCCGCAACACTTTGTAGCTCTTGAATATATCCTCGTTGAACTCTTGCCTTGTCACCAGAAGTGAGTCACGGTTGCCCCAAGGGGCGTAGAGCAGGTGGCCGTAGGAGTGGCTTCCGACGTAGTGTCCTTCGGCGACAAGTCTTCTGACAACATCAGGGTACATCTCGAAGAACTCTCCGGTGAAGAAGAATCCGCCTTTGATGTTGTATTTTCTCAATGTGGAGATGATTCTTTCCGCTCCGTCGGCCTTGTCGGCGGCGGTGAACACAAAGTCTATGTGCTTGACTGACGGGTCGGTTCTGATTATTCCGCCGTCTTGGTAGATGTTATTGTCGGGTTGGGTATTATTGGTGGGGGCGTCGGTGGCAATAGACACCGCGGGCCTATCGCTTCGCGACCCTATCCGGGTGAATGGCCCGCGGCATCCATTGCCACCGACGCCTTCGCCCGAAGAGCCGAGATTTTCATTCACTATGCCTTCGGTGGAAATATTCTCCTTCATTTTGGAGCCATCACTTGCATTTGCTACTTTGCCGGCAGAAGCGTCAGTTAATTCAGCGGCTCCGTCAGCGGAAAGCGCGGCAGCATTGGATTTTGCCGTCCATTCGCCCGGATAGGGTTGCGTAGCAACAGGACGGCAAGGTCCAATGCCGCCGCGCGCCTCCTCCGAACAAACCCTTCCCTCACGCTGATAGTAAGACAACGGAAATGTCAGCGAGGCCGTGCCATCCATTGTCGGCTCGTTGGTGGAATAGTCGTGAGTGCTGTCGTGGTAAACCAAATCGCCCGGCTGGAACTCCTCGTAGTTGACTCCACCATCGGTACGGATGCCCAGAAGACTTCCGAATATCGTCGCATAGACAGGACCGTCAACCAAACCACCGGTGGTGTTGCCCATCTTGTAGTTGATGATGAAAGAATGAGGCTGGGTCGGGAATATTCCACCTTTCGGAAGCTCAACGATCATGCTCACACCCCACGGATTGCACCCCAGAAGCCAGTCACGCAAAGAACCTTCCATCTCCTGATAGGTCGTGTCACCGGTCAGTTCACGGTAAAGGATGCACTGGGTCAGCATCGCCGAGGTCAGATTGTTCGAGCACCATATTCCCGGAATGCAGAACATAAACGGATGATCCTTGCCGCGCTCATAGACACGCTGGATGCCCGAACGGATGTTCCTTATGAACTCCGCCGAGACCTTGCCGCCGAAGTTCTTCGCGATGCGGTAATGCCCCATATTCATAAAAGGATACCACTGGTAGTGGCGGGCGCTGTCGGCTCCCATCCAAGGGGTCACCGGCTCGCGGCGGGCATATTCAATGGCCTCGGTTCTGTACTTCTTGTCGCCGGTGCGGCGGAACATCTCGTAGGCGGCCAACTCCATATCATCCACCCAGTTATCCTCCTCGTAGATGTAAGGGGAAACCACCGAGGCGGTCTGGCAGACACCTGGCTTGGCTACTCCGGCATCGTAGGCGGCCTGCGCCTTGGCGCCGATCTTCTCGGCGAACTCTGGGTAGAACGGCTTCAGGATCTCCGCGCCGAGGGCGAAGTCCGAAGCGAACTTTCCTGCGGTGCTGGCCACTCCGGTCGTCTTGTTCTTGTCCCCACGCTTGCCTCTCTGCTGAGGCTCACCGGAGCAGAACCACACCGGCCTGTACTCGCCTTTTCCCCAACCATAGTCAGCCTGGTCGTCATTCGGGACACGCATTCCGACATGGTCACGGTCATCCGCGATCTGATTGTACATCTCACCCGGCTCAGGGTTCATCTTGTCAAGCCATTTGAGTCCCCAGTAAATCTCATCTATGATGTCAGGAATCCCGTTCCGACCCGGCGTTCCGTCAGCCAGATGGTTGTCCGAGAACGCCTCCGGATTGCTCTGATAGGCGAACATCATCTGGTAAATCGCGTTGGCTGAGGTGGTTGTGTACTGGAGGCAGTCCGAAGCGTCGTGCCAACCTCCGGTCACGTCAAGGAAAGTGCTGTCTTTCTTAGGATTCGGATGCCCGACGATGATTCCGTCCTTGCGATGACAACTGTCTTTGAAGAAAGGGTTCCAACCGCAACGCTGCTGACGCATATAGTTCAGCACAAAATCGGCCGCTCCGTCATAAACCTTAGGATTTATCGGGAATATCTCCGAGCGGGTCTCGCCTCCTGATGACAATACCTTAATATAATAGGCACCGTCGGTCTTCAAGGTACTGAAATCCAGGCGGCAGGTTGTCTTCATCTGCCCAAGCGCCCCCATCGGCCTCACGGCGTCAGACCTCCAGACGGCCTCACCGGCAAAGGCATCAACCAACTCGAAACCATTGACCTGGACAGCCTCATTACTCATAAAGACCGCCACCTTGGTGGCCTCCGGCAGATAGCCTATCTGGTTGATTCTGACCCAAGATCCGGCGAAAGTCTGGACGGCGGCCAAAGCCAGGAGCGCGATGGAAACTAATCTTTTCATTATCCTGTGGTTTATGCGATTCTTTTCAAAAAATTAATGAATATATTCTTAAAGACGCAAATTTAGGAAAATTAACCGTCCAAAATGTAGAAAATGCTTACTTTTGCGTAAATAGAACTGCATAATGGAATATTCCAATATAAGAATAGGCAACGGCTACGATGTCCACGCCCTCAAGGAGGGACTGCCGATGTGGCTCTGCGGAGTCAGGATCGAGAGCGAGACGGGATTCGTGGCGCATTCCGACGGGGATGTGGCCATACACGCGCTGTGCGACGCTCTTCTCGGAGCGGCCGCTCTCGGGGACATAGGACTACATTTCCCTGACAACGACGACAGATGGAAAGGCGTTGACAGCAAACTGCTTCTGAAAGAAGTGATGTCGATGGTAAGGGCCAAAGGCTATGAGCTCGGCAACGCGGACATCACGATAGCTCTACAGGCTCCGAAACTGCGCCCGCACATAGACGCGATGCGTTCCAAGCTCGCGGAAGTGATTGGAACAGACATCGACAACATCTCGGTAAAGGCCACGACCACAGAACGTCTCGGCTTCGTCGGCAGGAAGGAAGGCTGCGAGGTCTGGGCCACAGTTCTCATATTCAAAATTTGAATAATCCAATCATGATGACTGATTTCAATGAATAATGAAATAAAGTTATCGTGATTTGCCTTCAAAAGCTTACTTTTGCATATAATACCCTATTGATAGCACAATATGAGCCCTTTATCAGTAATAATCACAGTTCTGGCGTACTTTGCCGTGATGTTCACGGTGTCTTGGATCTCGTCGCGTAACGCGGACAACGCAGGATTCTTCAACGGGGGACGCAAGGCTCCGTGGTGGATCGTGGCGATCGCGATGCTCGGTGCGCCGATGTCCGGAGTCACATACGTCTCCGTGCCGGGAATGGTCGGCGTGGGAGGCACGGCGATGGGCTACATGCAGATGGTGCTCGGATTCTTTGTCGGCTACATCATCATCGCCTTCGTCCTCACACCTATATTCTTCAAAATGAATATGGTGTCGATCTACCAATATCTTGACGACCGGTTCGGAGTCTCCTCGCACAAGACGGGAGCATGGTTCTTCTTCATTTCCAAGATTTTGGGAGCCGCTGTCAGACTATTCCTCGTCTGCGTGACGCTCCAGTTGATGATTTTCGAGCCGCTTGGGCTGCCATTCATCCTGAACGTGATCGTCTCCGTGGCCATCGTGCTGCTGTACACGTTCCGTGGCGGGGTGAAGTCCGTGATCTGGACAGACACATTGAAGACTGTCTGTATGATTGTCTCCATCGTGCTGGCGATTGTGTTCATTGCCAAGGATCTGGGTCTTAATTTCTCCGGCGTGGTGCAGACGGTGCGTGAGAGTTCATATTCAAAGATGTTCTTCTTCGATGATGTGAACCACCCTGAATATTTCTGGAAGCAGTTCCTGGCGGGCGTGTTCACCGTGATCGCGATGACTGGTCTGGACCAGGATATGATGCAGCGCACGCTGAGCAGCCGCAACGCCAAGGATTCGCAGAAGAACCTCATTACCAGCGGTTTGTTGCAGATTCCAGTGATATTCCTGTTCCTCTGCCTGGGGGTGCTTTTGTACATATTCGCAGGTCAGAAGGGCATCTCCGAGGTTGGCGACACGCTGTTCCCGGCCGTTGCGACAGGTGGCTATCTGCCTGCGATTGTGGGCGTGCTGTTCGTGATCGGGCTTGTGTCGTGCGCGTTCGCGGCGGGAGGCTCGGCCCTGACCGCGCTGACAACGTCGTTCACGGTGGACATCATAGGAACTAAGGGGAAGAGCGAGGAGCAGGTCACCACTATAAGAAAGAAGGTGCATCTGCTGATGGCGTTCCTGATGGGTGTGGTGATCTTTGTCTTCTATCTGCTGAACACGAAATCGGCCATTGACGCGGTTTACAAGCTTGCGAGCTACACTTACGGGCCGATCCTGGGAATGTTCGCGTTCGGGATATTCTCGAAAAGGAAGGTCAACGACAAGTGGGTGCCGCTGGTGGCGGTTGCCGCGCCTGTGCTTTGCTTCATTCTGCAGAGCAACTCCGAAAGGTGGTTCGGCGGGTATAAATTCAGCTACGAGCTGCTTCTTTTCAACGCATTGTTCACGATTTTGGGACTTTGTCTGCTAATTCGAAGAAAAAAGTCGAATTAATTTTGTCAATTCAGGATAAAGTTCTATTTTTGCAGTCCAGTTGCGAAGAAACGCAGCGCATCATTGAGATATGGTGTAATGGTAGCACTACAGATTCTGGCTCTGTCAGTGAGGGTTCGAATCCTTCTATCTCAACTAATAGTCCGGCTCTGGCCGGTTTTTTATGGCTCTTGCCAGGAATGGCGGGGTAGCTCAGCTGGTTAGAGCGTCGGATTCATAATCCGGAGGTCGTGGGATCATGCCCCACTCCCGCTACACAACAATAGAAACTAATTAGACGATAATGGCGAACGCATTTCACTATTCCATCGGAAGGAAGTTCATCCAGGCTGTCAGCGGAGCATTTCTTATAATCTTCCTGCTGCTTCACGTGACTATTAACCTGTTCTCCGTCATTGACTCTTTCACAGGCAACTACAACGGGCTTGACGGCCTCTTCCAGAAAGGCTGCGATTTCATGGCGCTGCCTATCGTGACCATCATGGTTCCGGTTCTTGCCGCCGGTTTCATCATCCACATCATCTACGGATGCTGGCTTACTTGGAAGAACATCAAGGCCCGTGGCGGCTACAAGCGCTATGAGGCTTCAAGCGTCGCTGCCGCCGACTCCTGGTCAGCAAAGAATATGTTCGTGCTTGGCATCATCATTCTCGGCATCCTTGCATTCCATCTTACCCACTTCTGGGCCAAGATGCAGCTTGCGATGTTCACCGGCGCCGAGGAGGGCAACCCTTACGAACTTCTCAATCTCACTTTCGGACGATGGTGGGTGCTGGCATTGTACCTCGTCTGGTTCGTGGCTGTATGGTTCCACCTTTGCCACGGTTTCTGGAGCATGTTCCAGACAGTTGGCTGGAACAACCAGACCTGGTTCAAGAGACTGAAAGTGATCGGCATCGTGGTCGCCACGCTGATCTTCCTTGGCTTTGCGGCTGTTGGCATCAACGCATTCCTTCAGGCAAACGCTTTGATTTAGTCAAGGATTAAAAATGAAAATTCAAGGGTGACCGTGTTCGGTCACCCTTATTTGTTATACGCCACCCGGTCGTGGAACCAAGAATCCGGTCACTGAGCTACACTTCCGGTCACTGAACCTGTCGAAGTGACCATATAAAAACAGGACGACAAATAAGACGCTTCGACATGCTCAGCGACCAAAGCGTCAAAAATCAGACAAATTGATTTATAAATAATAGTTAACATTTTAAAAACGAACTGAAATGAGACAGAAAAAGTTCCTGCTCCCAGAGAGCGACATCCCGACAGCATGGTTCAACATGCAGGCAGTCATGCCCAACAAGCCAATGCCTATCCTCAACCCGGCCACTCACGAGGCCTTGAAAGCCGAGGATCTCTACCCTATCTTCTGCAAGGCGTGCGCCGACCAGGAGCTCAACACGACAGACGAGTGGATTCCTATCCCTGAACCGGTCCGTGAACAGTACGCCGGCTACAGATGCACGCCTCTGGTAAGGGCTTATGACCTTGAGGCCGCGCTCGGCACACCGGCACACATCTATTTCAAGAATGAGAGTGTCTCCCCTGCCGGATCCCACAAGCTGAACTCTGCCCTGGCACAGGCCTACTATGCCAAGGAGCAGGGCATCACCAACATCACCACCGAAACCGGAGCCGGACAATGGGGCGGAGCGCTATCCTACGCCGCAAAGAAGTTCGGTCTGGACTGCGCCGTCTATATGGTCAAGGTCAGCTTCCAACAGAAGCCCTACAGGAGGTCGATCATGCAGACTTTCGGTGCGGCGATCACCCCGTCCCCGTCAATGTCCACAAGGGCAGGGAAGGACATCATCACAGCCAACCCTAACGATCAAGGATCACTTGGATGCGCGATCTCCGAGGCCATCGAGCTTGCGGTAAGTACCCCTAACTGCAAGTACACCCTCGGATCCGTCCTGAACCATGTCTGCCTGCACCAGACCGTCATAGGACTGGAAGCCGAAAAGCAGATGGAGTTGGCCGGGGAATATCCAGACATCGTAGTGGCCTGCTTCGGTGGCGGCTCGAACTTCAGCGGCATCGCCTACCCGTTTATGAGGCATAATATTCAGGAAGGCAAAAAGACCCGCTTCATCGCGGCCGAGCCATATTCCTGCCCGAAACTAACGAGAGGAAAGTTTGAATATGACTTCGGTGACGAGGCCGGTATGACTCCGCTCCTCCCGATGTACACCCTCGGTCACGATTTCAAGCCGGCGACCATCCACGCAGGCGGACTTCGCTACCATGGAGCCGGCGTGATAATGTCACAGCTAATGAAGGATGGGTATATGGAAGCAGTTGACATCGAGCAGCTTGACGCATTCAAGGCCGGAGTTCTCTTCGCTCAGACCGAGGGCATCATTCCTGCTCCGGAATCCTGCCACGCCATCGCCGCGACAATAGGCGAAGCACTCAAGTGCAAGGAATCCGGCGAGGAGAAAGTCATTCTCTTCAACCTTTCCGGCCACGGTTTCGTGGATATGAGTGCCTACGATCAATACCTCTCCGGCGAGATGCAGAACTTCCACGTCTCCGACGCCGAGCTTGCAAAGTACATCAAGTCGGCAGACACACTGAACAAGTAATCGATTAGATATAAGGTGGAATATAGTCAAGAGGGTCTCTAACCTGAATTTTGCACGTTACCAAAATTCAGAACAGAGGCCCTCTGGACTTATTAGGGTAACCTAATATTTCAATGACATCATACTGCATAGTGCATAGTCATCGTACATAGTACATATTTCAATGGCACCATACTGCGGTTGCTGAGCTTGTCGAAGCAACGAAGCAGCTGAACCCACGGATGTACTGTGATGTGCCGTGGCAGATAACTATTTGATTTTCATGCAAAAGAGCGATGTCCTGGTGAAGAAGACAGCACCAGGACATTGCTTTTTATATTCATTTTCAAGCACTTAAGTGCCACGAGATACCACATTAGATCGGCAGCGTCTTCTGACGAAGCCAAGAAGCGACCTCTGGAGTGAGACGTGGGGAAAGAGTACGGTAAACGTGCTCGTTGTAGGCGTTGAGCCAGTCAATCTCTGAGCGGTCGAGAAGGTCTTTGACAAGGATCGACGTGTCGAAGTGGCAGAGGGTCAACGTCTCGAATCTCAGCCAATGGCCGAAATCGTTCTCTCCGGCATCAACGCAAAGGATCAGGTTCTCGTGACGGATACCGAACTTGCCCTCCCGGTATATTCCCGGCTCATCACTTGTGATCATTCCCGGAATCAAAGCCTGACGATTGAAGTTCTGACGGATGTCCTGCGGCCCCTCGTGGACATTCAGATAGAATCCGACCCCGTGGCCGGTTCCGTGGCCGAAATTGCGCTTTGCGCTCCAGAGCGGTTCGCGGGCCAGGACATCCAGCTGGCAACCAGCCGTCCCTTTAGGGAAAACAGCCTTTGCCAATGCTATATGCCCTTTCAAGACCAAAGTATAGTCCTCTTTCTCCAACTGGGAACAAGGCCCAAGCGGAACAGTTCTGGTGATGTCAGTGGTACCGAACAGGTACTGCCCGCCGGAATCGCACAGGTAAAGTCCTTCCGCATAGATCTCAGCGGAGCCCTCCTCCGGCGTGACATAGTGAGGCAGAGCGGCGTTCGGACCGTAAGCCGAAATCGTCTCGAAACTCTCCCCACGGAAGCCCTCGATCTCACTGCGGAACTCGTGCAGTTTCCGTGAGGCTTCATATTCATTGACCGCATCTCCCGCCTCGACGGAGGTTTGCAGCCAATGGAGGAAGCGCTCCATAGCAACGCCGTCCTCAAGATGAGCCTCCCTCATCCCAGCGATCTCGACTTCGTTCTTGACCGACTTGCGAAGCCCGACAGGCGAGGTCCCCATGATGACATACCGAGAGTTCAGAATACTGAACAAACTGAAATTAAACGTCGCCGGATCAACAAACAAAGCCTTGATGTAATTGCCGTCCACAAGATTTGAAAGCGCGGCCTCGACATCTGAATATTCCTGAATATTCACTCCGTCAGCAAGGAGCTCGTGGAAACTGTCCTCGGTCTCTCCGTCATCATCCGGAATCTCACCCTTACGTGCGAACCAAAGCACATTATCCTGAGTGACAAGAAGATATGACATCACCACAGGGTTATAAGCGACATCCTGCCCACGGACGTTCAGCATCCAGGCAATCTCATCCAAAGCCGTGAGAAGAATAGCATCGTACCCTTTGTCAGTCAGCCATTTGCGGATCCAACGCACCTTTTGCACCCTTGACCAGCCAACCTGCTCAGGTCCAAGAGTAATGATCGGGGTCTGAGGAATCTCCGGACGATCCGTCCACAGAACCTCAAGCATGTCCAGAGCGTTGACGAAATGTGCCTTCCCGCCCACAGCTTCCTGAATGTCCTTCACGGAAGAGACTGTCATGCAAAGCCCGTCAACAGCGACGCGAACCTCATCGCAGTCCGCAAAATGACCTGCAAGCCACTCTGGAATAAGCACTTGGCCAGGGACACGGGTCTTATGCAACTCAACTCCCGCGGCCGGGAGCTGCTGAGAGGCCTGGATGAAATAACGAGTGTCAGTCCAAAGACCGGCGCGATCCTCTGTGATGACCAGGTCACCCTCCCCAGTGTAGCCGGAAAGCCATGCCACCTGATGCCAGCGGGCTGCTGAATATTCACTGTTGTGCGGATCATTCCCCGTCACTATGACGGCATCCCAACCTTTCGAGCGCATCATCGCCCGAACGGCCTCGATTCTATCTTTGAATATGCTCATTCGCGGAATAGGTTATATTAATGAATATGATTGACTGTCATTTGAATATCCTGTGCTTGAGCAGCCGCACGGCAGCAAGCAGCAGCTTCTCCACCGGCAGGAACGCCGAAAGGTTCCTCAGGCCGGAGAACAGCATATTGGAAGGGGTGAAAGCCTCCCTGACATCCAGAAGCGACTCGCGCATCGCAAGTTTCCGGCGGTTAAGTCGCTCACGGACATTTCTTTGAGCCGATTCCAACTCGTCCATCGTCTTTATTTCTGAATATCTCATGGCTTATCTGTCCTCGTCAAAGAAAAGTTTGATGAACATCGGGACGAAAGTATTACGGAACAGTCTCTCTCTCAGCAGGATGACAACCGCAAGAATCACAATGAACACGGCGGCCACAATCCCGGCCCCCGCCGCATAGCTTCCTATCAACTCCCCTATCCACATAACACCCCCGATGGCGAGAGCCGTCAGAATCACGGACACGATGAACAGGACAAGCAACATGTAAAGCAATTTGCCGAGCGTCAATGACAATCCCTTAGCGGTTCTTAATTTGAGGTCATCAATCCTTGCCTCGACATAGTCCGCAGTGTTCTTGCCAAGGTCCTCAATCGGTTTTGTGAACTCACTCATCGTCAAGCGTTTTCCGACGGCCTTTCGGCATATTCAATGTCCTTCTGAATCGCGCTCTCGAGTTTCTCCAAGCGCTCGAGAATCTTCATCCTGACATCTTCCTTCAGATCCTCGGCCTGATCCTGAAGTTCCGCCCTCAGGTCGTTGAGTTCCATTCTGGCGAGTCTTGCCCGTGCCTTGGCGGAATCCGCGGCGTCACCGACAGTCTCCTTAATCTTCCGACGCGTATCCTCGCCCTTCTCAGGAGCGAACAGCAGCCCAAGAGTCAGCCCGGCGGCCGCCCCCGCGACAAACGCTAATAATGAATCACCTTTCATAACATTCGATTTTCACAAACTTACATAAAAATCTGCGATTTTTACGCCCGTCCCATAAGAAAGGAACAGTTTTTTAGAGGAAATATAAACCATACTGATCAGAAATCCAATTCATCAGCGCCGATTTCTGTCTGCCAACACAAACGGAACTCCTCGTGCAAGTGACAATAAGGCCATAACGCAACCCGTGAGTGTCCCGCAATCCCTCCGGGCAACAGAAAAGGGTTCCACAATCCTCCCGTGCGCAAAAGTGACCCTCTCACGTACGAAGGCCTTATTTTGATCCTCCTCGTGAGCAGGAAGGCCAGGTCTGCGCACGGGAGGGACTGCCGAGGCTGCCTCGTGAGCAGGAAGGCCGGGGCTGCGCACGGGACCATAGACATTATTTTCTGACAGGGGCGCACTGGACGCCGAGGAGTTTCAGGGCGGAGACGAGTTCGGTGGTGACAGCGACCTTGAACTTGGTTGAGTGGAACTCGATGTTATACTTGGTCTGAGGGTCGTAGAGGAACATCTTGAGAGGGACGGTGCCCCGGTTGGCCTGGATCAAGGACACGAGATCCTTGCGGAATTTCTCGGTCAGCATAGGCGTGGTGATGCTGATGGAGAAAGCGTTCAGCATCGTCTCGTTCACGTTGCCCAGAAGCATTATCTTCTTTACCCTGAAAGCATAAGGCGAAGTCTTGCCTTGCGCGCGCTCTTCAGGCTTGATGAAATATTTCTCCTCGATGTCACCCTCGATGTAAAGGTTCTCGTGCGGCTTCATATAGCTCATAAAAGCCTCGTGGTCACGTCCGAACAGCGCCAGCTCGTAGGCTCCACTGTAATCCTCCAGCTTCGTCTTTGAATATGGCTTGCCGGTCTTCGTGGTCAGGGTGCTGTACTCGGTCACCAGGCCGGCTATCGCTACCTTCATCTTCTTCTTGGAAGCCTCACACTCCGCGACTTTCTTATTCAAATCCGCCAGTTCGCAGTTGGTAAAACTCTCTATCTCAAACGCATACTTATCCAAAGGGTGTGAGGAGATATACATCCCGACATATTCCTTCTCCTTCTGCAGCCACTCGAAATCATCGTCCGCGCCGACCATTTCAGGGATTTCAGGGCGCACCGGCCTCATCTCCTCGGCCTCGCCGAAGAGCGATGCCGCTGAATCGGCGGCGTCCTGGCAGTAAAGGGTGGCGTATCTGGCAAGTTCGTCGATGAACAGGTTGCCGCTGCGACAAGGCAGGAAGAACTGCTTGCGCTGGATGCCGAACGAATCGAAACCACCTGAATATGCAAGGCACTCTATCGCCTTTCTACCCAGTGAGTTGCCAAGCCTTTCAACGAAATCGAAGACATCGGTGTAGGTACCGTTGGCTGCCCTGTCGGCGATGATCGCGTCCGCCACATTGGAACCGAATCCCTTGATCCCCTTCAGGCCAAAACGGATGTTGCCTTCCTTGTTCACGGTGAAGTGTGAATATGACTCATTGACATCCGGGTTCAACACCTTGATCTTATGAGCCTTGCAGTCGGACAGAATCTTCTTTATCTCCGGCATGTTGGAGAGGTTGCAGGAGAGGTTGGCGGCGAAGAACTCGGCGGGATAGTGGCATTTCAGCCAGCCGGTCTGATAGGAGACCCATGCATAGCAGGTGGCGTGGGACTTGTTGAAGGCATACTGCGCGAATTTCTCCCAGTCCTTCCAGATCTTGTCCAGCATCTTCTCCGGATGGCCGTTGGCCTTGCCGCCCTCCATGAACTTGTCCTTGAGCTCGTTCAGAATCGTTATCTGCTTCTTGCCCATCGCCTTGCGGAGCTTGTCCGCCTGACCCTTCGTGAAGCCGGCCAGCTTCTGGGAAAGAAGCATCACCTGCTCCTGGTAGACGGTCACACCATAGGTGTCCTTGAGGAACTCCTCCATCTCCGGGAGGTCATATTCTATAGGCTTGAGTCCGAGTTTTCTGTCCACGAAGTCCGGGATGTAGTCCATAGGGCCCGGACGGTAGAGGGCGTTCATCGCGATAAGGTCCTCGAAACGCTCCGGACGCAGCCTCTGAAGCCAGGTCTTCATGCCCTCGGATTCGAACTGGAAGACGCTGTCTGTGTCACCGTGGCCGTAGAGTTCGTAAGTCGGCTTGTCGTCAATCGGGATCGCCTCGATGTCGATGTCCGTACCAAAGCGCAACTTAATGTTGTCCAGACATTTGTGGATTATGGACAGGGTGTTGAGTCCCAGGAAGTCCATCTTCAGCATGCCGACTTCCTCGATGTAGTGGCCGTCGTACTGCGAGGTCCAGACGTACTGTCCGGACTCCTTATCCATCGAAAGACAGATAGGAATATAGTCGGTCAGGTTGCCTCGTCCGATGATCGTGGCGCAGGCGTGCATTCCGACCTGACGGATGCAGCCCTCCAGCTGACGGGCATATTTCAGAACCTCCCTCACCTGCTCTGTTCCGTTTTCCAACTCTTCCTTGAACTCAGGCACAAGACGATAGCAGTTCTTGAGGGTTATCTTGACATCCGTGTCCTCCATGCCCCTCTGATAGGTCTTCTTGACCGTTTTCTTCTGACCCGGATTGTCAGGATCATCAACCTCGACATCCTTTTCCACCACCTTGAATCCTGGCTTCAGATCATCCAGATCCGGATTGAAGAGATATTCCTTCTCCACCTTTTCACTGAGGCGGTCAGGCACCATTCCGGACAGGCGGTTGGACTCATCGATCGACAGGTCATGGATTCGCGCCACGTCCTTGATGGCTCCCTTGGCGAGCATCGTGCCGAAGGTGATCACCCGGGAGACGTGATCCTTGCCGTAGGAGTCCTCGACATATTTATGCGCCAGCGACAGATCCTCGAAATCGACATCTATATCCGGCATCGAGATTCGGTCCGGATTCAAGAAACGCTCGAACAGGAGCTGGTACTTGATCGGATCCAGGTTGGTGATTCCCAAGCAATAGGCCACCACGGATCCGGCCGCGGAACCACGGCCTGGCCCCACCATGCTGCCCTTCGCCCTCGAAGCCGCGATGTAGTCCTGCACAATCAGGAAGTAGTCCGGGAAGCCCATACGGCAGATGGTCTTGAGCTCGAAGTCTATCCTCTCGGACTGCTCGGCGGTCAAAGTCTCCCCATAACGTCTTTTGGCTCCCTCGTAGGTGATGTGGCAGAGATAGGCCACCGACTTACAGAACTCGTCGCCACGGTAATTGCCCTTCTTGTCGCACTTTCCGACCTCGATGACATCCTTGTATATGTTCAGATAGTTGTCCAGGTCGTCAAGGAAGGCCTGGTCGATCTGGTACTTGGGAAGCACATGGTCGCGGTCGATCTGATATTCCTCAACTTTGGAAGCTATCTCCAGGGTGTTTTCCAGCACTTCCGGATGGTCTGGGAACAATGCCGCCATCTCCTCCTCGCTCTTCAGGTACTCCTGCTGGGTGTAGTGCAGGCGCGGCTCCTCGTTGATCTTCTTACCGGTGTTCAGACAGATAAGATGGTCGTGCGCGGGGCCATCCTCCTTGTTGACGAAGTGGACGTCATTCGTGGCGACCACCTTGACACCCATCTCATGAGCCAACTGGAATATTCCCTCATTGCTGATCTTCTGCTCCTCATAAACATCCAGCGACAGCCCCGGGACCTCCGTCTTGTGGAGCATCACCTCAAGGTAGTAGTCGTCTCCGAAGACCCTCTTGTGCCACTCTATCGCCTTTCTCGCCTCGTCCATCTTTCCGGCGACGATGTTCTTGGGGATCTCGCCGGCAAGGCAGGCGGAGCAGCAGATCAGATTCTCGTGGTACTTCTCGATGATCTCGTGCGAGACCCTCGGCTTGCCGTAATAGAGACCTTCGATGTGACCCTGCGACACGATCTTCATCAGGTTCTTGTACCCGTCGAAGTTCTTGGCCAGAAGGATGAGGTGGTAATATGACCTATGCTCGCTGTCCTTGATCTTAGGGTCGTAGTGGCGTGTCACATAGACCTCGCACCCGATGATCGGCTTGACCTTGAAATGCCCGGTAGCCTTGTCCACATGCTTGCCTGCGAACTTGAAGAACTCCTTGACACCGTACATGTTGCCGTGATCCGTGATGGCCAGGGCCGGCATCCCCATCTCCTCGGCCCTGTCGAACAAGGTCGAGATGGAGGAGAATCCGTCAAGAATCGAATATTGCGTGTGGACGTGAAGGTGTACAAAAGCCATGGTGACAAGTCAAATTTTCATATATCCGCAAACCGTTCGGGAACGAAGCGGCCAGCACCCGAACCCAAGCGAATTGCGACAATACAAAGATACCGAAAAACCCTATCCCCACAAAGCCGCCCCCTCCGAAAAGTTTTCAACATCTGGAAAAAGTCCCGATTTCAGCCACATAAAACTCAGAATTATTCCCGAAAATAAGAATAAATAGTCGGAAAAAGTCCCGATTTTAACCATCCAAAACTCGGAATAATTCCCGATACTATTTGTTATTCAATTGATTTATTGTAAATTCGCAAAAAATATAAAAAAGAAGCCATGCTATATAGAAAATTCGCAGCCCATCTGGAAGACTTTCTCCGGAACGAACCTCGTAAGATAATGCTCGTCAATGGCGCCAGGCAGATTGGCAAATCGTACCTGATAAGGCACGTCGGCAACAAACTTTTCAAGAATTATGTGGAGATAAACCTGAAAGCGGACAAGGAAGGCTCCGGAATATTCGCGTCTGTCCGCAGTGTAGAGGAGTTTTTCCTGCAATTGGGTGCGATCGCCGGGAACAGATTAGGCAATCGGGACGACACGATTGTCTTTCTTGACGAGATTCAAAGCTATCCGCATCTGATGACGATGCTCAAATTCCTGAACGAGGACGGCAGGTACAGGTACATCGCCAGCGGCTCGGAATTAGGTGTGGCATTGGCGCAGACCCCTTCCGTCCCTATCGGCAGCATAGCCATTGAGCAGATGTATCCGCTTGATTTCGAGGAGTTTCTTCTAGCGATGGGATGCAGTCAGGACACTATTGACGGGATGCGGGAATATTTCCACGACAGAAAGCCGTTGAACGATTCCCTGCACAACTATATGCTCCGGCAGTTCAAGATCTATCTTTTGGTGGGAGGAATGCCCGACGCCATAAACAAGTTCATCAAGAGCCGTAACATCGCCCAAGTCCGTAAGATCCAACGGGACATACACTCCTTGTACAAGTTGGATGCGTCGCAATACGACGAGGAGAGGAAACTTGTCATCCGCAAGATCTATGACATGATTCCGTCCAACATGGAAAACAAGAAGAAGCGTGTCATCGTGAAGAACATCGAGCAGACCGCCGGTCACAAGCAGTTCAGCGACTACTCCGATGAGTTTGACTATCTGGTCAACTCCGGTGTAGCTCTCTCAGTCCAAGCCATCAGCAATCCGAAGTTCCCGCTGAAGGAGTCCGAGAGCAAGAATCTTATCAAACTATACCTCAGCGATGTAGGCATTCTTACTGACCTTCTTTACAGGACAAACATCAATGCGGTGCTTGGAGACGAACGCAGCGTCAATCTCGGCTCCGTCTATGAATCCGTAGTGGCACAGGAGCTCCACGCCCACGGATTCACCCTGCACTACTACGACAACAAGCAGCGTGGAGAGGTTGATTTTCTGATTGATGACTACGACAATCTCACAGTCCTGCCCATCGAGGTCAAATCAGGCAAGGATTACAAGGTTCACAGCGCCCTGGACGCCTTCCTTGACACCCCCGACTACCACATCAAGAACGCCATAGTCCTAAGCAACGAACAAAACGTCCACAAGGAGCATGGCATCACCTACCTCCCCATCTATTACGTGATGTTCCTAAAGCAAGACAACACCCCGGAAGAAGATCTCGTCATCCCGAATCCGACTTTGCAAGCCTAGTGGCGACCGTGGCACTTAGTAATCCTTAAAAAATAACTTGGTAATCTTTGATTGTCTTTTCGGTCTAT
>ENA-OUQO01000043-OUQO01000043.1-human-gut-metagenome-genome-assembly--contig:-NODE-43-length-82727-cov-17.407562_pt1 | contig 82727 bp, 81 predicted proteins | sample MGYA00237944_ERZ548825 | MGnify/ENA primary metagenome ERZ548825 (study PRJEB26490, sample SAMN05194700) | human gut metagenome | biome: terrestrial biome; feature: human-associated habitat; material... | reverse complement strand
ATCACGCCTACGTGATTCCCTTCGGCTTCGGCAACGGCGGCTATGTCGCCTCCCGCATCGACCCGTTCACCTCTCAGTTCGCGCCCTACGGCTTCACCAACGAGCGCTACAAGGGCTCCGAGATTCTGTCCGAGCCGATGGACACCGACGCCTACTTTGACGCCTACGATCAGTGGATCGAGGACCGCGCGTCTCAGACGAAGTAAACTCCGTTTTTGCGCCCGGGGCGGCCGCACAGTCGCGCCGCTCCGGGCTTTCGCGCGTTCTGCGCGCCCGGAAACACGCCCGGAAGGTTGTGAAATCCTTTGCTGAAATATGTTTTGAAGCGGCTGCTGTCAGCCGTCTTCACGCTGGCGATTATTCTTACCATCGTGTTTTTCCTGCTCCGGCAGATGCCCATCGAGGGCTATTTTGATAATTTCGACAAGATGAGCGAGGCCGCCATTCACTTCCGCAAGGTGGCCGAGCAGCTCAAGGCAAGCGGCGCGCTCGACCCGAAGGTGCTGAATGTCGACACGAACACGCTTTTGTATCAGGTGCCCGGCGGCATGCTCTCGAACCTCATCTCCCAGCTCAAGCAGGCGGGCAAGGAGGACAAGTATTACGACGTGCTCGCCGAGATCCCGCGCGTGCGCGAGGACTTCGGCTATCCCCCGCTGGTCACGCCCTCCTCTCAGATCGTGGGCACGCAGGCCGTGATGAACGTCATCATGGGTGAGCGCTACAAGACCTTCCCCAAGGAGAGCCGCGCCATGCTCAAGGGCGAATACGGCAAGCTGCCCGGCGAGGTCAACGAGGCGGTTCGCGCCAAGGCGGGCATCGCCCCCGAGGATGTGATCACCTGCCGCCCCGCCGATCTTCTCGAGCCGGAGCTGGACAAGTACCGCGAGGAGTTCAAGAGTCTGGCCAAGTCCGACGAGGATGTGCTGAGCCTGGCGCTGTTCCCCCAGGTGGCGCCCAAGTTCATCGAAAAGCGCGACGCTCCCAAGACCGCTCCTGCCGCCCCGGCGGCAAAGCCCGCCGACGATACTGGCGTGCGCGAGCTGTATGTGGAGTGGAAAAACTGACAGTTCTTCTTTCCTTTCCCGCAGAGAGCCGGAAAAGCCCCCGCTTTTCCGGCTCTCTCCCTGATTTCAAAGAAATCCTGTTCTTTTCGCAAAAAAAGCTTGCAATATCGGCGCACATCGACTATAATAACACCGTTAACAGGATATGCACCTTTAGCTCAGTTGGTAGAGCACCTGACTCTTAATCAGGGTGTCCAGGGTTCGAGTCCCTGAGGGCGCACCAAATAAAAGCAATCATCCTTAGGTGATTGCTTTTATTTTTCGTTTTTTGAAATAAAGCCTCAAATGGCGGATAAGAAAAGACGTCAGTGACGCCTTTTCCCTCCTCCAGGGGAATCCCAAGCAAGCAGCGAAGTGAACGGAGAGCACCTGATGCCCTTACTTCTCAACTACCACAGCTTTCCCAAGATGCACCTTTTTATAATACAGCCCCGTAAGTACGCTGCACACCAGCCAACCGGCCGGATAGCCCAGCGCTATTGGCAATACGGTATTGGATACGAAGTTCGACATGATATACAGATAGCACTGCCTGAACAGCACAAATGAGCACAGCATTATTATCATAGGCGCACGGCTGTTGCCAGCGCCGCGCAATGCGCCGGCATATACCTGATTGAAGCAGCACAGAACATAGAACGGCGTGAGTCTACGCAGGAACAGCGTTCCGTAGCTTATCACCTCCGGCTTTGAGTTGAAAAACAGCACCAGCGACGGCGCAACCGTTATCACTACGGCTGAAAGCGCTACCGTCACAGTCATAGCCATGGCGAGAGAGGTGCGCACACCCTGCTTTGCCCTGTCGACCCGTCCCTTGCCAAGATTCTGTCCCACAAACGTTGTGGCCGCCAGCGCTATGGACTGCATAGGCAAAAACAGCAGCTGGTCCACCTTTGTGTAGGCCGTCCAGCCTCCCATGCAGTCGGCACCGAAAAAGTTTATATAGGACTGCACGAATATGTTTGAAAAGGCCGTTACGGCCATCTGCAGAGCCGCAGGTATGCCTACCTTAATTATCTTCAAAAGCATATCCTTATGAAACCTGATAAGCTTCAGCTCCACACGGACACAGGATTCGCTCCTGAACAACGTAAGCATGGTCAGGAAGGCGGATATCCCCTGGGCGATTATGGTAGCGTAGGCCACGCCCTCGACACCCATTCCGAACGCTATGACAAATACCAGATCAAGCACGGTGTTTATCACTGCGGCGCATACGAGGTAATAAAAGGGCCGCTTTGAATCCCCTACAGCGCGCAGTATGCCCGCGCCCATATTATATAGCATTAACCCCGTCATGCCGGAAAAGTATATGTTAAGATACGCTCTGGACTCCGGGAATACCTCCGCCGGGGTCTTCATCAGGCGCAGCATGTTAGGCGTCATGGCTATGCCAATGGCGGTGAAGGCTACGGACAGCACCAGCGTCATCATGACGGCGGTATGCACCGCGTCCCTCACCCTGTCGTACTTGCCCGCGCCGTAATACTGAGAAATGACCACCCCCGCGCCGCTGGCAAGGCCGGAAAATGCGCCTATCAGCGTATTTATTATGGGAGCTACGGTGCCTACGGCGGAAAACGCCTCGTTGCTCACGTAATTGCCCACTACCCACGTATCCACCGTATTATAAAGCTGCTGAAATATATTGCCCATGAGCAGCGGTACCGCGAAGTTCAGAAGATGCCTGAAAACGCTGCCCGAAGTCATATCCACATCGTGTTTCTTAACGCGCCGTATTTCCATACGATACAAAAAACTCCCATAAATCGTCCTTGGTTATATGTTTTATTATAGCATAAAAACATGCCAAGAACAGTCAAATACAGATCTTACCATCAGTTGACAAGAGCACACAAGCCCGAAAGGCTTGTTTTGGGACGTTCCTGCGTTCTCGTCGCTTGTATTACATCCAGTAGTACTGCGCTCCTCGGCCTTGGATCGCCCTCAAAACAAGCTCTTTAGGGTCTTTGAGTTTTAGAAGCCAAGGAGTATGGCAGAACAAGGAGGACGAGTGCAGGAATACTGGTTGTATTTCAAATGAGGACGACACAGTTATGCCGTGCTGTTTGGCTCCTAAAACCTTGTGTGTCCTTGTCAACTGATGGTATCATAGATACAAAGAAATTATGTAAATCCCGGCACAGCAAATTAGACCACCGGCAAGCCGTTGGTCTAAAAAGAATTTGCCGGCTTCTCCCGCATCAAAGGGGTCAGCATAGCGGGGCGAAGATGCGCAGTATTCCATCCACTATCCAGCGAACTGCATAGTGCTTTATGTCGTACGGCTGCACCTGTCTGCATTTTGCCTGCGTCGATAAGAAGTCGTCCTTCAGCTCAGCAATTATGTTGGAGCGGTAAAACAGCGAATTGTTCTCAAAATGCAGGAACAGGCTGCGGTAGTCAAGATTGACCGTACCTATAGTGCCTACCACGTCGTCCGACACAAAACTCTTTGCGTGGACAAAGCCCGGAGTGTATTCGTAGATTTTGACCCCTTCTGTAAGGAGTGCCTGATAAAAGCTTCGCGACATTCTGAAGATAAGCTTCTTGTCCGGAATGCCCGGCATGATTATGCGAACGTCAACGCCGCGATGGGCTGCGCACGCCATAGCGTCCATCAATTCGTCTCCGGGCATAAGGTACGGCGTAAAGAACCACGCGTAGTCTGTGCTCTGTGAGAGCAGGTCGATATAGAGCTGATTACTGGATGCCTCCCGGTTCAAAGGAGAGTCATAATAGCTCAGTATATAGCCGTTTTCAGTTTCAGGCGCAGGCAGCCGCGGCTCCTTCAGCTCCGGGTGGGGCAGATTGTTTTGCAGTGAGAAAGCGTTCCAGAATGTCAGGAACATATGAGTAAAGCTCTGCGCCGGCTCTCCGGTAACGCGAAAACCGGTATCCTTCCAGTGTCCGTATGGCTGCTCTATGTTGGCATAGCGATCCGCCAGGTTCACGCCGCCGCTGTATGCGGTTTCGCCGTCTACTATGAGCATTTTTCTATGATCGCGGTAATTGACCGTACCCTTCACGGCAATAAGAGGATTAAAAGGCACGCATTTTATGCCCTTTGAGCGAAGCTGCCGCACATTGTCCATATTGAATGTGGAAATGCTGCCCAGGTCGTCGTACATTACCCGGATGTCCAGGCCCTGAGCTGCCTTGTCTTCCAGAACCGCAGCCATGGAATCCCACAATCTGCCCGGCTCTATTATGAAATACTCAAGATATATAAAGCTGCGCGCCCGTTTAATATCCTCCAGCATATCCGGCATCATATCGTCTCCAAGAGCGTAGTAGCGCACCTGCCCCGCCCTCATCAGGGGATAGCCCGTCTTTCTTTCCAGCCATCGGAGCGTCTGCTCCATTCTGTGCCCCCCGTCAAATGGCACTGCGCCAATGCAAAGCGGCTTTGGCGTTCCTGCCTCTTTTACTTTTTCAAGTCTCTTCCCCAGCGGCTTCGCCGTCCGCTTATTTCCAAAGAACAGATAGAACAGCGCGCCGGGCAGCGGAAATGTCAGTATTACCAGCAGCCATAGTATCTTATAGGTCCTTTCCTCCCGCTTTATGATTATATACAGCACAAAGAAGAACGCCGCCACAGACATGGTCAGCGTGATCAGAGCCGTATACGGGGCCAGCCACTTTACCAGAAGCAGCAGCCACAGTACCTGCAGCGCAGCTGCAGGAATCACTATCAGGATGCGGCGTACTATCTTTTTCACTGTTTATACCTCCTGCTGCTTATTCGTATAGGTCTCCCACAAATTGCTGCAATTTTTCCATACGTCTGTCGAGTTCAGCGCTCATCTTGGCGCACTCGAAAAGCTCCTGATCCACATGGTCGGATTCCTGTAAGCCCTTTTTATATCGTATCTTATGTTCAAGGCTCGCCCACCAGTCCATGGATATTGTCCTGAACTGCACCTCCACCCTCATCAGCCTCTTGTGATCTGCATTGCTTTTCTGTGGCATATCGCTTCTCCTGTATGTGCGGTAATCCATGGTTGATTTTCATATTAAGTATACCGCAATATTATGGCAAAATCTATCAACATTCGGAAACCAAAAGCAAAGCCTGATGACTGCTCCTCACAATTTTGCTTTCCGCTGGCAGCTGTACATTTCAAATGCTCGGTGATATAATCGTATCAGGTTTACAGGCCTGATTTTTTAACTGGCGGCTACGATGATTCGCTTACTTTTTTATATTAGGAGGGCTTATGTGTACTGCTGCAACATATCAGACAAAGGATTTCTACATGGGGCGGACCCTGGATTATGAATTTTCATACGGGGAAAAGATAACTGTTATGCCCAGGAATTATCCGCTCGAGCTTCGCCACGGCGGCAGTATACCCTCTCACTATGCCATTATCGGCATGGCTCATATCGCAGACGATTATCCGCTTTACTATGATGCGGTCAACGAGATGGGGCTCGGCATAGCAGGACTGAACTTTGTGGGAAACGCCATATACAGCAATGTAAAAGACGGATGCCGAAACGTTGCTCAGTACGAATTCATTCCCTGGCTGCTGGGCCAGTGTGGAACTCTGGCTGAGGCCCGAAATCTTATTTCCTGCATGAATCTGGTCGGTACTCCGTACAGCGATACGCTGCCAACGGCCCAGCTTCACTGGATTATTGCCGATAAAAGCGGCGCTATCACCGTCGAATCGGTAGCAGACGGTCTGAGGGTTTACGAAAACCCGGTGGGCGTGCTGACAAATAATCCGCCCTTTGACAAGCAGATGTTTGCCCTGAATAATTATATGAAGCTCTCTCCAAGGCAGCCGGAAAATCTGTTTTCCAGCAAACTTGAGCTCAACGCCTATAGCCGGGGGATGGGCGCGCTTGGGCTGCCGGGTGACCTTTCTTCTGCCTCTCGCTTTGCAAGGGTGGCATTTACAAAACTGAATTCCATATCCTCCAGCTCTGAAGAAGACAGTGTTGGACAGTTCTTCCACATTCTCGGCTCCGTAGATCAGCAGCGCGGCTGCTGCGAGGTGTCAGAGGGTAAATACGAGATCACAATTTATACCTCATGCTGTAATGCCTCCAGAGGTATCTATTACTATACCACCTACACAAACCATCAGATAGCCGCTGTAGATATGCACCGGGAAGACCTTGAGGGCAGCAGGCTTATCTGCTATCCAATGCTGGATAAGGAAGAGTTCCGCCAGCAGAATTAAAAGCTGACGTCCACATGGCGCAACCCGGTTTTTTGCGAATCTCAAAATACTTATTGATGATTGAGACTGCCGAAAAAGTGGCTGAACGCCACTTTTTCGGCAGTCTCACACTTTGCATTCCTCTTAACCCCAAAGCATGCTGATCTGATTCTTCCTGTCAAGCGATTTCTTTCATTCTTATTGTTTTTTCATCTGGCGAAGGAACAGCAAAACAGCTGCTGCAAGCGCCACAGCCCCATAGCACACGATCCACCAAATATGTGGAAGGATTCCGGAAAAATTCCCGGCCAGCACAGCTTTTTCCAAAGCAACGGCATGAATATAGGGCAGGATATTAGCTAATCTTTCAAAGACACCGCCGATCAGTGAAATGTCAAACCATGCTCCGGAAAACCACGCAGTCAGGATCGTCAGCAGAGCTCCGCATATTCCGCCCACCTGTTTTGTGTTGAGGATACTTCCAAAAAGAAGCCCCAATGCGATAAAGAACAGGGAAACGGGAATAATGAGCAGCACCGCATAGACAATGTAAACCGACCAGGTTAGCCCCAGCATAACGGCGGCAATATAGCATAGGGCGCACTGCGCCACCGCAATAGGCAGGATCGGCAGCACATAACCGAAGATAAAATCCGCTGAAGTCAGAGGCGTGGTATAGAGCCTTTGCAGAAGAGCGGTCTCCCTGTCCCTCGCAATCAACGTTGCGGAAAACAGGGTCATAAAGGAAAGGCCAAACACGGTAATGCCCGGGGTAAGAGTTTCGATCTCGAAAATGCTTACCGGCGCGTTTGCCCCAATCGCACTCATAAGAAAAAGCAGGATCACCGGAAAACCAAGGCTGAACGCCACGTTAAGCGGATCGCGCAATATCTCTTTTGCGTTCCGGCTCGAAAAAGTAAGTAATCTCATATTCTCTCCTCTTATTAAAAATCAAAACAATTACGTCCTTCTCCATTCCATCGGCGTAAATCTCAGGCCGTTCACGGCTTGTTCCTTATCCATATCATGGAAACCGAGATGATGATAAATCGGAACGGCATAGGGCGATGAATTTACCGTCATACTGCCGGCAGGACACATTTGTAAAACCGTTTTGAACAGTTGGCTCCCGATGCCCCTTCCGTGATATTCACCTTTTACAAAAAACAGAGCGATGTGCGCGCCCTCGCTTCGCGTCGCAATAACGCCAACCAACCTGTTTTCCATAAATGCACCGTACATACGGAGCTTGGACAGATAGCTTTCGTCGTGAATGCTTTTGTAAAACTCTGCAATCCCTTCTTCTGAATAATCAGGCGCCTCATATTCCATAAAAACATCCCAGACCAATAATAGGGCGTCCGCTGATTCGCTTTCTTTTAATTCTCTGACAGATATTTCCGGCACCATTGCTCCACCCTCTCATATTCAATTTAGTTTTCCTTCACAATTGCTATAAATGCGTCCTCAAACTTCTCTTTGCCGGTCTGCCTTTTCAGTTCATCAGCCGTCCCCAGCGCAAGCAGCCGGCCTCCTTTCATAATACCGATACGGTCGGAAAGTGCCTCCGCTTCCTCCATGTAGTGGGTAGTCAGGATAATGGTGATCCGGCCCTTCAGTGTGCGGATCACATCCCATAGATCACCTCGCGCCAGCACATCAAGCCCGAGGGTCGGCTCGTCCAAGAAAAGTATCTTGGGTTCGCTGATCAAAGCCATGGCAATGCTCAATCGCCGCTGCCAACCCCCGGAGAGTTTACCGGCCCTCTTGCCGAGGACACCTGTCAGGTCAAATTGCTGGGAAAGCTCTTTGATTTTCTGCTGTCGCTTTTCCTTTGAAAAACCGTGAACGCCGCACATCAGCGCCAGATTTTCTTTTACCGTCAGACCGGGGGCGACGGCGGTCTCCTGGGGCGATACTCCGATTACATTCTTCACCGCTGCCGGATCGCTGACAATGCTGTTACCGTTCAGATAGGCGTCCCCGCCTGTTGGCTTTGTCAGGCAGGAAAGCATCTTGATCGTGGTGGTTTTTCCTGCGCCGTTGACACCCAGCAGAGCGAACAGCTCTCCCTGCTCCACAAGCAGATCAAGGCTGTCCACAGCAGTCAGATTTTTGTATTTCTTTGTAAGCTTATCTGTTTTGATGGCTTCCATCATATACCTCCTGTTTGGATAAAACAAAGCCAGTAAACCGTGTTTGTGTAAAAGTTCGTCAGCTCTATGTCCCGGCATCCGGCTCTTTGACCACTGTTATTTGCAATTTTTCTGAGAAAAGCGGTACTTCAGTCCCACATATGCGTCTGTCAGGACCTCGCTTACGGTGTCTAAATCCCATTCCAGATATGAAGTCGCTATCATCGTGGCAATTCCATGGACATACACCCACATCTCTAAATGGAATCGATATGCGTCCTCCTCGCTGAGCCCGGTTTGCTTTTGTATTTCCTCAATCAGCGGTTTTACGGAATCCCCCTCATCAAATGTCTCACGGGAACGGTCACGCATATAAAGCAGTTTGAAAAGCTCCTTTTCTTCCCTGGCGAAGCATATATACGCAATTCCGCTGGCTTTATAAGGAGGATATTGACCGCTTTCCATAGTCTCCCGTATGCGGGCTTGGCTCAATTTTTCCGCCGCCTTCAGGACTTCGTTTTGTACTTCTTCCATATTCTCAAACAGGCTGAAAATCGGCTTTACGGAGGATCCCAGTTTTGCCCCCAGTCCCCGCGCGGTTACGGCGGCAATGCCGCTTTCTCTCGTCAGATCCAATGCAGCCTGAATAATTTCCTCTCTGGTAAACTTAAACTTGGGCGGCATTTTCTTTCCCTCCTTGTTCGGCAACATAATAAGAAATCCACATTGCGCAACATCAGTTATCTATTATACTCTTTGTCCAGCGAAAGTCAATGGCATTCAGATTTTTGAACAATCTCTGTATGTGTTTGCCGATCGGCGCGCCCATATTATTTGAGAATATCAAAAAAAGTGGCGTCAGCCACTTTTTCGACAGTCTCCTTTTTTCATATGCGCAGCAGAGTTATCCGCCCCCATTCGAGGGCGGATATAATGCCATGCTACTTTGCGGCGCTGTTGCGAAGCTTGTCCAGCCTGCGGTTTCTCAGCGTCAGTATCAGATCCGTGGTTACCATTATGAGATCCAGTATGTAAACTACGACCACATAGGTTATGCTTCCGCTGATCAGCTTGCCCGCTAGGCCTATTGCGTAACCCAAGAAAATACAGAGCTCGAACAACAAGCTCCTTCCTTCAGCTGTTCTGGATCTTATGGACTTCGCTATATTAAGCGGCCACGATATTCCAAACAGCACCAGCATTGCAGTTTCAAAAACCTGTGCCATATCTGCCGTCAGGCTACATTGCCCGACTCTCCTTTCTTTTGTTGCCCGGCATCGCAAAGATTGATTTGTGCTTTATCCTTATCAGATGCCGAGTATTTTAACATGCTTATCCACATGGTTGAGCAACTCACAGCCGTCCTCTGTGGCTATTACCAGATCCTCCACCCTTGCACCGAACTCGCCGGGCAGGTATACTCCCGGCTCTATGGAGAATATCATGTCGGGCTGCACGGTGTTGGTATTTACGGAGCTTACATCGCCCTTTTCGTGGTCTTCCATGCCTATGAAGTGGCCCAGCCTGTGGGTAAAGTACTCTCCGTAGCCTGCGGCGGAGATATGGTTGCGGGCCTCGGCGTCTATATCGCAGAAGCGCACGCCCGGACGTATGAGCTTCTCCGCCTTCTCGTTGGCCTCGCGCACCAGATCATGTATAGCGGTATACTTTGGATCAGCTTTCTTCCAGAAGTAGGTGCGGGTCATATCGGAGCAGTAGTGATCCTTCCTGCAGCCTATGTCTATTACTATGCAGTCGCCTTCCTTTACCACAGTCCCATCCGGTGAATGATGGGGATCCGCGGCGTTGGCGCCAAAGGATACTATGGAATCAAAGGCCAGGCCCTCGCAGCCGAACTCCGCATAGCACCTGTCAAGGTAATCCGCGCATTCCTTCTCGGTAACGCCGTCATGTATGTAGGCTGCAAGCCTTTCCATGCAGATGTCATTTATCTCGGAGGCCCGGCGCATGAGCCTCTTTTCCTCCTCGTCCTTGCGGGCCCTTACGTTATCCACGCAGTCTGAGCCCAGCACCATATTGGTATCGCTGCAGGCGTTCATAATGGGCAGCAGAAAGCGAGCGGCCATGTTCTTGTCTACGCCCATCTTGCCGGGCTTTATATGCTTTGCTACAGCCGCTGCCACGTCGTCTGTATCCGTAAGCGTCACGGTATTCAGGCCGGTATCTCCCAGTGCAAAAAGCTTATTGTCGAACAGCACGGTGCTGCCGTCGTCGTTTATCAGAAATGCCCAGAACCTTTCAAATGGCATAACGTCTATTCCGGTAAGGTAGTATATGCCGAGATGGTCGTTCACCATAAGCTGGCCGATGCCCGCCTTCTTCATCTCGGCGCAAACCCTCGCTATGCGTTCCCGATACTTATTCATCTTTTTTACCTCGCTTCTGTTTATATTTTTTACGGGATCGGAATTCCCTTTATCCTATGATTATACGCCAGGCGCCAAATTGTAAAAAGCGTTATATGCGGGCTACTCCGCTTTCCCTTGCCGCCTTTGCAACGGCGGAGGATACCGCTTCCCTCACGCGGCTGTCCATTGCCTTGGGAAGTATATAGTCCTCATTGAGCTCCTCGTCGCTCACAAGGGAGGCAAGGGCATGAGCGGCGGCTATCTTCATCTCTTCGTTTATATCAGATGCGCGCACATCGAAAGCTCCCCTGAATATGCCTGGAAATGCCAGCACGTTATTTACCTGATTAGGATAGTCGCTGCGTCCGGTCGCAACTACTCTCGCGCCTGCGGCCTTGGCATCTTCCGGGAATATTTCGGGTGTGGGGTTTGCGCAGGCGAACACTATCGCGTCTTTGGCCATACTGCTTACCATTTTCTTTGTAACGGTATTGGGAGCGGAAACACCTATGAATGCGTCGGCGCCAATGAGCGCGTCGGCAAGGCTGCCCTTTTCCCCCTCGAGGTTGGTGACCTTGGCCATCTCGTCCTTTATGGGGTTCATGCCCTCTTCGCGGCCGGAGTATATTATGCCGGTACGATCGCACATAATTATATTCTTAAAACCGGCGGAAAGCAACAGTCTGGTTATGGCTATGGAGGCCGCGCCGGCGCCGTTCATTACTATCCTTACCTCTTCCTTTTTCTTTCCCACCAGTTTCAGTGCGTTGGTAAGGCCGGCAAGGGTTATTACGGCTGTACCGTGCTGGTCGTCGTGGAATATTGGTATATCGCACTTTTCTTTCAGCTTGCGCTCTATTTCAAAGCAACGTGGCGCAGCTATATCCTCAAGGTTTATACCGCCGAAGGAGCCGGAAATAAGATATACCGCGTTTACGAATTCGTCAACATCCTTTGTCTTTACGCATATCGGGAAGGCATCCACACCGCCAAATTCCTTGAAGAGCACGCACTTGCCCTCCATTACGGGCATACCGGCCTCCGGACCTATATCGCCAAGCCCCAGCACCGCGCTGCCGTCGGTTATTACGGCGCAGATGTTCCATCTGCGGGTCAGGTCGTAGCTTTTGTTTACGTCCTTCTGTATTTCAAGGCAGGGCTGCGCCACGCCGGGGGTATAGGCGAGGGAAAGATCCTGCATGGTCTTTACCGGCACCGCAGAGTCTACTCTTATCTTCCCCTTCCATTCTTCATGCAGCCTGAGAGATTCTTTTGCGTAATCCATTTTATTTCTCCTGTCAGTCAAATTATTATTTTAGAAGCGGCAACGTCGATCCGCCGCAGGGCATGAGCAGCACCTTTGAATCGTGACCCAGCTCGCAAAACGCCTGATCCAGCGCCTGCTGAGCGCTTTCGAAGGGCCTGAAGAATATGCTTTTTACGAGTTCCGGCGACAAGTCGGATACAAGATACACATCGGCGCTCTGCATCACCATTGCTATGGCGGCGGCCTTGTGGCCGCCCAGCTTGAAATCCGCCCTTATTCGCCGTATAAGCTCATCGGGCTCTTTAGCCTGGGTCATCCATTTTTCGAATGTGCTCTCCCCCAATCCCTCGATGCAGGCGGCAGTCAGTATTATTATACCGCCTTTTTTTACCGCGTGCTTCGCGTTGTCCAAAGCTTTCTGGGCCTGGTAAAGGTTCATGTCCTTTGGCGCTCCGCCGGGAGATACCACGACTATATCCGCAAGGGAGTCTATCCGCTTGCCGTACAACGCATCAAGGGCCTTGCAGCCAGCCCTGTGGGCCTCTGTCGGGTGACCGGCAAACGCCTTGACTATGTGCTTATGGTCGTCCAGTACTACATTCAGTATGAAGTCTATGCCACATATGCGGCCCGCTTCCTCTATATCTTCCCTTATGGGATTTCCCTCCAGCCTTGCCGCTACCGCCCAGCGGCTGGTCATTTTGCTGTGATTGCACTGTATTGCAGCGCGGGTGGATACGCCGGGCATTATGGCCTTGGCCCCGCCGCTGTAACCGGCGAAGTAGTGATACTCTATATTTCCGAGGCATATCCTTCTGTCGGCTTCGGCTACTGCGCGCGTTATATCAACGGGGGTTCCGCCGGAGGTTGTGCCAAGGTGTATACAGTCATCGGGATCACTGTCCACGCAGCGTATTTCCTGCCAGGCTCTTTCGCCGGCCAGCGCTTTCCGCTCCTCATCGGTATGATGGCGGTGGCTGCCTATTGCGAACACGAGGGTTATGTTCTCCGGCCTCGCCCCGCCGCTGTAAAGCTCGTCCAGCAGCGCCGGCATCACCTTCGCCGTAGGCATTGGGCGGGTTATATCGCTGGTCACTATGGCAATCTTTTCGCCTGGCCGTATTATTTCGCGCAGTTTCAGGCTTTCTATAGGCTCCTCCAGAGCCCGGAGCACCTCCTGATCCTCGCTGCGCTCCGCAGCCGCATTTTCCGGCAGAAGAACTCCCATCAGGTTGGCATCGGGTATTTCTATTTTCTGAATGCCCTTGCCATAGCCAAGCTCGTAATTCATATTTACCTCTCGCAAAATCCTTACGGAATTTTCCCGTATCTATTTTGCTACATCATCTATTTAATACGCAAGCGCTTATATTCGCATTTTTAATAGTTCTGCGGGTAGGCAGCGGACTTGCCTGCCCGCAGATAAATATAAGTTTCCCCGCCGCCATGAAAACACATGCAAAAAGACGGCGGGGTGATTTGGGGAAAGCTTACTTAACGAACGAAGCAGCAAGATTTATGCATATACGCGCGCAGGTCTCCAGAGCCTTGGTGGAAACATACTCATATACGCTATGGCCATTCTGGTAACCGGTGGAAATATTGGGGCAGGGAAGCCCTCTTCCGGAAAGAATGGAGCCGTCTGTGCCGCCGCGAATGGGTACTTCACGGGGTACGATACCCTCCTGCTTGATAGCTGTACGCGCATGGTCAAGAATTATGGGCATGAGCTTGATGACTTCGTACATGCTGAAATAGGAGTCTACGAGCTCCAGCTCGACGGTGCCTTCACCGTACACGCTGTTGAGAAAATCGGCGATCTTCCGCATGTGAGCCTTACGGGCCAGGAAGCCCTCCATGCTGAAGTCTCTTAAGATGTACTTCATAGTGGTCTTGCTGACGGTGCCGTTGAAGTTGGTCATATGGTAATAACCTTCGCGGCCGTCAACGTGCTCGCAGGTCTGTGCTTCGGGAACCAGCTCGTCGAACTTGCGCCCTACGGTGATAGCGTTGATCATCTTATCCTTGGCGCGGCCGGGATGTACCTGAACGCCATGAATGGTGACGTTTGCGTCAGCCGCGTTGAAGGTCTCGGCGTTTATCTCGCCGGTGGTCTGGCCGTCAAAGGTGTAGGCAAAATCGGCGTTGAAATAGCCTATATCGTAATACTTGCCGCCTTTACCGACCTCCTCATCGGTAGTAAAGCCAACCTTGATGGTGCCGTGCTTTACTTCAGGATGGGTTGCAAAATATTCGACCATGTTCATGATCTCTGCAACGCCGGCCTTGTCGTCTGCGCCGAGCAGAGTGGTGCCGTCGGTAACGATAAGGTCCTGACCTACGTAGTTGAGCATATGCTCGAATACCTCTGTTCTCATTACGATGTCTTTTTCCGCGTTGAGCACGATGTCCTTGCCGTCATAGTTCTCTATTATGCGGGGAGTGACATTGGTGCCGGAAGCATCGGGAGTGGTATCCATGTGAGCTATAAAGCCAACGACAGGCGCCTTGACATCGCAATTTGCGGGAATGGTCGCATATACGCAGCCGGCATCATCCAGCCTGATATCGGCGGCGCCCAGTTCTTCCAGTTCTTTTACAAGCATTCGTGCCAGATCCTTCTGCTTTTCGGTTGTGGGTATGGCGGTGCAGTTATGTACGGACTGAGTATCCACCTTGACGTAGCGAAGGAAGCGTTCGACAACGTGTGAAAGTTCTTTTGCCATGGTTTATGTTCCTTTCTTTTTATTTCGGCTTATCCAGTGGAGCAGGCGCATTTTGCCGTGCTCGCATTGTGAGTGTGTGTTTCTATCGGTCTTCTATTAGCACCAGCCGAGGGTCTGGGTAACTACCAGGAATACTATTGCCAAGCCGCCGAGTATTCCGGTGAGGGGTACCACGAACTTCAGCCACTTATCGTACTTTACGCCTGCTATGCCGCAGATGCCCATAATCAGAGCAGCGGTGGGGAACAGGGGGTTGCCGATGGCTTCACCGAAGCAGTAAGCGGAAACGGCTACCTGGCGGGTTACGCCTACAACATCCGCGAGAGGCGCCATCAGAGGCATGATGACATAAGCCTGGCCGGAGGAAGAGGAGATGAAGATGTTCATCAGCAGGTTTACGATAAACATACCGACTGCGGAAAGAGCAGCAGGCAGTGCACCGAGAGGAATGGATATGGCGTTTATGACGGTGTGCATGATATTTGCATCGGTCATTATCACGCTAAGGGCATTGGCAAAGCCAACCAGCAGTGCGGAATAGGTCATGGTCTTTGCGCCGGCCGCGAACGACTTTTCCATCTGGTCAGGGGTCATGCCGCCGATGATACCGGATGCAAAGGCAAGGATCATCATGCAGGCGCCCAGCTGAGAGATACCCCAGGTGTACTTTATGGTGCCATATGCATATACTACGAAAACTGCAAGCAGAACGATAAGGCAGAGTACGTGACGCACGGTCAGCTTATCAGCAACTTCCGCAAGAGCGGCGTCCTGATTTCCCACCTCTTCGTCATCGCTATAGCAGCCAACTATGGACTTGCTGGGATCCTTGCTTATGCGGTTGGCATAGCGAACGATGTAGCCGATGGCAACAGCCACGAAGATTATCCATGTGATAAGGCGGACGCCTGCGCCGGACATCTGGGGCAAACCGGCAATTTCCTGACCGATCAAGGTATTGAAAGGCTCGATAGGGGAAGAAACGGTACCGGTGCTGGAAGGTATATACATGGCTGCAACTGCCACGATGGGGTCAAGTTTCAGCTTCTTACATACCATTATCATTATGGGTGCAAACGCAAGGGCTATGTTATTGCCTGCGCCCACGGAACCGAGCGCCGCCATCATGATGCCTATTGCGGGCAGTATGATCTTATAGTTGCCTTTGGTCTTCTTGATGAGCCATGCTATTGCGGCCTTGATAGTACCGGTGTCCTCAAGCATCTTGAATGCGCCGCCAATCATGAATATCAGGAAGATAGTGCCGGAACCCTTGCTCATGCCCTTAAAGAAGCAATTGAAGAAGTCCATTATGCCGGCCGGATTGCTTTCAACGTGATGATAGGTTCCGGGGATAACGGTCTTGCCGTCTTCCGCGAAATCGTAGGTACCTGCGGGCAGTATGTAGGTAAGGAGTATCATCAGTACGATCAGTGCGGTAAGTATTACATACGTACCGGGCACTTCAAAGTGTTTCTTTTGCTTTTTAGTGGTTTCCATATTTCCTCCAAAAATTTCTCTTGTGTTATCTGGCCCTTATGATTGCATTATCTCTTCGCCCTGCCTCCTCTCCCGATATATCTGCATATTCAGTCAGGCCCGCTGAATATCTGATATTTTTATCATCGCGGAATGCATCCGCGTTGATGGCACATGTTTATGCCGGTTTTACTTTTTTGTGGTTTTTGACTTCCTTGAAAAATTCCGCCCTCGCCGCGCAGTGATACGGTATGAGGAACAGAAGCCCTATGCCCATGCTGAGTACGCACAGCACAAACCATCCAATAAAGGAAAGGTCAAGCATGAGCATCCTCATCTTATATCCGTCCATGGCGCGTTTGCTGAGCTGAAGGGCCTTACGCGCACCTATGTCCGGGTTATCAGCCATTATCCACGGCGCAAGCGCATATACGTAATACAGATATACGCCGGGCACAACAAGCAGGCTGAGCCCAAGAAAAGTGTAGACCGACCTCAGCAGCCTGAGGCCTATTGCCGGCACCATCTGGGGATAGCAATGAAAAATATCCCTTATCCTGCATTGCTCCTGATTTGCCATAAGCAAAAAGCAGTAGCACTGTCCCAGCACGCCAGCCGCTCCCAGAAGATAGAAAAGCCCCATGCGCACCGACCGCATATCAAAATAGAATATATTTCTCCAGTCCTTCAGCAGAACCGAAGGATCCTTCAGCCATTCCTCAGCCGGAAGGTTTATCATTGGCAGCAGCCCAAAAGAATACACACCTATGATAAAGGCTACTATCGTGACTATTATGCCGATATGCCACTTACCCTTAAGGTCGTTTCGCGCAGCTCTTTTCAGTTCCCTAAGACTCATGCCATGTCCTCCCTATAGTTTCCCATCAGAACATTCCAAGGTGCTTAAAAAGGCTTACCCATATAAACAGCGTAACGAAAGACAATGCCGTTGATATGGCTATGGCTCCGCTTGCTATGTTCAGATCCGCCCCCATTTCCTGATCCATATTAAAGGTATTTACAGCCGTAGGAGACGCAAAAAGGGGTATCAGGGTCACAAACTCCACTCCCCTGTAGCCAATAACTGCCCCGGCGGTAAGCATCACCGCCGGAAATATCACGAGGCGCAGGACTGTGGATATGGCTATGTTCCGCCTTTCGCTCGCCACCTGCTTCCAGTCGAAACTTGCACCCAGCAGCAGCAGCGCCACAGGTGACGCCGCAGAATTCAGCTTGGATACTACTGATTCCAATACGCCTGGAAGCTGTATACCTGCGATTTTCACTATTATTCCCGCCACGGAAGCTATTATAAGCGGGTTTTTTGCAAGGCTCTTCAGCATTCCGTTAAGGCGAAGCTTCCCGCTTCTGAAGTATTCCAGCATTATCACCGCAAGTATGGTATAAAGAGGTATAGTTATGCTGGCTACTACGGCAGCCATGCCGGTGTCTCCGTCGGATGTGAGCGCAGCCACAATCGGGGTTCCCAGCAGTATATAGTTGCTACGGTACGCCGCGTGTATCATGGCCCCACGCTTCGCCCCGTCCTTTTCCAGCGGAAGCACAGCCAGCACAGCTATGACAAAGGTTATCATCACTGAAACCAGCACAAATATCAGATAACCCGGATCCATGAGCTTGGACAGATCTGAATTGTATATGCTTCTAAACAGCATCGCCGGCATGAAGGTATGAAATACTATCTTGTTAAAGCGCTTTACCTCCGCCGGAGTAATCCATCCTATGCTTTTGAAGGTATAGCCAATGGCTATTATCAAAAACATCGGTACTATTGCATTAAAGGATATAATAAGGCTTTCCAAGGTACCGCTCCTAATATTTCCGGGTTACGCTAACCGCTTCACTCAAATTTGCTTTTTGCATAGTCTATTATTCAACCAAATCTTATATTGATACATCTAACTCGGTACTACTTTAGCACAACAAAAAGAATATTGAAAATACATATTTTTATATGTAATATATATATCATAATATATATTTTAGTGAAGGGCGGTTTTTTAAAATGGAACTTATGCGGTTAAGATATTTCTATACTGTAGGGAAAATGCTAAATATTTCGCAGGCTGCAAAAATACACGGCATTCCTCAGCCTGCAATGTCCAAAACCATAGCAAGCCTGGAATCCGAGTTGGGGGTAAAGCTGTTTGACAGGAGCAAGAACCATCTGAGTCTCACCAAGGCCGGCCAGCTTTTTATGCCTGAGGTTGAAAAGGCTCTGGAGCATCTGGACTATGGAATAAGAGAAATGGAATCCAAGAAAAACGCTCTTTCGGGTGATCTGCGCCTTTCGATAATGTACCACAGAAACACCTGCATCCACTGTATTGACCGCTTTTCAAAGGATTATCCCGGCGTAAACTTTTCCATATATAACAACTGGGCGGATCCCGGCCCCTTCGATCTTTGCATTGGCGGCCCGGACAGAGTATCCCAATATGACAGCAGCATAAGCCTTCTCAGGGAAGAGATACGCCTTGTGGTTCCCTTCGGTCACCGCCTTGCAAATAACAGCAAGGTAGCCATCGATGACCTAAAGAACGAGAAATTCATAATATCCAGCACCAGCAACCAGATGTTTCAAATATTTCAGGCAGTTGCAAAGGATGCCGGCTTCATACCCAACGTATCCATAGTCAGCAACGACCTTTACTGCATTCGTCAGTACTTCGACCTTGGCATGGGCATAGCGCTCATCCCCCGCTTTTCCTGGGTTACGCTCTTCAAGAATTCGGGTGTTATAATCCCCTTCGAGTCCCCAATTTACCGCACCGTGCACATGTTCTGGAACATGCACAACCTTTCAAAGCCCAGCCTTGCGCTGTTTAAGCAGTATATGGAAGATGAATTCCGCAAAATCAGCGAAGGCCAGTCTTAAAACCCGCCATAGCATAAAAGCTGTTCATGATTACCGATGTTGTAATGAATAATAAAAACACGGCAGCATGACAGTACCAAAAGCTACTATGGACTGGATAAGCTGAGCCTTAATAACCTGATTCAGGACAGCACCTGCATGAAGGATTATCTGACATACCGGCTTATGGCAGGCTTCGGAGTGGATGCGCCTCTGTGCAGTTATGTCTATATTACGGTCAACGGAGAGGATTGGGGACTGTATTTAGCCGTTGAAGGGATAGAAGAATCCTTTCTGCAGCGAAATTATGGCAGCGACTACGGGAATCTGTATAAACCAGACAGCACGGGCTTTGGCGGAGGCCGTGGAAATGGCAGGGACTTTAAATTTAATATGGATGACCTTATGGACTCCGGTGATGATGAATCCCCTGCGTCCGGCAGCCATGGCACCTTCCGCGCAAACTACTCCAACGATGTCACCGCCGCTGCCGGCTCCGAAAACGAGCGCAAGGAGCAGGTATCCATACCCATACTCAAGATCCCCGCCTTTGAGACCCTTGCGGAAGCGCTTGCATAACCCCTAACCAAAGGCCCGGACCGCAAAGCCATCCCCCGCAGTAAGCAAGCTGCGGGGGATTTTGATTGGAGTAAAGACAGGAAGTGCCGGGGCATTGTATAATATAATTATTAGTTGTTTTTCATTGCATCGGATCGCGCTTTTGCGCAATACTGATGCAGTATCGGTTTTGCGCGAAAACGGATTTTTGGAGGTGTATGCGATAAAAAAGCTGATAAAAAAGATTTGCTCGGGAATCAGCGTCGGATGTGTTGCTTTCGTGGCGATAATCTTTATATTTCCCCTTTTTGAAGGGGGTGCAAATGCTTTCTTCAGGCAAAAAACCGGGGAAGGCTGGCAGCAGCTCGCCGCGTACTGCATAATAATAGCGACGGGTTTTTCCGTCCCCACCCTGATTTACGAAAGCAGCTGGCTTTCCTTTCGGCTAAAGATTCTGATACATCTAACCGCCGGCGCGCTCATCTACCTTATTACGGCACATTTCTCGGGGTGGATAAAGACAAGGCCCGACGCCGCAGCCCTGTTTCTCCTTATCTCATCGACCATCGCCGCTTTCCCCGCGCTCCATGCCTTTCTTTCCGCCAAACGGCGGGCGAAGTAAATAAAAACAACGATCCGAATCCCTTCCCATAGGATAAGGTTCGGATCGTATTGTGCTGGCGGAGCGGAATAAGCAAAATCCGAACACCTCTCGACGTTCGGATTTGCACTTTTTGGTGGAGTCGAGGGGAGTTGAACCCCTGTCCGAAAACCTGTCAGCAAGACTTTCTACGAGCGTAGTCGGTGTATTAACGTTCCCTCAGCCAAAGCAGCTCCCGCCGACAGGATCAGGGCTTCGGTAGCTTCATTAAATCCCACCTGCCGCAAAGCTTAGGCAGGCTGGTTCCCCACATTGATGACGCCGGTTACCGGAGCCGTGGGAAGCGCCGGGCCGACGCGCAGCCTAATTAGGCAGCGAGTGCAAAATCAGATTTGCCAGTTAAATTTAAGTTTTTCCCGTTTTTAACGAAGCACGGGGCTTCGGCTCGCTTATCCGGCCTCCACGATCCCCGTCGAAACCATTTACGACCCCGGATAGCGCAAGGCGTTCTGGCATATCGCCCTGCTATAAGTATTATATCACATTCTGTGCGCTTTATCAAACGCCCGCCGGCTATCTGAAGCGCTCCTCCTTCATGCGGCGCTCCACCTCGCGCTTGGCGTCCCGCGAGGCTATATCGCTGCGCTTATCATAAAGCTTTTTGCCCTTGGCGACCGCAAGCTCCAGTTTTACCCTGCCATCCTTGAAGTAAAGCTGCAATGGTATGAGACTGTAGCCCTCTACCTGCGCCAGGGCGTTGAGCTTGCGTATCTCGCTCTTGTGCAGCAGCAGCTTGCGCTCCCGGAAGGGATCGCGATTGAATATATTGCCCTGCTCATAGGGGCTAACGTGCATGCCTATGAGGTAGCATTCGCCGTTCTTTACCTGCGCATAGGAATCCTTCAGGTTGACCTTGCCGGCCCGTATGCTCTTGACCTCGGTGCCGACCAGAGCTATTCCGCACTCGTAGGTATCCTCGATGAAATACTCATGGCGTGCCTTTCGATTTTCCGCGACCCTTTTGGTGCCTTTTGCTATGGCCAAAACCGTGGCCTCCCTTCTTGCTCTTAGGAGCTTTTATTTTATCACTGTTTCTGCCTCTTGTCGAGCCGTGTCCGCTCCGCTTTGCGCTCTCCCTGGGCGCTTTATGGGGTTTTTCCTCTATTAATTCAAACTCTATCCGGGAAGTTTCCATATCGGCTGATACCGCACGCACCTTTACCTCGTCCCCCAGGCGGTACTGCAAGCCTGTAAACCTGCCCACAAGGCGGTAGCCCTTCTCGTCCCATTCATACCTGTCGCCGCTCAGGCTCTCCACCTTCACCCGTCCCTCCACGGTATTGCCTAGCTCCACGAAAAAGCCGCCCTGGGTTACGCCGGATATGACGCCCTGATACTCCTCGCCTATGTGCTGCGCCATGTATTCGCACTTTTTCAGGTCGTCCGCGGCCCGCTCGGCCTCCGTTGCGGTCACCTCCCGGTCTGAGCACTGGTCTGAAGCTCCCGGCAGGTACGCCTTCCATCGTTTGAGGTTCTCCTCGTCCAGCCTGCCTTCCAGGGATTCATTCAATGCCCTGTGTACCAGTAGATCAGGATAGCGCCGTATTGGCGAGGTAAAGTGGCAGTAGTACTTAGCCGCAAGCCCGAAATGGCCGTCGCAGTCGGGGCTGTACTTGGCCTTGGTCATAGCCCTGAGAGTGACGTTATTTATCACCCTCTCCTCCGAACTTCCGGCAGCCTTGAGCAGCATTTTGCGCACGTCGGCAGGCTGAACCTTTTCCGCGTTGCCTACACCGTAGCCCAGTGTATGGAGGAATGTGTTAAGCTCCTTTATTCGCTCCGGGTCGGGGGCCTCATGCACCCGGTACATGAGGGGCAGGCCCTTGTCCACTCCCTCCCGCGCCACAGTCTCGTTGGCGGAAAGCATAAACTCCTCTATCATCATATTCGCTTCACCCCTGATGTGCAACGAAACGCCAACGGCCCGGCCATTGCCGTCAAGATGTATATCTGCCTCAGGCAGGTCGAAGTCTATTGCGCCCCGCCGCTGCCGCTTGGCCTTGAGTATATCCTTTAGGCGGCGCATCTCGCCAAGCATTGGCATAATATCGGAGTACTTCGCAGCCATATCCGGGTCTCCTGCAAATATGGCGTTGACCTCGTCGTATGTCATGCGGTAATTCGAGCGTATTACGCTCTTTGCGATATTGTGATGCACTACCTTGCCATGTGAGTCTATGTCCATTACACAGGAAAGTGTAAGCTTATCCTCATCCGGATTCAGGGAACAGAGGCCGTTGCTCAGCTCTTTTGGAAGCATGGGCAGCACCCTGTCAGGAAAATACACGCTGGTGCCTCTCTTGTATGCCTCCACGTCTATGGGGCTGCCACGCTTTACATAGTGGCTCACGTCAGCTATATGTACCCCCAGTCTGTACAGGCCGTCGGCCATCTCCAATGATACCGCGTCGTCAAGATCCTTGGCGTCCGCGCCGTCTATGGTTATGGTGAGCGCGCCGCGCAGATCCCGCCTGTCGGTGAGCGCGTCCGCGTCGGGGGCCTTTAGCCCCTCGGCCTGCCTCTGCGCCCCATCGGGGAATTTGTCTGGCAGGTCCAGCCTTCGGATAATGGAGAGCATGTCTATGCCCTTATCCCCTGGCCTGCCCAGTACCTCGGCTATCTTGCCCAGCATGGGCCGCCTTGCCCCGGGATACTGGGTTATTTCTGCTACCACCTTGTCGCCGTGGTTTGCGCCGTTGGTATGGGAAAAGGGTATGAGCACATCCTCTGCAACCCTGCTGTCGTCGGGTACCACGTAACCGCCGTACTCGTTGTCCGCCTCAAACGTGCCTATTACCCGGCCACCCGCTCTCCTGGCTATCATCTCCACAGCTCCCCGGTCGTTCCTGCCCCGGGGGGAGCCGGTAAGTTTCCTCACCCACACAGTATCCCCGTGTAAGGCGCCGTTCATATCCTCCGCGGTGATGAACAGGTCTCCGCTGCCGTCTGCGGGTATAAAGAAGCCGAAGCCGCGGCCGTTGCCCTGTATGCGGCCGTATATAAGGCCAAGCTGTTCCGGTAGAGCCGCTTTGCCCCGGCGCGTGATTATCACACGGCCATCCCTTGAAAGCTCCTTCAGCGCCAGCTTTATTTCTTCTATCTGTATCTCGCCGCCGTTATCCGTCATGCTCTTGTATATATCCTCAGCGCTCATTGGGCGGCCCGTTTCGGCTATCATCCCGTTTATTATTTCTTTAAGTTCCAAATTGTTTTTCATTTTCTCCTTTTTTATTGCATAAAAACAGGGGCATACCTTAGCGGCACGCCCCAGAGTCACATTTTTGCCTTTTATCAGCTTATTATAGCCATGGCAATAGCGATCACGCCGATTGCAACTGCAAGTATCTTGGTGATGCGCTGAAGCTTGGCCTCCCTGCTTGCCTTCTGGCCGCGGGCGGTAAAGGACTGGGTATCGCCGCCGAACGCGCTGCCGAGGCCCGCGCTCTTGGACTGCTGCATAAGTACTACGGCTATCATTGCGATAGACAGGACTATCAGCACGATGTTAAGAATTGTGTTCAGAGTTTGCATTATATATACTTCCTCCCCTGGAATACTTTCGCATTGCACGCGAAGGCTATTGTATCACACCCGCAGTAAAAAATCAAATACTTTTGCCGCTTTATGCGCTTTTTATCAAAATGGCCCTCCCTTTTGCCGCATTACTTCTCTATCAGGCTCTTGCCGGTCATTTCCCTGGGTATCTCCATGCCCATCAGGTCCAGCATGGTGGGGGCAAGGTCGGAGAGCCTGCCGCCGGAGCGGAGCTTTGCGTCCTTTCTGCCGTTATCCACCAGTATCACCGGCACCGGATTGGTAGTGTGTGCGGTAAAGGGAGTAATGCCGTCGTCCGCAAGCATCTTTTCGCAGTTGCCGTGATCCGCGGTGATTATGGCCCTTCCGCCATTCCTGAGGATGGCCTCAACTACTTTGGCGGCACATTCGTCAACGGTATGGACAGCTTTCACCGCCGCCTCCATTACGCCGGTATGGCCTACCATGTCCGGGTTGGCAAAGTTCAGTATCATGACGTCGTACTTGCCGCTGTCTATACGCTTTACCGCCTCCTCGGTTACCTCATAGGCGCTCATCTCGGGCTGGAGATCGTAGGTGGCTACCTTTGGGGAAGGTATAAGGCACCTGTCCTCCCCGGGATTTGGGGCCTCCACGCCGCCGTTGAAGAAAAAGGTCACGTGTGCGTATTTCTCGGTCTCGGCTATCCTAAGCTGGGTCTTGCCGCAGGCCGCAAGGTACTCCCCAAGGGTATTGTTCAGGTGTTCTGGCCTGAAGGCTATGTCCACCTTATCCCCGAAGGTCTTGTCGTACTGGGTCATGCAGACGTAATGTACAGGGAAGAAGCCCTTCCTGCGCTCGAAGCCGTCAAAGTCTTCCATTATAAAGGCGCGGGTTATCTCCCTCGCCCTGTCGGGGCGGAAATTGTAGAAGATTATGCTGTCGTCAGCCTGTATGGTAGCCACGGGCCTGCCGTTATCGGTTATGACGGTAGGAACTACGAACTCGTCGGTAACGCCCGCATCGTAGCTCGCCTGCATGGCATGTACGGGGTCGGTATCGTAGTTACCCTCGCCGTATACCATGGCGGCATATGCCTTTTCTACCCGCTCAAAGCGGTTGTCCCGGTCCATGGCGTAATAGCGTCCCATTACGGTGGCTATTTTACCCACGCCTATCTCGGCTATCTTCCTCTGGTATTCCTCGATGAACCCCTTGCCGCTTTCGGGAGGAACGTCACGGCCGTCCATGAAGCAGTGTACATATACCTTACTGAGGCCATGACGTTTTGCAAGCTCCAGCAGTCCGAAGAAGTGCTTCTGATGGCTGTGCACGCCGCCGGGACCTACGAGGCCGTATATGTGCAGTGCGGAATCGTGCTTTCTGCAATTCTCAACGGCGCCCAAAAAGGCGGGATTCTCAAAGAAATCCCCGTCCTTTATGGATTTGGTTATTCGGGTCAGCTCCTGATATACGATACGTCCCGCGCCTATGTTCATATGGCCTACCTCGGAGTTGCCCATCTGGCCGTCAGGCAGGCCTACGTCCTCGCCGGAAGCCTCTATGAGGGTATGGGGGTACTCCTTGAGGAGTCTGGAAATATTATTTATACCGTCAGCCTTTATGGCGTTGCCCTGAGTTTCCTCGCTATGGCCAAAGCCGTCCAGTATCACAAGTGCGGTCATCTTTTTCATATCAGACAAATCTCCTGTTTAATAATTGTGGCACTTATGCCTTAATCATTATAATTCACTACCTGAGAGAAGTCCACAGCCTTAAGGCTCGCGCCGCCTATAAGGCCGCCGTCTATTTCGGGCATTGCCATGAGGCTCCTTGCGTTGGAGGGCTTCATGCTTCCGCCATACTGTATTCGAAGGGCTTCTGCGGTTTCCTTGCCGAACATGCCGGCTACGGTCGCCCTTATCATGCCTATGGTTTCGTTTGCCTGCTCGTCGGTGGCGGTCTTGCCGGTGCCTATGGCCCAGATAGGCTCGTAGGCGATAACCAGCTTGGCAACGTCCCCGGCCGCTATGCCTTCAAGGTCCTTCTTTACCTGACCGCTGACCTTGGCCTCTGTCCTGCCGCTTTCCCTCTCCTCCAGGGACTCGCCTACGCAGATTATGGGGGTGATGCCTGCGGCTATGGCTGCCTTGGCGCGGGCGTTCACAGTTTCGTCCGTCTCGCCAAAGTACTGCCTGCGCTCACTGTGGCCTATTATGGCGTACTCCACGCCCAGCTCCTTAAGCATGTTTGCGGAAACTTCGCCGGTAAAAGCGCCCTTCTCTGCCCAGTGTATATTCTGAGCGCCAAGGCGTATATTGCTGTCCTTGATAAGCCCGGATACCGCTGATAGGTCAACGTAAGGAGGGCATACCACTACCTCGCACTTTGCGTCCTTGACGAGGGGCTTCAACTCCTCTACCAAGGCCCTTGCCTCGGAGGGGGTCATGTTCATCTTCCAGTTGCCTGCAATAATGGGTCTACGCATGTTTATTTATCTCCAATTCAAAATTTTATGCTTTATCACTTGTCGTCAAGGGCCGCTACGCCGGGCAGCACCTTGCCCTCAAGGAACTCCAGGCTTGCGCCGCCGCCGGTGGAGATGTGGGTCATCTTGTCCGCATAGCCCAGCTTCTTTACGGCGCTGGCGGAGTCGCCGCCGCCTATAATGGTGGTGCCCTTGCACTCTGCGCAGGCCTCGGCAACAGCCGCAGTACCCTTTGCGAAGGCGTCAAACTCGAACACACCCATAGGGCCGTTCCATACTACGGTGCCGGCTTTCCTTATCTCCTCGCCAAAGAGCTTGGCGGTCTTCTCTCCTATATCCATGCCCATATAGCCGTCGGGTATCCTGTCGGAATCCACGGTCATGTATTCCGCGTCAGCCTTGAACTCCCTGGCGACCACAGTATCCACTGGCAGCAGCATCTTTACGCCCTTTGCATCGGCGTCAAGCATCAGCTTCTTTGCAAGCTCTATGCTGTCTGCGTCAAGCAGGGAGTTGCCGATGTTATAGCCCAGCGCCTTGAAGAAGGTATAAGCCATGCCGCCGCCGATTATCAGGGTATCGCACTTGTTCAGCAGATTCGTTATGACGCCTATCTTGTCCGCTACCTTTGCGCCGCCCAGTATGGCCACGAAGGGGCGCACGGGGTTCTCCAGAGCACCGCCCATTACGGAAAGCTCCTTGCCGATAAGGAAGCCTGCGACCGCAGGCAGGTACTGGGCTACGCCCGCGGTGGAAGCATGGGCGCGATGTACGGTGCCGAAGGCGTCGGATACGTATATATCTGCCAGAGAAGCCAGTTTCTTGGCGAAGTCGGGGTCGTTCTTTTCTTCTTCCTTATGGAAACGCAGGTTCTCGAGAAGCAGTATTTCGCCTTCCCTGAGCTCGCCTGCCATCTTTTCGGTCTCCTTGCCAATGCAGTCCGGCGCAAAGCTGATCCTGACGCCCGGCAGCAGCTCCTTGAGCCTTTCCGCTACGGGAGCGAGGGAAAACTCCATCTTGCGCTCACCCTTGGGCCTGCCCAGATGGGAGCAAAGTATGACCTTTGCACCGTGCTCGAGCAAGTACTTTACAGTGGGCAGCGCCGCTGTTATGCGCTTGTCGTCCGCTACTTTTCCGTCCTGAAGGGGTACGTTGAAGTCGACCCTTACCAGCACCCGTTTGCCCTTTACGTTTACGTCCTCAACGGTCTTCTTTGCCATAATATTTTTTTAAACCTCCAAATTCGATCCGCCCAGCGGCAATTGCCCCTGCTGCGGCATGTTATCACATTTTATATTGATTATTTTATCACATTTGCGGCAAGCTGCATATTGCTTATTTGAATAACACCCCTTTACGCCATAAGCGCCGCTGTCAGAGATTATTATTCACTTTTTTACCCGTATCCTAACAATGGATAATGTGCTATAATCAGCCTATGAAAAGGCTTACTGTTTTTATAATATGCATATTGCTGCTGGCCTCGGGCTGCGCCAAAAAGGAGGAAAAGGCCTCCCTGTTTGCTGTCGACCCGCTGAACGGCGGCACAGAAGCGGGCGAAGCGGCCTTGCCCGGCCCAAAGGGCATCGCAGGCCTTGAGGCGGCCTCCGCCGCTGAGCCTGCCTCCACCGCGGACCCGGAGGCCGCGCCCTCGCCGGCTGTGGCCGTCACCGGCACGGCAGCCTACGTGTTCGACGGCGCGGAGGGGCCGACGCTTTACGGTGCAGCAGCATACGAAAACACCGGCAACTGCCCCGTCATAATCACAAATGCCGCCCTTTCATTTAATGTTGGCGGCACGGCGTATCAGTATTCCTTCGTCCCGATCATGAACGACAAGACCGTGGTGCTGCCCGGGGAGACTTCCTTCGTTGCCTTCTGGCACAAAGATTCTTCCCTCACCCCGGGCACAGCCGCAGCCATGACTGCCAGCCTCGATTGCGCAAAGGCCGAATGCCGCGACGTTACCGTATACGCAAAGGACATTTTCTTGGCCGACAACTACCCCGGCTTCACCACCATGACAGGCACGCTGTCATCAGACGGCGAATGCGACCTCAATCTGGTCTATATCGGCTTTTATGACAGCAGCGACAACCTTATAGGGGTATGGCACTTCACCAAAAATGCCCCTATGGACGGCAGCGACTCCAAGAGCTTCTCAATACACATGAAGGAGCTGCCAATAGATGGTCTCGCGGAAAAGACCGCAAGCGTAAAGGTAATTGGAATTGGTTTTTAAGCGTTTCGCAAAAGTTATGCGCCGCGGCTCAACGCCGCGGCGCATTTTTTTGTTGTTTAAGACTGCACCAGGAACGCATTGATAAATACATCAAGGTCGCCGTCTATTACGGACTGTATGTTTCCCACCTCGACTCCGGTGCGGTGATCCTTTACCAGAGTATAGGGCTGGAATACATAGGAGCGTATCTGGCTGCCCCATTCTATCTTCTTCATCTCGCCCTTTATCTCAGCCATGTGCTCAAGGCGCTCCCTCTCGGCCAGCTCCAGCAGCTTGCCCTTCAGTATTCGCATAGCCATGTCCTTATTGTGGAGCTGGCTGCGTTCGTTCTGGCACTGTACCACTATGCCGGTGGGGAAATGTGTTATACGTATTGCCGAGCTTACCTTGTTGACGTTCTGGCCGCCTGCGCCACCGGAACGGTAGGTGTCTATGCGGATATCGTCGGGGTTGATCTCTATCTCGCTGGTGTCCTCCTCGAATATGGGAGTTACATCCAGCGACGCAAATGAGGTATGCCGCTTGCCGAAGGCGTCGAAGGGCGATATGCGCACCAGCCTGTGCACCCCCTTTTCGGCCTTCAGGTAGCCGTAGGCGTTATCGCCCTCTACCTCGAAGGTTACGGACTTTATGCCCGCCTCGTCCCCCGCCAGATAGTCAAGCTCCCTGACGGTCCAGCCCTTGCTCTCGCAGTATCGGGTGTACATTCTGTACAGTATTGATACCCAGTCCTGAGCCTCTGTTCCGCCGGCGCCCGCGTGGAGGGACAGTATGGCGTTGAGCCTGTCATACGGGCCCTTCAGCAGCGTTTCGAGCTTCAGCGCCTCTACCTTGCTTTCAAGATGGGGCATATCCTTTATCAGCTCGTCCGCTATCTCCTGATCGTCGCCCTCCTCCGCCATGTCCGCCATTACCTCGGCATCCTCCAGCAGGCCCTTGAGCCTGTTGTACTTTTCCAGCTTGGCAGAGATGGTTTTCATGCGCTGGTTGGCTTTATTGGCCGCCTCAACGTCATCCCAGAAATCCGGTGCGCCCATCTTCTTTTCCAGTTCTTCCTTTTCGGCCGCTAATCCTGCGACGTCAAAGGGACTCACCTGCCTTTGTAAGTGTTTCCTGCATTGCTGCAAGCTGCTGCCTGCATTCGTCCAACTGGATCACTGCTACTCACATCCTTTCGATTTTTCCTTGATAATATTTTTATAGCGCGCTAAGGCTTATTTATCCTTTCCGCAGCACTGCTTATACTTCTTGCCGCTGCCGCAGGGGCAGGGGGCGTTGCGGCTTATCTTTCCCTCTATGCGCTTGGGGCGCGCGGGGGAGTCCCCCCTCGTTTCGACCGGCTTTGCTACCTGCTGCCGCTGAGGAGCGCCGGCGGAGATCACCACATGGTAGAGGTTGCGGACGGTGCGCTCCCGTATGCCCTGCACCATCTCGTCGAACATGTCGAAGCCCGCGTTGCGGTAAGCGATGACAGGATCCTTCTGGCCTATGGCCTGCAGGGATATTCCCTGGCGCAGCTGATCCATGGCGTCGATATGATCCATCCAGTGCTCATCTACTGCCCGGAGCAGCACCACCCGCTCAAGCTCCCGCATATCCGCCTCCACGCCAAGCTGGGCCGCGGCCTGCATAAGGCCGTCTTCCTTGATCCGGTACGCCTTATGGGCAAAGTCCTTTACTGCGGACTGAAGCTTCTCTGCATCGGTGATTCCGGCTATATCCCTGCCGCAGTCCATTGCGGTTATGTTAAGTATCTCCGTGCGGAGGCCCTCCATATCCCATTCGGAGCTGGGGTGGGAGCCGGGGCAGTACTGGGCACAGCGGAGGCTTACCGTCTCGTCCACCATCTCCATTATGGAATCGTGTATGTCCTCGCCCATGAGCACCCTGCGGCGCTGGCCGTAGATTATCTCCCTCTGGCGGTTCATTACGTCGTCGTACTGGAGGACGTTCTTGCGGATGTCGAAGTTATAGCTCTCTACCCTCTTCTGCGCCGCTTCGATCTGCTTGGTAAGTATCCCCGCCTCTATGGGGATATCTTCATCGGGGCTTATCTTCTGCATGAGGTCCCGTACCCGCTCGCCGCCGAAGCGCTGCATCAGGTCGTCCTCCATGGATACGTAAAACCTGGTGGAGCCCGGGTCTCCCTGACGGCCGGCGCGGCCGCGGAGCTGGTTGTCTATACGGCGAGATTCGTGGCGCTCCGTGCCTATTATATGCAGGCCGCCCACGGCCACCACCTGATCGTGCTCGGCGTCGGTATCTGCCTTGTATCTCGCGTATGCGTCGGCATACCTGCCCCGGGCAGCCAGTATTTCCTCGTCGTCCGTTTCGGCGTGTCCGGTCGCCTCCTCCACCATGCTCTCCTCCATGCCTTCGCGGAGCAGCTCCTGGCGTGCAAGGAAATCCGGGTTGCCGCCCAGCAGTATATCGGTACCTCGGCCGGCCATGTTGGTGGCTATGGTCACGTTGCCGTATTTACCGGCCTGAGCCACTATCTGCGCCTCACGTGCGTGGAGCTTGGCATTCAGCACCTCATGCTTTATCCCCCTCATGTCCAGCATATGGGAAAGCATTTCGCTCTTTTCCACGGATATGGTTCCAACGAGGATAGGCCTACCGGTCTTGTGGACTTCCACTATCTCGTTCACCACGGCGTTAAACTTGGCCTTCTGGTTGGTATATACGATATCGTTGAGGTCCTTCCTGGCGAGGGGCTTATTTGTGGGTATCTCCACCACGTCAAGGTCGTATATCGCCTGAAACTCCTGCTCCTCCGTCTTGGCGGTACCGGTCATGCCCGCCAGCTTCTTGAACATGCGGAAATAGTTCTGGAAGGTTATGGTGGCAAGGGTGCGGTTCTCCCGCTCTACCTTTACGCCTTCCTTTGCTTCGAGGGCCTGATGCAGCCCGTCGCTGTAGCGCCTGCCCAGCATAAGACGGCCGGTGAACTCGTCAACTATGAGCACCTTGCCGTCCTGCACTACGTAGTCCTTATCCCTTTCAAACAGGGCGTGGGCCTTCAGGGCCTGCTGTATGTGGTGGTTCAGCTCGGAATACTCCTGCTTTGATATGTCGTCTATGCCGAAGAACCTCTCGGCCTTCTCCATGCCCCGGGCGGTAAGGGCTACGGTGCGCGCCTTTATGTCCGCCATATAGTCGCCGGATTCAGGCTGCTCCACGCCCATGAGCTGATCGGACTTGCTGAGCTTGACGATATTCTCGCCCCGCTCCAGACGGCATACGAATCTATCCGCCTTCTCGTACATATCCGTGGATTCCTCGCCGTGGCCGGATATGATAAGAGGGGTGCGGGCCTCATCGATCAGTATGGAGTCCACCTCGTCCACTATGGCGTAGTTGAGCTCCCGCTGCACCATCTGGGATTTGTAGACCACCATGTTGTCCCGGAGATAGTCAAAGCCGAACTCGTTGTTGGTGCCGTAGGTGATGTCGCAGGCGTAGGCCTCCCGCCGCTCGTCGTTGTCCTTTTCGTGTATTATGCAGCCCACGGTCATGCCGAGGAACTTATATATCTTGCCCATCCACTGGGCGTCGCGCTCCGCCAGGTAGTCGTTCACGGTGACTATATGCACGCCGTGTCCGGAGAGGGCGTTCAGATAGGCGGGCAGCGTCTCGGTTATGGTCTTGCCCTCGCCCGTCTTCATCTCGGCTATGCGGCCCTGATGCAGCACTATGCCGCCCAGAAGCTGTACGTCGTAATGCCGCTGGCCTATGGTGCGCTTTGCGGCCTCGCGGACTACGGCGAATGCCTCCGGCAGCAGGTCATCCTCAGTCTCGCCGTTATTCAGGCGCGCCCTGAATTCATCTGTCTTGGCCCGAAGCTCCTTGTCCGTAAGGGCCTCCATGCTTCCCTCCAGCTCGTTTATCCTTTTTACCATGGGCATGAGCTTTTTAACCTGCGCCTCCGAGGTGCTGCCCAGCAGTTTATCCAAGAATCCCATTATTTTCCTCCATAAGCCCGGCAAAAGGGCATTATACTTATGATTATATACTATTGCAGTATAGCATAAACTACGCTTCATTACAAATAAGGCGCAGTCTTTTTGCCATGCTTTTACAGTTTGTTTTATTTTGTTATGCCCCGTTCGGTGATATATTTAATAAAGACTTCAATATGATCTTTAAGGAGGCGCATATATGTACTACCTTCTTATAATAGCCGGCGGGCTTATGACGATGGACACAATCTGGCTCTCCACCGTATGCAACGGCAACCTCGGCACCGCCCTTCCCGCAATAATGGGCGTGCCGCTGCTGCTCATAGGCCTATTTAAAAGGTTCTTCATGCCCTGGTTCCGCACGCCGGCGGGACACTTTGTAAAGGTGCTGCTCATAGTCTGCTACTCGGCGGCGGTGGTGTTTTTCTGCTGTATGGGGGCAATGCTGGGCTCTGCCGCCCACAAAAAGGCGGATTACGGCAAGGACGTGCTCATCGTGCTGGGCTGCGCCGTACGCGGAGAGCGGGTATCCCTCACCCTCAAGCTCAGGCTGGATGCCGCGCTTGAGTATCTGGAGCACAGCCCAAATACCGCGGTGATAGTATCCGGCGGCAAGGGTGACGGCGAAAATATAAGCGAGGCGGAGGCCATGAAGCGATACATGGTATCCCACGGCATAGACGAAGGCCGCATAATAACGGAGGATAAGTCCACCAGCACATGGGAAAACTTCAAATTCTCCAAGGCGATACTTGACGAGCGCTTCCCCGGTGCTTCCGCCGCCTTTGTCACCACCAACTTTCACGTTTACCGGGCGGGGAGGGTAGCCATAATGAACGGCATTGAAGCTGAGGGCTATGGCGCAAAGGACGTATGGTACACCGCGCCCAACAACTACATGCGGGAAAGCATAGCGGTAGCCGTATACAGGCTGCGGGGGCTCCTCATATAGCCGAAGCAAAAAATGCCGTTCACAACGGCATTTTTTATTTGACTTTTATCCTGCGTGAATATAGACTAAAACATTATAGTTTTGCTGTTTTTGCAATAAATTTTTATTATATAGCGGGGAATTATTATGGACAATCTGACCGAAAGCTTCGGCGAGCTGGTGTTCAGCGACCGCGCCATGTCGGAGCGCATGAGCGGCGAGGCTTACGCCGCCCTCAAGGACGCTATCCGCTCCGGAGAACCACTGGACATAAACGTGGCAAACGCAGTGGCAGACGCCATGAAGGCATGGGCGCTGGAAAAGGGCGCCACCCACTACACCCACTGGTTCCAGCCTCTCACCGGCGTTACCGCAGAAAAGCACGAGGGCTTCCTTGGCTGCGGCCGGGATGGCAGTGCCATCATAGAGTTTTCCGGCAAGGAGCTCATAATGAGCGAGCCTGACGCCTCAAGCTTCCCCTCAGGCGGCCTCAGGCCCACCTTTGAGGCCAGAGGCTACACCGCATGGGATCCCACCAGCCACGCATTCATAAAGGACGCCACGCTGTGCATACCCACTCTGTTCTTCTCTTACGGCGGAGACGCTCTGGATAAAAAGACCCCTTTGCTGCGCTCCATGGACCTCATCAACCGGGAATGCCTTCGCATACTCAAGCTGTTCGGCCACGAGGATGTGAAGAAGGTCATATCCACCTCCGGCGCAGAGCAGGAGTATTTCCTTGTGGAAAAGTCCCTTTACGACCAGAGGCCGGATCTCGTCCTCTGCTCCCGCACCCTCTTTGGGGCAAAATCCCCGAAGGGGCAGGAGATGGACGATCACTATTATGGCGCCATATCCCCCCGGGTAAGCTATTTCATGCGGGATCTTGACACCGAGCTTTGGCAGCTGGGCGTATTCGCCAAGACGGAGCACAAGGAAGTGGCTCCCGGCCAGTACGAGCTGGCGCCGGTATTTGCAGACTCCAACACCGCTACGGACCACAACCAGCTGGTGATGGAAATAATGAAAAAGACCGCACTCCGCCACGGCATGGTATGCCTGCTACACGAGAAGCCCTTCGCCGGGCTCAACGGCTCCGGCAAGCACAACAACTGGTCGCTTTCCACGGATACCGGCATGAATTTGCTGGCCCCCGGCAAATCCCCCAAGGATAATCTGCAGTTTTTGCTTTTCCTTGCGGCCATAATAAAGGCTGTCGACGAGCATCAGGATCTCCTGCGCGTTTGCTGCGCTGCCGCCAGCAACGACTGCCGCCTGGGAGGCTTTGAAGCGCCCCCCGCAATAGTCTCCATGTTCCTCGGGGACACCCTCTACGACCTTCTCACCTCAATAGAGCACAAGGAGGAATACGAGGAGGGCGGCGACAGGATACTTGAAAGCGGTGTATGCACGGTGCCGAGGCTCCGCATAGACACCACCGACCGCAACCGCACCTCCCCCTTCGCCTTCACCGGCAACAAGTTCGAGTTTCGAATGCTGGGCAGCAGCCAGAGCATAGCCGACGCCAACACCGTCATAAACACCATAGTGGCGGAGGCCCTGTCGGAATTCGCCGAGCGCCTCGAGAAGGCAGAGGACTTCCGCCGTGAAGCCTTCAGAATAATACGCCACACCATGCGGGATCACAAGCGCATACTGTACAACGGCAACAACTACAGCGAAGAATGGATAAAGGAAGCGGAAAGCCGCGGCCTTGCCCATCTGCCCACCACTGTGGACGCCATGCACTGCTTCATAAGCGAAAAGAATATCTCCCTTTTCACCAGATGGGGCATATATACCGAGCGTGAAATGCGCTCAAGGTACGATATATCCCTCGAGAACTACGCAAAGCTCATACGCATCGAGGCCAGCACCATGCTCAGCATGGCACAGCGCAGCATACTCCCCGCCGTAATAGGCTACGAGAGCAAAATCGCCGAGGCCGTATCGGCAAAGGATAGGCTCGGCGTACCCAACGATGCGGAATATGCGCTTTTGAAGGGCCTCTCCGCAGGCGTCAACGCTCTGCACAAGCGCATAGGCGGCCTGTTCGATGCAATAGCTGCAATGCCCAAGGGGAACGGCGAGGCCGCCGAATACTGCCGCGACAAGCTGCTGCCCGCCATGGGTTCCCTGCGTGAGGCGGCAGACGCTCTGGAGACCATCACTGCCAAGGAATGCTGGCCCTTCCCCGGCTACGAGGACCTGCTGTTCAATCTCTAATCGCAGCGGATATTACAGTGTCCTTCCATGTGTTTTTTCACTGGAAGAACACTGTTTTTCTTTGGCGCACATGTGATTTTTTTAACGGCAAAAGCTTAATTATTTTGTATATATTGCGCCGATTTGTTATTTTATAATGTTGACATTCGGGGTTATGAGAATTATTATAAGGTCAGGTGGAGGAAGATGTCCGCCAGCTTTATTATACTCATTTTAAAACATAAATTTCCCTGCTCAGGCGCAGGGCAAATAAGCAATATTTATAAATCGTGGAGGTAACAATTTAATGAACGCTTACATCGAGTCCGTAATCGAAAAGTGCAAAAAGCGCGACGGTAACGAGAAAGAATTCATTCAGACCGTAGAAGAAGTTCTGCGTTCTCTTGAGACCGTTATCGAGCAGCACCCCGAATACGAGAAGGCAGCCCTTCTTGAGCGCCTCGTAGAGCCCGAGCGCACTATCGAGTTCCGCGTTGTTTGGGTAGACGATGCCGGTAAGGTAAACGTAAACCGCGGCTACCGCGTACAGTTCAACAGCGCCATCGGCCCCTACAAGGGCGGCCTGCGCTTCGCTTCCCACGTAAATCTTTCCGTTATGAAGTTCCTCGGCTTCGAGCAGACCTTCAAGAACAGCCTGACCTCTCTGCCCATGGGCGGCGGTAAGGGCGGTTCCGATTTCGACCCCAACGGCAAGAGCGATGCAGAAATCATGCGTTTCTGCCAGGCCTTCATGACCGAGCTCTATCGCCACATCGGTCCCAGCGTTGACGTTCCCGCCGGCGATATCGGCGTAGGCGGCCGCGAGATAGGCTATCTGTTCGGCCAGTATAAGCGCATTCGCGGCGCTTACGAGAACGGCGTCCTCACCGGCAAGGGCCTCAGCTACGGCGGCTCCCTGATCCGTCCCGAGGCTACCGGCTTCGGCGCTATCTACTATGTATGCGAAGTCCTCAAGCATGAGCATGACACCATCGAGGGCAAGACCATCATAATGTCCGGCTTCGGCAACGTTGCATGGGGCATCGCCACCAAGGCATCCCAGCTGGGCGCAAAGGTCGTTACCCTTTCCGGCCCCGACGGCTACTGCTACGATCCCGACGGCATCTGCACCCAGGAAAAGCTGGACTATATGCTGGAGATGCGCGCCTCCGGCCGCAACAAGGCTCAGGACTATGCTGACAAGTTCGGCGTAAAGTTCGTTCCCGGCAAGAAGTCCTGGGAGGTCAAGGGCGACATCTGCATGCCCGCCGCATATCAGAACGAGATCGGTATGCCTGAGGCTGAGCAGATCCTTGCCAACGGCACCAAGTACTACATCGAGGTCGCCAATATGCCCACCACCAACGAAGCTCTGTTCTTCCTTATGGGCAAGGGCCTCGTAGTAGCTCCCTCCAAGGCCGTCAACGCCGGCGGCGTAGCCACCTCCGGTCTGGAAATGAGCCAGAACTCCGAGCGTCTCGCCTGGAAGGCCGAGGAAGTTGATTCCCAGCTCCATCACATCATGACCAACATTCATGCCGCCTCCGCCAAGGCAGCTGAAGAGTGCGGTCTGGGCTACAACCTGGTAGCAGGCGCCAACATCGCCGGCTTCAAGAAGGTTGCAGACGCCATGATGGCTCAGGGCCTTGTCTGATTTAAAGCTTAGCTTTTCGGAGAAGCGGGTTCCCCGCTTCTCCGATTTTTTTACACGCTGCGTTTTTAGTCTGTCGAAAGAATCCCCAGGGTTGTTAAGGGGCCACAGCCCCTTAAGTTTATTCCGGCTTTGGCGACATGTGCGTCAAAACGGATAAAAACCGAAGGTTTTTGTACTTTGCGGGTTTTGCCGCCCGGGAACGGATGTGAGAGGCAAAAACCGAAAAAAACTCGAAAAAGTGGTCTTTAGCCACTTTTTCGAAACTCTGATTAGGAGGTTTTTATGGACAGCTGCTACGTTACACCAAAGGAAGACATGCATAAGGGGGCGTACATCATAGCCGACCCACACAAGGGCTTACGCGACGGGGCGCTGCTTTTTGACGCTGCCCAGGAGGAGCTTGCCAGGAAGGCCGCCATGTACCTCGCCGTCCAAGGGATCGCCCTGCGGCTCATAAGGGTGGACGACTTTGAGCGATTCATGGCTCAGGAGCAGGAGTATAGGAACAGGCTGTTAGGGGGCTTCCCGGCCGCCGTCATCAAAAATGTGAGCTGGGCGGAAGCGCTTGGCATAAATGCAGCCCGGGGCGAAACGCCCGCCGAGCTTGCCAGCGCCGTAAAAGAGGCTATATTGAAGTAGAAGGGCCAAAAGCCCTATTCAATCTTTTTTAATACCTACTTTACCGATTGTACACTTAATCTGCATTTTCTCGCCACATTTTGCTGGTAATATAACAATCACAGAAGGAAAGAACTTGCAGATAGTAACTCCATCCATAAAGATTTCTCCCCCTAAAGCAAAAAGCCGGCTTAGTCCACCGGCTTTTTGTTTTTCCTTTTTTCCGCCCCGTACACGGTTTGTTAATAGTTACTTTACCGATCGTACATGAATTCTGCATTTTTCCGCCGCAATCTTCGTGTATTATAATAATCGCAGAAGGGAAACCGCTGCAAGATAATAACTCCATCCATAAGATTTCTCCCCCTAAAGCAAAAAGCCGGCTTAGTCCACCGGCTTTTTGTTTTATTTATTTTTCGTACAGCGGCAGCACCTTATCCGGCGCTATGCCGACTTCCTTGGGGGCGCTATACGGCTCGCGCCTTTGCAGCTTTACCCAGAGGAGCATTTTTTTATCCCCTTGGCACGCGAACGTGAAGGGCTGCGTCAGCTCGAAGGGGTCCTCTATTGGCTTCCCGCAGACTATAGCATACCTGTTATGGCGTTCCTCCTCATGTATGTCGTGCGCCCGCACTCCTACGGCACAAAGTCCGTCATGCAGCTGGGCGGCAGCAATAAGGGTAACGCCCCAGTCTACGGCATACAGCTGGTGCTCTCCCCGTTTTTCCGCCTTTGATATGTTTTTGCAGCCGGTAAGGCTTGCGGCGGCTACTGTATGGGGATCCTCGAAAAGCTCCTTTGTCAGGCGCGGGGGGGTTGTACTTCCTTTATCCATCACAGCGATACTCCGGCAAAGTCTGTATGCCTCGTCCCTGCTGTGCGTAACGAGCAGAACCGGGCCGCCGTAGCTTTTGAGCAGCTCCCGCATCTCCGCCTGAAGCCTCTCCCTAAGGTATGTATCCAGCGCGGAAAACGGCTCGTCCAGCATCAGAAGCCTTGGCTTGTTCACCAGTATCCTGCCCAGCGCCGCCCGCTGCTGCTGACCGCCTGAAAGCTGGTATGGCCTGTGCTTTTCCAGCCCCTGAAGGCCCATCATGGCTATCATATCGTCCGCCTCTTTTACCCGCTGAGCTTTATCAGGCTGGTTCCTGAGGCCGCAGAGTATATTCTGCCTGAGAGTCATATTGGGAAACAGGGCGTAATTTTGAAAAAGATAACCCACCCTGCGCTGCTGGGGATGAAGGTCTATGCGCTTTCTGCTGTCGTAGAGTACCACGCCGTCCAGCTCTATGTGTCCGCTGTCCGGCCGTTCTATGCCCGCGATGCACTTTAGCGTCATGCTCTTGCCGCAGCCGGAGGAGCCCAGTATGCCCGTGACTCCCTCCCCCGCTTCCAGCTGTGCGGAAAGGCTGAAGGAACCAAGCCGCTTTTTTATGTCAACTATAAGGCTCATGCTCTGCCTCCCTTGGTTCTGCGCTCCAGCATGTTGACTATGAGCAGCACCACGGCGGATATGCCCAGGTTCACCATAACCCAGAAGAAGGCCCCCGCCTCGTCATTCGTCCGCCACAGCTGGTAAACCGTGGTGGATATGGTGGCGGTGCGGCCGGGGGTGTAGCCTATGAGCATGCTTGTTGCGCCATATTCGCCCAGCGCCCGTGCAAAGGCCAGCACCGTGCCCGCCAATATGCCCTGACGGCAGTAGGGCATCCTTATGCGCCAGAATATGTATGTATTTGAAAGGCCGAGGGTCTGAGCGGAATACGCCAGGGTATCGTCAAAGCTCTCGAAGGCTCCCCTGGCTGTGCGATACATGAGAGGAAATGCCACAACCGCAGCGGCCAGCACGCCGCCGTACCACGTCATTATGAACTTGACGCCATACTGGGCAAGGAATATGCCCAGGGGGCGCTTGGCGCCAAAGACCAGAAGTATGAAATAACCTACTACCGTAGGCGGCAGCACCATTGGCAGAGTCAGTATGACATCCAGTATGCCCTTTACGGCGCGTGGAAGCCTTGCCACATAATAAGCTGCAAAAATGCCGGTAAAAAACACCAGCACGCAGCTTATTGCGGCTATTCTAAGAGAATTGTAAAGCGGATACCAATCCATAGCTTACGCCACAGGCGCGAAACCTACCGCCTCGAATACCTTCATGGCTTCATCGGTCTGGAGATATGCCAGGAACTCCTTGGCAGCCTCCTGATTCTTGCTCACGTTCAGCACGGCAGCGGGATAGATGACCTGGCCGCACATTTCCTTTGTGGCGTAATCCACGGGGGTGAGCCCTGCGCTGAAGGCATCGGTGCAGTATACAACGCCGCAGTCGACGGAAGCTTCAGTTACCTGAGTAGTGACTTCCTTTACATTGGTGCCGTAGGTGATAACGCCGTCCTTGGCCAGCTTCTCTTCGTCAAGGCCGTAGAAAGCGAGTATCTTTTGGGTGTACTGGCCAACGGGAACGTCGCTGTTGCCCATCGCCATAAGAACAGAGCCCTCCTTCAGCTTATCGGCCAGGTCGTCAAAGCTCTTGATGTCCTTGGGGTTGCCCTCGGGTACGCACAGAGTGACCCTGTTCTCAAGCAGGTTTATGCGGGTGCCCTCAAGCACGAAGTCCAGCTTGTCGGTGTTCACTTCGGGATCGGCAGTAATATCCAGCTGATTCATCTGCTTCTGACCGGCGGAGATGAACAGGTCGCACTCGGCGCCTTCCTGTATCTGGGTCTTCAGGGTACCGGAGGAATCGAAGTTATAGGTAAGCGTAACGTTGGGCGCCTTGGCCTTATACAGCTCCGCTATCTGGTTCATGGTCTCCGTCATGGAGGAGGCGGCGAATACAATCAGTTCCACGGGCTCTGCCTTGGGAACGGTCTCTTCGGGCGCGGCCGTCTCCTCGGTGGCGGGGGCGGCGCAGGCGGTAAGGCTAAGCACCATTACGGCAGCAATCAATAATGCAAAAATCTTCCTCATCTCTCATTTCTCCTTTTTTATCAAGTATATACAAACCGTCTTTGCGTCCGTATCATGCTCCCTTACCGAAGCCGCAGTTGGGGTAATGGCAGACCTTGCAGTTGAGGCAGAGGCCGCCGTTGCCGAGGCCGCTGAGCATCTCCGCTGTCACCGGCTCATCCGCGAGGAGGTAGGGCAGCACTATGTCAAATATGGTGCGTTTGGCGTACATAACACAGCCCGGAAGGCCGCATACCGGTATGCCGTTTTCATTGTATGAAAGCAGGAACATCGCCCCGGGCAGCACCGGCGCGCCGTATGTAACAACACGTCCGCCGCTGTTGCGTATGGCGAGAGGCGTCCGGTCGTCCGGGTCCACGCTCATACCCCCGGTGCATATGACCATCTCTGCCCCATCCGCTATCATCTGCTTTATGGCGGCGGTAATAGCCCTGTCGTCATCGCCCGGTGTGGAGTGGGCTATCATGTGGCAGCCGTATTCCCCCATTTTTTTATCTATAACCGGAGTGAACGTGTCCTGTATTATGCCCTTCAGCACCTCGCTGCCGGTAGTCACCACGCCGTATTTCTTGGGCTTTATGGGCAGAAGGCGGAGTATGGGCTTGTCGCCCGCCGCGGCTTTCGCCTGCTCCATTGCCTGCTTTTCTATTACGAGTGGTATTATTCTGGTGCCGCAGAGCTTATCTCCCGCCTTTACCGGAAAGCCTGAGGAGCGTGTGGCTATCACCATTCGGCCTAAGGAATTCACCTCCCTGAGCTTTTGGAGATCCGCTATGAACAGCCCGTCTATATCCGCTATCAGCTCTATCTTGCCCTCTTTGGGCTCCGTGGGGTGCATATTTTCCCCCATACATATATCCCGGAGTATCTCCGCCGCGTCGTTTTCATGCAGGGTATTTTCGTCGCTCTCCCATACGTAGAGGTGCTCCTTGCCTACGCTGAGCAGCACGGGGATATCTTCTTGTCGGACTATGTGTCCCTTGCGGAACACCGCATCCTTTGTAACTCCTTTTATTATCTGGGTTATGTCGTGGCACAGCACGCAGCCCACGGCGTTCTCTGTTCTGACAAGCTTCATGTGTTTCTTCCTCTGACATCGTGTTTTCGTTATTCTCGCCTATAAATAACGCATAATCAAATTATACACCAAGCGTTTGGGATTTGCAAGTATATCGGTTGTATTCGACGATGGGCCGTGCTACAATTGAATATAATAATAATCTCCGGGGTGCCTGAATGACAGACAGTTTTGGCCGCAATATCAACTATCTTCGCGTATCCTTGACGGACAGGTGCAACCTGCGCTGCCGCTACTGCATGCCGGAAAAGGGCATTGACAAAAAATCCCACAGGGATATCCTCAGCCTCGAGGATATATATGAGATAATCCGGACCGCCGTAGAAATGGGCTTCAGCAAGGTACGCCTTACAGGGGGCGAGCCTCTGGTGCGGAAGGGCGTAATCGAACTTTGCCGCAGCATAAGCGGGCTTTCCGGAGTGAAGGATTTTGCCATGACCACCAACGGCCTGCTGCTGCCGGAGATGGCAAGGGAGCTTAAGGCCGCAGGATTAATGCGGTTGAACATAAGCCTCGACACTCTGGATCCCGATAAGTATCATCAAATAACCAGGATAGGCAGCCTTGACGACGCCCTCGCCGGCATAGCCGCCGCGGAGGAGGCCGGCTTTACAAATATCAAGCTGAACACAGTTCTCATAGGCGGCTTTAACGACTGCGAGATACCCCGCCTTGTAGAGCTTACCAAGCAAAAGTCCTATCAGGTGCGCTTCATAGAGCTCATGCCCATTGGCCATACTTACCCATTTGACAGGGAAGCGTATTTGCCCATGCGCACCGTTCTGGAGAGAGTTCCGGAGCTTGAGCCCGTTCAGAGCGACGGCGGCGTAGCCCGGCTTTACAGGCTGCCTGGCGCAAAGGGCACGGTAGGGCTGATAAGCCCCCTCAGCGACCACTTTTGCTCCGGCTGCAACAGGCTGAGGCTTACAGCGGACGGCTGCCTCAAGCCCTGCCTGCACTCCGCCGAGGAGATACCCCTAAGGGGACTTCACGGCGATGCGCTGAAGGAGCGGATAGAATTTGCCGTATCCCGCAAGCCGGAGCGCCACTGCGCCCTTTCCTATTCTGACAGATCCGGGTCTGCCCGCGACATGAACCGTATAGGAGGATAACATGGAATTCACCCACTTTAACCATCAGGGCCGGGCCCGCATGGTAGACGTGTCCGAAAAGGCGGATACCCTCCGCACCGCCACAGCCAAAGCCCGCGTGCTTCTCAATGCCGATACCTACGCACTCGTAAAGTCCGGCGGCATAAAAAAGGGGGATGTGCTCACCACCGCACAGATAGCCGGCATAATGGGCGCAAAACGCACCCCGGACGTTATACCCATGTGCCATCCGATCGCCCTTACCGGCGCGGACATAAGCTTTGAGCTGGACGATGAAAACCACGCCATAGACATATTCGCCGCGACGAAATGCACCGGCCCCACAGGCGTTGAGATGGAGGCCATGACGGCAGCAAGCATAGCCGCCCTGACGGTTTACGATATGTGCAAGGCGGCGCAGCGGGATATAATTATTGAAAGCATTTGCCTATTGCGCAAGGCGGGGGGAAAATCCGGTGAGTTCAGGAGGAAGGAATAATATGGAAAACCGTTACACCGCGGCAGTGATAACCGTAAGCGACAAGGGCTTTGCCGGGCTCAGGAAGGATACCTCCGGACCGGCCCTCGTCAAGCTGCTCAGAGAGGACGGCTACGAAGTCATAAGCACCTCTCTCGTACCGGACGACATGGAAAAGATAATGACCGAGCTCACCATATGCGCCGACAGGCTAAGTCCCTGCCTTATCGTCACCACCGGCGGCACAGGCTTCTCCAAGCGAGACATCACCCCCGAGGCCACAAGGGCCGTCATACAGCGGGAGGTCCCCGGCATACCCGAGGCCATGCGGGCCGAATCCATGCGCATAACTCCCCGGGGCTGCCTTTCGCGGGAGGCTGCGGGAATTCGGGGCGATACTCTTATAATCAACTGCCCCGGCAGCGAAAAGGCCGCCCGCGAATGCCTGACGGCGGTGCTGCCTGCCCTGAAGCACGGCATACAGATACTGCGCGGCTGGTCGGGGGAATGCTCTTCCCACAACGGCCATGAGCATAAGGAGCGTCATCAGAATGGCTAAGATACTGGCAGTCTGCATATCCGAAAAGAAGGGCACACAGAAGCACGAGGTGCCGGAAATACAGCTCAAAGTGGACCACGGCATAGTGGGCGACGCCCATGCCGGCAACTGGCATCGCCAGGTGAGCCTGCTGGGCGCCGAGAGCGCAGCCAAGTTGCAGGAGAAGATAAGCTTCAAGCTCACCCCCGGCGCATTCGCCGAAAACATACTCACCGAAGGCATATGTCTCTATGAGCTGCCGGTGGGAACGAGGCTCAGGCTAGGCCCAGATGCCATATGCGAGGTTACCCAGATAGGCAAGGAGTGCCATTATGACTGCGCCATACGCAAGGCGGCAGGGGACTGCGTCATGCCGCGGGAGGGCATATTCGTAAAGGTGCTCAAGGAGGGCTCCGTAAGGCCCGGGGACGAGCTGGAGATAATAAAGTAAATCAAAAGGGGGGCAGTTCATTTCCGCCCCTTCGATTTAAAACTTAAAACCTCATTATTTCCCGGCATTCCTGTTCATGATGGCCACCAGCGCCCATATGGCGCAGATCACGGCAAACACGCCGAGAATGCCCTTGCCCAGCACCGGCAGCACATTTACCAAAGCCTGAGGGTCAAAATGCAGATCAAACATACTTCTTCCTCCTTTACATGCCCGCTATGACGTTCTCTATGAGGGTTATGACCAATCCGCCGGCTATTACCGATGCTATCTGGCCGCTGACATTTGCGCCCGCAGCGTGCATCAGCAGGAAGTTGCCCTGATCCTCCTCGCGCCCCATCTTATGCACTACCCTGCTGGACATGGGGAATGCCGATATGCCGGCTGCACCTATCATGGGGTTGATCTTGTTCTTGGAGAACAGGTTCAGCACCTTGGCGAACATCACGCCGCCCACCGTGTCGAATATAAACGCAACAAGACCCAGCGCCAGTATCACCAGCGTCTCAAGGGTGACAAACATCTCAGCCTTCATGCGGAAGGAAACGGACAGGCCCAGCACAAGTGTGATGAGATTTGCAAGATCCTTTTGCGCGGTCTCTGACAGGCTGCCAAGCACGCCGCATTCACGTATAAGGTTGCCAAACATCAGGAAGCCTATAAGCTCCGCGCTCTTGGGGGCTATGGTGCCTGCTATGACTGTAACGGATATAGGGAACAGTATGCGGGTGGTCTGAGACACCGCCTTGGGATTGTAGGGCATGCGTATGCGCCGCTCCTTTTGTGTGGTGCAGAGCTTTATCACAGGCGGCTGGACTATGGGCACAAGCGCCATGTAGCTGTATGCCGCCACCATTATGGCTCCCTGATAGTTGGACTTGAAGTAGTTCGCCACATATATGCTGGTGGGACCGTCCGCAGCACCTATTATGGCTATGCTTGCGGCGTCCTTCAGCTCAAAGCCCAGCAGCACCGCCATTCCGAGGGTAAAGAATATACCAAACTGAGCCGCCGCGCCGAAGAGCATCATCTTTGGGTTGGAAAGCAAAGGCCCAAAGTCTATCATGGCGCCTATGCCTATGAACAGCAGCAGCGGGAAAAGCTCGGTCGCTATGCCCGCGTTGAACATCGTCTCTATGGCCTCGGTATTCACAAAGGGCAGATTTACGAGTATCGCCCCAAAGCCCATGGGCAAAAGCAGCGCGGGCTCCATCTCCCGCTTTATCGCGCACCATATAAGGGCGCAGCCTATTACGATCATAACTCCCTGCTGCCAGGTAAAGTTCAGCACATTCCCGAAAAGCTCATTGAAAAGCTGCATCGGCGTTCCTCCTTAGTCGTTTTTTATAAGTAACACTTATAGTTGCCGGACTTGTTATTACTTTTCGCAAAAATGGGCATAAGCCAATTTTCCCAGCATTCACCTATATAAAATGCCTGTTTTGTGCGAAAGTCAACCATAACCCCTTCCTATATCACAACTTTTAGCATTATATTCTATGGAAGTTCTTTTGTAAACAGTAATTATGCATTTTCTTAAATATTATTCCGTTAAAATACCGCCATAGTCCTGCAAAAGTTATAATGCATAACATTATTGCATAATTATGCTGCATATTAGCTTAAAAAATGCATTTCTGGATGTATTTATGCACATTTTATCAAAAAAATTTTATATTTTTGCATTTTAGGTATTTACAAACCGGATTTTGCGTGTATAATAAATCATGTGCTCAGCAAGAGCGCACCGCTGAACTAAGTAAAATAAAATTTTTTAAAATTGGAGGATACATTCAATGAAAAAGCTGTTTGCGCTGGCCCTCGCGGCCCTGATGGTACTGTCCATGGCGGCCTGCTCCGCACCCGCCGCAGAGGAAACCGCCGCCCCCGCTACCGAGGCTCCTGCCGCCGAAGCTGCCGAAGCCCCCGCCGAGGAAGGCCCCGTAATGAAGAAGATCAAGGAAAGCGGCAAGCTGGTTGTAGGCACCGAAGCCCAGTACGCCCCCTATGAGTTCAAGGATCTGGACGCCAACTTCGCAGGCTGCGATATGTGGCTCGCACAGCAGATAGCCGACGCCCTGGGCGTAGAGCTCGAGGTAGTCGATATGAGCTTTGACGGCATAATCCCCGCCGTTCAGTCCAGCCAGGTGGATATAGGCATAGCCGCCTTCACCGTTACTGAGGAGAGGGCACAGGTCATCGACTTCTCCGAAGTATACGAGAAGAGCCCCCAGGCCGTTATAGTAAAGAAGGGCAACGAAGCCACCTACTCCACCAAGGAGAGCTTCGCAGGCCAGAAGGTCGGTGCGCAGAAGGGTACCGTGCAGTCCCTGCTCATCAAGAACGTGCTGACCGGCAGTGAGCTGTTTGAGCTTGACAAGTACCCTGAGCTGGGCATGGAGGTTGCCGCCGGCAACATCGCCGCTCTGGTAGTTGACTCTGCGGTCGCGGACGCCCTCATCAAGAGCAATCCCGAGCTGGCTCTGGCAGCCTTTGAGTTTGACCCCAACGAGGTAAACTACGGCAAGGCCGCCGTCATCGCAAAGGGCAACGAGGACTTCGTAGCCGCCGTAAACGAAGTGATTACCAAGGTCGCCTCTGACGGTTCCTTCCAGAAGGCATATGACGAGGCTGTAGCCCTCGCAGACTCCATGGGTCTTGAGATGGACTAAAGTCCGGAAAAGCTCACCATACCGGCCGTGCCCGAGGCCTGACCGCCCCGGGTTCGGCTTTTCCAGTTTAGCAAGCTAAAAAGAAAGGCGGCTCGCACTAATGGCAGCACTTATAGCATTTCTGACACGGATGTGGACCCTGTTCACAAGATATAATACCTTCTTTGCGGAGGGCATAAAGAACACCCTCATCATCGCCTTCTTCTCCGTGCTGCTCGGCACAGTATTCGGTACCCTCATGGCGATGCTCCGCATGAGCAAGGTAAAGCCCCTGCGCTACCTTGCCACCGCATACATCGAGTTCATACGGGGCACCCCGCTTATGGTTCAGCTCATGTTCATATTCTACGGTCTGCCCATGACCGGCATAAAGCTGCCGGATATATCCTGGATACCCAACTTTTCCCGCTTCGCCGCCGGCATAGTCGCCATGAGCATGAACAGCTGCGCCTATGTTGCCGAAATAATACGTTCAGGCATACAGGCGGTGGATCACGGCCAGACCGAGGCCGCAAGGAGCCTGGGCTTCCGGCAGTCCCAGACCATGACCATGGTGGTGCTGCCCCAGGCGGTAAAGAATATACTGCCGGCTCTGGGCAATGAATTCGTCACAGTCATAAAGGAAAGCTCCATAGTGTCGGTCATTGGCATAGCTGACCTCATGTTCCGCAGCAAGGATGTTATCGCCGTGACCTACATAAGCCTCGAAACGCTTGCCATTGCCGCCATACTCTACTTCATAATGACCTTCATAAGCGGCAGGTTCGTATCCCTCATGGAAAGGAAGATGTCCAATGGAACAAAGTAGCCCCATGATACAGGTAAACCATCTCTGTAAGTCCTTCGGCAGTCTGGAGGTATTGAAGGATATATCCACCACCTTCGAGCGGGGCAGCGTAGCCGCCATAATAGGCCCCTCCGGCGGCGGCAAGAGCACCTTCCTCAGGTGCCTTAACCTTCTGGAAAAGCCCACCAGCGGAGAGATAATATTCGACGGCGTAAACATCTGCGACAAAAAGACAGACATAAACCTGCACCGCCAGAAGATAGGCATGGTATTCCAGCAGTTCAACCTTTTCAACAACATGAACGTGCTGAAGAACCTCACCGCCGCCCCCGTAAAGATAAAAGGCATGGCCTCTGCCGAGGCCGAGGAAAAGGCGGTAAAGCTGCTCACCCGGGTCGGCCTTGCAGACAAGCTCACTGCCTACCCTGCCCAGCTTTCGGGCGGACAGAAGCAGCGGGTGGCAATAGTCCGCGCGCTCATGATGAATCCCGAGGTGATGCTGTTTGACGAGCCCACCTCAGCCCTCGATCCCGAAATGGTAGGCGAGGTTCTGGACGTTATGAAGGCCCTCGCCGACGACGGCATGTCCATGATAGTCGTTACACATGAGATGCGCTTCGCCCGCGAAGTCAGCGACCGCACCATATTTCTTTCAGATGGCATAATCGAAGAGGATAAGCCCTCCCGCGAGCTCTTCGCCCACCCGGAGAGCCCGCGCCTTGTGAGCTTCCTTTCAAAGGTGCTGTAGCTTAAAAGCAGCAAATGCCCGAAAACCGCCTTTCGGGCATTTTCCGTATAAAAATAAAGGAGCAGCATGAAAAACTACATTGCAAAGCGCTTTCAGAACATCTCAGGCGGCCTTTCTCTGGATACGGAGGCATTGAGCCGCTATAGCGACGTGATAGACATGAGCATAGGCGATACCGATTTCATCACGGACAGCCGTATAATAGACGCAGCCTTTTCGGACGCCCGGCTGGGATACACCAAATATGGCGACCCCAAGGGGGATCCGGATCTGATAGATGCTGTCATAAAGGCGTACAAAGAGGACTTTTCCATCGATATTTCCCGGGAAAACCTGTTTGTCACAGCCTCCAGCTGCATGGGCATGGGGCTCACCATGATGGCGCTGCTCGATCCCGGCGATGAAGTTATTGTGTTTTCGCCATATTTCACCATGTACCGCAGCCAGATAGAGCTATCAGGGGGCGTATGCGTAGAGGTGCCCACATATGGCTCGGAGGGTTATGCCATAAACGGTGACAGGCTCCGCGCCGCTATCACACCAAAGACCAAGGCCATCATATTCAATAACCCCTGCAATCCTACAGGGGCCGCCTACGGCATTGACACGCTGAAGCTATTGTACAGCATTGCAGAGGAGCACGACCTTCTGATAGTAGCGGACGAGATATACACCCGCTACATGTTCAATGGCCCCTTCGTGCCTATCTGCTCCTTCCCCGGCGCCATGAAACGCACCGTCACGCTGAACAGCTTCTCAAAGAACTTCATGATGACGGGCTGGCGCATAGGATACATCATAGCGCCGCCCGATATAGTCAGCGCTGCCATGCATATAAATAACTCCCTCGTTTACACAGCGCCCGCCCCCTCTCAGCGCGCCGCCATAAAGGCGCTGGAGCTTCGGAAGGACATACAGGATAAATACATCAGCCGGTATAGGGAGCGGGTATTCTACGCCTATGAGCGCATAAAGAACATACCCTATCTTTCCATGGGGCAGCCCGGCGGAACCTTCTATGTCTTCCCCAATATTGAAAAGACAGGCCTCAGCTCCAAAGAGTTCTGCGGCGTTTTGTTCGAAAAGTGCCACATACTCGCCACCCCCGGCTCTTCCTTCGGCGCTTCGGGGGAAGGGTACATACGTCTCGTCTGCGCATGCAGCCTGGATACCATAAAAGAGGTGTTCGACCGCATGGAAAAGCTGAAATTCTAATGGGCAACTTAAAAGGCCTCCCGGTGGGGAAGCCTTTTGCTTATTCTTCTTTTGGCATCTTTAATGTGAAGGTGCTGCCCTGCCTGGGCGCGCTTTGCAGGCTCATCTCCCCCCGGTGCAGCTTGGCTATCTCGCGCACCATGGAAAGTCCAAGGCCGTTGCTGCCCTGCCGGTTGTCGCTCCTTGAGGGCTCCGCCTGCCAGAAGCGGTCCCATACCTTTTTCTGGTTCTCCGGGGATATGCCTATGCCGTCGTCCCGGACGAACAGATATATCTGCCCATCCTCCTCGTAAAGGCCCACCTTTACATGCTTGCCGCCGAACTTGCAGGCGTTTGTTATGAGGTTTTCCACAAGGCGGCTCATCAGGGTTATATCCACATTTGAGCATATGCCTGGGTCTATGGCGTACTGAAAGTCCACCTCGGGATTAAGCTCCGCCTGCTCCTCGCATACCGCCTCAACTATGTCGCTTATGTCAGCATGCTCCAGCTTTACCTTCTGGGTACCCTGCTCCATTCGGGCAAAGCTAAGAAGCTGGGACACCATGGCATTCATGCGGCGGGCCTGCCGCTTGATTATGGCTATGGTATCCTGAAATTCCTCCGGCGTGGCGTCGTGCTCCTGGGCGTATTCGCACTGGGAGATTATCACCGCCGTGGGCGTCCTCAGCTCATGGGAAGCGTCCGACGTAAACTGCTTTTCCATATCGAAGCTTCGCTCCAGCCGCTCCAGCATCTTGTCGTAGCTTTGGGCGAGTATGTATGCCTCCATGGTAACGTTTCTCATATTCAGCCTTCGGGAAAGGTCCCTGCCCTCGGATATCTCGTCGGACATCTTGGTTATCTCGTCTATGGGCTTCAATGCCGCCCGGGTTATGAAGTAGCCGCCGATAGCAGAGGCTACTACTACGCCGGGCAGTACATAGGACGCTACCTTTGCCACGGTGCTGGCCACAGTCACGGTGGTTGTGGTAAGGGATACGCCCCGTATCCAGGCGTGCCTGCCGTTTTTGAAGGTGATGTAGCTGTCATAGATGTAATACTTCTTGCCGCCGCACTCAGTTGTGCGCAGTACTCCGTCCTCAAAGCCGGCGTTAGTGTAGAAGCCTTCGGGGTATTCCCCCGCCACCTTGTTGCAGTTCGCGTCATATATGAGGCAGTATACGCCGTTTACGTAATACTGGAAACCGCCTTTGGCCTGTATGGTTTCGTTTTCACACTTCAGGTCGTTGCTGTTGGCCTTGACTCCGGAAAGCACCCTGCGCTGCATGTCCTGCTCCATGGTGAGCCTGCTCACCGTCAGCATGAACACCATTACCAGTGCCGACACAATGACCATGAGCAGCGTAAACCAGAATATGATTATGAACTTTACGGATATGGCCTCCCAGAACTTCGGCCTGGTCTTGGGAGCCTGACTGCTGTTATTCTTTGCCATACGCTATTCTTCCTTTAATACATATCCTGAGCCCCGGACGGTATGTATGAGCTTCTTTTCAAAGGGCTCGTCTATCTTTCGGCGCAGGAATCTTATGTATACATTCACTACGTTTGAGCCGCCCTCGTAGTCCACGTCGTATATGTGATCCTCTATGGCCTCGCGGCTCAGCACCTTGCCCTTGTTTATTATCATGTATTCCAGCAGGGCGAATTCTTTTGGCGAAAGCTCTATCTCCCTATCCCCGCGGTAAACGGTCCGGGCGGCGCTGTCCACCTTGAGATCGGCAAGGGTATGGACGCTTGCGTAGCCCTGATCCTTGTTGCGGGTTATGACGCGTATGCGCGCAAGCAGCTCCTCAAAGGAGAATGGCTTGATCAGATAATCGTTGCCGCCTATGTCCAGCCCGTGAACTATATCCTCCACGGTATCCCTGGCAGTAAGGAACAGCACCGGGGTGCGATCCCCTTCGGCGCGTATCATCTTTACCACCTCAAAGCCGTTTATCTTTGGCAGCATTATGTCCATAAGCACTCCGTCGTAGCTGCCCACGCGGATATAGTCCAGCGCGTCCTCGCCGTTCAGGCAGCTATCCACACTGTAGCCCGAAGCGCGCAGCTTATTGCATATAACGTTATTCAGGTCCTGTTCGTCTTCCACAACGAGTATGCGCACGGTATTTCTCCTTAAAAATAAAATCAATGCCCATATCCAATACTGGATATGGGCATTATATCATATGTTTAAAGTTTTTTTAAGCACTATGCCGCCTGAAAGCGGAAACGGAGTACCTCCATAGTCATTCTGTCCACAAAGCCCCAGTATCTGCGGCCGTTTGACAGGAATGCGAAGCTGTAACCCCTGCGACCCGCCATGCGGCCTTCTCTGGCCCTGTATACCTCTGCGGCGTGGTTCACTCCGGCGGCTTTCAGCAGCGCAGAAAGGCATTCCTTCATGCTGCCCTGCTTTGCCCTGTCGTGGCCCATCAGTTCATTCATTGCCTCGGCGGCTTCGCTTGCTTCCATCGCATTCTTTACCTTTTCAATAAGCTTAAGCATAATCTTGCGCTCCTTTCGCCTTTTATTATGCTCAGTTTATCCCAAAAAGATTAAACCTGCGTTAAAAACAAATATATTCCGCCGAAAGTTCATGATATGTACACAATAGGCCAGCTATTTGCCCCGTTTTTCCCTGAAAAAGTCCCTTAGAAGCCGCTGACAGTCCTCTTCCAGCACACCGCCCATCGTTTTTGCCCTGCGCGGCAGCCGCCCGTCTGTAACGTCAGTCCGGGAGCCGCAGCTGCCCATCTCGCTGTCCCATGCGCCGAATACTATCTCCTCTATGCGGCTGTTCAACGCCGCCCCGGCGCACATCGGGCACGGCTCCATTGTGACGTACAGCGCGCAGCCGGTGAGCCGTCTGTCCCCCGTCGCCTTTTCTGCCGCCTGTATTGCCAGAAGCTCCGCATGAGCGGTGGAATCGTTGAGCCGCTCAGTCATATTGTGTGCGGAGGCGATGATCCCACCGTCCCTCACTATCACCGCCCCCACCGGCGTTTCGCCTTCGGCGTATGCTTTTTCCGCCTCCGCGATGGCGCTTTTCATGTATACGGAATCCATGCTCATCTCCCTTTTTAAGAATGCCGCTCCAAATGAGCGGCATTCTCTCTGTCAAATCCTACGCGACTACTATGTTCACTATGTTCTTAACAACTATGACCTTGCGTACGGTCTTGCCTTCCAGGAAGGGCACTACATCCTTGTGCGCCTTGGCCGCAGCCTCGACCTCCTCCTTAGGCATATCGATGGGCAGCTCTATACGGGCCCTTATCTTGCCGTTCACCTGTACGCCGTACTCTATAGTGTTCTTCACCAGCGCGCTCTCGTCCCACTTGGGCCAGGGGGTGCAGTACAGGGGCTGCTCATATCCCAGCCTCTGATTCAGCTCCTCTGTCATATGGGGCGCCACGGGGTTTAGCAGCGTGAGCAGTATATGGAATTCTTCCCTGGATACGCTGCCGTTGTTGTACAGCTCGTTCACCATGGTCATCATTGCGGCAATGGCGGTATTGTACTTCATGGCCTCGTAGTCCTCGGATACCTTCTTTATGGTACCGTGTACCAGCGCCTTCATCTCGGGCCGTATGCCGTCAAAGCCGTTTACCATATCCTGCATGCGCCATATCCTGTCCAGGAACCTGCGGCAGCCCCTTGCGCCCTGTGTGCTCCAGGGTATGGGCTGATCAAATGCGCCCATAAACATCTCATAGAGCCTGAAGGCGTCTGCGCCCATCTCCTCCACTATATCGTCGGGATTGACCACGTTACCCCGGGACTTGGACATCTTTTCGCCGTTCTCGCCCAGTATCATGCCGTGGCTGGTGCGCTTTTTGTAGGGCTCCTTGGTGGGCACTACGCCTATATCATAGAGGAACTTATACCAGAAGCGGGAGTAGAGCAGATGCAGCGTGGTATGCTCCATGCCTCCGTTGTACCAGTCCACGGGCATCCAGTACTCGAGGGCTTCACGGCTTGCAAGCTCCTTGTCGTTGTGGGGGTCGCAGTAGCGTATGAAATACCAGCTTGAGCCCGCCCAGTTGGGCATGGTGTCCGTCTCGCGGTTTGCCGGGCCGCCGCACTTGGGGCAGGTGGTCTTTATCCAGTCGGTTGCGCGGGCCAGTGCAGAGGAGCCGTCGTCGGTGGGCTCAAAGTCCTCTATCTCCGGCAGCTTCAGAGGCAGCTCACTGTAGGGCAGGGGTACCCAGCCGCACTTATCGCAGTGTACGAGGGGTATGGGCTCGCCCCAGTAGCGCTGGCGGGTAAATACCCAGTCCCGCAGCTTGTAGTTTACCTTTTTTTCGCCTATGCCCTTCTCCTCCAGCCACTTTATCATGGTGGGGATAGCCTCCTTGACGGTAAGACCGTTGAGGAAGCCGGAGTTCACCATTATGCCGCTCTCAACGTCGGAGTAGCATTCCTCCTGAACGTTCCGGCCGCCGGCGACTACCTCTATTATGGGCATGTTGAACTTCTTGGCGAATTCCCAGTCGCGCTCGTCATGGGCGGGAACTGCCATTATGGCGCCAGTGCCGTAGCCCATAAGCACGTAGTCGGATATCCATACAGGGATTAGCTTTCCGGTAACGGGGTTGGTAGCCTTTAGGCCCTTGAGCATGACGCCGGTCTTTTCCTTGTTAAGCTCGGCGCGCTCCAGATCGCTCTTGCGGGCAGCCGCCTTCTGGTATTCCCGCACCTCGTCCATGTTCTCAATGGTGTCCTTCATAGCGTCGATTATGGGGTGCTCCGGGGATACTACCATATAAGTCGCGCCAAAGAGGGTATCGCACCGGGTGGTGTATACCTTCAGACCCTCGGGGTATCCCTCTATGGGGAATATCACCTCAGCACCCTCGCTGCGGCCTATCCAGTTCTTCTGCTGTATCTTTACGCGCTCGATATAGTCCAGATCGTCAAGATCGTCTATGAGCCGCTGTGCGTACTCCGTGATCTTGAGCATCCACTGGCTGCGCACCTTCTGAACGACTACGCCGCCGCAGCGCTCGCACACGCCGTCCACGACCTCCTCGTTGGCCAGGCCTACCTTGCAGGAGGTGCAGAAGTTTATGGGTATCTCAGCCTTGTACGCGAGACCCTTCTCGAAAAACTTCAGAAATATCCACTGGGTCCATTTGTAATAGCTGGGATCCGTGGTGTTTATCTCGCGGCTCCAGTCAAAGCTGAAGCCCAGCCGCTTGAGCTGTGCGCGGAAGTGCTCTATGTTGTCGTGGGTGACCTTGGCAGGGTGTATGCCGGTCTTTATGGCATAGTTCTCGGTAGGCAGGCCGAATGCGTCCCAGCCTATGGGGTAAAGCACGTTATACCCCTCCATGCGCCGCTTTCTGGCGATTATATCCAATGCGGTGTTGGATCGGGGATGCCCTACATGAAGGCCGTGTCCCGAGGGATAAGGGAACTCTATCAGGGGATAGAACTTGGGCATTGAATAGTCGTCCTTTGCCTCAAAGCAATGGGCGTCCTCCCATATCCTTTGCCACTTCAGCTCTACCTGATCGTGATCGTAGCGCTCTGCCATTGATATTTCCTCCAATTCAGTATTTAAACAGGTTATTTTGAGCAATAAAAAAAGCTCCGTCTCAGTCAAGAGACGAAAGCCATGCTTCCGCGGTACCACTCTCATTGGCGAAAATTCGCCCAACTCAACTCCCGTTAACGCCGGGCAGTACGCCGTCCGCTTTCACGGGCGGGGCTCCGCGACGAGCTTCGAAAATGCCTCTTGCACCGCCTTGCACCATATGCGGCTCGCTCTGCATGGCTGTTTCCTACTTTTTCGCTTCATTGCCGATATCGTATGTATTATATTTTATTCAAAGCTAAAAGTCAATGACTTGGGGGCGCTTATGATGTATAATACAGCTTATCCATAACTTTTACACGGAGAAACGCCATGCTTTTTGATTATCACGTACACACCCGCTACTCAGCCGATTCCAGAGCGCCTGTAATAGAGCAGCTTCGCGCCGCAAAGAAGGCCGGCGTGACCCATATATGCTTCACCGACCACGTGGATTTTGACGGCGTAGGCCTGCCCCCTGCCGACATAGCCGCCCGCAACGCCGAGATAGATGCTCTGAAGGATCAGTTCCCGGATATCGACATATCCTTCGGCATGGAGCTCGGAATGAAGGATAAGGCGGCGTGCAATGCTGCATACGACCATGTAAAGAGCTGCCACATGGACTTCGTCATAGGCTCTGTACACATAGTAAACGGCGTGGACGCCTACTATCCCGAATATTTCGAGGGCAGGAGCCGGGAGGAGGCCTACCTTGCCTATATTGAAAAAGACCTCGAATGCATCAGGGTATCGGATTTTTCCGTAATGGGCCACTACGACTTCTGCGCCAAGCACAGCCCTTATGCCGAGCGCTCCATGAGTTACTCCCTGGCGCCTCAGATATTCGATGAAATATTCCGGGAGCTTATAAGCCGCGGCAAGGCCTTTGAGGTCAACACCTCCGCCTGGCGCAACGACGCCCCATGGGGCCTTGACATACTGCGCCGCTACCGTGAGCTGGGGGGCGAATACGTGACCACAGGCTCCGATGCCCACAAGCCGGAAAGGGTAGGCAACAGGCTTTCCGAGGCTCTGGATATGATACGCGCCGCCGGAATACCCTATGTGGCCACATTTAAAAATATGGAGCCCATAATGCACAGGATCTAATTGATCACTTCTATTACCCTGCCCTGCTTCAGCGCGGCTATCACCGTTCTTCCATGGAACGCCTTCGCGAAGGCCCTGCCGTTTTCCACGTCCTTTGGCCTGTCCGCCTTGTTGAAAAGCACCGTATCGCCATAGTCCACCATGGCTGCGGCGTCCTCAGGCGTTACCACATGGCCCACGTCCGCTCCCAGCCGCCGGGCGTACAGCTCCGGCCGGTGGGCTGACTCGGCTATGGGCTTACCTATACCGTCCGCCCCTACTACGTATATCACCTTTGAGCCTGGGGGTATCACGGGCTCATTTTTGTCGTGGGCCTTTAAGGGCAGCCCCTTTGAGCCGTCCGCCTCGGCTATCACATAAGGCGCCAGGCCGTTGAGCCGGGCTATGGGCAGCTTAGGGGCTATGATCTTTTCTCCCTCCCTCTCGCCTACGCATACGACGCTGTGCTCCATGAGGGCAGCGGCTATGTCCGCCTCCGCTGCGTTTTCCAGCACCGGCAAATCCGCCGGCCGCCATATGTGGGTGCTGGTGCATATTATCACCCTGCTGCCGGCAGCCGAAAGCTCCGCGGCAAGGCGGTTCATAAGGCTGGTCTTTCCTCCTCCCCCTATTATGGCGGTGATGCCCGGCGCTATGCCAAGGGCTTCAGTAAAGCTTATGTCGTTCATATTACCTCTCCATGCTGGTTTACAATGAGTATAGCCCAATGAAAAACGCCCCGCAACACAAAGTCACGAGACGTTAATTCATTTTTCGCAAAAGTGGCTGAAGCCCACTTTTGCGATTTTTTTCGCGTTTTGCCTCTCGCATTCGCTCCCGGGCGGCAAAACCCGTAGGGAACGAAAACCTTGGGTTTTCATCCGTTTTGACGCGCACCCCCCAGGGGGCCTTCTCTTGCCCCTGCGGGGCAATTCACCTTGTGTCGTCAAAGCCGGAATGAACTTAAGGGACTGCGGTCCCTTAACAACCCAAAGTTTTTTGGCAGGCTTTTTAATATAATATAATCCTGTTTTATTTGTGCAGGTTCATCATATCGTCAAGGGACATCTGCTTGGCGAAGCTCATGGTGAGCATTCTCTGGCTGGGGTTGTCAAAGAGGTTGCTCATGGACATACGGTCGTGTATGTGGCGAACGGCCTCCGCGAACATGGGGGCGGCGGACAGTATCTTTATCTTGTCGTGGCCCTTTACGGCGGGGCAATTTACGGTATCGGTGGATACCAGCAGCTTTATGGGGCTCTCCTCGATCTTCTTTACGCCCTTTTCCCGGAGCACTACATGGGACAGGAATGCGTAAATATCGTTTGCGCCCTTGTCCTTGAGGCCGTGCGCAACGTCTACCAGAGTACCGCCGGAGATGGTGAAATCGTCTACTATTATACAGTTCTTGCCCTTTACGTCGCCGATTATCTCAAGCACCTTGGCGTTCTCGTCGTGGCCGGTGCGCGTCTTATCTCCTATGGCCACGGCGCAGCCAAGCTCGTTGGCCATCATCCTTGCGCGCTTTGCGCTGCCCGCATCGGGGGATACCACTACCAGGTTGTCGTCCACTATGCCCAGATACCTTGCGTATGCGCAAAGCAGGTCCTGGGCGTAAAGGTGATCCACGGGCTTCTTGAAAAAGCCCTGCACCTGAGCGGCATGAAGATCCATGGTCACGACGCGGTCCGCGCCCGCCAGCTCTATGCACTCCGCGCACACCCTGCCGCGTATTGAAACTCTGGGCTCGTCCTTCTTATCACCCTTGGCATAGCTGAAATAGGGGATAATGGCGGTAACACTGTTTGCGCTGGCACGCTTGAATGCGTCCAGGAAGAAAAGCAGCTCCGTAAATTCATTGTTTGGATCGAGTCCCAACGTCTGAACGAAGTATACGTCCTTGTCCCTTATGCTCTCATCGATGCGGACGAAGGTATTGCCTTCGGAGAATATGTGAGTTGTGCATTTGCCCATAGGGCTTCCGAGATAATCGCACATTTGTGCCGCAAACTCCTTGCTGGCGCTGCCTGCAAAAATCTTAATCGTACCGTCGCCGGACATTTTTCGATTTACCCCCTTTTAATTTTCATCAGCATTATAACAAATATAATCCGTATAATCAACGCAATACGACAATTTGGATGAAGGAGCAGCTGCATTTCATTATAATCGCAGCTTATCGCATGTGCGCCGTCCATATCCCGTTTTTGTATGGTCTGCCCTATGCGTCGCATCCCAAAGCATATCGTTCGTTATTTTTGAATCAATTCCTTCATATCAAAAAATTATACCGACTTGCCGCTCAAAGAACTCCCGCCATGCGCACTCCAGCGCTTGGTTTTTCTCATATGGGCCGCCTATGGGGTTTTCCCGGTTCTTTCCGTGAAAATCGCTGCCGCAGGTGGCATTCAGGCCAAGCTGAGCGCATAGGGACAAAAAGCCCCGCTTCTGCCCCTCGGTGGAGGCAGGATAGAATACCTCAAGGCCCCATAGGCCGTAGTCCGCAAGCTCCCTTATGAGCTTATCCGCGTCCGCCTTTATCTTACAGGGATGAGCCAGCACCGGCCTGCCGCCGGACTCCAGTATAAGCTCTATCGCCTCTTTTTTAGAGGGGCGCACGCCGGGCACAAAGCCGGGGCAGCCCGGATTCAGGTATTTTTCAAACGCCTCAGGCATGGTATCCGCATACCCCGCGGCGATTATTGCCTTGGCGATGTGCAGCCGTGTATCGTTGCCGCGGCTGTGCTCCATGTATTCCTCAGCCGGTATGCCAAATGCGCTGAGCTTGTCCAGTATGTCCCTGTTGCGCTGACGCCTGCTCTCCCCCCGCCATGCTTCGAATTTCACCATGGCAGGGCTGTCAGGGTTTATGTTCAGCCCAAGCATGTGAAGTTCCGTCGGAAACTCCACATCCAGCTCTATGCCGGGTATTACCTTTACTCCTATGCTTTGCCCCGCGGCTATGGCCCGCTTGCAGCCTGCGGCCGTATCGTGATCCGTAAGGGCCATATAGCATACCCCCTGCACCCTTGCCAGGGCGGGGATAGCCTCCGGGTCAAAGGTGCCATCGGACATGTTGGAATGTATGTGCAGGTCGAATTTTTCCATTTTTGGCTTATCCTCAAAAAAATCGGGCGAAGCATCGTCTTCGCCCGAAAGCTTTTTTATTTGTCCTCGTCGTCGAATCCGCCGGGCCGGTAGAATTTCTGTTCCGCCTCTTTCTCAGGCTTATCCTCGGGGCTGTCCTCACCGCTGCCCTCATGGCGCTGCTCCGGCTCATCCCCTGTCCTGTCATCGGATTCGTCCTCCGGCTTTTCCTCCTCGTCCGGCTTTTCAAGAGCTTCCTTCCGCTCTTTATAGGATACCAGCTCCACAGGCTCGTTATGGAATATCTTCTCGAATTCCTCGCCGGTTATGCGCTCGTACTCTATAAGATACTTCACTACCCGGTCCAGCGCCTCCCGCTCGTGGAGCAGCACCTGCTTCGCCCGCTCGAATTGCTCCTCCAGTATCCTGCGTATCTCCTTATCCACCTTTGCGGCCACCTCCTCGGAATAGCTGCGCTGGTGTCCCCAGTCCTTCGCTATGAAAACCTCGGAGTCGCCGCCCAGGAACACGGGGCCTATCTCGTCGCTCATGCCGAACTCTATGACCATGCGGCGGGCAAGGTCGCTGGCGTGCTTGAGATCTCCTATGGCGCCGGTGCATATATCGTCAAGGGCTATGCTCTCGGCCACACGGCCTCCCATACTCATGGCTATCTGGTCAAGTATCTTGCCCCGGGAAATGTGGCTGTCGTCGTTGTCGGGCATGGTCATGGTATAGCCCGCCGCCTGACCTCTGGGTATTATGGATACCTCGTGTACAGGATCGCAGTGCTCCATCTTCAGGGCTACTATGGCGTGTCCCGCCTCGTGATAGGCGGTGATGCGCTTATCCTCCTCGGTAACTACACGGCTGCGCTTTTCGGGGCCCACAACCGTGCGGGTTATGGCCTCCTCCAGCTCCACCATGGTTATCTCCTTCTTCTTGAAGCGGGCCGCAAGTATGGCCGCCTCGTTAAGCACGTTTTCAAGATCCGCGCCGGTCATGCCGCTGGTGCGCTTCGCCAGCACCCCCAGATCCACGTCCTTGGCGAGGGGCTTGCCCTTGGCGTGAACTTCGAGTATGGCCTCCCGTCCCTTAACGTCGGGATAGCCCACGGTTATCTGCCTGTCAAACCTGCCCGGACGCAGCAGTGCGGGGTCGAGTATGTCTGGTCGGTTAGTGGCGGCAAGCACTATTATGCCTTCGTTTACCGCAAAGCCGTCCATCTCCACCAGTAGCTGGTTAAGGGTCTGCTCCCGCTCGTCGTGTCCGCCGCCAAGGCCCGCACCGCGCTGACGGCCAACGGCGTCTATCTCGTCTATGAACACCACTGCGGGGGCGCACTTTTTAGCCGTATTGAACAGGTCGCGCACGCGGCTGGCGCCGACGCCCACGAACATTTCCACGAAATCTGAACCGGAGATGGAGAAGAAGGGTACGCCCGCCTCGCCGGCTACGGCCTTGGCCAGCAGAGTCTTACCTGTGCCCGGAGGGCCTACAAGCAGACAGCCCTTGGGTATGCGTGCGCCCATGGCGGTGAACCGCTTGGGGGAGCGCATGAACTCTACCACTTCTCTGAGCTCCTCTTTTTCCTCCTCGGCGCCTGCAACGTCAGCAAATGTGACTTTATTCCTGCCGTCCATGTTTGTACGGGCGCGGCTCTTGCCGAAGTTCATTATGTTATTGCCGCCGCCCTGGGCCCTGGTCATAAGGACATAGAACAGCGCCAGACCGCCGAAGAGCAGTATGTAGGGCAGCAGGGTCTCCAGTATGGAGGGGCCGGGAGCGGGATTCAGCACGAGGGAGAAGGGATAATCCGCCTGGGTTATGTCATTGGCTTCCCTGCCGGTAAGCTCGGCGGTAACCTTATCCATGTCATCCTTGAGGATATCCACGGAAGGTATATAGGTGTAGAAGTCCGCCTCCTGCGGGAAGACTTCCATGCTTATCTTGCTGTCGGAGTACAGTCCTACAAGCTTCAGCTCGGTGACCTCCGCCGCCTGTATCCTGCCGTTGCGGACGTCATCTATGAATTCCGAATAGCTTATCTTTTTGACCTTATCGCCGGAAAGATCGAAGCCGGATACCAGCAGAACGATTATTCCCAGCATTATAAGATACACTATCGGTGTTGTAAGGTTTCTTCTCTTCAAATTTTTACCTCCCCGGTATGCCCCCCACAAAGTCCTATGGCTAAGCATACCACCTACGAGTTTAAACTATCCATCTAATAGTAACACAAAAATTTACCTATTCATACCTCAAATAATCAAATTTAAGTGAAAAAAACGTGACGCATACCACTTTTGTCCCTGAATTAAGGGGTTTACAAAAAAGAACGGGAATAATATAATAAGTAATTGTAAAGTTATGACCGGGACACACGGTGGGATTGGAAGCCAAAGAGAGCGGCCCGTTTTTGCGGTGCGAGGGCTGCGGCGTCTCCGCCCACACGCATCACCCGCGAGCGCCGGCGCGAAAACGTATTTCGCCATTAGCGCCGGACGGCAGCCCGCCGTTACACGGGCACGCGGCTATGACAGGCCGCGGCAGAGAGGGCGCGCCGCGCCAACTCGGGTGGTACCGCGCAATACTGCGTCCCGATATTCGGGGCGCTTTTATTTTGCCCGAAAAAAATCATTTTAAAGAAGCTATAAAACACTAAGGAGAAGCAGATGTACAAGAAAGTTCCGACCACGCTGAATTTCGTGGAACGCGAGAAGGAAACGCTGAAATTCTGGAAGGATAACCAGATATTCGAAAAGAGCGTCCAGCTTCGGCAGGGCGCCCCCGCCTACACCTTCTTTGACGGCCCGCCGACCGCCAACGGCAAGCCCCACATAGGCCATGTACTGACCCGTGCCATGAAGGATATAATCCCCCGCTACAAGACCATGCGGGGTTACGACGTGCTGCGCAAGGCCGGCTGGGATACCCACGGCCTGCCCGTTGAGCTGGAGGTAGAAAAAGAGCTGGGCCTCGACGGAAAAGAGCAGATAGAGCAGTACGGCGTTATTCCCTTCATCCAGAAGTGCAAGGAATCCGTATGGAAGTACAAGGGCGAGTGGGAGGTAATGTCCGACCGCATGGGCTTCTGGGCGGATATGGATAACCCCTACATCACCTATGACAACGACTATATAGAGTCTGAGTGGTGGGCGCTGAAGGCCATATACGAAAAGGGCCTTCTCTACAAGGGCCACAAGATAGTCCCCTACTGCCCCCGCTGCGGCACCGCCCTCTCCTCCCACGAGGTAGCTCAGGGCTATAAGGAGGTCAAGGAGACCTCCGCCACCGTCCGCTTCAGGGTGCCCGATGAGGAGAACACCTACTTCCTGGCCTGGACCACCACGCCATGGACGCTGCCCAGCAACGTTTCCCTCTGCGTCAATCCCGACGTGACCTACGCATATGTGCGGGTGGACGGCAAGGAGACCCTGATCATGGCCAAGGATCTTATAGGGACGGTGCTGGAGGGCCACGACACCGAGATAATAAAAGAGGTCGTCGGCCGGGAGCTGGAATACAAGCACTACGAGCCCCTTTTTGAATGCACCCGCAAGGCTGCCGGCGGCAAGGACGCCTTTTATGTGATGGTGGACGACTATGTCACCACCACCGACGGTACCGGCATAGTCCATAACGCTCCCGCCTTCGGCGAGGACGATTACCGGGTATGCAAGAAATACGACCTGCCCTTTGTGCAGATGGTGGATTCCAAGGGCGAAATGTGCGGCGGCACCCCCTGGGACGGCGTATTCGTAAAAAAGGCCGACCCCATGGTGCTAAAGGATCTGGACGAGCGCGGCCTTCTCTTTGCCGCCCCCAGGTTTGAGCACAGCTACCCCTTCTGCTGGCGCTGCGACACGCCGCTTATCTACTATGCCCGCTCCTCCTGGTTCATAGCCATGACCAAGGTAAAAGACAGGCTTATAGACTACAACCGCCGTATCAACTGGATCCCCGAAACCATCAAGGAAGGCCGCATGGGCAACTTCCTGGAGAACGTAATAGACTGGGGCATCTCCCGCGAGCGCTACTGGGGCACCCCCCTGCCCGTATGGGTATGCGACAAGTGCGGCAAGATACACGTCGTCGGCAGCCGTAAGGAGCTCTCCGAGCTTACCGGCTGCGATGAGAACGTTGAGCTGCATAAGCCCTATGTGGATCCTCTCACCTGGAAGTGCGAGTGCGGCGGCACCATGAGGCGCGAGCCCGTAGTCATAGACTGCTGGTTCGATTCCGGCTCCATGCCCTTCGCACAGTGGCACTATCCCTTTGAAAACAAGGATAAGTTTGAGCGCCGCTACCCCGCCAACTTTATCAGCGAGGCCATAGACCAGACCCGCGGCTGGTTCTATACCCTTTCCGCCATAGCGGCCTGTCTGTTCGATTCCCCCGCCTTCCTCAACTGCATCGTGCTGGGCCACGTTCAGGATAAGGAGGGCCGCAAGATGAGCAAACACATAGGCAACGTGGTAGACCCCTGGGTGCTTCTGGACAATCAGGGCGCAGACGCTGTGCGCTGGTATTTCTACACCAGCTCCATGCCCTGGCTGCCCAATCGCTTCTCCGCAGAGGCCGTATCCGAAAGCCAGCGCAAGTATATGGGAACCTTCTGGAATACCTACGCCTTCTATATACTTTATGCGGACATAGATAACTTCGACCCCACCCGGCATAAGCTGGTGCGCGAAAACCTGACCCCCATGGACAGGTGGATACTTTCCCGCCTGAACACCCTCATAGGTCACGTTGAGGCATACCTTGACGACCTGAAGATGACCGAGGCGGGCCGCGAGATGCAGGACTTCATGGACGACCTTTCCAACTGGTACGTCCGCCGCTGCCGCGAGCGGTACTGGGGCAAGGATATGACCGCCGACAAGGAGGCCGCCTACATGACCCTCTACACCGTGCTCAGGACCATGGCGCTGATATCCGCCCCCTTCACCCCCTTCATGTCCGAGACAATGTATCAGAATATGGTACGGACGGTGGATAAGAGCGCCCCTGAGAGCATACACCTTTGCGACTGGCCAAAGAAGGACGAGAGCTTCATCGACCCCGAGCTGGAGGCCAACATGGCCGCCGTGCTGGATATCGTAGTGCTGGGCCGCAGCGCCCGCAACGCAGCGAACATCAAGAACCGCCAGCCCGTTGCCTCCATGTACGTGCAGGGCAAAGCTCTTCCCGATATGTATGTATCCATCATAGCGGATGAGCTGAACGTAAAGGAAGTTAAATTCGTTGACGACGCTTCCTCCTTTATAAGCTACCGCGTAAAGCCCCAGCTAAAGACCCTTGGGCCCCGCTATGGCAAGCTCCTGCCCAAGATCAATCAGTATCTGGCGGGCGAAGGCGTAGGAAACGCCGTGGTAGCCGCCCACAACAGGGGCGAGAGCTACAAGTTCGACATAGACGGCACCGAGATATCCCTGGCGGCCGAGGACGTGCTTGTCTCCACAGAGGAGAACGCCGGCTTCGTGACAGTCACCGAGCATGACCTCTCCGTGGTGCTTGACACCAACCTCACCCCTGAGCTCATCGAGGAGGGCTTCGTGAGGGAGATAGTCTCCAAGGTGCAGACCATGCGCAAGGAGGCGGGCTTTGAGGTCACCGACCACATAGTGCTCTCCCACCACGGCAACAGCCTTATCGAGGGCATATTCGCCAGGCACGGCGCGGAAATCGCCGCCGATACCCTTGCCGACTCCATCAAGCTGGGTTCAGCCGGCTATGTGAAGGACTGGGAGATAAACGGCGAAAGCGTCACGCTGGGCGTTGAAAAGTCTTAAGCCAAAAACAAAAAAACGGGGGCACAGCCCCCGTTTTTGCCCCGTATTTACGGGGCTTTATTTTTTGAATTCTTCGATTATATCCATTATTATCGCTATCTGGCTTTCGCTAAGCCCATCCGTTCTGAATATGATCTGATTTTCCGTTCCAAGCAGGTAATCCAGGGACACATTAAACATGCCTGCAATCCTCAAGAGTACAGCATAACTAGGCATACGCGCCGAGTTTTCATAGGCTGACACCATGCTTTTGGTTATACCCAACCTTGCGGCAAGCTGAGATTGAGAGAGCCTTTTGTTCTCCCGCAGCTTTGCTAATTTAATTCCAAAGTCAACCATGTTGAGTACCTCGCGTTTACTGTTAGTATACCCCGCATTTGTAGTCACTAATTTAATCAAAACGTTCTCAATTAGTTGACTTTTCGCCGTTTTTTATATATTCTTTAATCGAGGTGATGATATGTGCCGTACAAAACGCCGGGTACGAAGTGTAAGTACCCTGCCTAAACGTCTCTTTTACAAATATGATTTTGAACGCAGAAACCGTGCGATGCGCTATATCAAGGATGAATACGACTATATCTCATCTATCCGCAGGAATAATATTTTATTTGATATGGCCTTGTATAAGCTCGACCAGATGATAGCCGAAATGAAATTCAACCACACCTATGACCCGTATACAGTTCTAACTGTGCCGCGGATAAGAGCGCAGATAAAACTTACCGACAGGTATGACCCACAATTCCGTACAAAAAAATAAGGGGGGCGCCGCCCCCCTGTAATTATCCTGTTATTTGCCCTCGGCCGTATCGTTCTTCCCGTCCTTGAGCTTCACCAGCGCACCCTTCAGCGCTTCGGGCATGGGCAGGCCGATACGGCCCGCGTTTTCCAGTATGGAAAGCCCCTCGTTGGCGATGTAAAACATACATACGGCGCTCCTCACCGCACCGTTTGTGGCGGGCACCAGCTTGTCAAGCATTGTGGAAAGCGCCACCAGTACGAATATGAATACCTTCTTCAGCAGCCCCTTAAAGCCTATAACGCTGCTGAGCGTCTTTGATACCGCAGCATAAGCCACGCCCGTGATGTAATCCAGGGCCACTACTGCTATGAGCACCATTATCATGGCGTCCCAGGGGCCGAAAATGTAGCTGAGCACACCGCTCACCCCTGCCAGCACCCCTGTTATCAGATTATTGTTCATTGTTTTCTCCTTTCAGTATTTCCTTCATAAGCTGCCGGCAGGGGCAGTCCTCCCCCTTGCAGCATTCGTATACCTCTTCCGTTTCCCCGCTGTCCTTCAGTACGGGCAGCCTGCCGTATCTGTTCCAGTAGCCAGCGCCGTTTGAATCCAGGCGGTTGAGCACCACCCCGTCGTCCCGGCCCATTGCCTCTATTACGAGGCCGCAGCCGATATATGCGCCAACGTGATGTATCCGCTTGCCGTTATGGCGGAAAAGCAGGTCCCCCGGCATGAGCTGGCGCCTGCCGTTTAGCTTTTCGCAGGCGGAGTACAGCCCCCGGGAGGACATGTCGCGCTTTATAAGCTTATTGTCCAGCAGGAACTTCACTATCAGCCCGCTGCAATCGAAGGCGGCGATAGGGCTCCTGCCCTCCGCCTTACGCTTTTCCCATAGGGCTATGGCGCGTTCGGCGTTTTTCTCGCCGGTCTCCCGCCGGCGTATCCATTTCTCGGTTATATTTGTTTCGCCCTGGGCGCCCCATACATATATGTCGCCCACATGGCCTTTAAGGTATTTTATGAATAGCTCTGTCATATATGCTCTCTCCTTTATTCATTAAGGGAAGCTATTGCGGCGGCTATGGCGGAATCCACGTAGGCCTTTATGACCCTGTTCTGCACTGTGTTTGTGGAGGTATCCGACATCTCGCCGTCTATGGCGCCGGTATCCGGCGTGATGACGAGGTCGTCCCCGCCTATCAGGCCGCCGCTCCTTGCCGCCTCATACTCGTCCACGGTCTTGAATACGTGTACCTTCATAAGGCTGAGATCCTTTTCCGTGGCTGTCATTGCTTTTTCACCCCCAATATATAGTATTCAACGCCGGCACAGTTTGCGGCGCTGGCGTTATGCACCGTCAGCAGCAGCTTTGTGCCGTATTCGCCCAGCAGCCTGCAGGATACCGGCACGCTCCCGCCCACTACTGTGGAAAAGCTGTCCGTGGGCTTTTCCCTGTAGTACACTATAAGCTCGCTGGAGGAGCCCACCGTGGTCTTTATGACGAGCGCCAGCGGGTCTATTGTCTTGTTCACGGTCAGCACCCTCGAGCTGTCTATGCCGTCAAAGCTGCCGGAGGCTATTCCCATGCTGTAGTTCACGCCGCATACGAGATTGAAAAGCATACTATCCTACCCCCATATCAGTACGTTTACCCGGAGGTCCGTGGCCGGCTTTTTGTCGGCTAAGAACGTGAGCGAATTGTATCCCTGTACGGCGCAGTGTACGTTAGCCCCCACGTATTCGTCCCAGTCCTTTGGTACGGGGCCTACTATGGCGTACTTGCCGCTTCTCATTCCGTCCACGCTTATGGCCTGTGTGCAGCTGTATGTGCCCACCACCCAGCCGTCCAGCGGCAGCTCAACCACCATGCTTACCGGCTTTAATGCGTATTCCGTGTGTGTATGTACCTCCTCCGCCGCCCCTATGTCCGCCGGGGCCAGCTCATCGCTGCCGCCCTTTGCGTGGGTGGAGGCGTGGCCGTTGGCAAGGCTTGTGCCGCCCACGCCGTTTGACAGCACCAGCTCATTTCCAAGGTATACTGCCATAGGCAATCCCTCCTTTTTGGTTTAAGAGTATCTGAGTATTTTCCATGTTGTGACGTTTCCCTCCATTGCTGCCCTGCAGTCCGCCGCGGCTGAGTTTGCCGCCCCCGCCGCAGCGGCAGTCTCCGCGTTCAGCACCTCCACCCTCTCCATAAGGGAAGTAAGCTGTGGGTACTGCGGCGCAGAGGTCAGCGTTTCGCCGGAAAAAATAGCCTTGCGGCAGGCAAAGTTGAACTTTGCCGTGGTGACGAGGGTGGAAAGGCTGGGATCCGAGTATATCTGGAGCTCGCACTCCACCGTTCCGGGAGCCACGGAACCCGCAAAAAGCTCTATATCCACCTGATTGTTAAGCGTGCCGCAAAGAGTTATGCCGCCATCAGCATCGTAGCTGTCCTGACAGGCGGTGCCGTCGCTCTTTGAGAACACCGCTATGACCCGGCACCCGGTAAGGTCTACCGGGTAGCCCCCGTCTGTGAGGAGTATGGCAAGCACGTTGCCGTTGTCCCCGTCCACCACCGTGAATTCCCGGTTCGCCCCAGCGTCCGCTATGTCCAGCGCAATATCGAAGGTCTTTTTTACCGCAGCCATAGGCACCCCCTTAACCGCCGTATTTCTTCTTAAGGCTATCGTAAAGGGTTTTGCCCAGGGCGGAGTATATCTCCTCGCGCCTGCTGCTCCAGTAGCTGCTTTCGCTGCTGAAGAGCTGCCTGCGCTGCCCGGCGGTGAGGTTGCGTACATATTCGGTGTAGTCCTCTCTGGAAAGGCTGCTCTTTTTCGAGCCGGAGCCGCCCTTTGACGACTTAGAGGAGCCTCCCTTTGCCGCGGCGGCGATGGCGGCATTCTGCTGGCTGAGGTACTGATTGTACCAGTCCGACGCCATGCTGAGTGCGGTCTTCTGTGCCGCCGCGCGTGCCTCCGCGTTGTACTGCTGGGCGTTTAAGCTCATCTGATCGTACTTGTACAGCGTATCGTATATCTTCTCTGCCAGCGCCGCGCCGTACTGCGCCTCAATGTCGCTTATGTCGTCCTGGGCCTCCTCCATCTGCCGGGCCTTTACCGATGTTACATAGCTGCTCTGGCCCATGCCACGGGAAACGGCATCCGCGTCTATCTCAGCCATCTCGCGCTCGGCCGCCCTGCTGCGCCGCTCTATGGCGGCGTCGGCGCTGGGGCGAAGCACCCCGCTCCACATGTCCTTTACCTCGCCGGCGCTGGGCGCCTTTACCGTCACGGTCGGGACGGACAGGCTGTTTCTTATGGCGTTGTAGTAGCCGTCAAATGCCTCGTTCCTGCCGGAATCCCCCCAGTCAAAGCCGCTTCTGCTCTGGGCCTGCCGCTGGGCGCTGCGGTTAAGGCTGGCCCTGTATGCCGCGTCGGTATCAGGCCCCCATATGCCGTCCGCCTTTACGCCGAGCTGCCGCTGGTATTCCTTTACCTTTGATGCGGAATTCACCCCCTCTGGAGGTGTGTAGCCGTTCATATAATATTTTGCCATGGTGTTTTCCTCCTTTTTGTACTGCCTTGCCTATTCGAGTGCGGAAAGCCGCGTTTCCAGCTCCTCTATCTTCTGGGCAATGGCCGTAAAGTTCTGATTAAGGTTGTTTTCGTTGGCCTTTACCGTCTCGCTGTAAAGCTCCGCGTCCTTTATATCCGGCAGCGTCACATAGTAAAGCGCCCGCATATCAAGAGCCATTTATTCCACCCTCCTCCAGGTTTCAAATGAAAGCTCTATGCCGCCACGCAGAGTGAAGCGGCCTCCCGCCTCGTTGGCGATCCTGAGCGAAAATGTCCTGCCCTCGTTTTTAAGCGGCACCTCCACTACCTCGCTCTCCTCCGTAGGCAGCAGCACCCTTGTGGCAGTCCTTGCGCTGCCCACGCTTACCTCCGCGTTCATGGCTGTGGCGGCGCCCTGGGCGTGGCCCCTGAAGCAGAGGGACCGCATGGCCTTTACGCCGCTCTTGTCGAAAAGATCCGTCTCAGGCGTGCGCCACCAGGCCTCGATGTTCTTGCCGTCGTAGCTTTTGCCGTCGTCGAAGAGGCACACGTAGCGGCCGGAATTGACTATGTACAGCCTTCCGTCCCACGAGGCTATGTCGCCTACGTCAAAGCCGCGGCGCAGCATATAGGTGTGCCGCACAAGGTCGTATTCAATGATGCCGCCGCCCTTGGCGTCGTCGAATGAGTAGTAAAGCTTGCTGCGGGCCGCCGCCCCCTTGGAAAGGGATACGTCGGCGCCTGAAAGCAGCTTCTTTATCCGCCGGGCGTCGCTCATGAGCGCCGCGGATACGCCGTTGAACCTGCATAGGCCTCCCTTGGTCATGAAGTACAGCATGTCCCCGCTCATTACGAGGGAGGTATACGCCGCCGTCTCCACGTCGGAATCTATGCGCTCCACCGTAAAGTTTGATGGCTTGTCGCCTATGAGCCGGTAAAGGCTGCGCTTTTTGAATATGAGAAGCTGGTTGGAAAGCGCCGCAAGGCCTACTATGGGGTCGCCGGCACTGGCGCCTATCTCGGTATGTCCCCCTGAGACGTTGACCGAGCCGGATTCCTCGCCCCAGGATTCTATGGTGCGGCTGCCCCCCGGGAGCTTGGACCAGTAAAGCCTGTTGGGACAGCTGCCGTCCCCAGCCGCGAAGAGTCTGCTTCTGTAAGCAGCAAGGTAGCTTACCGGCTTATCCGAAAGCCCGTCGCTGCTGCCGAAGAGCTCTGATTTGGTTCCGTTGTACTTGACTATCTGCTGCTCGCCGCTGGCGATAAGAAGATAATCCGTGGCGTCTATCCGGGCCTCGATAAAATCCACCCTTCCGCCGGTGAGTCCCCCGGTAAAGGTGTATATGAGCACCCAGACGCCTTCCCTGTAGGCGTATACGCTGCCGCCCGTTACCACTATCACCTGATCGCCGCTGCCGGAATGAAAAAGGAACATGCGGCGTATGGCCTCCGTGCCGGGAACTGCTGATGTTATGTACCTGGTGTAGCCCTTGGCTACGGTAAGCTCGCCGTCCGCCGTGTCCATGTTGCAGGCGTCGGGACTGTATGAGGCCGCCATGCCGTTTTCGCCCATGGACTGATCCAGCCCCATGAACTCGTCTATCCTGTATATCTTGCGGGCCATGGGCTTCACCACCTGTTCACTATGCGCTGGCTGGTTCCGCCGCCCAGATGGGGTCGTATGGCGGCCTTGCCGGCCTCGTACATCTGGAAGTAGATGTTGCCGCCCCGCTGCTGGGAAACGTCCCCCGCAGCCCTCTCGCGGCCCACGACGTAGCTTACGAGCAATCCGTGCATGTATGCGGGTATGTCGGGCTCGTCCGTGCTCGCAAACATCTCCCTTGGCACCGAGCGGTACGTCACCTCAATTTTGCCGGGACCGCCGGAGGTGACTATCACCTCGGAAGCGTCGCCGTCGTAAAAGTCCTCCTCCCGGCCGTCGCGCTTTACGCTCAGCACCTTGCGGCAGCCCCTCGACAGCATTGCGGTGGTAAACGTGCCGTCCCTGGTGTCGATAGTCTCTGTGCGCCGGGGCTTATATGTGGCGCAAATATCCGTCACGCCGTCGTTTGCAAAGCGGGTGAACTTGTCCCGCCATACGTCCAGGCTCTGGGCGTCGTGGCCGCGGTCCAGCTGGGCAAGTGCGGATACGATGATGTCGTTCAGCGTCATACCTGCGCCACCCTTCTGCCAACGCCCCTGTAGGCCTTTACCTCCCGCTCGCCCATCACCGCCACCTGCTCGCTTCTTTGTATAAGCTCCGCAATGGACTTGGGCAGCTCTGTCTCCTCTCCCCGGCGTACCCTGAAGAACCAGCCGTTTATGCCGCCCTCCCAGTAGCCGCTGCCCTCTATGCGCATGCGCACTCGGGGCTGCTTTCTCAGCGTCTCGCCCATGTCGCCCTGTATGGCGTCTATTTCCTTATCGGTTATGTAATTCATTGTCTTTCCTCCTTGACTCTCTCAGCTTTTCTCTGCTCAAATAAAAAAGGGCCGAAGGTTTCCCCTCGGCCCCCTTGAAAGGGATATGAAACAGTACCTTCGTACTTATTTCCTGATGTTATTTATGCGCTTACGCCGTGCTCAATGCGGATTATCCACAGCTCGTTGAGGATTTTTGCCGCGTATGCCGCTACCTTTGCGCCTACGGTGGCGCGCTGATCCAGAGGATCCGAGGTTCCTGCGCTGCCGTGGGGCTTTATGATGATCTGAAGGGCTCCGCTGCCGCCCACGTCCACTATGCCGTAGGCGTCCCTGCCGAAAATAAGCGTGGAATGCACGTCGGCGCCCGCCTTGGTAGTGCCGTCTATGCTGCCCGCGTCCTCGCTGTATACTATGGCGTCGGCGGTAAGGGTGGCATTGTCGGACAGGGTGACGGTATTGGTAGCCGCGTCAAAGGAGGCTACGGTATACTCGGCGGTACCTATCTTTATCTTGTTTCCCGCAGTGGAGAGATACGCCGCCTCCGCGTCCTTGGGGCTGTTCTTTAGCACGAAGGTTTTGGATGAGCTGGTAGCGGTCTTCACCTTGTTCAGCACGCTCTGGGAGAACACCTTTGCCTCGGTGGATTCCACGAATACCACTCCGAACAGGCGGCCGATCTCGCCGGAATATATCTGCTCCGCGCAGGAGTACTTGGATACGTCCTGCCAGAGGGAATCGCTCTGAAGGTCATAGGTGGCCTCGGGGGAACAGATGCAGATGAAGTGGGGCTTTCTGCCCTCGTCGCCGAAGGGGCGCGCCTTGGCCTTTTTGAGGGTGCGCACCGCCTTGCGTATCTCAGCCACGGTCAGCTTGTCGGCGGCGGTTATCTCGCCGCGGCCGGACTTGCCGTTTGCGTATTGTACGTTGGTGCCGGCGTTCATGGCATCGCGGGTGACCCACTCCACCACGGTGCCCAGCTGCTCTCCCAGCAGCTCCGCGCTCTCGGAGATTACCTGGTCATAGCCGGTCATGTCCAGCAGGTCGGATACCTCCACGTATGCGCCGTACTGGGCCACCTCCACCTCTACGTTGCTCTGGGACAGAGCCTGGCTGGCAGGGGTAACGCCCTCCTGAAGTGCCTCCATGGCATCGTTTGCGTCAAAGAGGTTCCACTTGCGGAATTCCACCCGCTTGCCGCTGTTCTTGGGAATAGGGCGCTTCTGGCCGTACTTGGCGTGTACAAAGCGGGTCTTGGCGCTTTCCAGCAGCTGGCGGTCGTAAAAGGTCTTGTTGAGCTTGGTGGTTCCTGCGGTGCTTGCGGTAGTGTTGATACTCATTATTTTTCTCCTTCCTTTTTATGTCTTTACAGCGAAACGCGCCTGCCCTCGCTGGCGGCGCGCATCAGTCTTTCCTTTATGAGGTTGAATTCCCTGGTGGGCATGTTGGCGTAGTCTGTATCCGCGGCGGCGGGAGTATTGCCCTTTATGGGCGAGGGCAGCGCCCTGCGGGCCGCCAGCTTTTCCATCACGTCCATAGCGCCCTTTTCACGCTCCGCCCTGGCGGCGGCATCTGCGTTGCACTCGGCGGCATAAAGCCTGAGCGCCGCCTTTACCGGCATCTCGAGCAGCATCTTCACGAACCTCTCGTCCTCCAGATAGCTGTCAATTTCGCCCTCTATGCCCCCCTCCTGGTAGAGGCGCATGAGGTCGTTTGCAGCTCTGGCGCTGATAGCGGCTATGCCCTTGGGCATTCCGCCCCCGTCCAGCAGCATGCTGAAGGCAGCCCCCTCGTCGAGGCCGGTATCGTCGCACACGCTTTTGATGAGCATGGAGCCTATGATGTAGGCCGGGTCGTTTTCCGCAATGTCCCGGGCCATGTCCAGAATCTCCTCCTCTGTGAGTACGCCGTGCTCCTTTTCCTTTCTGAATATCATTTTTCCTCCTGAAACAAAAAAGCGGCGGTATACCGTCGCTTTTCTCTGCCCCTTTCGGCGGGCCGCCGTATTTTTCATCGCGATGATGCCTGGTGCAGGCAAAAAATAAAAGGAGATGCCGAAGCCTCTCCTTTTTGTCCCTTGCCTGTTTTTCCATCGTGTTCATTATACACCCCGCCAATCTTCGCTGTAAAGGACAGCTTCGGGGCATATTTCATGCACAAAAAGTGCAGGCGCTACTCTATGCCCGCTACCTTATAGCCCGCATCGGTCACGGCCTTGGCCAGCGCCTCGTCGGATACGTGGCCGTTCAGGGTCACTGCTGCCGTGCCCGTCTCGTGGCTCACCTCCGCGGTCTCAACTCCCGCCACGGCCTCCAGCGCCTTCTTTACCCTGCCGGAGCAGTGGCCGCACATCATTCCTTCTATCCTTATCGTCCTTTTCATTTTGCCTTTTCCTTTCCTATATGGAGTTTGGGTCGCCTGACGGCATGATTATACCTCAAACGGCCCATAAAACAAATATTTCTTTAAAACTTAATGAACATTTCAGCAGATTGTAATACTTTTGTGATGATTTCCGTCTCCCCGCGGGTTATAATAAACTTGCAAGTGAGAGAAACCCTTTCAAAACCAATAACAAACCGACAATTGCTTTGGACCCCCTTCCAAAGCAATTTTTTTGTGCGTTTTATTGACTAATTGCCCCTGCCTTGTTAAAATAACCTTGCCGCGCTAAGCGGGGAGATAGCGGTGCCCTGTACCTGCAATCCGCTACAGCAGGGCTGAATCCCCGTTTTGAGGCTCACCCCTGTGGGGCCGCCGCCGTCGTGGGGCGTCGATCCCCGGGTCCCGTGCAACTTGCCACTGTGAACCATGTCAGGGCCGGAAGGCAGCAGCATTAAGCGGAAGCGCAGGTGTGCCGCGGGCATGCCCGGGAGTAGCAACCTGATGGCGAAAACGCCCATGGGACGTGAAGTCGAGATTCGGGTGCGCGGTATTGCAAAGCCTTCGGGTCAATGACTCGAAGGCTTTGTTAGTTTGCCTGAAAAGTGGCGTTCACCCACTTTTTCCACAGTATCGCTTTTTATAGGGTTTTGTCGTTATTTCCCGTGCGCCTCTATTTCCCGCGCAATATTTGCAAATTGTGCCACCGTAAGCTTTTCTGCGCGTATATTTCCCTCTATGCCGCAAGCTCCAAGCAGCGTTTTCAGCCGTTCGTCCGATATTCCTGCAGCCCTGAGGTTGTTTGATAGAGTCTTTCTGCGCATTGCAAATGCCCTGTTCAGCAGCCACTCCAGCTCAAAAAGCTTTTCCGCGCCCTTGGCCGTAAGCTTCAGCACTACTGAGTCCACATCAGGCTGGGGGTAATACATATCCCGGGACAGCTCCATGAGCTTAGTAACCTCATAATAATACCCCGCAAGCACCGTCAGCGGCCCGTATACGCGGTCCCCCGGCTTTGCCGTGAACCGCTCCGCCGCTTCCTTCTGCATCATAAGCGTCATGGCGGGTATGCTGCCGTCTGCGCCTATGGATAAAAACCTCATACAAAGCGGCGTGGTTATGTAATACGGCAGGTTCGCCGCTATATTCGCCCTGCCGCCGAGGGCCGCTATAAGCCCCGGTATATCCGCCCTTAGCGCGTCTTCGTTGATAAGCTGTACCTCGGGCAGCCTGTCCGCGATTATCTCCGCCATGCGTCTGTCGATCTCTATGGCCGCTACCCTTTGGGCGCATTTTACCAGTTCGGCAGTCAGCGCGCCCATACCCGGGCCTATCTCTATAACCGGGCAGCGGTTTTCACAGGCAGCCTCGGCAATAGTCCTTGCCGCAGTGTCGCTGGCCAAAAAATTTTGCCCCAGCGCCCTGTTGGGCGTGAGGCCGTATTTTTCAAGTTCACATTTTACTGAAGCTGTGCTCATTATTTATACCAGATAGTCACGTTGTACTTTGTTCCCCAGCGCCTCGCCTCGGATTCCGAGTTGAACCAGAGATCCAGCTGGTTCATAGGCTTTCCGGAAGAGTTGGTATATTTTCTGAATGCGCCGGTATCCCTTGCCGTGCCGTAGCCGTAGCCCCTCACATACAACTGGGTGCCGTATTTGAAGTAGTATGTGTTCACGGCTATTGTGCCCAGCTTGGGCGTCGTGCCGGTAGCTGTGCGGGTACCTGTACAATAGGCGGTTATCTTGTCCACCTTCATGCTCTTCCAGCCGTTTACGCCGTCCTTCGGGGCTTCCTTCCAGCGCCTGGTCTCTCCCTTGAAGTTGGTCTGGTAGCGTATCTTGGTGCCGACGCGGATTATCTCATCCACGGCCTTTTCGGTGATTATCTGGTCTACGACCTCCCGGGATACCTCCACGCCGTCCTTTACGGTTATGCGTTGGGTTATCTGCTTTTTGCCGTCCTTGCCCTCTACCTCCACCTTTTTGAAGCTCTCATATTCATTGTCGTCTTTTTTGATTATCTCGTCGTAGTCAAGGGTCTTGTAGGATACCTTGTATGTAACGTCCACGGCGGTATGGCTTATCTTCATGCCGGGCTCAAGATCCCGGAAGGTGAGCTCCGATATCTCGTCTCCGGATTTTACCGTGACTCCCGCCCTGTCCAGCGCGTCGCCCACCGTGCCGGAGCTGAGGTACATCACCTCGGTATTGCCGCCGGACTGCACCGCTATGGGGTATGCCCTGGTTATCTCTATGGTTTCGCCGTCGGTAAGCTCCGCGTCCTTCGCTACCGACAGTGTGTCGTTCTCGTCCAGCTTCGCGCCTATTGCCGTGAGGAACTCGCCGGCATTGGTCCTCCATGTAAGGTATTGGTGAGTGCGGCCGCCGTCCTTCAAATATATATTAAGCCGTCCGTCCGAGAACATGAGCGCCCATGCGAAAAAGGCCCCCGCTGCCAATACCGCGGCAATAAGGCCGATATTTGCCCAGCCGAAGCCGGGGCGGCTCGCGCTTCTCGCCTTGCGCTGCTGCGTACCTTTCCTGCGCCCCAAGAGCAGCGCCGATATGGATTTTTTCTTTTTCCGTCGAACCATGGCGTTCCCTTTCACTTACCATCAGTTGACAAGGACACACAAGGTTTTGTCAACTGATGGTAGTCAATTTATTTTATCAATACATCTCGATGCTGTCAAATTTACCTGTGTAAACTTTTATTGTCAGCCGTTTACATATGATTATCCCCAAGCTATAATTTTGTTATAATCAATTATTTATTCAACATGGGAGCGAAAGAGAAGCAGGGTTGAAAAGAGCTTTAAGCATAATTCTGATATGGGCCAGCTGCCTTTGCCTGCTGCCGGGCTGTACCGGCTCAAGCGGCAAGCAGGTGTGTCTTGATTTTTTGTCTAAAATATCCTCCGGCGACTATGAGGGGGCATACAGCCTTCTGGACGGCGCCGTAACCTTCATTCCTGACGAGACTGCCGGCGTGGACCCTTCCAAGCCCATAGACCCCAATGAAAAGCCTGACTATGTGGCTTTGGCGAAGCTTGAGTCCAACCGCGAATCAGAAGGGCTCATAAGCAAAAATCAGTTTATCGCCAAATACATGAACATATTCGATGCGCTGGAGATAACCTCCGTACTGTACGATAATATCCAAGTCAACGAAGGCGAGGTATTCACCATAGTCAACTTCACCGCTACATATTCCTCTCCCCTTTTGGGCGACGTATCCGGCGAGCATCGCATGGTAGCCATAAAGTCCCGCAACAGGTGGTTCATAGAGTGGTCGCCAAATCTCATATTTCCCGAGATGGAATGGGGCGATACAGTCCGCGTGGCCCGCATAAGCGCAAAGCGGGGCGAGATAATGGCCGATGGGCATGTATTGGCCACCACTGAAGGAAAAATATCCGTCTATGCCATGCCGGACAGGCTGAACGACACCAATCGCGACTACTTCTACAACAAGTGCTCCTCCCTCCTCGGCATGACCAGGGAGGCCATAGACAAAAAGCTGAGTAAGGCCTACGACGGCGTTGCCGTGCTCAGGCAGTTCTATCAGGGCGAGTTCCCAGAATACCTTGAAACTCAGCTTCTCGAAATAGAAGGCATAGGCATAGATTACGGCAACTACGGCTCGGTGCGCTCTTATCCAGAAAATGACATGCTGGCCCATACATTAGGCTATGTAGGCATAGTCAGCGCCGGCAGCGATGAAGAGCTGGAGGCCAGGCTCAAGGAGCTGAACGAGGGCCGGGATGCCGAGAACGGCCTGTATACCTCGGATTCCTACGTTGGCCGCAACGGTTTGGAGGCCAAATACGAAAAAGAGCTGAGAGGCAATGACGGCTACCATATATACATTTGCACCTCCCAGGGCACCAACCGCCGCACACTGTACACCAAGCCCGCCGAGGACGGACTGGACCTTCAGCTCACGATTGACTACAAGCTGCAAAAACGGCTGGACTTCGTGCTGGACAGCGTGCTTTTCGGTGAGACTACCGCAGGCGCGGTAGTGGTCATGAACCCCAAGACCGGCGCCATAGAGGCAATGTCCTCCTGGCCGGGTTACGACCTGAACGCCTTTGCCAAGGGCATAAGCTCCGCAGACTACGCGGAGCTGTTGAGCAAGGCCAACAAGCCTCTTTATAACCGTCTTACTCAGGGCCTTTACCCTCCCGGCTCGGTATTGAAGGCGTTTACCGCCGTAGCGGCGCTGCAAAGCGGCACGTTGGATGAAAACTACGTCTTCACCGGCGAGATCGTGGATGACTACTGGCTGCCTACCGACTATGGCACCTGGCTCGGCAGCAAAATAAAGCGCACTCAGGTCAAGTATGGCCGTCTGAGTCCCCTCAACATGCGCAGCGCCATAGTGCATTCCGATAACATTTACTTTGCCAACGCCGCGCTGCTCATGGGCTGGGACAACTATACCAGCTACATGAAGAGCATAGGCTTTGGCGATACCATGCCCTTTGACCTGAACGTGGCCCAATCGCAGCTGTACAACGACGATACCGAGCTTACCCTCATGCTTCTTGCGGACAGCGGCTACGGCCAGGGCGAAATACTGACTACCCCCCTGCAGATGGCCACAATGTTCTGCGCCTTTGCCAACGGCGGCAATATAATGCAGCCCTATATAGTGGACGGCCTGTATGAAACTGAGGGCATAAAATACAACAACGTCTCCAGGGCCAGCCCCAAAGTATGGAAGAGCGGCGTAATAGAGCAGCATTCGTTGGATATTATTGTTCCGTATCTTAAGGACGTGGTTGACCACAACCTCAACGGCACCGGCCGTTCCCTGAAGGTGACCTCCGTCACCGTGGCCGCAAAGACCGGTACTGCCGAAATAGGCAACGACAAGAGCCGCCAGATATCCTGGTTTGCCGGCTTCCGCTGCGATACGGAGGATAAGGACGCACGCCTGGTGCTGGTCATGCTGGAGGTGCCTACCACCGACGAATACGCCTCTTTAAAGTTCGATATTGCCCGAGAGATGCTCAAAATGAGCGCCTCGCGATAATATATCCCAAGCAAAAAAGGGCGGGTAGATCGCCCTTTTTGTAGTTTCTCTATGAATATTCCGCCATTATGGTCTCTATCACGTTTATCCATTCGGCTTCGCTCAGAGTGCCCGCGTACTTTGCTATCATCCTGCCCGAGCTGTCGAAAATATGTGTGCTGGGCATATACGAAACATAGCGCAGCAGTGCCTCTGTGGCTACTATCTGGGGGTAGCCAGCGCCGGTGGAGGCTATGTAGTCCTTCGCGTCGCTGCAGGTCTGCCCGTTAAGGCCGTATACGTCGGCGCATATACCTAAGAACTGCACTCCGGTGTTCCTGTATCCTTTATATAGATTTGCGAGACGACCCATCTCGTCCACGCATATACCTCAGGTGGTGGACCATACGTTTACAAGCGTTATGGTCCCGCCGGAAAAGTAGCCTTGGCTCAGCTTTCCGCCGTCTATCCTGTCCGTCTCGAAGTCCGTGACCTTTGTGCCGCTTGCCTTTTTTATATCGACCTTAGTATAGTCCTTGGCGTGGGGGGTCTTGGCGGAGGCCTTTTTTTCCTCCTTCTGGTCTGCGGTGCTCTTGGGCTTTTCCTTTTCCTTTTCTTTGGCTTCGTCCTCTTTCTTATTATCCTCTGGCGTTTTTTCGGCCTTTGGCGTTTTTTTCGGCGGGGGCGTGCTCTCCGGCGTGGGTACGGGGGTGACTATCGGCTCCACCGTGGGCGCGGTGAGCATGACGAAGGTGGCGTCCGCCTCCGCCCTTTTCGCGCACCCGCATGCAGCGGCCATCCCTATCAACGCCAGCACCAGCGCCGCCGCTCTTTTGCAAAACCTGTTTATCATAGCAAAAGTATAATTTGACAGTATAACGCCTGTCAATAAAATAAACTGTTAAGAAGCGCCAAAGCTGCGTGGCGAATGAGCCGTAAGGGCGGCTTTCCTTTGCTTCGCCGATTTTGGCATAAAAAGAGGACGGATCATGCTCCGTCCTTAATTCAATCGGCTTTTTGTCTTTGCTTTGTAAATATTGCTTTAAGTCCTCTTCAAGGCATCTATAATCTGCTCGTCCGTGTAATGTAGTCTCTCCCGCCAGTCCTTGATCAGGCTCTGTGACAGTTTCCCCTGATACTCCGGCATTTCCTCCGGCTTGAGTTTGGTTTCCGTTTTGGTTTCAGTGTTCTTCTCCATTTGACTGTCCTCCTAAGCATATCTCTCCCCATCACGCGCCCTCTTATGCTTGCTTATGCCGCCATTATATCATTCTCACAGTATAGTGGCAAAAAAGAAGAGACGGTAGTAAGGAAAAATGAAAGTTGTACAATAAAAGAATGACGAAGCATAAGCGAAGTCTTGTGCAAATATTAAGTATAAAATAAGACTACTTTGCGGTAGTCTCATCAATTTTACTAATCCATTCCTTTAATACCATATTTATATACTGACTGAATGACCTGTCATCATCTTCTGCCAAGTCCTTTAGTTTTTTGATTATATCTGAATCAAGAGTAATGCTGACCTTTTCTTTTAATGGCTTCATTCAATCACCCACCTTTCTAATTAGAATACCGTATTGTGCTATAAAATATTGAAAAGTAGTATAAAGAATGATAAAGTAGTATCAGCTTCGGAATATGATCTATAATTGAAAAAATGGAGGTAGCTTATGAAACGTGGCATATCTATTTTTCTTGTTGTGATCTTTATATTGGTGGTTGTGAGTGGTTGCGGTGACGATGGTAAGATTCGTGTACCAAAATCCGCATCTGAATGTAAAGGCAAAGATTATTTGGATGTGAAAGCTCTATTCGAATCCGCCGGTTTTACAAATGTCAACGTAAGAGCTATTGAAGACTTGGTAACTGGTTGGATTACTAAAGACGGTTCAGTTGAACGGGTGAGCATCAATGGCGATGACGACTTTGGCAGCTCATCAAAATTCGATCCTGCTGTGGAAGTTGTAGTTATGTATCATACTTTTCCTCCGAAATCCGATCCAACGCCTACACCGATTGTCGAAAAAGAGGAAGAAACCAATGAAACAGCTAATGAGACAGTACAGGAATCTGTAGATGTGGAGAGTACGGAAGAAGAAATCGTAGGAGAGCAAGAAACCGATAAAACAATTAATGAAACTACACAGAAGTCCGAAGGCGATGAATATTCCGATGCAAAATCAGGAGATATAGCGTATCAAGCCGTTAAAAAATACGGAGAAATGGTTTTTAAATACGGTATCAAATACAATATAATGTCGCCGGATACCCAGAGAGAGTACGAAGGTAATGGCATTTGGCACATTCGTATAGCAGCAAAGTGTACGAATGAATACGGAGCGGTGCGAAATAGCATAATTGATGCGCGAGTAGACTTCAACAAAGAATCAGTGATCGAATTTAACGTTGAGTAGATCGTGTGAGGTTACAATGTCAAAGAACAACAAACAAGGTTGCTTTATGACTCTTTTAGACTTCATTTTGGTACTTTTAACAGGCGGTTTATGGCTGATTTGGATACTGATTAAGTATCTCAGAAGCAATAGCTGAGCTCAGCATTCATCAAAGACAAATAAAAACACCATGCGTTGCATCGTGCTTTTATTTGGTATCCGGCGGCTACCTATTTTCCCGCCCGAGGCTCCCACAGTGCGGCAAGGTCGTTCAGCGTCGCAGACGCTCCTCGAACTCCCTGCCTTACTGGATCTCCTGTTCGCTTCATCGTCCACCGGACGCGCTCACAGTCGATCCCATCACCAGCCCTTGGCTGTTTGACCTGGCCCGGAAAATACCTACTCATCAAAGACCAAAGAAAAACACCATGCGCTGCATGGTGTTCTTCTTTGGTATCCGGCGGCTACCTATTTTCCCGGGCCGTCACCAGCCAAGTATCTTCGGCGTATAAGGGCTTAACTTCTGTGTTCGGTATGAGAACAGGTGGATCCCCTTAGCTTAACCACCGGAATGGTAAGGTATTAAGTTTCCTTGAGTACCTTGAAAACTGCATAATTCGTAAACTCACTTTGATCAAGCCCTCGACCTATTAGTATCGGTCAGCTACATGCATTGCTGCACTTCCACCTCCGACCTATCAACCTGGTAGTCTTCCAGGGGT
>ENA-OUQO01000041-OUQO01000041.1-human-gut-metagenome-genome-assembly--contig:-NODE-41-length-84640-cov-18.830963_pt1 | contig 84640 bp, 82 predicted proteins | sample MGYA00237944_ERZ548825 | MGnify/ENA primary metagenome ERZ548825 (study PRJEB26490, sample SAMN05194700) | human gut metagenome | biome: terrestrial biome; feature: human-associated habitat; material... | reverse complement strand
CGCAAAAATCACGCTCGGCTCGCCTGTTCGGTTGTAAACGCCCTCACGACGGCTCACTGTCGCTACCAACTTTTGCGGATTATGGACAGGGTTCAAGTCCCGTGAAAAAATAATTTGCAAAAACAAAAAGCAGATAAACTAAAAGTTCATCTGCTTTTCTGGTGCGAGAGACGGGACTTGAACCCGTACGGGATTACCACACGCCCCTCAAACGTGCGCGTCTGCCGATTCCGCCACTCTCGCATATTCAGTTCGCCGTTCCTAACGACGAATGATATTATATCAAAGAGCAGGGGAAGTGTCAACACCTTTTTGGAAAATATTTTATTTTTTTCAGAAAAGAATTACATTGTCGATTTTCGGCACATCGATATTAAAGCTTTCCGCCGTGCTTTTCGATACATAAATCGCAAATGCAATGTCCGTTTTAATCGGAATGTCGGAAACCTTTGCGCCTTTAAGTATTTTGTCGGCATCCTCTGCGGCGGTGTAGCTTAAATCCTTTACGGGAGAGGCTGTCGTCGCTAAAACGCCGTTTTCAATGCAGAAGATATTTGATGAAAACACGAATTTTGAGCTCTGTGACGCCAAGTTCACAACATTTGCCGAAACGTTTTTAAGCTCTTCATCATTTGTGAGGAAAATTGCGCCGTTTCGTGTGAGTACATCTGCGACAACCGAGTCAATCGAGTCGGTGCTGTCAAGTACAACAGGTTCGACGCCAAACAAATCGTTTGAGAGATAGTTAACCACGCTGTCCTTTTCCGCAATGGATTTCTCGTTGTTCATGCATATAACCGCAACGCTTGAAACCTTCGGAGTGAGGACTCTGATATACGAAAGCAGGGTGTCCTCGGAGGTGTTGCTGACGGTGCCTGTCATATTTTTGTCGGGGGACTCGACACTTGATGCAAGTCCTAAGCCGACGGGGTCGCTTACCGCCACGAAAACAGTCGGTACGGTACAGCCTGCATTTGCCAAAGCACAAGCGCATTTGTCGCCGATAGCCACGACAATATCATAATCGCCGCCCGAAAGCGAGGAAGCGGTTTGCGAAAGCTTTTCGCTGTTTCCCTGTGCGTTTTTAATGTCGAATTTCATTTTAGCCTCGTCATAGCCGAGAAGCCTCATCCTTTTAATGAACATCTGACGAAGCTCATTTGTGAAGCTGTCGTTGTCAAACTGTACTATCGCAGCTCTGAATGACGAATCCGAGTCGTGCGGACTTTCTGTGGATTTCTCGTCCTGCGTACCGCTTCCCGAACAAGCGGAAAACAAAACTGTTATCGCAAGCAGTAAGCATACCGCCGAAAATAAATATTTTTTCATACTGAAAACCTCTGTTATGTAATTACTCAATAAATTAAAACACAACAGAAGCCTTTTGTCAATTAAACGCTTGTAAATTTGGATTGTATTTTTGCTTTATATATAGTATAATTGGCATATAACTTAGGGGGAGGCACAGGATTATGTATTCATCAACATTTTATTATGTATTGCTCGCAATCGGTATTACGGCAACAATAGTATTCCTTGTGTTGCGAGTTAAAAAGGGTGGTATAGCCGCATTGTATGCAAAGGCAATAGCAAGCTGCTGCTTTATTGCGACAGCTCTTGCGGCAATGAACCAAAACAGAGTTTTCCTTGAATTCGGCACGCTTATTCTTGCAGGCCTTATTCTCGGAATGTTGGGCGATATTTGGCTTGATTTGAAATGGATATATCTTCAGGATAAAGATTTATATCTCTATGCAGGCTTTATTTCGTTCCTGCTCGGTCATTTATGCTTTATAACGGCAATTTTCAGAAGCTCGCCGTGGAATTCGTTTTCAATCATTATGTCTATTGTGCTGGCACTTGTGATAGGTTTGATTGCAATTCTTATGGAAAAGCCCCTGAAGATGAAATACGGCAAGTTCAAGCTTATAGTTTTCCTTTATTCCTGCACGCTTGCGCTTACAATGACGGCTTCTATGATGACCGCTTACATTACTGAATTTAAGCTGTCTGCTTGGATCGTAATGTCTGTCGGCGCATTGTTGTTCTTGCTCTCTGACCTCGTTCTTTCGGGAATGTACTTCGGCGAAAACAAGAACACAAAGGGCAACATCATCTTAAACCACACGCTTTACTATGCGGCGCAGTTCTGTATGGCGGCAACGATATTATTTATTAAATAAGAGGCTCGAAAATGAAATTTCGTGATATTCTTGACTATGCGATAGGTGATTTTACCGTCGGAAAAATACTTGCGGCGGTGATTACCTTTGTCATTTGCTATTTGGTCATCAAGGTGATTTTCTCGCTTTTGTCAAAGGTAATCGATAAAACCTCACTTGATATAGCTCTTAAAAGATACATAAAAACAGGCATAAAAATCATACTTTGGTTTATAACCGCAATAATCACGGTTGACGCACTCGGAGTGTCTACAACCTCGTTTGTAGCGGCGTTTTCGGTTGTCGGACTTGCGGCTTCGCTTGCCGTTCAAGACTCGCTTTCAAACCTTGCAAGCGGCTTTATGTTGCTTGTTACAAAGCCGTTTAAGATAGGCGATTTTGTCGAGATCGACGGTGTGACAGGCACTGTTAATATAATCAGCCTTATTCACACAAAGCTTTTAACGGCGGATAACAAAATGGTTTATGTGCCCAACGGCAAGGTTATTTCCGCAAAGATAGTAAACTACACAACCGAAGCGAAACGCCGTGTGGATATTGAGGTTTCGGCTTCTTATGATGCGCCGATTTCAACCGTTCGTGAAGCACTTTTGAAGGCGGTTGAAAAGACTGAGCTGTTTGAAGAGACACCCGAAAAGCCTTTTGCGGCGGTGCTTTCATACGATGACAGCAGTATCCGCTATGTTGTCAAGGCTTGGACAATGACCGATAAATATTGGCAGGCTTATTACGCTCTTAACGAAGAGATTAAAACGGAATTTGACGAATACGGAATTGAAATGACCTATAATCATATCAACGTTCATATGATTGAGGACAAAAAGAACAGATAAACGGATTTTAACGGAGAACATTATGCAAAACATACTTTTATACATTATAACGGCGGTTTGTACACTCGGAATTATCGTGCTTGCCGTTATGCTCTCGGCACTCTCAAAAAAGGTAATTTCTCTCGGCGAAAACGATGCTTCAAAAAGCACCGAGCAGAAGCTTGATTATCTTTCAAGCACCTTCAGCAAGGAATTCAGCAACATAAGAATTGAAAATCAGAACGCAAACAAGGAAATTCGTTCCGATGTGCAGAAAAGCCTTGATAATATGTCGTTGAAAATCGAGAATATGAACAAGGTAAACTACGAGAACAGGGAAAAAACGCTTGAGCTTCTCGGCTCGATAAACGAAAAGAATGCCGAGCAGAGCGAAAAAATCAACAAAACCCTTGTTGAGTCAATGAATAAGCTTCAGCAGTCAAACGAAAAGAAGCTTGAGGAAATGAGGACGACGGTTGACGAAAAGCTTACCTCGACGCTCACGCAAAGGCTTAACAGCTCTTTCAAAACTGTTTCCGATCAGCTTGAAAATCTATATAAATCGCTCGGCGAAATGCAAAAGCTTTCAACGGGTGTTACGCAAAATGTTACGGCGCTTAACCGTGTTTTGACGAACGTCAAGGCGAGAGGCACTTGGGCGGAGGTTCAGCTTGAGGGAATACTCGATCAGACTATCCCGAATATGTATGAAAAGAATGTTGCAACCGTTCCCGGCTCAATGGCGAGGGTTGAGTTCGCAATTCGCATCCCCGCCTCCGAGAAGAACGAAAAGGACGTATATTTGCCGGTTGACTCGAAATTCCCGATGGAGGACTACATAAGACTTTGTGACGCCGCAGACAGCGCAGATGCAAATGCATTGGCGGAGGCGAGAAAGGCACTTGAAACGAGGGTGCTTCAAGAGGCGAAGGACGTTTCAAAGTACATACACGTTCCGGACACAACACCGTTTGCAATTCTTTATCTTGCAACAGAGGGCTTGTATGCTGAGATTGCTTCGTCGAGGTCGGGACTTCCCGAAAAAATACAGTCGGAGTACAACATTATGATTGCGGGACCGAGCACCATCACAGCCTTGCTCAATTCGCTTTCAATGGGCTTTAAGACCGTTGCCATAAACGAAAAGGCAAACGAGGTTCGTCAACTTCTTTCGGCGATAAGAGGTCAGTATGAAAAATTTGACGGACTTCTTGAAGCTGCAAAGAAGAAAATTGATGCCGCAGGCAAGAGCATTGAAACGGCGCAGTTCAGAAATGTTCAAATCAATAAAAGACTTAAAAAGGTTGAAAGCCTTGAAAGCGGCGAGTCCGATGCGGTTTTGGGACTTGATTCCGCTTTGTTTGACGATGATGACGAATAAATATTCTTAAGGTGTGAAAATGTCAAAGAAGTTAAAGGTAATCGTTGAAAATTGTCCAAGAAATCACAAGTGTCCGTCGGTTGATATTTGCCCTGTGGGTGCGTTATCGCAAGTCGGCTTCAGTGCACCGACGGTTGACGATGGCAAGTGTATAAAATGCGGTAAATGTGCTCGATTTTGCCCGAAAAAAGCCTTGGTTTTGGTCAATTAAAAACATAGTTTGCAATTAAGGAGATGTCGATTTGGCTAAGTGCTCATAAGGAAGTTTTGCTTCAAAACAACATCTTTTCGCACAATAATTCGTTAACCCCCGCAGATATGCGTCAGCATTATCTGTGGGGGTTGCCTTTTCTTGTATCAAAAATATATTATTTTGAAGTGCGTTGCAGTTTCGTAGCTATAAAAATTCTTTTATGCCGAAGCCGAGAAATGAAGCAAGGCTGTCGCCTTGCGAGGCTTTTTGGCAAAAGCATAATGGATTTTTATGCGAGAAACCAATACTTCCTTATGAACACTCAGCCTTTGGCATCTCTTTTTTATTCGCAGTTTGTTTTACAATCAGCAAATTCACAATTCCACAAATATTTCTTGATAAATTCTTGAACTTTTTATATAATAAAAATTGATACAAAATGCAAAAACCGATTTTTATGAGAGGGTAAATTATGTACAATATTCTTGTTGTTGATGATGAAGCTCGTCAGAGAGAGGCGGTTATTAACAGTGTCGATTGGCAGAGAGCAGGCTTTAATGTTGTCGGCGACGCAGAAAACGGAATTGAAGCGTTGGAGCAGCTTGAAAAACTTGAGCCGGACCTTATTTTGACGGATATTAAAATGCCGCTTATGACAGGACTTGAGCTTGCACGCAAGGCTCGAGAGGTTCGTCCTGCGACAAAATTTGTTATTTTAAGCGGCTATGATGACTTTGAATACGCACAGGAAGCGTTCAAATACAATGTAATTCGCTATCTTTTGAAGCCTGTTTCGGCTCAGGAGCTCGGCGACGAGCTTTTGAAAATCCGAGAGGAAATGGACTTGGAGTTTGAGCACCTCAAAAGCGGCGCTTCCGACGAAAATACGGCGTTGAGGCTTGAAAAGGCGGAATTTTTGCTTCCGCTTTTGCTCGGAACGAGTGACGATAACTATCCCGATGAGGTGCTTATTCAGACGGCGAAAAGAATAGGGATTATCAAAAGCGACGACGAGTGCTGCACCGTTGTTGTGTCTAAATTCAAAAATTCACAGGATAAGAACGTAACCGAAAAGCACCATATCGATTTTGTAAATGCGATTGTCGGAAAGTATGCGAATTGTGAAAGCTTTTTCGTAAACGGCAGAATTGTAACGCTTGTAACAAGCACCCCCGAGGATATGTCCACAAAGCTTCGCATACCCGTTATTGAAACTGTGCAGAGTGCGAAGAAACTGCTTTCTCAAAAATGCACAATCGGTATCAGTCAGACGGTCGATAAGCCGTCAATGCTTGCCTTTGCCTGTTCGCAGGCTATCACGGCAAGGCGATACACCTCGGACGGTGCAGGCAATATTCGATACATCAACGACCAAGAGCCGAAAAGCACATTTGAATATGAGGCGGTCGATAAATCGGTCGATAAGCTTGAACAGCTGCTGAAGGTCGGAACGAAGCAGGAAATCAGCGATTACCTTGAAGAAATGCTCAACGGCAGAAGCAGGGAAGGCGTAGATTATCTTATCATTCAAATCCTTGCAACAGCGCACCGCTGCGTCAGCGTTTTGTCCGACGGAAATGCGTTGTCGGAGCTTTTTTCTTCTAATAATTTTATAACTTCCAAACTTTCATTTGATTTTAACGAGAGATACAAAAAGGAACTTATTTCCCTTTGCCTTGATGCGAGGGATATGATTTCACGCTCACAGAGGCACGAAACCGAACTGCTTTGCGATAAGGCGTTGCAGATTATCAACGACGAATATATGAACGAGGCTTTGTCGCTTACGGATGCGAGTGAAAAATTGGGCGTAAGTCCGAACTATTTGAGCGCACTTATTAAGAAAACGAAGTCGCAAAACTTTGTGTCGCTTGTCACGGAGCGCAGAATGAAAGCCGCAAGCGATCTGCTTTTATGTACGTCTATGAAAATATTTGAAATATCGCAAAAATGCGGTTACAGCGATCAACATTATTTCAGTTATTGCTTCAAGCGATATTACGGTATGTCGCCGAATAAATACAGAGAGGAGCATTTGGGGGCAGGCAATGTTTAAGTATAAGAAAACAAAATTGTCGGGACTTATCATTGCGGTAGTTGTCTGCGGTACACTCTTTTCGGTAGTTGCTTCAACCGTGTTCTTCGGTATGTTCCACCAAAGACTTATGATAAACTCGGCGGCGGTATCGTCAAAGCAGACGGTGTCGCAGGCTGATATTGCGGTGTCGGGATATATGTCGTCGATAAAGCAAAAGCTCAACAGCCTTTGCGCTGAGGCAAACAGCTGTGCGAGTGAAGCAGACCTTCAAAGCGTTCTGTCAACCTCGGCTCGGCTCGAGGACGATATTTACAGCGTTATGATTTATGACGAGCGTGGGCGTTTGCTCTTGTACGGCAACGAAAGCGACGACAAGGTCAAGGACGGCGCAAGAGATATGCTTCTTGATAAGTCGGAGCTTGTCTCGGCGTCAAGCGGCTTTACCGTTACAGACCCACATGTAAACTCAATGTATAAGGACAAGTATCCGTGGGTTGTAACGATTGCGAGGCAGGAGTATTCGAGCCTTTTCAAGCAGCAGGTTTATGTTGCGATTGACTACAAATTTTCGCAAATTGCGACCTATATTGACAATATCAGCATAGGTCAGCGTGGCTATTGCTACATTATAAATTCAAAGGGCGACGTCATTTATCATCCGCAGCAGCAGATGCTTTTTTCGGGTATAAAGAGCGAAAGCACGGAAAAAATTTCAAATATGACCGACGGCACGCACATTGAAAAGGACAATATTTATTGTCTCATGTCGATGAGCGAATGTAATTGGCGGATTGTCGGCGTGAGCTACAATGACGAGGTTACAAGGTCGGTAAGAGAGCAGCTGCTTCTCGGCTTTTTGTTTGCGCTTTTGTTCAGCCTGCTTATTTCGCTTGTGATTTATTGGATACTGTCAAAGGCGGTTACAAGACCGGTAAGACGGCTTGTCGCTTCTATGCAGGAATTTGAAAAGCAGGCGGAGACGTTCGAGTACAAGGCGGATATGAGTAACGTTGTCGAGTTCCAAACGCTGTCGGCTTCGTTTGAGCATATGGTCGGTATGATACAGTCGCTTATGGAAAGGGTGCATAACGAGGAAATCATACTTCGTAAAACTGAGCTTAAAGCCTTGCAGGCACAGATAAATCCGCATTTCCTTTATAATACGCTTGACTCAATTCAATGGATGTGCGAGCAGGACAACAGCAAAGACGCAGTTAAGATGGTCGGCGCACTTGCGAAGCTGTTCAGAATAAGCATAAGCCACGGTAACGAGTTTATCACGATAGGCGACGAATTAAAGCACGCAGAGAGCTATTTGATTATCCAAAGCTATCGGTATAAAAACCAATTTACCTATTCCTTTGACGTAGATGAAAATTTACTAAACTGTATGTGCAACAAAATCACCGTTCAGCCGTTTATCGAAAATGCGATTTATCACGGACTTGACCGAATGGTTGACGAGGGCGAAATCAAAATTACCGTTAAGCGTGACGGCGACGATATTTTGATTATTATTGCCGATAACGGACTCGGAATGACCGAGGAGCAATGCAAAAAAGTGCTTGAAAAGGGCAGGAGCGACTCAAAGGGAATCGGTGTTAAAAATGTTGACGACCGTTTGAAAATCTACTTCGGCGAGCATTACGGCATTAAAATCGAAAGTGAGCTTGACGTCGGCACGACCGTTACCGTCAGAATTCCTATGATAGAGAAAGGACACGAAAATGAATATTAAAAAAATTCTTATATCGCTTTTTGTGTTGTGTTTCACTATCGTATGCTTTATCGGTTGCACACACACTTCAACTCAGTCGGCTCACGGCAAGGTGGCGGTTATCACAAAGGGCAGCGACTCGGACTTTTGGAGCGATTTGAAAAGCGGAGCCGTGACTGCCGCAACCGAATATAACCTTGAGCTTACCGTCGAGGGGCCCGACAACGAATCGGACTGCGAGGCGCAAAACAAGCTTATCAGGAATGCAATTTCACGCAAGGTTGATGTAATTGTTCTGTCTGCGATTGACTATAACAACACCGCACCTGCCGTGCAGGAGGCTGTTGACAGCGGAATAAAGGTCATTATGATAGACAGTAACGTCAATGTGAAAAACACGCAGTCCTTTATCGGCACGAACAATATTCAGGCAGGTAAAAAGGCAGGCGAAGCGGTTGAGAAGCTCTGTAAGGACAAGGATAAAATATACATAGGTATAGTAAGCTCGGGCGAAAATACCGAAAACAACAACGAACGTCAGCAGGGTTTTGCGGATTATATCGGAACGCTTGAAAATGCCGAAATCGTCAAAACGGTTTATGTGGCGTCCGATCAGGACAATGCGACGGCAGAGGCTAAAAGGCTTTTGACCGAGCACCCCGAAATCAATACGGTTATCGGCTTTAACGAGTGGGCGACTCTCGGCGTGGGAATGGCAATATCCGAGCTCGACCTTGCCGATAATGTCTGCGGCGTCGGCTTTGACAGCAATGTTAAATGCGTCGGTATGCTCGAAACGGGCGAAATCGACACTCTTATTGTTCAAAATCCGTTTGCGATAGGCTATCTTGCGGTGTCTAATGCCGCAACGCTTATGTCGGGCAAGAGCATAGAGCCGTCAATTGAAACCTCAGTCTATGTTGTTGACCGCAGCAATATGTTTAACAAGGACGTGCAAAAGGTACTTTTCAGCTTTGAATAACGTATCTACAAGCAATTTGTATATGAATAAAGCCCCGATTTATTGATAACAATATCTCGGGGTTAAATTTTTACCATATTTGTTCGGGATAATCATAAAATTTTATACATTTTGAATAAGATTTTACATTTTCTTTTTTGTTGACCGATTATATAATGAAGATGCTGAATGACTAAATGATAATTTTAAGGAGGTTATCTTTATGAAAAAGGTTAAAAAAGTATTGGCGCTGCTTTTAGCAGTAGTAATGGTTGTCGGCTTTGCAGCTTGTGCATCCGATAAGGACAAGGAAGGTCCGAAGAACAAGGGAGAAATATCTGTATTCTATTACACATTCAGTGATGCGTATATTTCAACAGTTCGTTCTTCAATGGACAAAATCTTAAAGGAGTCAGGCTACACCTACAACAACTATGACGCTAACGGCAATCAGACAACACAGACAGAGCAGGTTCAGACAGCTCTTGCAAAAGGTTCATCATTGCTTATCGTAAACGTTGTTGACACAGGCTCAAACGACGCAGCACAGAACATTATCAATCTTGCTAAGGCAAAGAATGTTCCGGTTATTTTCTTCAACCGTTCGGTTGACCAGTCAGTTATCGAAAGCTATGACAAGTGCGTATTCGTAGGAACAGACTATGAGCAGGCAGGTCATATGCAGGGCAAGATGGTCGGCGAATACCTTGTTAAGAATTACGACAAGCTCGACCTTAACAAAGACGGCAAAATCAGCTACGTAATGTTCAAGGGACAAGAGGGCAACATGGAAGCTATCGCTCGTACACAGTACGGTGTTGAGGATGCAAACGCAGTTCTTAAAGAAGCAGGCAAGCCCGAAATCGAGTTCTACGACACAGCAAACAAGAATAAGTATCTTGTTGATCAGGACGGACTTTGGTCATCGGCAGCAGCTACAAACTATATGAGCACAGCTCTTGCACAGTACACAGAAGCTAATAAGAATATGATTGAGCTTGTTATCGCTAACAACGACGAAATGGCTCTCGGCGCAATCTCGGCTCTTCAGACAGCAGGTTATAATAAGGAAGGCGGCACATTCATTCCCGTATTCGGTGTTGACGCAACCGACGCAGCTAAATCGGCTATCAAGGCAGGTACAATGGTTGGTACAATCAAGCAGGATGCAGAGGGTATGGCAACCGCAATCACAACAATTATGAAGAACTTGCTTAACGGCACATCAACCTTTGACGGTATCGACAGCAACAACGTAGTCGGCACATGGAGAGTTAACATTCCTTACTCTGCATTCACAGCAGACAGCGCCCAATAATCAATTCACGGCGTAAAGCAAACTCAACGGTTGGGGCTTCGTGCCCCAACCGTAAATCAATGCAGATAGGAGAGAAAGCTATGCAAAAAAACGTAAATATATCCGATGCTGCTGACAAAGACGTATTGTTAAAAATGGTTGATATAGAAAAGTCATTCCCCGGTGTCAAGGCTCTTGATCACGCACAGCTCACGGTAAAGCGAGGCACGGTTCACGCTCTTATGGGAGAAAACGGCGCAGGTAAATCGACACTTATGAAATGCCTTTTCGGTGTTTACAGCAAGGACGGCGGTCACATTTACGTTGACGGCGAGGAGGTTAACTATAAAAACTCCAAGGAAGCCCTTGAAAACGGCGTTGCAATGGTGCATCAGGAATTGAATCAGGCACTCAAGCGCAATGTTATGGATAATATGTGGCTCGGAAGATTTCCGCAGGTTTCTAAGTTCATTCCGTTTACAAGCGAAAAAAAGATGTACGACGAAACAATGAAAGTCTTTAAGGACCTTGAAATTCCCGTTGACCCCAAGACCGTAATGAGCACAATGTCCGTATCACAAAGACAGATGGTTGAAATCGCAAAGGCGGTTTCCTACAATTCGAAAATTATCGTTTTTGACGAGCCGACCTCATCACTTACAGAGGAAGAGGTTGAGCATTTGTTCCGCATTATCAATATGCTTCGTGACAGAGGCTGCGGAATTGTATATATTTCTCACAAGATGGAGGAAATCCTCCGTATATCCGACGAAGTTACGATTATGCGTGACGGCAAATGGATAGCAACCAAGCCCGCAAGCGAGCTTACAATGAACGAGATAATCAAACTTATGGTAGGCAGAGAGCTTACAAACCGCTATCCCGAAAAGGACAACGAAATCGGCGATGTTCTTCTGAAGGTTGAAAATCTCGGAGGCGAATACACAAACCTCACGGATGTATCCTTTGAAGCAAACAGAGGTGAAATCCTCGGCGTAGCAGGACTTGACGGCTCGGGCAGAACAGAGCTTTTGGAGCAGATATTCGGTATTACCACCAGAAGCACCGGAAAGATTTATCTTGACGGTAAAGAGGTTAAAAATAAAACTCCTCACGAATCGATTAAGAACGGCTTTGCTCTTTTGACAGAGGAAAGACGTGCAAACGGTATTTTCGGAATACTTAATATCAGAGAAAATACCACAATTTCAAGCTTGAAAAAATATCAGACGGGTCCGTTCCTCAACAAGAAAAAGATGAAGGACACCACAGAAGAATATATCAAGTCCTTGAGGGTAAAAACACCCACTCAGGAAACAAAAATCAGTTCTTTGTCGGGCGGTAATCAGCAGAAGGTTATCCTTGCAAGATGGTTGCTTACCGATCCTACCGTACTTCTTTTGGACGAGCCGACAAGAGGTATCGACGTAGGCGCAAAGTACGAGATTTATCAGCTTATTCTCGAACTTGCCAAAAAGGGAAAAACAGTAATTATGGTATCGTCCGAAATGCCCGAGCTTCTCGGCGTATGCGACAAAATTCTTGTTATGTCGGGCGGCAGACTTTCGGGCGAGGTTGATGCAAAGACAACCACGCAGGAAGAAATTATGACCCTTGCGGCAAAATATGTATGAGGAGGATTTCTCTATGGCTTCGGAAAATGTTAAAAAAATGAAAAAGCCGTCAAAGGTTGCCCTTTGGATGAACAATTACAAAGAAGCAAGCCGTGACGACAAAAGAAGACTTATAACCGATTTGTTGTTCAACAACGCAATGTACATTATCATCGCAATAGCGGTTATCTTTATCGCAATTAAGGTGCCTGCGTTCTTGAGCGTATCGTCAATCGTAAATATCGTATCCCTTACAGCAGCAAAGTTGCCGATAGCACTCGGTATCGCAGGTTGTATCGTACTTACGGGTACTGATATTTCGGCAGGTCGCTGCGTCGGTCTTACCGCCTGCGTTGCAGCTTCGCTTTTACAGATGACAAACTATGCAAACAAGATGTTCCCCGACCTCAAGACAATGCCCCTTATCGTTGTATTCCTTGCAGTTATCGCAATCGGTGCAGTTGTCGGCGTTGTAAACGGCTTCTTCGTTGCAAAGTTTAAGCTTCATCCGTTTATCGTTACCCTTTCTACACAGCTTATTGTATTCGGTGCTGTTCTTATGTATCTTATGATAGGCGGCAACAACGGTCAGACTCTTTCGGGTCTTGACCCGTCTTACACAGACTTCATCACAGGCAAGCTCTTCACAATCGGCGGCGTTACAGTTCCGAGATATGTTCTTTATTCTGTAATCCTCACAGCGATTATGTGGGTTATCTGGAATAAGACAAAGTTCGGTAAAAATATGTTCGCAGTCGGCTCAAACGAAGAGGCGGCAAGAGTATCGGGCGTTAACGTATTTATGACAATACTTATGGTATTCGTTCTTGCAGGCGTTATGTACGGCATCACAGGCTTTATCGAGGGCGCACGTATCGCTTCATGCTCTGCAAACACAGGTCTTAACTACGAGTGCGACGCTATCGCAGCTTGCGTAATCGGCGGCGTATCATTTGTCGGCGGTACAGGTAAAATCAGCGGTATAGTAATCGGCGTTCTCCTTTTGCAGATTATCTTCGCAGGTCTTAACTTCCTTTCCGTATCGGCAAATATGCTTTACATCATCAAGGGCGTCATCATCCTTGTTGCATGCGCTATCGATATGCGTAAATATCTTGCTCGCAGATAATAAAAGAATTATTCATCACCCCTCCTCATCCCCTCTTGAAAGGCAGTGAAAAAAATGAACGATAACAACACAATAAATCTCAATACAGAAAGAAAGCCGGGCGGTCTTTACAGAAATATAAAGATGTCGGTCAAAACGGCGGACAGGTTGATTGTAATAGGCGTTATCGTGCTCATCGCCTGTTTGATTTTCGCAGTAAATCATGCAGGCTTCACTGTCTCGTTCAATACCGACGGCGGCTCGCAGATAGAAAATCAAAAGGTTATGTACGGTCAGCTCGTCAGCGTTGAGGAAAATCCCGTAAAAGAGGGCTACACCTTTACAGGCTGGTACACGGATAAGGACTGTCAAAAGCCGTTCGATATTACCACCGATAAGGTCAGCGACAGTATGACGCTGTATTCGGGCTGGGAAAAGAAATAAACGCTAAATAAAAAATATTAAATCAAAGATGAAAGCTCAGCCTCAGGTTGAGCTTTTCGTCTTTTGAAAAGTGTAAAACCGTCTTGAAAACAGTCGAAAAATAGCTTAAACTATAAGTGTAAAATAAATTTACGCACGGAGAAGTGAAATGGGTAAGGATATTCAAAAAAAGACTGCTTACGACCTTGTAAAGCAGACTAAAAAAGAAAACTATTTGTTCTTAAACGAAAATTATGCATATCACGGTCAAACCGTACTGTTCGGCGACTCAATCACGGAAATTTTTAACAGCTACGAGCTGTTCTACACCTTTTCAAAGGTTACGGGGCAGGCTGTTTATAACCGTGGAATAAGCGGGGACACGAGCGACAGGCTTTTGGAGAGGCTCAAATGCAACGCTTTGAACATTACACCTAAAAACCTTGTGATTTTAATCGGAACAAACGATATAGGCAAGGATATTCCGAGTGAATACACCTTGAAAAACATACAGGATATTTTATCCGTAACGCACGAAGTATGTCCGAATACGAATGTTATTTTGCAGGCGATTTACCCTGTGAACTCACGAATGTCTCTCACGGCAAGGCAGATGGTCGGCAAACGCAGCAATAAGAAAATATTGGCTTTTAACGAGGAATTACATAATATCGCAGTCGAAAACAAGGTGCATTGGCTCGACCTTACAAAATACCTTTCGGACAAAAAGGGCAGGCTCGCAAAGGAGTATTGCTATGACGGCTTGCACCTCAACGCACAGGGCTTTAAGGTCGTTGCGGAAAAAATAATACCGCTGTTGAAATGATAGGGCAGGGAAGAGTATAGAAGCCTTATAACAGGCGATACCGAGAGAGGTGGACAAATGGAGCAGCTTTGTATTCCCGAAAAAATTCAGTCAATCGTCGGCACAAAGGCGTATTCGGTGGATAATGTCGGAATGTCGGACTCGCAAGTGCGTATTTATGATGAATTTGTCTTGAAAATTCAACCGCAAAGCACAGAAACAAACAACGAGGCTGAAATTGCGAGGTGGGTCGGCAATAAAATCCCGATTCCCACGATAATTGAATATTGTGTTGTTAACGGTATTTCATATACGCTTATGACAAAAATCGACGGGAAAATGCTCTGCTCTGCCGAATACCTTGAACAACCGAAAAAGCTGATAAACCTTGCCGCACAGGGATTAAAGAAGTTGTGGGAAATCGACGTAAAGGCTTGTCCTTATCAAACGAGCAGACTTGGCGAACGCTTGAAAATCGCAGAATATAATGTGCACAATAATTTGGTGGATTTGAGCAGCGCAGAGCCTGAAACCTTCGGGAAAAATGGCTTCTCCAATCCAAAGGAGCTTCTTAATTGGCTGAAAAACAATCGTCCCGAGGAGGATATTGTTCTTACTCACGGAGATTATTGCTTGCCGAACATATTTGTAAAAGAAAATGAAATAAGCGGATTTATCGATATCGGAAAAATGGGACCTGCTGACCGATGGCAGGATATCGCAATCGCAATAAGAAGCCTAAAGCATAATTTCGACGGCAAGTACACCGGCGGAGATAAAATTTTTGATTTTAACCCTCAAATGCTTTTAGACGAGCTGAATATAACTTTTGATGAACAAAAATATAAGTATTATATTTTGCTTGACGAGCTGTTTTAGACGAAATTATGTTAAAAAACATTCTGTACCATAGGCAAAACGCTTGCCACGCTCGGCAATTTCTAATTTAAGGATGTATCAAATATAAAACAGAATATTATAAAAAGCAAAAGAGCTATCAGACTTTCAAAATCTGATAGCTCTTTTTGCTAATGCTATGAAGATTTATTTTTGCGTTTGGTTTTTATAAGTTTTCTTATAATTTTTCGAATACCCATCGCCAACAGAAATAATGTAAGCTGAACAAAAGCCAATATTGTTGCATATGGTAAGCCGTAGTCATACAACTCACCGCAATAAATTATACTTCCCGTCAATAATTCAATTACCGAAATCGGAATGAATATAAACAACCACATAGGTTTGATGTTTAAGCACGACAGCAAAATGGCAGAAACGGCACCGCCTAAAAGTGCGGAAAGCGGCACCGCCATTGCGTCAGAGGGCGTTGCACTCAGAGGCACACCAATCATAAATAATGCGTTGACCAAAACAGCCAATATATAAATCACTATTTGTGCGGATTTGAGCTTTTTGTTGGAGGCTTTTATTGTTTCAACAAGAATTTCATCAGCTTTTTTGCTTTCTTGCGTTGTAATGTGTTCACCTATAAGCAACTCGTTAACTGAAATGTCCAGCACATCGCATATAGACAAAAACAGAGACACATCCGGCATGTTTTTCCCTGTTTCCCACCGGGATACCGATTTGTTGGAAACGCCTAATTTCTCCGCAAATTCAATTTGCGTAAGTCTTTTTGCCTTGCGGTTTTCTGCAATGAAACTACCGATTTTTTCTTGGTTCATAACTGTCACCTCTTTCAATGTGAATATAGCATAGCTCCCTCAAAATGTAAAGGACATAAAGCGAGAATTATGATAAATGCAAAGAGAACATCACCCCAAAAACCTAAAAACCGTGCCTGCCGGTCATCAAAATAGTTTCATAAAAAAGGCTTCTGCCCAAAGCAGGGTAAAAGCCTTAAAAATTATGCGATTTTTAGGTTTAGTTGTAAGCCAAGGGGGACTATTTCATCTGCCCGAAAACACGTTTTTGAAAAAAAGTGTTGCAAAAGTGTTGCAAAAACGGTTACCCGAAAAGTGCCAAGTCCCGAAACCCGCATAAATACCGGGCTTTTCGGCACATCTAAACCAAAGGGAACTATTCCCACTCGCTCCCTGTAAATCAATCTTAAACGCATTTGTTTATGAAATTTATCAGAGAGTATTTATATTACTTGAATTATCGGTAAAGCATACGCTATCCAATTTTTTGTTGCCATTTCGTTGCCACAAAAGTTATTGGTTTAGCCATTCACTTAGCGAAAGCGATGACCATCCACCTGCAGGAGTTGATGGTCTCGATGGTCTGGCAGGACGAGCAGGTCTGGCAGGACGAGCAGGACGAGCCGCCCTTGCTGCTCTCGCCGGACGTGCTGGGCGTGCCGTTCCGGTAATATGAGCTCCAGTACTCCACGCAAAAACCTTACCGTTTGTATCAAGACAAACCGTGTCATGTACTGGTCCCAACCAATTACCTGTATCGCTCGACCAAGCATGATTAGATGATATATATGCAATCCACTGCATATCAACATCAAAAACATTTCGATTAGGTTCTAACCATGCTATCAAATTGCAATCCTTATCAAATAATGGATATAACATTTTTTTGCTTTCCTTTCTATCTGTGAGTTATTCCGATTGAATTAAGTTAGCTATTTCTGAAGCGATCTCATCAATAGTATTGATAGCTGTATTACGAGCTAATTTATCCGCCAGAGAGGGGCTAAAATCAATTACCTCTCTTTTGGTAATGTTGTGCCAAATTGGGAGTATGATCTGTTCTCCCGATATAGCTTTGGTAATGATGCCATCTAACTCATAATTAGTCCAGCCTTTTTTGATAAAATCTTTAGATACAACAACAATACCAAAACGGCTGTTTGCAAGGCCTTTATCTATTTTTCTTCGCAGACTGTCACCAATTTTCATTTCAAATTCATCATACCATACTTTTATGCCTTTCTCTCGCAAAGCGTTAGCTAAAGGACGCACCACTTCATCCTTATCTTCTGAAGCATGAGATATGAAAACATCATACTCTGGATCGGTATCAATATCCACATCTATCCCAAAGCCACGATTATGTAGCAAAGAAGGCATCGAAGCTAATGGTTGCTGATTGATTGCTGGTAGCGCTGTGGGCAAAACACGGGCAGAACTTTTCACATTTCCACCCAATCCGCGCAGATCAACCGCTACATGCCAATGGCTGGAATGCGTTGTTTGTAAACGAATTGGAGATTTTTTCGCAAGTCCACCTATATAACGATAGCGTTTTCCGTTTTTATAACTGCTAAAATTTGATGAGTCTAATAACTGCACATTTGCAACATTCCCTTGAAGAACAATTTCGACTATTCTTCCTTTCTCAAGATTACCTAAATCATGATGTATAAAATTCAATGTTCACACCTCACTTTCTAAACACAAACAGATACTCGTGAGCAATCAATAAAAAGTTATATTTTACACTATTTGTTTTCCAATATCCCGTTGCTTTGCAGTTGTGTTGCTCTTTGATAATCAACTCTTTAAGAGTAAATCCGGTATCTTGGAAAATTTTCATAACATCAAAAGACATTGGTATCATACAACCCTTTTGTCTTGTATCTCCCATAAGTACAGCACAAAATTTATCTTTTTTCAAAACACGGTAGCTCTCTGCAGCTACCTTTTTCATTTCTTCAAGAAAATCTTTTACTTTAAGATTAGATAAATCTTCTTCAATATCTTCGCTATATTTAATAATGTCAGCATAGGGCGGATGTGTGCAAATCAGGTCAATACTTTCATCCGAAAGAAAATCTAAATTTCTTGCATCGCCCTTACGGATATAAACTTTTCCGTTTGCGCCTTCATGCTCAAAATCTATTTTTTCTTTGCACCTGTCAAGTGCAACATCATTGACATCAACGCCGATAATATCACGGTTCAAAAGCTTTGCTTCAACGAGGGTTGTCCCGCCTCCGGCAAACTGGTCAAGCACTAATTCACCCTCTTTTGAATATCTTAATATAATATTTCGAGGAATATACGGAGACCAATTTCCACGCCATTTTGCATCGTGAGTTGCCCAATCGCCACGTTTTGGGAAAGACCAATGTGTTGTCATTTCCAACTCAAAATCATCAGGTTCCCATTTTGTAATTTTCTTTGCCATTATTTAAAAACCTCTGTAATTATGCCATTTTCCATATCTTTGATATTGTAAACGTGTTCCATAACATCAAAGGTTTCTTCAAGATTATGGCGAGCACTTGTCCAACCTTTTCCGTCGGTAAACCAAACAAAAGTAAAACCGTCTATTGTGTCGGTTTCGAGAGCGAGTGTTTTGTAGCTGCGTGCTGTTTCGTTTAATTTACTTCCGCCACTGCCGTAAAAATTCGTTTCGATACCGTAAATCATATTAGGAGTCTTAACAACAAAATCAAAACGCTTTTCTGTTTTTCCTTGATTTGAAATAGCCGAAAGATCTATGTCCCATTTATCTGTAATCTGATGAATATACATTTCTTTGAAATATGACTCATCTTTTACAAAACCTGCTTTTTGGATAAAACTTTCAACTAAGTTTTCCATTAAATGACCGCCACGATTTTTGCGTCCGTTGGAGTCAAGACCTGTTTCAACACCTGTTGCATAATCGACAAGGTTGTTGACTATGTGGTTTTTCATCAAGTCAAAAAGACCTGTTTTACGCATAAAGGTCTTATATTGCTCGACCGAAAGATTAGGCTTTTTAAAGTTATAAGTATAGTCTCCATCACCATCAATCGCATATATTTCATTTGACCTAACTGCCAAAAGCAAAGGTATGCATTTCAAAGTTTCCGGATACTTTCCTATAAGTTTTTCAAAATCTTCTTCAATATTCTTAGAACCAATAAGTGAATTTAAAATATTAAGTTCAACTTTAATATTATCGACATTCCTGTGGACCTTATCAAAATCTATATAATAACCATAGTCAGCAATACTATCACGAAAACCTGACAACCACGCATTAAAATCTCTTAACATTACTTATTCCTCCTCGCTGTTAGGCGGCACGGGCAATCCTAACTTTGTAAGCGGTATGTATTCAAAATAGTAGTGACAACGCATACTAATGATATAATCCAAAACGTCTTTATATTTAGGATCTTTAAACCATTCCGAAAGCAAATAGATGTACTCTACATCAATATTGAGCTGTGCCATCAGTTTCTGATACTGCTTTCTCTTGAAATCACAAGTCTGCAATTTTTCGTCAACAGAGCCTGCCACCTGTTGATATTTACATTCAATAATAAAAAGTGTGTTATTGATAATTACATAAATACTATCATCCGGCAGTAGCTTTTTGGAGATAATCTTCGTCCAATCAACCCCAACTTCCTTTAAATATCTATAAAATCCGTGTTTTTTGAATATGCGAGCAACTTTTTCGTCATTATAAAACACAACTCCATCAGTTACCCGATACCCTTCTTGACTGTTTAAAAAGGTTGCTAAATCAGTTTTCCCCTCAAATACAAGCCCCGTTTTTGTGTTTCCGCCGCCTTTTCCGTTCTTTATCATAACACTTCTCCTCGAAAATTCTTTATTTAACCTTGCAAGGCTTTCCAGCTTCGCAATGAGCCGAACGACATTCACGACAATACGACTGTGGTATATAACGACCATCACCCATATTTCTGTATCCGAATTCTTGCTCTATATCATCTTTGCCGTATGCCGTCTTTCCACAGCAAGGACATTGTGCATATTCTCCGTATGGCATATATGAACCTCCTTAAAAATTACTAATAAGCAATTCCTTAATTTTTCCTCTTGCTTCACTATTGCAGTTAATCATTCGAGTTGCTTCAACTCGCTTAATTTTATGTGCAGAATAGATGTTATCAAAGAAATCATCTTCGGTGTTTGAATTCTTCGGATCGGAATTACTAATTACAATCTTTGCACCCTTTTTATCCATATCGCCAACAAATTGTGCAAGCTCAATTTGAGCGTCATCATTAAACAAATTCTCTGTATATGCGGTAAAACTCGCTGTATCTGTAATAGGTCTGTAGGGTGGATCAAAATAAACAAAGGTATTTTCATCAATAAAGTTAGCAGACTCTCTGTAATCTCCACATATAATAGTAACTTTTTGCAATTTCTCCGATACGGCTCTGAGATTTTTTTCATCACAGATCATAGGATTTTTGTAAGAACCCATAGGAACATTGAATAAACCCTTTTTATTTACACGGAACAAACCATTGAAACAAGTCTTGTTAAGAAAAACCATCAATGCAGCTTTTTCAATATTGACGCTTTCATTTCCATTGACCTTCAAATCATTAAAACGCTCTCGCTTTTGCATATAGTACACTTTACGATTGTCTGTATCTAACGGAATAAAATCGCTTTGCATAGTGTAAAGCGTTTCTATCAAAGCATCAATATCATCACGAATAATTCGATAAGCATTGATAAGTTCAGCGTTAATGTCACTGATATAAACTTCATCTAAATTATATTTACTAAGTATATCAAACAAAACAGCCCCGCCACCAACAAGCGGCTCGGCGTATTTGGTTATTTTGCCGTTTTCAAAAGGATAATATTGTTCAATTTCTTTAATAAGCTGACCTTTACCGCCTGCCCATTTCAAGAAAGGTTTAACTGCTTTTTCCTCGGTTCGATTATATCGTGTACTTCTTGCATCTATGGGCTTTTCTGCGGAAGAAGGAATAATCCACATATTACCGACCATAGTTGCTTCTTTAATTCTTTGTTCAGAGCACAAAACCGCTACTCTTCTTTGGGAAATGCCCCATTTATCAGCGGCTTCTCTTGCAGACATAAATTCCATAAAAAGCTCCTGTTCCTGTACTGTGTGTCATTTACTATATTATATTCTAAATCTCGAATAATAGCAATATCATATTTTGAGATAGACATAAATTTTCAGAAACGAATAACAGCGGCAGGGATTGCTCCCTGCCGTCGTTGTGTTTATACCGTGTAAATCAGTTCTGCATTTACAATTTCCATTGCACGATTACGAATATTATTCATTTTCTGTACCCACAACATCATATCGGTTGCTTTGAGTTCCTCGGTCACATTTTCCTTTTCGGCTAAGTCTTTTACCAGCCGGAGAAAAAGTTGTTGCGCCTGCTGTTCAATATCTGCAAGATATAAATTGAGCTTACCGCTTGTCAGCAAATTGTGGTAACGCACCTTATGATTTTCTTTCAAATATCGTTTATGCCTCATTGCCCAAACGCCGATATTCACTTCCTTTTCTTCTTCCGCCGGTAATAAATCGGGTAATATATAGTCGCCCGCCTGCGTATAAGTACCGCCCATTTGTTCAAAAATTGTGTTTGCCATTTTGTTTTACCTCCAAAAATTTATTTATCTTGAGCGTGGATTTTCACGCTTGCGACCTTTGATATTTCTTGCCTGTTCAAGCAACTCGTCAATCTGTTTATGCCCGAAAACTTTGCGCAAAAGCTTGTAATCTTTGACCTCTGAACGCAGATTTTCGTTTTCATTTTTCAGCTTGCTGTTTATTTTCGATAACATTTCGTTCTCACGATAGAGATTGCCGTTTGATTTACACGAATTTTCTGCTTATATAAGTTATATAAACACATTTCTTAAAAGTTGATATTATCCCGTTTCTATTGACGCAGTTGTAATTATCGTGTAAAATAATAACACGAATATCATTTATAAAGGATGTGCGTTAATGGCAAAAAAAATAACAGCAGTTTTGTTAGCATTATGTATGATAATTTCACTCCTGCCAATGTTCGTTCAGGCAACATCAAAGCCTGATATTCGGGTAGGCGATTATATTAAAATGGGTACATATAACAGTGCTTCGATTCTCTGGCGCTGTGTAAGCATTGACGATAACGGTCCGCTTATGCTTGCAGACAGAATTGTTGACACTCTTGCATATGATGCCAAAACAAATGACAATAGCAATTCAAAATCGCACAGCAGAAGCTATAAGCGTGATGATTACGGCTCAAATTATTGGAAAGACAGTAATATGCGCTCATGGCTTAATTCCACCGCTTCAGCAGGAAGTGTTGATTGGCTTTGCGGAAATCCGCCGAAAGACGGATATGTCAGCGGAACAAGTGCTTATAACAACAAAGCAGGCTTCTTGAATGAGTTTACAAAGTCTGAAATTGCTGCTATGAAAACCGTTACTCAGCGTTCTCTTGTTTCTCACCCCGAATACAATAAAGGTATTGTCGAGGGTGATGCAAATTCAGATTTGTACTACTACACAGACATTTCAGATGCGGTAGCAAATTATGACAATGCATATTTTGAAACCACAACCGAAAAAGTATTTCTTCTTGATGTAAAGCAAGCAAATGCTGTTTGGAAAAATCTCAAAAGCTATTATGTTGCATATAACAATGACGGTATGGCATGGCCTTATTGGCTTCGCACTCCCGTAACCGACTGTAATCATGATATGCGATATATCAGTTCAAACGGCGAGGTAGGCAGATATGCTCCGTGGTATTCCGACTTGGGTGTAAGACCTGCGTTTTATCTCGATTCCGAATATTTTGTTGCTACCTCCGGTACCGGCTCACAGAGCAATCCTTATATCGGCTCTGCTCCCAACAAGCAGGAAAATGACTATACAATTTCAGATCCTGCCGAGGATGCAAATCCCGATTGGAATGTCAGCACCGAGCAAAGTATTCAGCTTACTCTCGGTCCGTGGTACTCAAAAGACGGAAAATACTCTAATCCAACCATTCCTGTTTATACTATTCAAAAAACACGCAGTGACACAGAAAATATGGTTGTTGTCGTGTGTGGCGAGGGATACACAAAAAGTCAGCAGGGCAAATTCATCAATGATGTCAAGCGACTTTGGCAGGATGCTATGAAATATGAACCGTATCGCAGTTATGCCGACAGGTTTAATGTTTACGCCCTTTGCACAGCTTCCGAATCAACTTTTGACAATGGCGGAAGCACATTTTTTGATGTTATAGTTGATAAATATAATTCGCCTGTTATTTCCAATAACCTCACCGGAAGTCAGTGGAAAAATCATATTTTTGAGAGATGTATCGGTCCTGAATTTATTGAGAAAATTCACGATGCACATATCAAAAAAACAACCGACCCAAATACAATTCCGATGAAGCCAAATGGTGAGTCGAATGAATATGAACCGTATTATTATGTTCACGATTACATTGCACAGTTTGCTATGGTTGTAAATACAAAATCCGATTTCGGCGGTGCATATAACAACCGTGAATACGGCTTCCATTATTTTATTTCGCCATCAGACAGCTACCGTGCATCAAAAACTTTTGCTCACGAGCTTGGACATAGCTTGCTCGGTCTTGGGGATGAATACAGTAACGGATATTTGCTTGAGGATAAGGAACTTAAATCGCTCAATCTTTCCTCAGTGGAAGACCCCTTAAAGATTAAATGGAATCAACTTTTAGGCTTTAGAAATACTTATACCTGCCGTAACGCTTATGGTTCAAAAATGCTTGTGTCAAGCTATGAGTGTATAATGAGAGATACAAACTATCAATTTTGCGAGGTTTGTCGTTTGCAGGGCTACAAGCGAATGTCACAACTTGTTAAAGATGCGGATTTATATGTTGCTCCGCCTGAAGTTAAAGAATACACAGGTGCTTATTCAAAACCGTCTGATTTTACCGACCTTGAAGTTAGCTCGTACTATAATTACACCAATAATCGTAATGACAGACTTTTAAGCGGTAACAGTAAAAACAGATTTAATACTAATATGAACGGCAAAGAAATTGAACTGCGAACCATAGTTCAAAACGTTTCAGACAAACAAGCTCGACAGATAAAATTCAAAATGTGGATTAAGCATTCCGACGGAAGCGTAGCAACCGACTCATTGGGTAATCCGCTACAAACGATAAAGACCTTTGATATTCCCATTTGGAATGATAAGGCAAATTTCTGGCCGATCGGTGCATTGGACCACATCAAAAGCGATTTTAATTCAGGCTTAAAAAGCTGCTCACTTATTTATCAAATTCCGTCTGATGCACAGCTTATGAACGGTGACACTGTAGCTTTTCAAGTGACTGACGAAAACGGAACTGTCTTGGCTGATGATAATACGGAAACACAGCGTTATACAACTGTTTCACTCCAATATAAATTGGAAGACGGCTCTGAAATTCCAAACACCGCCGGTGGAACATTCACTGTTCCCTATGGCACAAAGCTCAATTTAACACCGCCGAAATCACTTTATGGTTACGACTTTGTAAAGGCTGACGGATTAAACACACCTATCGTTTCCGACGGTACTGTTATTACATATTATTATAAAAACAAAACCGTTCCCGAAAAACCCGCACCTGTTATTAGCACAATTTCACTTTCGCTTGAAAGCAGCATAACAATGAATTTCAAGGTGCTTAAAGATAGCGTTTCGTCTTTTGACGATTTCTATGTGACTGTTAACTTGGGCGGAAAAGAAGAAAAAATCACCAAATATAAGCAGAGCGGAAATTACTTTGTTTTCTCATATAAAGGCATCAATCCGCAGCTTATGAACGATGAGATAACAGCCGTTTTACACGCAAAAAACGGAAATAAGGAATATACAAGTCCTCAAAAGGTAATGAGTGTTAAAAAGTATGCTTATACTATGCTTGACAGATACGGTGCCGAGGAACATTCAAAACTTCGCACTTTACTTGTGGATTTGCTGAACTATGGTGCAATGGCACAGAAATATGTTGGGTATAAAACGGATAATCTTGTTAATTCCGACCTTACCGATACCCAAAAAAGTTGGGCGAGTAAGAATATCGGGGATTTTAAAAATATCAGAGACTTTAATTTCAAAACCATAAGTAATCCTTCTGTGCAGTGGAATGCCTGCGGTTTGGTGCTTAACAATTCAATTATGATCAGAGCGAAGTTTTCGGCAAAAGACATTGAAAACAAGACCGTTGAATTTGCTTTCAGAAACACAAAATTTATCTATGACAAAAATGATTTTGTGAATAACGGCGATGGCACATATTATGTTTATTGCAATGAACTTTTTGCTCATGAGTTGAGTAATGAAATTTTTATCACGGTTTGCGAAAACGGCGTTCCTTGCAGTAATACAATGCGTTTCAGCGTTGAATCTTATGCAAGCACTGTTCAGCAGTCAAGTGAATATAAAGGCACAGCCCTTGACGATTTAACGCAAGCTATGATGCGTTATGGAAAATCAGCTGTTGCTTATAGAACTTAAAAGGAGAAAAAGAAATGAAAGAAAAATATTCTGCCCCGTCTTTTGAAGTAGTGGAGTTTTATATGCCGGATATTATTACTGTCAGCAGTGAGCCAACTACTTTTGTAGATGTAACAGGACCAATCGAGCTTCCCGATCTTTAATATGTAAGATACAAAGCTGTTGTATGTGGATTAAATCCGTTTCATACAACAGCTTTTATTTTATTATAAAATTATTCAATTTGCATCCAATAATCATAACCGATAGGCAACGAGTGGTTTGCGAATTTCTATAAAAACCTAACAAATTCTCCACGCATAAAAAGACATAGAATACCTATATTGTATTAAAATTTTGAATAGCACCTCATTCGGTGTTGCCTTTTGCTTAGTAACAAAAATCGTCGCTGTTAAATGCTATGCACCTCAAAAGGTAGTTTTTTTGGGCTGCATAGCAAACCCCGTACTGACTTTAATCCGTCAGTACGGGGTTTAATGTTAATATGGTGTTTTTTGTGAGCCACAAGATATTACTTTTTACTCACAAACCACTCGATACACACGATAAAGGGTACCGAGCAGAATCTTATCAAAATCTTATCAACGGGTTCTTTGAAAACCTTAAAGCCCTTGATATTACTGGGTTTTTAGACTTTAGGATATTATTCCCACTCGCTCCTGAAAACCACAACTTAAACAATTTTGTATGGGTGTTTTTGCTCATATTATCGGGAGTGTTCAGATTATCCATAAAATATGGACTGTCAAGATTTTTGTTGTCACTATGTTGTCAAAATCAGTTTATTCTGTGTTCAAGCGTTAAGAATAAATTTTGTCGATAATTCCATTTAATTCATTATGCAACTCATCTGCTTTATCATAGTTCGCAACTTCTTCCAAAGAAATTATTTCTTGGACTATGTTATTAATCTGAGCAAGTTTTTTCTCGGAAGGTTCAATATATGGTAATTGCTTTATATAATTTGCAGAGTTATTGGCTGATGGATTTATAGCGTGTACCAAATTGTTTATAGCATCAGAATTCATAAGTGCTAGTATATAGTAGAGTTTAGATATATCTTTTGGGAATATTCCTACTATAGATTGATCGAAAACACGATCTTTCATTAGAAAAGCTCGTATCGTACTGGATTTTACCATAGGAATACCTATACCTGTTTTGAAGTAAAAAGCCGAGTTCTGAAATCTGGACTTTTTATTTCTATTATAAAATTCGATGGTCTTTTTGTCCCACTGCACAAACCATTCATCTTGCTGTCTAATATAACGTCTTTTAGAAGCACTTTTAATGTATGGTACATATCCTTCTTGAACATTTGGAATTCCATATAGAGAATTACAACTAAATACTTGCTCTTGGCCGACTACCTCATAGTTTTTAGCACCTTTAACATCTTTGTTGGTAGCTTTAATAAAACGCAAATTATCTCCGGTATAGAAGCCTGTTACTACATCAGCCACATCTCCAAGTTTTTTTGAGCCTTTAGACAATAGCGATGTAGTCTTTGTCTCTGCTAAAATCATTCTGCATTGTTCAGCAGAAAAAACTTCTTTTTGCGTAAAGTTAAACACCTGCAAGTGTTCAGGAAGTATATTATCCTTTTCTAATAACAATTCGAATTCACTTGGTGATTTGAATCCTTGAATTACTCTAAATGTATTGTTCAAAGCTTCACTATTTTCACATCTTTCGAGAGTGATAATAGAAAGATTGGAATATCCAAAACTAACACCTGGGAAAAATTTTGAAGGGAAAATTAACACTTCATCAATCTTGGTATTGGTAAACAGAACTTCTCTCAAGCGTGAATGCATATTCAAAAACAAATATGTGTCTGGAATTATAAAGGATAACCTGCCGTGAATTTTTAAGACAGAAATGCATCTTAGTAAAAACAAAGAATATGTTTCTTTGACATAATGCCCTGCAAATTTCTTCTTGAGAATATCCCTCTTTTCGTAATCTTGCCACGCACCATACGGAGGATTACCGATTACCTTGGAGTAATGACCACCCAATGCACCAAACAAATCTAACTGCTTATCAAACATTGTATCTGTTTGCTTTAACCATAATTGAGAGACACTATAAGTGTCCAACTGCTCATCAAGAAGAGTGTCCGTTTCCCTCACTACTACCGCAGGATTATTTTCATATTTCTTTTTTAGGATAGAAATAGCCTCAGCATTTATATCCAAAGCGTCTATTTGTACGGTTTTATTTGATTCCAAAACCTCATCAATGAAGATACCTTCTCCCGCAGAAGGTTCAAGGATCACATCAAAATCAACCACATCAAGTTTTGCTGCCATATATGATGTGATTTCCTTTGAATTAGTATAATAGGAACAAAACAGATCTTTCATCGGTACTTCCCTCGTTACATCAGCTTAAGAATTGTCTTAAGGATTTTCTTAAGTAAATTGTACTATATTGGAATTACCATGTCAAGTATTTCAACAGATCATTTTTCTGTAAGTGCTGTTTGAACTCTTCGCTAATGTCATTTTGCCAATCTGCATTATCATCAAGCCATTTTCTCATATCAAATCCAGTAAATTCTTTCATTGCAGCATAACTGTCGTTTGCACAATATACATCCCAATACGGAGAATTTTTAAGAGTTTGCAAATAGTGATTGTTATCATCTTCAGGTTGTCTAACAAATAATATTGTCTTTTCAATTTCTCCCAAAGAGTTGTAAATACTTGCGACTAAAAGTAAACGGTTAGTATTTCCTTTCTCATTAGAACTGAAACCGCTTTTGAAGTCACAATTATAGTGAATCCCATCCTGCTCAAAATGCAAATCCAAACCAAGTTTGATGCCACCGCTATCAACCATAGTCCAAGGAATGTCATAATGGCGTTTAAGTTCTTTCTTAATTTCTTCACTCAAATCCAAACTATCAATATACTCGGTTGCGTTACTTTTAATCTTTGTTTGTACTTCGTCAAAATTAGGTGGGTCAATTATTGATAGCGCTTTAATAGGAAAATCGAATGCAAGTTTGCAGAAAGGTTCCCATAATTCACCAATTCTACGTGCAAACGCCATATATTCATATTCCCATACCTTGTTGCGATATTCAAGCATTACAATATAGGATGCATATGTAAGCATCAAAATCTCGTTCAACAACGTTTGATTATTCCACGCATCCTTTTTAGCTATGGTTTCAATACGCTTAATTTCCTGCTCTCTATATTCTTTTATGCATTTGTTAATTTCAGATGCCTTATCATTACGAGATTTGTTTGTTTTTTCAAGAGCCGTTAAAATGGAATCTCCAACTCCTCTAAAAGTTGAAATCCATTGAGCTTTAGTTTTCGTCATAGCCGTATCTCCTATCAGTATGATCCTTAATTATACATTATTTCGACAGTTTTTTCAATATTTCAAGGAGATTTAAGTTGCATTCAAACTTGGAAGATAAAACAAAACAGCAGCAGAGAGAATAAATCTCCCTGCCGCCGTGCTTCGGTTAGTTATAAATTATATCGTGATTTACAATTTCTGTGGCTCTGCTGCGGATGTTATTCATCCGAGCGACCCACTCCATTTGGTCATTCGCTTTGAGTTGTTCGGTCACGCCCTCACGCTCTGCCATCTGTTTTACGAGCCGAAAAAACATATCCTCAGCCTGCTTGTCTACTTCGGCAATGTGTCGTTCAGTTCGCATTTTATGAGCAAGGTTGTATAAAAACCTTTGCGGTGCGCCTTGATATACTGCAAATGCCGCTGTCCCCAAATGCCGATTTCAACTTGTTCTTCAGCGGGTAATCCAAGATCGGGCAAATAATAATCTCCCTGCAAGGTGTAGCTGATACCCGTTCTTTCGTCTGTGAATTGCTGTTTCATAATGATTTCCTACCTTTCATTATCTTTATTTTTTGAGCGTTTCCCACGCTCTTGGGTGTGTGCTTTGGGTGCAGGAATCGGTTTATATTCGATGCTCTTTTCCTGCTTTTTAAAGCGTTCCAGAATACCATCTATAAATTCTTTAACGGCTTTCGGCGCCGCTTTTATCGCTTCAAGATACGGTCTGCATTTCTCTGTCAGCTCCGACAGTGCCTGACGCAGTTGTGATACTTCCGATTGAAGCGACCAAATACGACGAGATAAATATTGATTTTCCTCTTGTAGTTTCTTCGCTTCGGATTCCGCCGAATAGCTTCGCTTGGCAAGAGTAGTTAGTTTTTTATAATCATCTGCGGATACCGTGTACTTTCCAGTGATTGTTTTTTTACCCGAATCGTCAATCTCTGCGAAAGTCATAAAAGCATTATGATTATCGTCATAACGCACCTGCTCGTTGGAAATCTGCTCGGATAGTTCAGCCAAACGCTTTTGGTCTTGCTTGATTTTATATTCAAGGGAGGTCAGATTTTCTGCGGTACTTCCACGCTCTCCACGAATAAATCCGGTGAAACCTGCGCCTTGCATATGCTCAAAAAATTTGTCCTGCAGTATACTGTAAGAAGCGTGATAAATCTGTTTTCCTTTGCTGTTGAGTATAGGTTTACCATCTTCATCGACCGCTTTTTCAGACCGCCATTTTTTTGAATGGCTGACTTGGTGAATGACCTCTTTGACCTTGCCGATGAGTTCGGGGTTTTTACAGTGCTTTGTCCAGCGCACTTCCTTATCCACCACCGGCAGAGCCATAACGTGCAAATGATAGTGATAAATCGGTCTGCCATATTTTTCTGTCATAGCTACGTTCAATTCATCTGCGTGCATTACCGCCGAGATAACATTGTCTTTCCCATATATTATTTCGGCAAAGCGGAACGCCTCTTTATAGAAGCGGCAGGCGTAGTCATAACCACCGTGCTGTTCAAAATAATCGGTATTTACATCCATAATCATTTCATCAAACACGGTAGCATCGGGTTTTAATCCTTTCAGCGAGACCGTTCCTGCGGCGATCAATTGGTCAAGATATTCATTATAGGTCAGTTCACCGCACCCCTTGAAGCCGACATTCATCGGGGTGCGAGATAGGTCAACATTCATATTTTCATAGCTCTCATTTTTACGCTCGATGTGTCGCTCAAACTTGCCCACCGTTGCTCTCGTGCGGGTTTCAATACGAGCGACACAAAAGTTTTCTTTCGCCATCCGTTCTCACTTCCTTTCTGTTGGCGAACTTTCGGGAGCCACGGTTACACAACTTTTTCAAAGTGTGTAACCCACTATGACACTTTCAGCAATTCTGCTGTAAAGATGTCGTGGGCTCTCCGAGGGGCAAAGAGCTGCCTTTGAAAAGGCGCTCTCTGCACACTCCGCTAAACTTAGCGTGTCGGTCTGTGACGATGGTGACGATGTTTTTGCTACCGCCAATAACACCGTCACGACCGACACGCATCGTCACGCCCCTGCAAGGTGTAGGCGCACCTTGCGGCCATCGTGACAGCGTTTGTTCTCGTAGCAGATTCCGTACTCATTGAACAAACGCCCTGCATTGATATTCAGTTTCATCGACAGAGTGTTGGCTTTCATATCAATGCCAAGCACCTCGACAAGCTCGGTTGGTGTACCGCACCACTCGGCATTGTCAGAGGTGATGAACGCCGCTACCTTTTCGAGTAAAAGTTCGGGCGGCTCTTTCCAAAGCTCTGTTTCTACTCGCTCCAATTCCCATAACAGAGTTCCGATATTGCGGACAAGGTGTAACTTTTGGTCGGGTTGGTCTCTGCCCGATATCTCAAGAGTGGCATTGTTGCTTGTACGCTTTTCCTTTTGCAGGATGAAGCCGCCATCTGCTGCGCCGAGCAGAGCCGTTGTCCCCGAGATCATATCGAACTTATCATCGGCGTTTTGCTTTCGGGTGTGGTGTACGATTAAAACACAAATGCCGTAGCGGTCGGTAAACTTTTTGATACGGTTGATAATTTCATAATCGTTGGCGTAACTGTAATTATCACCGCCGAACTCACGCACTTTTTGAAGCGTGTCTATGATTATGAGCTTGGTGTCGGGGTGTTCGGTAACAAACCCCTGCAACTGTTCATCAAGTCCATTGCCAATCTGACCTGCCGAAACAGAGAAGTGAAGATTGTCTGCACTCTCCGTTCCGAACATTCGATATAAGCGTTCTTGAAGGCGGCGGTAATCATCTTCAAGAGCGAGATATAATGCCGTTCCTTTTCGGACGGTATAGTTCCATAGTGGAGTTCCCGTGCTGATGTGATATGCCAACTGCGCCATCAGGAAACTTTTGCCAAGCTTGGGTGCGCCTGCGAAGATATACGTTCCCGGATAGAGCAAGCCGTCAATCAGTGGCGGCTTGCTTTTGTAAACGGTGTCGTACAGTTCGGTCATTGATACGGTTTTGAGATAGGACGGGTCCATCATTCGTATCATTTCACGCTGAATTTCCTCAATACTCTTGAAATTTTCATCTTCGGTGGTTATAATATTTGCAGTAGATTTTAGAGAAGGCTGCTCCGTATCTGCGCCAACAGATACATTTGGGACAGTCTTTTCCGTTATATTGGTCATTCAGATTCCTCCTTTAATCCATACAAGGTTTTATTGATTTGGTCGACTACTTCAAGCAAGTCACCGCTGACATTGCCGCCGCTTTCGATACGCTTCAGTTCGTCAAGTACAGCGGCGAGTTCCATTTTGAGAGCCTTATACACTCTCGGATTTCCTTCCACCACAATTTCACGGTCGGTACACTTACGGTAGCAATATTCCTGTTTCGTGAGTCCCGACAGCGCCACGATACGGTTTATCGTTTCGTGTTCTTCGGGTGATACCCTAAATCCTACGGTGATACATCTGAAGCGGTCGTGTTTATCTAAATTTTTAGCTGACATTTTGAACCGGCTCCTTTCTGAAATTATTGAGCTTGTCTGCCATATCCGTCTGTGTGGACGGGAACAGATGAGCGTAGTTATAAGTGATATTGATGCTTTCGTGTCCAACTCGGTCGGCAATCGCCACCGCAGAATATCCCATTTCAATTAAGAGGGAAATGTGACTGTGCCATTACGGTATAATAACGACAAACGGAAAAAGCCTTGATTTTCAAGGGGTTTCAGCGTTTGTCGCCGTCTATTCAATTCCTTTTCCCAAGTTGAAATATGGCGAGAAAATTGACGAAAAAAGGAGGCTGTTACATTAACGACAAAACCGAATAGTGCCAGCGGTCCGGCATTTTGCCTGGCCGCTGATTGCCGTGGGCGTTTCATCTTTTTAGGTGGACGCCCTTTTTTCATGCAGATTTTTAGAAGAAAGGAGCCACACATGGAACTGAACGAAATGGAAAAAAAGATGCTCTTTCAGGCCGAAGGAGACTGTCAGGCAAAGGTTCTGAATGAGCTTTACATGACCGTGCGATATTCAAACAATTCCGAGCTGCGGGAGGCGGCGGAAAGCCTTATGGCAAAGGTGCGTGTTCTGTCGGACCGTGAGTGCATGGATTTGGTGCGGGACATTCAGAAGAATTACCGGCTGCCCCACCCGCCCCGGACTATCGGGGAAAGGATCGCCGAGGCCAGGCAGCAGTCCGGCGCGGAGAAATTAAAGGGGCATGACATCATGGGGCTGGAACGCTTTGACCCGGAGGTTAAGCACATGATCGTCTTTGATGTGCTGTCCTATGATTCCCCTGTTGGGGATAAGGGCGATAAAATGCGCCTGTTTCTTACGGAGGCCGGCTATCAGAAATTCTTAGAGAGCCAGGAACGGGGCGAAGTCAAACTGAAAAATCATGCGAAGGTCTCAGGCGGCCATCTCCATTATGACCGCAGGGACCGCGCTTTGTAACGGAATAACCGAAGAAAGGAGGCTGTGAAATGGCTGTATTCCGTGTAGAGAAAACGAAGGACTTTACGGTTATGAGCAATCACCACCTGCGCAATACGGAACTGTCCTTAAAGGCGAAGGGGCTTCTTTCCCTTATGCTGTCGCTGCCGGAAGATTGGGATTATACCACAAAGGGGCTGGCCCACATTTGCAGGGATGGCGTGGATTCCATTACCACCGCCCTGAAGGAGCTGGAACGGCACGGGTATCTCACCAGGCAGCGCCTCCGCAATGAGAACGGACAGCTCGGCGATATTGAGTACACGATCCACGAAAAGCCTGTAACCGGCGTAAAACAAGGTGTTTCACCTAAACGGGAAAATCCAAGACAGGTAAATCCAAGACAGGCAAAACCTGAACAGGCGGAACCTGAACAGGAAAATCCCGCACAATTAAATACTAATCCACAAAAAACTAAAAAATCAAAAACGGATATATCAAGGACACATCAATCAATCTATCCGGAAGAGCCGGAAACGGCAGGCTGTCAGGATGGGATTGATAGGATGGATATGGCAGAGGCATACCGTGGAATTATCAAAGAGAATATTGAGTATGACTTTCTGGTTCCCCGCTATGGGCAGGAACGCATGGACGAGACTGTGGAGCTTATGCTGGAAACGGTGCTGTCAAGACGGCCCTATATCCGCATTGCCGGAGACGACTTCCCACGGGAGGTTGTCAGGAGCCGGTTCTTAAAGATCAATTCCGACCACCTGGAGTATGTTTTTGACTGTATCGACAAGAACGTTACGAAGGTCAACAACATCAAGGCTTATCTGCTGGCAGCGCTGTATAACGCGCCGGCAACAATGGATAGCTATTACCGTGCGGAGGTCAACCATGACCTGTACGGCTGTTAGGCGCTTTCAGGCGTCTTTTTTCATATCATCACAGGAAGGAGGCGAAGCACGATGAAACGAAAATCTGTGCCGACACCATGCCCGGTGTAACCAAAGAGCAGATTCAGGCGGCACGGGAGGCGGACCTGTTCGCCTGGCTGCAATCCCATGAGCCCGGCGTGCTCAAACGGGACGGCCCCAATTACCGGCACAAGGAGCATGACAGCCTGGTCTATGTGACCGGGAAACGGTACTGGTACTGGAACAGCCGGGGCCGCAGTATTAACGCCCTGGATTACCTGATCCAGATTCGGGGCTATGGTCTGGTGGATGCGGTTCAAGCACTGGCAGGCGGAGAAATACGGCAGACGCCGGCTTACCAAAGCGCGGCGGCAAAGCAGGCACAGAGAGAGCCGGAAAAGAAACCGTTTACGCTGCCCTGGGCCAGACGGTGTGCTACCGCCGCTGTTTCGTATTTGCAGCGGCGCGGGATCAGTTCGGATGTGATCAGCCGGTGCTTTCGGAACGGGCTTTTCTATGAGGCCCGGTATCATGGCGAACCGGTCTGCGTGTTTGTCGGAAAAGACAACGCGGGGAAAGCGAAGTTTGCCTGTATGCGCGGTATCACCGGCAATCTCAAAAAGGATGTTTATGGCAGTGACAAGGAATTTAGCTTCTGCTACCCACCGCAGAATCCGGGCAGCCGCCATGTGGCCGTTTTTGAGGCTCCCATTGACGCACTTTCCCATGCCACGCTGCAAGAGCTCGAAGGCTGGAAATGGAATGGCTACCGCTTATCCCTGGGAGGCACCTCCCATGTGGCGCTGACCGCGTTTCTGGAACGCCACCCGGAAATAAAGCGGGTCACGCTTTACATGGACAATGATCTTGGCGGCCTTACCAATGCCCGGAAAATCAAAGCCATGCTCCATGAGGATCAGCGGTTTAAGCATATCCGGGTGAGCGTCAACCCGCCCCGCGTCGGAAAGGACTATAACGAAAAGCTGCAACATATCAGGGAACAAATTAAAGGCCGTCAACTACAATGCCGCCAGAAACAGGCGGCTATTTCAATTTAACAGGAGGATTTTAACATGACGAAGACAGAAAATACCGCTTTGCAAATGATCGCCGAAGCCGCCCGGTGCCCGGAATATGGCCCCGATATGGTTAAGGCTTTGATGGAAAAATTGGATATGAACGAAAAGGGCTTTGCGCTTCTGATGAACGTTACGCCCTCCACTGTCCGGCTCTGGACCAGCGGCGCCGTTCAGCCCAGCGGCACGGCCAAGCGCCTGATGCAAATTTATGAAACCGGGCCGGAAATCGTGAGCAAGATTGCCGGCGGACAGCACCCGGAGGATGGAAATGCTTATAAATGATTGCGTTAAGTTTTCGCACAGACTGGAGGTGATAATGTTTGGCAGAAAATTTACAGCATGAGGATTTTGGGGAAAAGATCGGAGGTGCGAAAAAAGACCTCTGGAAAGACCGCGGCCTGTATGTAGACGACCTGGGCGCCATGAATGAGCGGGAGGCGGAGAAATTCGTCAAGAAGGATAATGTCTGGAAGAAACCGGACTATCAGGCCATGCTTGACGATGGCGTTCCCCTCGGCGTTGTCTATTTCATCAAAAAGGCACGGGACAGCCTGGGGGCTTCTCCCCAATACCGGTACAGTGACAAAACCCCGGAGCTCAGGCGTGCCAGGCAGGAGGAATATATTGAGACCGTCCGGCAGCTACAGGCCGTGATCGAGGATGTGCGCACACTGGATGACGCTATGCAAGCCTATGACCGCTTTCTGATACAAAATGGATATGTGGAGCAGGTGCAGGGCTGGGCCAGCGGAACCCATTACCGCGCTACGAAGAAATCCCTGGATAACCCGGTCATTACCAATAAGCTGGTGCAGGCCTTACATATCCGCTCCGCTTCTCACTTTGACCGGGATTTCACGCAAAAGGCGCAGCAGGAACAGTTTGGCGTTTCCAAAGACCAGAAGATGCCAAAGGGCTATGCGATCCACTTCAATGACGGGAAAAACACCTATTCCAGAAATAACGACTGGAAACCCGGCACCTATTATGTGACGAAAGGCTATTCCATTTTGCAGACAAATTTGGAATCCCGTGAGGCAGCCCTGAAATGGGTACAGGATTTTGCCCGGCAGCGGAGCAAAGGCGGAAAGGTCCGGTTTACCCCTCCGCAGCTTGCGCATGTGAGACGGACCGGGCCGGACTACCGGAGCGGTCAGGAGATCACCGGACAGCATTATCTTGACACTTTCGGCTTCCGGGGCGGCGAATTTGGAAACTGGATGAACCAGAATGACCGGCAGGCGTCCCTGAACATGGGATTTGAAGCACTGAAAGACCTGGCGGCTGCCTTACAGATCAGCGATCAGGATATTGCCTTTGGCGGCACGCTTGCTATCGCTTTCGGTGCCAGGGGCAGCGGCAACGCCGCGGCCCATTATGAACCGCTCCGCAAGGTCATCAACCTTACGAAGATGCACGGGGCCGGTTCCCTGGCGCATGAATGGTGGCACGGCTTTGACGACTATTTGGGGGCAAAGATGGGCGCGAAAGGGATGCTCTCAGAACAGCCCCGCCTTTACCCATTGTTCCAAAAGCTCATTGATACCATGAAGTACAAACCGGAGACGCCGGAGCAGGCGGCCAAACGCACCGAGGCACAGAACAGCCGGACAAAGAAAAACGCGGCAAGCTGGCTGGATTCGGCGGTGCTTGGCTCCTTGAAGCGGTACGGCAATGAAAGTACGCTGGAACAGTATGTGGCATTAAAAGACGCTTTCCTTTCCGGGGAGGTCGGTTCTGTGGATCAGATCAGCGCCTTAAAGAAATCCGTCAGCGGCCATGTGATTCCCAAAAGTGATCGTGAACGTTTGGAAATGTTCGAGCGGATGCTTCACAGGATGCAGGAACAGGAAACCCCGCAGATCGGGCGGACAGAGACCGACTACTACCGCAATTCCGTAAAAATGGGAAAAGAATGCGAGAAAGACGGCGGCTATTGGGACAGCAACACGGAAATGACGGCCAGGGCTTTTGCCTGTTATATCAAGGATAAGCTGCCCTATGCTTCTGATTATCTGGCCGGCCATGCGGATTGCGCGGTAGCCCTTGTCATGGATAAATCCGGGGAAACAGAGGTTTTGAAAGCCTATCCCCAGGGTGAGGAACGCAGGGCGATCAACGCGGTGTTTGACGAGATCGTGGCAGATTTGAAATTGCAGCACACCCTTACCCATGCGGAAACAACGCTGCCCCTTGCGGTGCAGGCTGTACCGTTGGCTGAAAATGAGCAGATTACCATATTTACGATGGAACGCCCTTCGGTGATCGGGCAACTTGCGGCGGCAAGATCGGCAGAAAAAAGTACCCCGGCGCAGGCGGCTCCTAAAAAGTCCCACGCGCCGGAGATTTAAGGAGGTGAAACATTGGAAGAAAACAAGGATTATCAGGTTTACCGGTTTGACTATCTAACGGAAGGCAGCCAGCTCAAATTGGAGCACAACGTATATTGTGAGGATGTGGATATATCTTCCCTGATTACGCAGGGTGCGGATGCACTGGAGGCATTGCGTCAGGACAGCATAGACGGCGAGCAGAAAGCCCTTGCAATCGTGCAGGCGGCGGCAAAACAATGGGAACAGCAGGCGGCAGTCACACAGAAATTGAACCGCTCGCTGGAATACCTGCGGACCCCGGAGGTTGCACATACGGGAAATGAATGGCGCAAAACCGGCAACTGGCGGGACGCCGAGGAAATCAGCAACCGTGTCTATAAGATGACATGCAGCGTTTGGGAAGATACCAAATATGACCGGGAAACGAAGCAAAGCGTCCCGGTTGCCTGGTATGTGACATGGGATGTGTATGTGAATTCCCCGAAGGAGGGATATGGGGAAAAGATCGCCGGGCAGAACCAGAAACGCTATACCGACAAAGCCGCCGCTATGAAATACCTGGATGGGCGCAAGAAAGCCTACTCCCACCTGTTTACAGAAATCTCTCCGCAGATTCCAAAAGAATATGAGCACCACTTTACCGTTCACGGTACCCTCCTTCCCGGTTATACCGTGGAGGGCCAGGAACCGGTCAAGGCAGAGCACACCGCCGCCGAGGTTTCGGAGGGCGATATTTCTTTGCCCGAAAAGGCGGAAAAGCCTTCCGTGCTGGGGAAACTGGCGGCGGCGAAGCTGGACGCAAAAGAATCCGGGCAGCCGGTCCGACAGGGAGAAAAATATCAGTCAGAAGAAAGGAGCAGCTTATGAATGAGTGGGAAAAGAACCGCCGCATGGCAGAATCTTACCGGCAGTCATACCCTCCCGGTACAAGGCTGGAACTGATTGGGATGGATGATCCGTTTGCACCGATTCCGGCAGGAATGAGGGGAACGGTTAACTATGTGGATGACCAGTCTCAGATTCATGTGAAATGGGACAATGGCAGCGGGCTTGCCCTTATCCCGGACACAGACAGTTTTCGCAGGCTGTCCGCAAAAGAGATTGAGGCGGAGAATGCGGCGAAGGGTTCTGTCGTAAGCAGGCTTACCGCTTCCAAAACGCAGCCAGGGAAAGAACGGGAAGAAGGCAGGCGGCAGGCAAAGCCGAATAAAAAGAAGGAGGATATGCAGTTATGAAAGTTTTAATGGTGGAGCCTGGGAAAGTCCCCTATGCGGCAGAAATTGGCGAAGGTCTGGAGCCATTGCAGGCCGCTGTCGGCGGGGACATTCAGGCTGTTTACCCTTACGATGACCCGGTTGCCTTGATCTGTAACGAGGAAGGCAAATACATGGGGCTTCCCCTGAACCGTGCTCTCCATGATGACGAGGGCAATATCTATGACATTGTTGCAGGGAATTTCTTTCTCTGCGGGCTTGGCGAGGAAGATTTTACAGACCTTCCAGCAGACCTTATGGAGAAATACCGGCAGCAGTTTGAGCACCCGGAGCAGTTTGTCCGCATTGCCGGGAAAATCCTGGCAGTCAAGCAGCCGGTCCCTTCCCCTGAAGAACAGGAGGCACAGCGGGCGCAGATGGCCGCACAGGAGGCACAGCGGGAAGAAATGCGGCTGGACGAGTCCACGGACCTGGCCTTTGACCTGGATGTGTTCCTGCGGCAGTACAGTGACGCTTATGCGGATATGCACCCCGTTTTCCATGAGGAAAAAGAACGCATGGCGGACGAACTCCTTTCCGGGCAGACCGGAAAGATACGCATGAGGATGGCAACTGTCATTCAGGAGGAACACCTGAACGGCGAGGCCGGGCCGCTGCTGGATCGCATTGCCGCCTATGAAAAAGAATACGGGATCAGCGCCTACTCCATTTACCAGCTTGACTTATCGGACAGCACCGATGACCTGCGCTTTATGTCCCTTGATTGGCTGGAAAAGAAAGGGCTCCCGGTAGACAGGGACAATTACCAGATGGTCTATGCGGCGGAGCTTTCGCCCGGCGAAACACTGGAAGATATTTATACCCGCTTTAACATCGACCACCCGGAGGATTTTAAGGGGCATTCCCTTTCTGTCTCTGATGTAGTAGTGCTCCACGAAAAAGGCAGCGACACCGCCTACTATGTGGACAGCATTGGGTTTAAGGAAGTGCCGGATTTTTTGGGCGGCGCCCGGCAGCCGGAGGCAAAGCGGGATGTGTCGCTGCGGGAGCTGCTTGACGACGCTAAGAAACAGGCGGCAAAGGCAGAACCTAAGACGCCGGAGAAAAAGAAAGAACCGGAAAGGAGCTGATGGCTTATGCTGATGGCAGAACAGGAACCCTATGCCTTAATGGTGCAGCCGGACGATATGCTGATCAGCCCTCGTGAAGTTAATGACAACTTCGGGACAATGGTATGCTTCCACCCCCGCTATGCCCTGGGCGACCACCACAACTATATTGACAAGGACGATTTTCTGCGGGAAATGTACTTAAACACCGTTGGCAACAATGAGCGCGGCACGGAACGCTATGAGCGCATGGTAAATATGGTCTGGAGCCGGAAAATGACTGGCGACCACCCCGACCCCCGTGCCGTGGATGATGCCATGCTCCGGGTGATCTCTGAAAAATACGTTGTGATGCCCCTGTACCTTCTGGACCACAGCGGCCTTGCCATGCAGACAGAGAGTTTCCACGATCCCTGGGACAGCGGGCAGGTAGGTTGGGTGTATGTTTCCAAAGAGGATGTGCTGAAAGAGTTCGGCGGGGAGAAAATGACCGGCGCCCTCCGAAAAAAAGCCGAGGATTTGCTTAGGGGCGAGGTTGCTGAGTATGACGCCTATCTCCGGGGTGAGTGTTATGGCTTTGAGCTGTATAAAAACGGCGAGCTGTCGGATAGCTGCTGGGGATTCATCGGAAGTCTGGAAGATGCCTGTAAAGCAATGGCGGATTATCTGCCAGACGAGTGCAAAGGCATGACGGAGCACCTTTCGGAAGTGAAAGAACCGGCTTCCATGATTAAGACGCTCCTTCGGCACGCCCGGATTCAGATCGAACAGGCGGAAAAAGCCCACGAACACGCCCCGCGCCAGCAGGTACTAAGTGAGGCACGGTAATGAACAGACTATATTTTTTCAGGAAGGAGGATGTAGGTGCAGGAAGATATTGAACAAAGAACCATGTCGGTCACGGTCCAGGCGGCAAAGCTGTCCGGGCGGGTGCTGAAAGCGGCCATTGCCGCCGCGCTTCAAAAGATGGAGCATAGCCGCAATACCCCGAAAGTTGGCCGCAACAGCATGAAGCGGCTGACCGCCAGGGACCCCGGCGCCAGTACCATTGAAGTGACCGGACGGATTCGCTCTTTTGAACGGATCGCCAAAAAGCATGAGGTCCGCTATCACATTGAAAAAGACCCCGGCACGGATCCGCCCAAATGGACGGTGTATTTCAAGGCAAACCAGGCGGACGCCCTGACCGCGGCATTTAAGGAATATACAAGAAAAGACCTTGCCCGTAGCACCAGGCCGTCGCTGCTTTCCCAGCTTGCCAAATTCAAAGAGCTGGCACAGGCGCTTGGCCGTGACAAGGTAAAGAATAAGGAGCATGGAGGGCCGGAGCGTTGAAGATAGATACGGTCACCCTGAAAAAGCAGGTGATCCTCCACCTGCCTTACCTTCTGTTCCTTTTGGTATTCGCAAAGCTGGGCCAGACGGTACGGCTGGCTCCCGGAGCGGATGCTTCGCAAAAACTGCTGGGGCTAAGTGAAGGCTTCACTTTGGCCTTTCAGAGCATGTGGCCCGGTGCGGCGCTGGATTGGCTGGTGGGGCTCTGCGGTGCGGTCATTATGAGGCTGGCGGTGTATCTCAAAGGAAAGGACGCAAAAAAGTACCGTAAAAATGTGGAATACGGTTCTGCCCGCTGGGGCAGCAAAACGGATATTGCACCGTTTATGGACCAAAAACCGGAAAACAACATCATTCTGACGCAGAGCGAGGGGCTTATGATGTCCGGCAGGCCGAAGAACCCGGCCAACGCCCGGAATAAAAATGTGCTGGTGGTCGGCGGTTCCGGCTCCGGCAAAACGAGGTTTTTTATCAAGCCCAATCTCATGCAGATGCACAGCTCCTATGTCGTTACCGATCCGAAGGGCACGGTCTTGATTGAGGTTGGAAAGCTGTTAAGCCGGGGCACACCGAAGCTGGATAAGGACGGAAAGCCGGTCCGTGGCAAGAATGGTAAGATCGTGTATGAGCCGTATAAAATCAAGGTATTCAACACCATCAATTTCTCAAAGAGTATGCACTATAACCCTTTTGCGTATATCCACAATGAGAAGGACATTCTCAAACTGGTAACGGTGCTGATCGCCAACACGAAAGGCGAAGGGAAATCGGGAGACGATTTCTGGGTCAAGGCCGAAACACTGCTCTATACGGCGCTGATCGGCTACATCTATTATGAAGCGCCCTCCAATGAGCAGAACTTTTCCACGCTGGTGGAAATGATAAACGCTATGGAGGTCCGGGAGGATGACGAGACTTTCAAGAACGCGGTAGATTTGCTGTTTGACGCACTGGAGCAGAAAGACCCGGATCACTTTGCCCTCCGGCAGTATAAAAAATACAAGCTGGCCGCAGGCAAGACGGCTAAGTCGATCTTAATTAGCTGCGGCGCCAGGCTTGCCCCGTTTGACATTAAGGAAGTCCGGGAGATCACCATGTATGACGAGCTGGAACTTGACCTGGTGGGCGACAGGAAAACGGCGCTGTTCTTTATTATCAGTGATACGGACGCGACCTTTAATTTCCTTGTCAGTATGGCTTATACCCAGCTATTCAACCTGCTCTGTGAGCGGGCGGATGATAAATTTGGTGGCAGGCTCCCGGTCCATGTGCGGTGCCTGATCGACGAGGCGGCCAATATAGGCCAAATCCCGAACCTGGAAAAGCTGATGGCAACGATCCGTTCCAGGGAAATATCCGCCTGCCTGGTATTGCAGGCCCAGAGTCAGCTCAAAGCGCTTTATAAGGACAACATGGACACGATCATCGGCAACTGTGATTCTTCTCTTTTCCTGGGAGGTAAGGAGGAAACCACCTTGAAAAGCTGGAACTCCCTGCTGGGGAAAGAAACCATTGATCTATATAACACCAGCGTCACGAAGGGCACCCAGGAATCCCACGGGCAGAACTTTCAAAAGCTGGGAAAAGATTTGATGTCCGTTGACGAGCTTGCGGTGATGGACGGCGGAAAATGCCTCCTGCAGATCAGGGGCGTGCGTCCCTTCCTGTCCCGGAAGTATGACATTACCAAACACCCGAATTACAAATATCTTTCGGATTTTGACGAAAAGAACGCCTTTGACATAGAGAAATACCTGTCTACAAGACTGCCTGTACGTCCCAGAGAGCTGTACCCCAACTATGAGATCACGCCGGAAGAACTGGCAGCGCAGACAAGCGCGTAAAACCCGCCGTATCATTTCCTTATTGTATGGCGGGTTTTTCTATACCCTTTGGAAAGGAGGCGCCTATTGCGGATTCGTGATTCTCCCTGACAACTGAATATCCCCCGCAGGTCTTGTCCTGCCCCTTATGCTGCCGTCATGTTTTTGTAGGTTTTCTATTTGAACATGGCGGCGGCTTTTTTCGTTTCCGGCCCAATGCGGCCACAACAATAAATTCTATGAACATTAAGGAGGATTAACTTTATGGCTTTTTTTACAAGCGCGATTGACACGCTGAAAATTCTCGTGATCGCCCTGGGCGCGGGTCTCGGCGCATGGGGTGTCATCAACCTTTTGGAAGGTTACGGCAACGACAACCCCGGTGCAAAATCCCAGGGGATCAAGCAGCTTATGGCGGGCGGCGGTATCGCCCTGGTGGGTGCCACGCTGATTCCGCTCCTGTCCGGCCTGTTCAGTTAATAGCCGATGGGCAGTCTGTTTGATTGGATAACAGACTGGATCAAAGAGGGCCTGATCGAAGCGATCACCGGGCAGTACACCAGTATTTTTGAATCGGTAAACAGCCAGGTCGCGGATGTGGCCGGGCAGGTCGGACAGACCCCGCAGGGCTGGAATGGCGGCGTGTTCAGTATGATCCAGAATCTTTCTGAAACCGTCGTCATTCCCATTGCGGGCATGATCCTGACCTTTGTGCTGGTATATGAGCTGATTCAGATGATTTTGGAAAAGAACAACATGCACGATTTTGATACGTTCAACATCTTCAAGTGGATCTTCAAGACCTTTGTAGCCACCTACCTGCTTACCAACTGTTTTACGATTGTCATGGCGGTGTTTGATGTCGCCCAAAATGTGGTATCGCGGAGCGCCGGCGTGATAAACGGGAACCTGGATGTCACGGCGGCGCTGGCTGACCTGGAAACGCAGCTTGAAGCAATGGGGATGTGGGAGCTGATCGGCTTATGGCTGGAAACCAACATCATCAACCTGTGTATGTGGGTACTGTCTATTGTGATCTTTGTCATTGTCTATGGCCGCATGATTGAAATATATCTCACGGTCAGCCTGGCACCCATACCGTTTTCCACAATGGCAAACCGTGAATGGGGACAGATGGGGACGAATTACCTTCGTTCCCTGTTCGCTCTGGGATTCCAGGGGTTCTTAATTCTGGTATGCGTCGCGATCTACGCGGTGCTGGTCCAGTCGATCCCCTCGTCCGGCGATATTCACGGTGCGATCTGGGGCACGGCGGGATATACCGTACTGCTGGCCTTCGCCCTCTTTAAGACAGGCTCGTTATCTAAAAGTATATTCAACTCGCATTAGCGGGTAACAACTACATTTTAACAAGGAGGAACTTTCATTATGAGTAAAACCAATACCGAACCCATGCAGCCGGACACTCAGGCGTCCGAAAGCTTGAAGCTGGATGTAACCGTGCGCCCGATTGCCCCGATGGGGAACCTCTTGGCCTTTGCCAACGTGACGATTGGCGACTGTTTCAAGATCGACGGCTTCCGTATCTGCTCCGGCGAGAACGGCCTGTATGTCAACATGCCTTCCACCCAGGATAAGCAGGGAAAATGGAGGGATGTGTGCTGGCCGGTGACGGCGGACTTTCGCAGGCAGCTCAACGACGCCCTGATCGAAGGGTACGGCCAGGCGATTGAAAATTTGCAGGCCACCCTTGAAGCGACCAGGGACGCAGAAAAGCCTTCCCTGACCGGCGCCCTGAAAGAAAATGCCGGAAAGGTCAAGACGCAGCCGGCAAAGCCCGCGCCTGCCAAGAGTGAGCAGGCCCGCTGATGGCGGAGGCTAAGAAATATGGCATTGTGTACGCGGACCCGCCCTGGCGCTATGACATGAAGCGCGGCAAAGGCGTGGCAGAAAACCATTACCCCACCATGAGCATGGATGAAATATGCGCACTGCCGGTTGCAGACCTTGCGGCCAAAGACAGTGCGCTTTTTCTATGGGCCACCTTCCCGCAGCTTAATGAGGCGTTCCGGGTGATTGAGGCATGGGGCTTCCACTATAAGACCCTGGCGTTTCTGTGGCTGAAGCAGAACCGGAAAGCCGATAGCTGGTTTTATGGGATGGGCTTCTGGACCCGCTCCAACGCGGAGGTATGTCTGCTGGCAACACGCGGGCACCCGAAACGCCAGTGTGCGGGAATCCACCAGTTTGTGATCTCCCATATCGAGCAGCACAGCAAGAAACCCGATGAAGTGCGGGACAAGATCATAAAGCTCATGGGAGATCAGCCCAGGGTGGAGCTTTTTGCCAGGCAGCAGACCCCCGGCTGGGATGTATGGGGCAATGAAGTGGATTGCAGTATTACAATGCCGCAAAACGGATAAAAAAGATTCTCGCAGATCGGAGGTGACAACGAAATGCCTTATGTACCCGTACCCAAAGACTTAACCAAAGTCAAGACCAAAGTAGCCGCTGGCCTGACAAAGCGCCAGCTTATTTGTTTCAGTCTGGCCGCGCTGGTGGGGCTGCCGGTATATTTCCTTACCCGCGGCGCCATCGGCAATTCGGCGGCGGTGCTCCTTATGATCGGCCTGATGATGCCCTTTTTCTTCTTTGCCATGTATGAGAAGGACGGGCAGCCGGCGGAAAAGCTGTTAAGGAACCGGCTCCGCTATAAGCTCTGGCCGAAGGACCGCCCTTACCGGACAGAAAACTTCTACAAATCCATATCCAAAAAGGAGGTATCACAGATTGCCAAAAACCAGACAGCAGGAGGCGCAGGAAAAACGTCTGCAAAGAAACGTAAAGCAGGCAAAAAAGACCCGCACCGAAGCAAGAAAGGCAGGAAGTAAAACTGCCTCTCCTGCCGGGCCGAAGAAAAAGCCCGGCTTTTTTTCCGGGCTGAAAGCGGACGCCCCGCAGACGGTCCAGCAGAGTATTCCCTATAAGGAAATGTACCGGGACGGTATCTGCCGTGTGAGCGGCAATTATTACACCAAGACGGTGCAGTTCTTTGATATTAACTACCAGCTCGCGCAGGCGGACGACAAGGCGCAGATTTTTGAGGGCTACTGCGATTTTCTCAATTACTTTGACGCCTCGATCCATGTGCAGCTCACCTTTATCAACCAGCGGGCCAATATGCAGGACTTTGTTCACAGCATAGAGATTCCTGCCCGTGGCGACGAGTACGACGGAATCCGCAGGGAGTACGCGGATATGTTAAAGAACCAGCTCCAAAAGGGCAACAACGGCCTTACCAAGCGGAAATACATCACCTTCGGGATTGAAGCGGAGGACCTTCGCACGGCGAAAATGCGTCTGGAACGGATCGAAACGGACGTGCTGGGGAACTTCAAAGCCCTGGGCGTGCAGGCAAGGCCCTTAAACGGGCTGGAACGTCTGGAGCTTCTGCACAGCCAGCTCCACCCGGACGGCCAGGAGAAACTTCATTTTAACTGGTCGGATTTGCCGAAAACCGGGCTCTCCACAAAGGACTATATCGCCCCTTCCGGTCTCTCCTTCTCCCAGGACGGCAAGACCTTCCGGGTGGGCGACCATTCCGGCGCGGTGTCCTTCTTGCAGATTTTGGCCCCGGAGCTGACGGATCGGCTGCTGGCGGAACTGCTTGACCTGGATGACGCCGTGACAATCAACCTGCATATCCAGTCTATCGACCAGGCCCAGGCGATCAAGAACATCAAACGCAAGATGTCTGATTTGCAGAAGATGACGATTGAGGAACAGAAGAAAGCGGTCCGCTCCGGCTATGACATGGACATCATACCTACCGACCTTGCCACTTATGGGGAAGAAGCGAAAAATCTCCTGCAGGATTTGCAGAGCCGGAATGAAAGGATGTTCCTTGTGACGGTTCTGGTGGAGAATATCGCCCCGAAGCGCAAAAAGCTGTTTACGGATATTTTTTCCGCTTCCGGTGTGGCGCAGAAATACAACTGTGCCCTGAAACGCCTGGACTTCCAGCAGGAGCAGGGCCTTATGTCCTCTCTATGCCTGGGGCAGAACCAGATCGAGATCGAGCGGGGTCTTACCACCAGCAGCACGGCCATTTTCGTGCCGTTTACCACCTGCGAGCTGTTTCAGGAGGGCGAGGCTTTGTATTACGGTCTCAATGCCCTTAGCAACAACCTGATTATGGCGAACCGCAAGAACCTGAAAAACCCCAACGGCCTGTTCCTGGGTACGCCCGGCAGTGGCAAATCTTTCTCTGCCAAGCGTGAGATCGTCAATGTGTTCCTTCTGACGGAGGACGACATTATCATAGCAGACCCGGAAAATGAGTACGGGCCTTTGGTAAAGCAGTTTGGAGCTCAGGGGCAGGTCATTGACATTTCCCCTAACTCCACTAACTACATCAATCCGATGGATATAAACCTGGACTATTCGGATGATGAAAACCCGATCACCCTGAAAAGTGATTTTATCCTGTCTCTGTGTGACCTTATCATCGGCGGCAAGGAGGGGCTTTCCCCTATTGAAAAGACGATCATTGACCGCTGCACAAGGCTTGTGTACCGGGACTATTTGCAGGACCCGCGCCCGGAAAACATGCCAATCCTGGGGGATTTGTACGACCTCCTTCGCAAACAGAGCGAACCGGAGGCGCAGAATATCGCCACGGCGCTGGAAATCTACGTCAATGGTTCCTTGAATGTGTTTAACCACCGTTCCAATATCCAGATGGATCACCACCGGGTACTGTGCTTCCAGTTGAAGTCATTGGGAAAGGCCCTGAAAGAGATCGGCCTTCTTATCATGCAGGACGCGGTCTGGAACCGTGTTACGGCCAACCGCTCCAAGCATAAGACGACCTGGTTCTATATCGACGAATTCCACCTCCTGCTGAAAGGACAGACCGGAAGTTTCAGTGTAGAGATATGGAAACGGTTCAGAAAATGGGGCGGGATTCCCAGCGGTTTAACGCAGAATGTGAAGGACCTGCTGGCTTCCAGGGAGATCGAGAACATCTTTGAGAACTCGGATTTTATCTACATGCTCAACCAGGCCCAGGGAGACCGGCAGATTTTGGCGAAGCAGTTAGGCATTTCGCCCCACCAGCTTTCCTATGTGACCCATTCCGGCCCCGGCGAGGGTCTTTTGTTTTTCGGCAATGTGATTATTCCTTTCGTCGATCACTTCCCGAAGGACACCCTTCTGTATTCGGTCCTTACCACAAGGCCGGATGAAGTGGCAGGCGCATGAGCGCCGGCAGACCAGCAACGATAATTCAGACTGGAGGTGATGGATATGTCCCGTGATAAAGAGTTCAGACGGCCCAAAGACGCGGTGCGGCAGCCGGCGGGAAAAACAGAAACCGACGTCCGGACCGGCGAGATGCGCGGGCAGGATTTTGATCTGCGCCGGGCCCGTGACGCTCCTGTGCAGGAAGATAACCGCCATAGAGGGTGGAACCTGTATCAAGGGGCTTCGGAGGACGGCGCAGTTCCAGCAACGGATTCCAATACGTATGCTGCTGCTTCCCGGCAGCCAGTGGATGAAATGGCGGCTTATGAATCTGCGGACTATGGAACACATGCGGAGGCTTTTTCCCGGCAGTCGTCCGGGGATTCTGACAGCTTCATTCAGGACAGCCGCAGCGTTCCGCAGCAAAACGGGCCGGATTTTTCCGGGCGTGACAGCTTCCGCGAAAGCAGGCAGCAGGATTCCAGGCACAGTGATTCCGGCAGGCTCCAGCGCCGGGATGCAGACTTTTCCCGGCGCGGCGGCCAGGAGTTGCCCGGTTCCGGCAGTTCGGAGGCTTCCGCTGCTTCGGAGGCCGGCAGCACAAATGCCGGGGAAACATCGGGCAGACGCCGGATGCACCAGCATGGCAACAAGTACCAGCAGCGTTTCCAGGAGGCGGCAAAAGCCGAGGAACCCCAGGAGAAACAGCCGGGTTCAGCCGAGGGAGAACCGAAACGGCCTTCCAAGCTGGAATTTACCGCTGACGAGCTGCCACCGGAGGCGGCGGATAAAAAGCTGACCCAGGCGAGGCGCAGGGCCGAGCGTGTGGAAAAGAAGCTGGAGGACGCCGAGGCGCGTCTGCCTTCCCGGAAAAAACTGCGGATGGAGACGGCTTCCGACCCGGAGACCGGCAAAGCAAAAAAACGGCTGAAATTTGAGCAGGAAGTAAAATCCCAGCGGGCGCATGTAAAGGGCTCCCTTCCCATGCGCCCGGTAAAGGCGGCAGCGAATACGGCTGTCGGCTACGCCCATAAGAAAATCTACCAGGCGGAGGAAGAAAATGTCGGCGTGAAAGCCGCCCACCGCACCGAGCTTGTGGGTGAGGCCTGGGCGCGCACCCTGTACCACCGCCATAAAACAGCGCCATACCGCCGGGTGACAAAGTTACAGCAGAAATCAGCGAGGGCTAACGCGAAGCTTGCCTACCGGCAGACCCTTTCGGAACACCCGGAGCTAAAGAAAAATTTCCTTGCCCGGATGTGGCAGAAGCAAAAGCTGAAACGGCAGTATGCCAAAGCCGCAAGGGAGGCACAGAAAACCGGAAAGCGGGCAAAGAACGCAGCCGTTACAACGGAAAAGATCGCTGCTTCGGTGGTAAACACCGTCAAGCGTCACCCGGTTATCTGCAGCATTCTCGTCCTTCTGCTTTTGGTGGTATTTCTCATTTCTTCGCTGTTTTCCTCGTTTTCCAATATCGGGACCGGGGGCCTGGGAAGTATCGCCGCCTCTACCTATCTGGCGGAGGACCAGGACATCAACAACGCGGAGCTTATCTATACCGAGTGGGAAACAGACCTGCAAATGGAAATAGACCGTGTGGAGACAGACCGGCCCGGTTATGACGAGTACCGCTATAACATCGGCGCAATCGAGCATGACCCCTATATCCTGATGGGCTATCTCACTTCTGCCTATCAGAATTTCACCTATGAGCAGATCGAGGGCGTCCTGCGGCAGCTTTTTAATGAGCAGTATTCCCTTACCTTTACGGAGGAAACGGAAATCCGCTACCGGACAGAGACCCATGTTGACCCGGAGACCGGCGAGGAAACCGAGGAAGAAGTACCGTATGAGTGGCACATTCTGAATGTAAAGCTCACGGCCACGCCTCTTGCAAACCTGGTGGTGCAGCGCATGAGCACCGAGCAGAAAGAAATCTGTGAGATTCTATTGCAGACCAAGGGCAACCGGCAGTATGTGAAAAATGTCTTTGGGATAAACTGGCTGCCCTATGTCACCAGCTACTACGGCTACCGGGTACACCCCATCAGCGGGGAAAAGAACTACCATACCGGCGTTGACATCGGCATGGCCCAGGGCACGGAAATCTTAGCCGGCCATGACGGTACGGTTACGCTGGCAGGAAACGCGGGCGGCTACGGCCTGTGTGTCGCCATTGAAGGCGAGGCTTACGAGGGGCATACCCTTACCACGAAATACGGCCACTGTTCACAGCTTCTTGTGTCCGTGGGCCAGGAAGTAAAGGCCGGGGATGTAATCGCGAAGGTCGGCAGCACCGGCAATTCCACCGGGCCGCACCTGCACCTGGAGGTATTGGTGGACGGGCAGTATTTGAATCCGCTGTATTTTGCAGATACCGGTGACACCGGCAGTACCGGGCTGCCAGCCATTGGCGCAGGCGGAGGCGGCAGCTACTTTGATTACGATATTCCGCCGGAGGCCCTTGCGGATGAACAGTTCGCGGCCATGATCGCGGAGGCGGAGAAATACTTAGGCTATCCGTATGTGTGGGGCGGCGCAAGCCCTTCCACTTCCTTTGACTGTTCAGGCTTCGTTTCCTGGGTAGTCAACCATACCGGCTGGAACTTCGGGCGGCTTACCGCGGACGGGCTTTTAGGCGTGTGTACGCCTGTATCGAGTGCGGACGCAAGACCCGGCGACCTGATTTTCTTCCAGGGGACCTATAACACCAGCGGCGCAAGCCATGTGGGAATCTATGTGGGTAACGGAATGATGATCCACTGCGGGGACCCGATCTCTTACGCAAATATCAATACAAGTTACTGGCAGCAGCATTTTTACACCTTTGCGCGGCTGCCTTAACAGAATGGAGGTAACAACTTGAACCCTAAAATTGAAAAACTGGCAAAAGACATTGAAAAGACCAAGGCGAAGATCGCGGAGCAGCAGGCCAGGCTCCAGGATTTGGAGAAACAGAAAACGGAGCTGGAGAACACCGACTTTGTGGCGGTGGCCCGCAGCTACCACCTGACGCCCCAGGAACTGGCCGAATTCTTAAAAACGCGGCAGATGGCGTCCGCACAGGAGTCTTCGCCGCAGGAACAGGAGGAAGTGCATGAGGACTAAACGAATCTCTCTCCTTGTGGCGCTTGTCTTTCTCATAGGCGCCATGACCTTGCCCATGACGGCTTTTGCCGCCGGGGGCAAGGACACCACGCCGCCCACGCTTACGGCGGTGCTGGATGGGGAAACCGTAAAGATCGTAAGCAGCGACGACAATTCCGGCGTGGAGGCGGTCTATATCGACAAGACCCGTGTAAATTCCCTTGTGGACGGGAAAGCCTCTGTCGCGCTGAAGGATTATGCCGGCACAGATAAAAAAGTGAGCGTCTACGCGGTGGATTATGCCGGCAACCGTTCTGATGCCGTGCAATTTGACAACCCCTATTACAAGGAACCGGTGTCCACGGAAAAGCCGGCTGCCCCCACGCAGCCGAGCCAGAGCAGCACCCCGGCAACAAAACCGGTACAGACCCAGGCAGCTTCTTCCGGCAGCACGGGCACCCAAAGCAGCAGTTCCAATACGGGAACGGATTCGGGCGGCACAAGCTCCCAGGACGGCAGCTCCGGCAGTACAGGAAATTCCGGCACACCGGAGCCCACCACTTCCTCCGTCCCGGAGGGCGCTTTCACCCCGGAGGGGACCGGGACCGTGCTGGACAGCGCCACCGGCGAGGATGGGGATAAACAGTTTTACACCATTACCACCGAGGCCGGGAATGTGTTCTACCTTATCATTGACGGCAAGCGTGACGACAACAACGTTTACTTTCTGAATGGCGTCACCGAGGCGGACCTGATGGCCCTTGCGGAAAAGAATGATGGCAGCGTGAGCGTGATCCCCGCTGCGGATGTCTGCACCTGTAAGGAGAAATGCGAGGCCGGAAAAGTCAATACCGGCTGCCCGGTCTGCAAAAATGACTTAAACGGCTGCATCGGAAAGGAAAAGCCGGCAGAGCCGGAGGAACCGGCTGAATCGGAACAGCCAAAGAAAGATACCGGCAGCGTCGGCACGATCATCTTTATCATCGTCGCCCTGCTTGCAGTCGGAGGCGTCGGCTATTATGTGAAGATCGTGCGCCCGAAACAGCAGGCGGCGGACGAGGACGAATTTGACGAGGACGACGGCTACGGGGAGGGCTTTGACCCGGACGAGGCTTACGGCGAACCGGAATATCTCTCCGAGGATGACTTTGAGGATAGCACCCATGAGGACGGCGAGTAATGCGCCGTCCTTACCTATTTTATGAAAGTGAGGTCTTTCTATCGTGAATATGAAAACGAATACACACCGCCGCGGTCTGCACAGGATCGTGGCATTTTTACTCTGCGCGGTATGCGTCTTTAGCCTGCTTCCCGCCCAGGCGTTTGCGGCAGGCGTGGGCCAGAAAGCAAGCTCCTGGCTGGGCGACCAGTATGTAGGGTCTGACGGGCAGCATTATTATTCCCCGGTGCCTACCAATTTCCTTGCTTACAATTCAGACGGAACCACGGATAAACGTTCCGGCTCCGGCGGCAGCGCCTACCGGCACTACATGCTGACAGATTCGGACGGCGTGACCCATTCGGTCTACTGCGTGGAGAGCGGGATTCCCTACAACACTTCCGAAAATACCTATACTTCGGAGAACGGGACCAACAGCGATTACCTGAATATGCTCCCGTCCGCTGCCAGGCGCGGCATTACCCTGACTGCGATCTATGGCTGGAAACCCGGCGCCTCCCTTCCTGTTTCCGGAATCAATGAGGACGATTATAAAATGGCGACGCAGATCATCCTCTGGGAATACCAGCAGCAGCTTCGCAGCGACCCCTACAGCCGGCACAGCAACGGCCACGCTTCGGCGGACCAGTATTACAGCGTGGTTGCCGGGCGTCCTGCGGAAAAGGCATACAACTGGATTCTGGAACAGGTGGCGTCCCACTCCACCGTCCCTTCCTTTACCGCGGCGAATAAGGGGGATGCCCCTGTTCTGGAACTGAAATGGGACACCAGCAGAAAGGTCTATACCCTGACTGTTACCGACACCAACAACCTGAATATCGACCTGCAAATGCTTTCCGGCAGCGGCGTGACCGTGAGCAGGAACGGCAACCAGTACACCTTCACCAGCAAAAACATGATTATGGAGCCGGTGAGCTTTGAGTTCAGAAAAGACATTCCGGTTGCCAACGACATGCTGATCTGGGGCCGCCCTGGTTATCAGACCATGATGACCGGCGCCAGCGACCCGGTTTCCTTCTTTATGAACATCAAAACGGAGACCTACGGCACCGCGAAGATCGTCAAGACCAGTGAGGACGGCATTGTGTCCGGCATTTCCTTCCGCATTTCCGGCACGGATATTTTGGGAAATGAAGTCAATGAGACTGTTACTACCGGGGATAACGGCCAGGTGGAAAAGAAATTCCTGCCCGGCACTTACCTGGTGACGGAAATCCCGGTTGACCGCTATGTGACCCCTTCCGCACAGTACATCACTATTGAGAGCGGCCAGACTGCTTCCGTCCATTTCAGCAATATTTTGAAGAAATTCCGCGTGCATGTGGTAAAGAGCGACGCGGACACCGGGACCGCCCAGGGCGACGCCACCCTTGCCGGGGCGACCTATGGGATTTATAACAATGGCGAGCTGGTAGATACCTATACCACCGGGCCGGACGGCAGCTTTATGACCCGTTACTATGTCTGCGGCGATAGCTGGACGGTACGGGAAATCGAGCCCAGCACCGGTTATCTTCTGAATGATACGGTCTATGAGGTGGGCGCTTCCCCGGCGCTGTACGAGGTGGAGCTGAACACTACGGAGAACCAGGTCACGGAAACCGTGATCTATGGCAATATCCAGCTTGTCAAGCATACGGACGACCCGGACCCGGATGTGTCCGAAGATGAAAATACGGAAGAACCGAATGAGGGTGTGATCGAGCACCCGGAGGCCGGCGCCGTCTTTGAAATCTACTTGAAGGCGGCGGGTAGCTATGATGCGGCGAAGGAAAGCGAGCGCGACCTGCTCACCACGGACAGCGACGGCTTTACTTCCTCCAAAATGCTGCCTTACGGCCATTATACGGTCCACCAGACAGCCGGTGAGGAAGGCAAGGCGTTCATTCCTGATTTTACCGTCTTTATTTCCGCAGACGGCCAGACCTACAGCTATATTCTGAATAACCGCACCATTACCGCAAGGCTCAAGGTGGAGAAATGCGACGCCGAGACCGGGAGCATTATCCCGATGACCGGCACGGGCTTCCAGATCAAGGACCTTTCCACCGGGGAATTTGTCACCCAGGAAATCTTCTACCCAAACCCGGAGACCCTTGATACCTTCTATGTTTCGGACGAAGGCTGGCTCATGCTGCCGGAACCTCTGCATACCGGGGATTATGAGCTTTATGAGGTGGCGGCTCCTTACGGTTATGTCCTTTCCAGTGAGCCCGTACCGTTCACCATTGACGGCAGCGAGGCGGTTGTGACCGTCACACAGTACAACATGCCCCAGAAGGGCCAGCTCACCATCACAAAGACCGGCGAGGTGTTCGCTTCCGTCCAGGAAAACGACGGCCTGTATCAGCCGGTATATGAAGTGGCCGGGCTTCCCGGCGCAGTTTATGATGTGATCGCTGACGAGGATATTTACACCGGCGACGGGACCCTCCGAGTAGCAAAGGACACAGTTGTAGAGACCCTTACCACCGGGGAAGATGGAACCGCCACAAGCGTACTTCTGTACCTGGGCCGCTACCGTCTGGAAGAACGGCAGGCGCCGGCTGGCATGGTCGTAAATGCTGTCCCGGAATATGCGGAGCTGACCTACGCGGGCGAGACCGTGGAGGTCACGCAGACCGCAGTAGGGTTGTATGACGAGCGCCAGAAAGTGGATGTTGCCCTGTTCAAAGCTCTGGAAACAGACGAGCTTTTCGGGCTTGGCATGAATGAGGAATACAAGGACATTTCCTTTGGTCTGTATGCTTCCGCTGACTTGACGGCGGCGGATGGCAGCGTGATCCCGGCAGGCGGGCTTCTGGAAGTGGTCTCCGTTTCCGCAAATGAGGCGGGCGGCTATGACGCTTGCTTTGATTCCGACCTTCCGTTTGGCAGCTATTATGTGCAGGAGCGCACCACCAACAGCGCCTATGTGCTTTCCGATACCAAATACCCGGTAGTTTTTGAATATGCGGGTCAGGAGGCTGCTCTTGTCTCTATCCTGATAAATGAGGGCGAGGCTGTTCCCAATGACCTGCTCCGCGGACGCATTGACGGTGTGAAATATGGCGAGAGCACGGAGGTTGGCGAAGATGTGAAGCTGGCCGGCGCGGTGATGGGCCTGTTTAAGCCTGACACCGAAGAATTTACCGAGGAAAACGCGCTGCTTACCGTAACCACCGGTGAGGATGGCAGCTTTGCCTTTGAGAATATCCCTTACGGTCACTGGATTGTAAAGGAAATTTCCGCTCCCGCGCTCTATACGGTGAGCCCGGAGGAACACCACATTTATATCGGTGCGGACGGCCAGACAATCGAATTCCGCGTGGATAATACCCTGATCCGCGGACGGGTGCAGCTCCATAAGACCGAGGCGGTGGATGAACCTTCCTCTGTGGAGAGCGATAAGGAGAATACTTTCCTGCGCTTCCTCTCCGGCGCGGTGTTTGAACTGTATGAGGACGCCAACGGCAACAAGGAGCTGGATGCCGAAGATACGCTGGTCGGCGCCCTGAAAGAGACAGACGGCGGATTCCACATGGCGGAGGATCTTCTGGCTAAGGGCTATTTCGTAAAAGAAAAGAAAGCGCCGGAGGGCTACCAGCCTGACGAAAAGGCTTATTACTTTGCGATCACCGAGGACGGCCAGACCGTTGTGATCGAAAACGGCGAGGCAGGCCGGGGATTTACCAATGAGGCATACCGCGGCAACCTGAAAATCACCAAAGATTCCAGTGACGGACGCAAGGACGGATTTGCCATTGAGGTCAAGAGCGCAGACGGTTCTTACTGTGAGACCTTCACCACACCGAAATCCGGCGTGATCGAGGTCAAGGGGCTGCGCGTCGGCATTTATACCGTAACCGAGCTTTCCAACCGTGCAAGCAAGGATTATATCATTCCTGACGCGGCCACGGTGGAGATCAAGGCGGACCAGACCGCAACGGTCCAGTTCTTTAATGAGAAACCAGAAAAACCGGAAACTCCTGATAATCCGAAAACACCGTCCAAGCCTTCCACACCGTCTAATCCTGATAAGGCAGTACCGCAGACCGGTGATGACAATTTCATTTTCCTGTACGGCGGCCTTCTGGCGCTGGCTCTGATCGGCGGTGGGATGTTTGCTGCCCTCTATTTCAAGAAGGGGAAATACAGCAGACAGACCCCTAAGACAAAGGCTGCGGGCATTGCGGCCCTCTCCCTCTGCGCGGCACTGGCGTTAGGCAGCGGCTTCCTGATGGTCCGTGACCTCTGCCAGTACAGTGAAAGCGCCGGGGCTTATGATGACCTCGCAGGACTGGTGGAGCTGCCGGAGCGGACCGAAACACCGGAGGATATGGAGACCGGGACCGCACCCATTGAAACGGAACCTGCTGGGTCAGCCCCTTCCGTGGTTCTTCCTATGGTGGATTTTGAATCTTTGCGGGAAAGCGGGCCGGACATCATCGGGTGGCTTACCCTTCCCGATACGGTGATCAACTACCCGGTAACGCAGGCGGATGACAACGAGTATTACCTGCACCACCTGTATGACGGCACCTACAATAAGGTGGGATGCCTGTTCGCGGATTATGAGAACAAGGCGGATTTTTCTGACCGGAACACCATTATTTACGGACATAACATGCGGGACGGCTCCATGTTCGCCGCCCTGAATGAGTATGACGAACAGAGCTACTTTGATACCCATAAGCAGATGTACCTTGTGACCCCGGAGGGCGGTTATCTCTGTGAGGTTTTCGCGGCGTTTGTGGCAAAGCCTTCCGAATCCGGCAGCGATACCTCTCCCTGGCGTCTTAGCTGGAAGGATGACGGCGCTTATACGACCTGGCTTACCGCTATGGCGGAGCGTTCTGTTGTGGAAACGGACGTCACGGTGACAAGCAGCGATAAGGTGCTGACCCTTTCCACCTGCACGCCCGGAGGCGCGAGCCGCTTCATCGTCATGGCAAAGCTGGTGGAAGTAAACAACGAAGCAGACTGAAAACCGGTGCGGGGGCATGTGCTCCCGCACCAGTCATTTACAAGGAGGATTTTTTCTATGGTGAATACCATTGTTTCAATACCCGGCTATGTGCATTTGTACCGCTCCCTTCTTAGGTTTTACGACATGCCGGAAAATGAGATCAGGGAAATGCTGTACCTGCTGAACACGGCCAACCTGGACTGCTACGAGTATTACCACCCCGAGCGGGAACTGGCCCTGAGCGGCCCGGTAGCTTTCTGCCACTGGCTGGAGACGATGGACTGCCGGCCCTACCGCACGGAGGTACAGCTTTACAAGTCGCTACTGTTCCTACAGCGCAGCGTGGACCGTGACCTGATCGTGACTTCCCAGCGGGAGGCATTGCAGACGCTTAAATGTATTATCTCCAATATCGAATACCGCTTTTACAAGGCTTATGAAATGGAGATCGAGGACAAGCGGACCGTGTACGGGGAATGTACCTACCGGCTGGTCCCCAGGGAGGACGAGCCGAGCGTGTGCCTGATGCACGACTGGATTTATCTGCCAAGCGCGTAAACTGTCACGGATTCTATACAGGATTCGGGACAAAACCATTTTCAAAGGAGGGATGCCTTATCACGCAGAAAGAGGTCAATGCCGTTTTTGACGGTCAGGTGGCTCTATGCAGGGAAATCCTGCAAAAGAAAACAAAGGAATACACAGGGGGCGATACGGACCGGCTGGGGGCTTTCAAGGCTGCCGCTGCTTTACAGCACACGACACCGGAGCGTGCCCTTGCCGGGATGCTGGCAAAGCATATCGTTTCCCTGTATGACATGTGCTTTGCCGACGGCATGAGCTTTGACGCCGGCACATGGGACGAGAAGATCACAGACAGTCTTAACTATCTGTTTTTACTGAAAGCGATTGTAAAGGAGGGACAGACCAATCAACAGAATTGAAGTAAAGGTTTTGAACTGCCAGGCGGTGGCGGAGGCCGAGAAAAACATGGTGTTTGCGGCCAGGCTTACCCAGCGCGGGCATAAGATCAATACAATGGAGGATCTGACGGCGCTTTATGAAAAGTCGTTCAGCAATGATACCGTAACGGCGATCAGCAAGCTCCCGCACCCCACGATCCAGAAATTCGCGGTTATCACCGTTGCCATTGTAGGCGCAAGCAGGCGTTTCCTTGCGCAGATCACCAGGCACCAGAACGAGGTAAAGTTTATGAGTGCGTCCTTACAGTACAGCAACTATGCGGGACAGGCGGATTTTGCTGTACCCTATGAGATTTTGACTGCGCCGAAGGCAATTCAGGAAATGTATCTGGAAAGCTGTAAATCCGATATGGATTGTTACGAAGAACTGTGCGCGGCAGGGATCGGGCACGACGCGGCGGGCTATGTCACGCCCCAGGGCCTTAGGAATGTGCTGATTATCAGCGCAACACCTTACCAGTGGAAACATATCATCGGCCAGCGGGTATGCCGGCGCAATACGGACGAGACCCGGATCGTGCTCCTGAAAATCTGGCAGGAGCTTTTTTCATTGAGCCAGGTACTCTTTGCTCCCGATCTTACCGGCCCTTTCTGCCAGAGAGATCAATGTCTGGAGGGGAAAATGAGCTGCAAAAGAAAGATCGCGGGCAGCATGACGCCCGGCGGGATTTTGGCGGCGGATTACCCGCTGCTTATGGAAGGCGGCGCCCATGAAGATTAAGCTGATCGATTTTGGCGTGCCGGAGGATCAGAGACCCTACCGGCCACATGGGAACGATGCCGGCGCGGATGTGTATATGCCCTATGACTGCACCCTACAGCCCGGCGAGATTACGAAAATTCCCCTGGGATTTGGGATCGAGGTGCCGGATGGGTTTGCCGGATATGTGTTCCCCCGCAGCAGCATGGCTGTCAAAGGGCTGGTCTGCGAGCTGCCGCCTGTAGATTCCGGCTACCGTGGGGAAATCCATGCAATTCTTAGCAATGTGAGCAGCCAGACGCGGCACATTCCCAAAGGTTCAAGGATCGGCCAGCTCGTCATTACGCCGGTGGTGATCGCGGATTTTGTGACAGAGCTTGGGGAGCAGCGGGGCACCGGCGCCTTTGGCAGTACAGGGAAATGATAAAGAGTGCAGCAGGAAAATGAGCCGCCAGACAAAAGGCGGCTCATTTTAGGACAAAACAGGGATTATCGCCGGTATAGGGATGGGACATTATCAGGACATTACCGGATACAATATTAAGAAAAGCGGCCAACTGCTGGCCGCTCTACCGTTTGCTATTGAGTTCTTTCATAATGCCGAGAATATATTCCATTGATTTTGAGTCCAGTTTTTTGGCCTCAGTCATAAATTCCTGTAGTGTCTGCGGGCAGGCATTTCCTTCATCAAAGAATTCCTGGGGTGTTACGCCGAGATATTCGCAGATGTAGAAAAAGGACTGCATGGCGGGAAGTGACTTCTTATTCTCAATGTTATTGATGTAATTGTTCGCCTGACCCAGCGACAAAGACATGTCACGGGCAGATACTCCCTTTAGCGCCCTTAGCTTTGCCAGCCGTTCCGGGACAAAATCTTCATACATCATAGTCACCTCCTTCTGCATAATAGATTGTACCTTACAGGAGGTAAATATTCGGTAGATGAAAAAGGGTATTTGCGTTGACTTGCTAAAATAAACCTACTACACTATAGCAAGGCGGTAGTTTTAATCTATTATCGGAGGTGCCAGATGAAAAAGAAAACATGCTGTGTCACGGGACACAGGGATTTACCGCAGAATCAGATCAACTATGTAAAGGCTGCCCTGCTGCGTGAAATTGAAAAATCGGTTGCGGACGGCTTTACCTGCTTCATGAGTGGGGTCGCGGAGGGCGTGGATCAGTATTTTGTGGAAATAGTTATGGAAAAGCAGAAAGATGATCCTTCATTGGAATTGATTGCCGTAATCCCATATCAGAAACGGCTGGACAGTCTCAGGGCAAAGAGGCGGACCTATGAAATGCTGGAGGCTTGCCGTGATGTGGTTGTGATACAGGAGGAATACCAGCCCAGCGTCTATTCCCACCGCAACCGCTATATGGTGGAACACTCTGACCGGGTAATCGCGGTGTATGACGGGCGGGAAAAAGGCGGAACCGTAAGGACGATCCGCTTCGCACATCAAATGAAAAAAGAACTGCGGGAAATACCCGTGGGAGAAATCTATTTCCCGAAAAAGTAAAACAGAATAAGACAACTTGGCACAGCGCTCACTTGGACAGTGGGCGTTTTCTTTTGCCCGAAAGGAGGCATTTTTATGTGGAGTATCATAACACACCTTATCGCATTTACAGCCGGTACGGTAGCCGGCGTTGTGCTGCTCTGTCTGATGCAGGCAGGAAAAATGGCGGATGAAGGTTACGAAAATATGGAACGGAGGAATAATAGATGAATACTGAAATTGCGGAATATATCAAAAACCATATCCGGGAGTATTTACCGCCGGAGTATCAGGAGGCTCATATCACTCTGGAAGAAGTGACAAAAGGAAATGACCGGAGGCTTACCGGCCTTATGATCCGAAACGACGGAGAAATTACTGTCCCGACAATCTATTTGGAACCCTATGCCAAGCAGCTTGCGCAGGGGCGGCCAATGGATGAAATCATACGGGAAATCGTACAGATCAGGACGGAACAAGATACCAGGGTTCCCTTTGAAGTATCGGACTTAATGGATTACAGACAAGTAAAGCCCATGCTTGCTATCCGTCTATGCGATCCTGAACAAAACCGGGAGTATTTGAAAGATAAACCGTTTACCCCGTGCGGAGAGTTGGCTGCGGTCTACCGGATTCAGGTCATGGAGAGCAAAGAGGGTGTTGCCTCTGCTGTTGTTACAGATCGTATGATGGAATTGTGGGGTGTTACTAAAGAGCAGCTTCATCAGGATGCAGTTGCGGCAGAAACAGAAAGAAGCCCGGTCTGTTTTTACAGTATGGAAGATATGATGGACGAAATCATGTTCTCGTCAAAACCTGAAAATCTGTTTGAGTGCACAGAACCGTTGGATGCAGCTACTATGCCAATGTATGTTCTGACAAATGCCAGCAAAGTAAACGGTTCCGGGATTCTTGCGCGGGACGGGGTTCTGGATAAAATCGGTGAGCTGCTTGGAAAGAATTTCTATGTTCTCCCCTCGTCTATACATGAGGTGCTGATCGTACCGGATAATGGCGATATGCAGGCAAAGGAACTGGAAAGCATGGTTAAGGAAGTTAATGCGACCCAGGTGGCTCCGGCTGACCTTCTTTCCGATAAGGTACAGTATTATGACCGGGCGGCAAAAACTCTTGGCCGGAAACAGGAAAAGGGGCTCCTGGAACGGCTGGCAGAAAATAAGGCGCAGGTAAAAGAACAGGCAGAAAAAGCACCAAAGGAAAAAACAGCGGCAAAACAGGAACCGAGTTTATAAGGGCAGCTATGCGGCTGCCTTTTCTATATTCAAAGAAATGGAGGATGACAAGTGAAATTAGTGATTGCAGAAAAGCCCTCTGTCGCTATGGCTTTGGCGGCGGTATTGGGCGCAGATGAGAAAAAGGACGGCTATCTGGAAGGCGGCGGCTACCTGGTGAGCTGGTGCGTCGGCCACCTTCTGGAGCTGGCACAGCCTGAAGCCTACGGGGAACAGTATGCCAGATGGCGCTATGGCGATCTGCCGATCCTGCCGGACGAATGGAAATATGAGGTGCCGAAGGACAAGAAGAAACAGCTTGACCTCCTGTGCCGGCTGATGAAGGACAAACGGGTGGATTCCGTGGTGTGCGCCACTGACGCCGGACGCGAGGGTGAGCTGATCTTCCGTCTGGTCTATGAGTATGCCGGGTGCAGGAAACCGATGGAACGCCTCTGGATTTCCAGTATGGAGGACGCGGCGATCCGGGACGGTTTTGAACACCTGCGCCCCGGTAAGGATTATGACCGTCTCTATGAGGCCGCGGTTTGCCGGGCCGGTGCGGACTGGCTGGTTGGGATCAATGCGACCAGGCTGTTTTCTGTCTTGTACGGCGTCACCCTGAATGTCGGACGCGTCATGTCCCCAACGCTGGCGCTTTTGGTGCAGCGTGAGGCAGAGATTCAGGCATTTACCAGCAGGCCCTTCTATGTCCCAGAGATCACTTGCGGCGGTCTTACTGCTTCCGGTGATAAGCTGGCGGAAAAACAGGCAGCAGAGACAATCCGCAGGGAATGTGACGGGCAGACGGCTTCTGTCCTTTCAGTGGAAAAGCAGGTAAAGACCGTACAGCCTCCCCGCCTCTATGATCTGACGACCTTGCAGCGGGAATGTAACCGTATCTACGGCTACACCGCCCAGCAGACCCTTGACTACCTGCAATCCCTCTATGAGAAAAAGCTGGCGACCTATCCCCGTACCGACAGCCAGTATTTGACCGAGGATATGCAGGCAACCGCCGCCTCCCTGATCCTGTGGCTGCGGGACAACATGCCTTTCGGGAAAGGATGCCTGGAAGAACCGGATATTGACCGGGTAACGGATGGCAGTAAAGTCACCGACCACCATGCCATTATTCCCACCGTGGAGATCGCCCGGACGGACCTGTCTGCTCTCCCTTCCGGGGAACGGGATGTTTTGGCGCTGATCGCCATGAGGCTCCTTTGCGCCACCGGCCAGACGCACCGCTTTGAGGCGGTCACGGTGGTACTGGATTGTGCAGGCCATTCCTTCACAGCGAAAGGAAAGACCGTCTTGCAGGCAGGTTGGAAGGAAATTGAACGGCTCTACCGCATGGGGCTGAAACAGGCGGAACTGGAAAAGGAGGACCCCGCAGACGCGGCCTTGCCGGAGCTTACCCAGGGCCAGACCTTTGAACCGGTGGCAGCAGGCGTCCGGGAAGGCAAGACCTCCCCGCCAAAGCACTATACGGAGGATTCCCTGTTGGCAGCTATGGAAACGGCAGGCGCGGCAGACGCACCGGAGGATGCAGAGCGCAAGGGTTTAGGCACCCCGGCTACCCGTGCGGCTACACTGGAAAAGCTGGTAACAACCGGCTTTGTGCAGAGAAAGAAAAAACAGCTCATTCCCACGGAAAAGGGAACCAACCTGATTACGGTCCTGCCGGATAATATTAAATCCCCGCTGCTTACCGCGGAATGGGAATCCAGACTAAAACAGGTGGAGCGCGGCGAGATCAGTGCGGAGGCTTTCATGGAAGGGATCGCCGATATGAACAGGGGGCTTGTCAAAGAACATACCGCACCGGAGGAACGGTTTGCCGGCCTGTTCCCTTACGCAAAAGGAACCCGGCGCGAGGCTGTCGGCACCTGTCCCCGCTGCGGCGGCACTGTGTATGAGGGCAAAAAGGGATTTTTCTGTGAAAAGCGAGACTGCTCCTTTGCCCTCTGGAAAGATAACAAATTCTTTACAGGTAAGAAGAAAACCCTGACAAAAACCGTTGCGGCGGCCCTTCTGAAAGAGGGCCGCGTTTCTATGTCCGGGCTTTACAGTGAAAAAACGGGCCGGACCTATGACGCGGTTGTGGTGCTGGATGATACGGGCGGCAAGTATGTGAATTTCAAGCTGGAATTTCCGGCGAGGAAAGGTGGGCGCAAATGAGCGCCCCACCGGAAAGAGAACTGACACGATCCGAGCGGGCGGCAATCCGAAGGCTGGTGACGAGTTTGTGCGCCAACTATGACTGCCAGGATAAGCTCTGCCTCCCCCTGGACTGTCCCTGCTACATGCTGAATAAATGGTGGACCGGCGCGTTCTGCCGTTATTTCCGGGCGGCGGTGCTGCCTACGGAGCCAAAGCTGGAATCTGCCCTGACCGGTGAAGATACTTCTCTCAGGCAGAAGATATGCCCGGTCTGCGGAAAGGCTTACCTTCCGGTCACAAGCCAGGCGTATTGTTCGGATTTTTGCCGTAGCTTTGCCAGACGGAAATCCGAGCGGGAACGGAAACGGCGCAGGCGGCAAAACAGAGGGTGATGTGTCCGCAACTTAGCCCAATCAGGCCAGTGTTTTCAAGGGTTTTAAGGCCCTGTTTACGGGGCGCCTATATTAGAATACTCCCGGCCTCTGAAATGGGGCTAAGTTGCGGACAAAGGGCGCATTTTAGTGCTCTATTTTTATGACAGTTTGGAGGGATGCTTATAGAAAAAATACCGATTGTGCCGGAGATCATGCGGATCGATACCAGGACGCAGGCCATTGACATGCAGCAGATCGGCAACCGGCGCTTCCTGTTCAATCCAAAGACCGGCGTGCTGGTCCTGGGCCGCCAGTATCAGGAAACAAGTCTTGTAAATGCCAGCCATGCCGTGGAGCTGGCAGATGCGGGAATCACAAAAGATTTTGACGATTTTGTGCGGGGCTGGATCGGGACCGGCAGGAACTATCCCAAAGGGGTGATCCACTTTGCCCCATGTGTAGATTCCGGAAACATTTCTCTTTTTGACCGGGCTTTTGACACGCTGGAAATGTTCAGGGAAAACGGTGCTCTGGCCGGAACGGTGGTACGGGGCTTCGGGAGCCGGTGGGAACAGCCCTTATCTGCGATCCTTACGGATTTACAGAAAGAGGAACAAAAGCCCTCCCTCCGGCAGCAGCTAAGGAAAACGCCGGAGGGCAAAGCTGTCCGGCACAGGAAAGAAAACCAACAACAACGATAGGAGGCGATTTTTTGAGTATCAACCATATTGAAACAGAGGACCTTCGCCGTATGGAGGGAAAAGGCGGCCTGATTTTGCAGGGCTGCGGCGGCGAGCTGCAGGAATGGCTTGACGGGATCAATGAAATGTTCACCGAGGCCGGTATTCTGAAAAACGGCGCGAAGTTCCAGGATATTTTTGCTTTTGAGTATAATGATTCTCCCTGTCTGCTCTATCCCTTTGAGGGTGTGGACCTGGAGATTGGGAAACTTGCCATGTGGCGTTTGCAGACCCATGAGACTTTCGGTGGCACATGGCTCTCTGATTTTGTCCCCAACCGTCTGGGCGGGTTTATCGGGGAACCGGCGCCGGAGCCGGAAAAGCCGGACTGCGCGCTGATCGGGCAGGACGGCAATATTTTTAACCTGGTGGGGATCGCTGAGCGCACTTTGCGGGAGCATGGGCTTACAGACCAGGCAAAGGAAATGAAGGACCGGGTATTTGCTTCCGGCAGCTATGGCGAGGCGCTTTGTATCATCGGCGAGTATGTGAATATCACAGATACGGAGCCGGAACAAAGGCCCTCCCTCCGGCAGCAGCTTAAAGAAACGAAAACAGCGGAACCGTCTGCCCGGCTAAAACCGGAAAAGCAGCAGGAACGATAACAGGAGGTGCCGATGGAAAAAGAAAAGACTTACGGTGTATGGGCGGTGCGCAGCGCCGCTTCAATCTTTGGGCGGGCGGAAAGCTGGTGCAAGGAGGCCGGCAGGCCCCTTGAATTTGCCTCCCAGGAGACAGCCGAGGCTTACGCGAAGGAGTGTAACAGCCGCACGACTGCCAACGTCCACTATTTTGTAAAGGAAAAGGAACCGGAACCGGGTGCTGTCCGAAAGGACGGAACACAGCCGGACAGAGCTGCCCGCGCCCATGAGGAACAGACGCCCCGAAACGCGGCGATGGAAAAACTGAATGAGATTCCCGGCAGGCAGCTTTCCAAAGATCCGGACCCTTTGGTGGAAATCCGTTCCGCGGTACACAGCAATTATGCCGGCATGGTCGCCATGCTTGCGGCAGACAACCGGGTCTATCTGGGCCGCGAGGAACACTATCACTATCAGGACGGGCTTACCTCCTATTACGATAACGGCGACGGCTCCCTATGCTTTGTCACAGACCGGGCGGATATGTATTATTTCCTCTACGGTGAGGGCTGGGCCCATTCTCAGGCGGAAATGCTGGAGCGTGGGCTTACATCGGATCAGTATGCGGAGTTTGCCCGGCTACAAAACGGCGTTCTCCGGCAGTTTGAAGCACAGCGGGAAATCCTGTTCGCCGGGCAGCCCTTCCAGCCGCCTGAAAGCTATCTGCGGAACGCGGAGCTTTACGAGGAAGGACAGACCGGCAATTATAATATGCTGGACGGCAGGCTGAACAACGAGCCCCCGGTGAAGCCGGACCTGACGGACGGCCAGACCCACGAGGAAATCCGGGAGCTTGCCCCGGAGACCTTGCCGGAAGAAAAGCCCTCTGTCCTGGACCGCCTGAAATCCGAGCGCCCGGAGCATGAGGCAAGGCAGATCACACCGCCTGTCCCGGAAAGGGGGCTTTGAGTATGGGGACCAAATTTGAAGGCGTAGACATACTGGACTTTCTGGGGCAGGTCGTAGAACTGCATACACAGCATTATAAAGAAGATTTTGACGTGGATAAAGAACTGATCCAAAAGGTGGCCTTATCAGGAGAACCGGAGGAGCGGCGCCTTCTCTGGATGTCACGGCCCTGCGGCACCTATTGTTTGAGCGAGCGGGAGGTGTATCTACAGGAAAGCAATGAAAATAAAGTGTGGATGTTCTACCATGAGCAGACGAATGACCCGATTTTAGCTTATGCCCTTACATTGGATGGTTTGCAGGATGGAAAAGTGACCGGCACCATCTACCCTCTGGATTACCCTTCCCATGTGGAGCGGGTGAAATCACTGTCCTGTCCCATTGACCGGGTAACGGTGACATTCGAGGACGGCGTACAGTTTACCTTGCCCTATCAGTCCCGGAGACGGCAGATCAATGAGCTTATGCCGGAGCACGGCACGCCAAAATCCATGCAGTACGCGCCGGAAAGCGAGCGGGAGCTGGCGGTGATCCTGCGCCGGGAACGGCTGAAACGGGATTACCATGCAAAGCCGGGCAATGTTCAGGAATACATGGAAAAATTAAAAAAGGCGTCCATGCGCGGCAGGCTCAAAGAGGCCCAGGCCGCCGTCGCTGCTCCCGGTAGAGGCGCACCCCATAAAGGCGGGCTGGACCGATGAAGGGCGGACGGGATAAGCGGTCTGTCCGTGTGGAGTTTGTTCTGACCGAGGCGGAGGCTGCTTTGATAAAAGAGCGCATGGCAGAGCTGGGGATCACCAACCTTTCCGCTTATCTCCGCAAAATGGCGGTGGACGGTTACATCATTCACCTGGATATGGGCGACATTCAGGAAATGATACGCCTCCTTCGTATCTGCTCCAACAACTTAAACCAGTACACCCGGCGTGCCAATGAAACCGGCAGCGTTTATGCTGCGGATGTGGAAGATCTGCGTACCCGGCTGGATGACCTGTGGAATGGTATGGATAAGCTGCTCCGGGGATTTGCAAACATTTCGTAAACGGAGAAAATAGCCGTTGCTTTCCGGGAACCGGCACGGTAGAATTTTGGCAGAGGGACATGATATTTTCCCGTGGAAGGAGGCTTGACCTATGCGTCTGATATTCAAACTGTTGGCGTTTCCCTTTGTCCTGGTTACGGGGCTTCTTTATCTGGTGTGCAAGTTCCTGGTGATCGCATCCGGCGCGGTGCTGGGGATTTTATCAGGCATTGTATTTCTGGCGTCGCTGGTGCTGTTCTTTACTGCCGGAGTGTGGGCCGGGCTTGCATGGCTGGTGATCGCGTTTCTGATAAGCCCCTACGGTCTGCCAATGGCGGCGGCCTGGCTGGTCGGGATGATCGGCGGCGCAAACCACGCACTCAAAGATTTTGTATTTGGATAAACTTATGGGCGGGGCATTTTCGGTGTCCCGCCCTCTTTTTCACTATTCGGGGCTGTCTCACAAGGCAGCTTTTTCTATTTGGAGGGATCACATGAAAGACACAACACAGCTATATATCTATCCGGCTTCCTATGTGCGTGAGCATGGAGAACTGGAACAATACCGTGCTTCCTATAAGGCAAATATCGCCTGTAAGGAGGCAATCGAACAGGCCATTGCCGATCACTACCGGGATAACCGCCTCGGAACGGAGGCAGTACATCAGGTTTTGGAACAATTCGGTTATGACCGGATGTTTTATGTGCTTGCGGGCACGGTCCGGCAAAAGGATTGGGATGGGCGTATTTCCCGCGATAACAAAGCCTGGGCGAAAACCATTCCGGTCTACGAGAACCCGGACGGCTTCGGCCAAGATCGGAATGTTTACTTTGTGGTGGATCGTAGCCACCCCGGACTTGTCGATCTCTTTCTTACGCAGGCCCGGCTCGATTATACAAAGGAACATGGGAAGAAAGTCTCGATCCGCGAAGGCATAAAACAGAGTACAGAGCGGACGGCAGCCGTACATGCACCAACAAAACGGAAAGAGCCGGAACGTTAATACATTTTCAAATTCGCACAAAACAGATACTTTCCCTATTGCTTCGTGCAGTTCAAAAAACGATTATTTCTAAATCCGTTCAAAACCATTGTATTTTCTCTTGCTTTGCGTTATAATGAAAACAAAAAAGGAGGCTGTGCAATGGAACGATACAAAGAGCTTGCCGCTTTGCACTGTTTTACACATGATGATATGGTGCAGCTCGCCGGATCAGAAAGTTCCGCTGTATGGCAGATAAAGAGTTATCTGCAAAAAGGATATATCGAGCGTGTGCGCCGCAATCTATATGCGGTCATCAGCATGGAAACCGGACAGGCGATCCCGAACCGCTACCAGATAGCTTCCCGCGTGACAGACGATGCCTGTGTGTCCCACCACAGCGCCTTTGAATACTACGGATATGCGAACCAGGTTTTTTATGATGTGTACTTCACCACCCAAAAGCGCGTCCGCCCGTTCTCTTATGACGGCGTAAATTACTGTCCGATGGCCTGCCGGGGAAATACGGACATCATAAAAACAGACACCGGCATCCGCGTGACTTCTTTAGAGCGGACCGTGATAGACAGTATAGCGGATTTTGAAAAAATCGGAGGCCTGGAAGAATTGTTGCGCTGCCTTCTCCTGATTCCTTCGCTTGATTACAGCAAACTGCTTGACGCGCTGGAACTGTATGGCCGGGCGCAGCTATATCAAAAGGCCGGATTTATTCTTGAAGCATGGAAAGAGGAACTGTCTTTACCGGAACCGTTTTTTGTGGAATGTGAAAAACGGTCTTCTGCCAGTAAAACCTATCTCTTTGAAAAGCAGGGCGATTTTGTCCTTCATAACAGATGGAAACTGTTTGCTCCAAAAGATTTGAAAACGATCATAAATAAGGGGGTAACTGATTATGATGCGCTTTGACCGTATTACGCTTGGCAGGCAGGCCAAAGAACTCGGCTTTGTCCGTGACACCTTTGAGAAAGTCTGCCGCCTCGCGGATGTTCTTTCTTTTATGGAAAGCGATGGGTTGCTTGCGGACAGCCTTGCCCTGAAAGGCGGCACGGCGATCAATCTGACGATTTTTGATCTGCCCCGCCTGTCGGTTGATATAGACCTGGATTTCTCAAAGGATGTATCAAGGGAAGCTATGCTAGCGGAGCGGGAGCAGATCAATGAACACATACAAAAATACATGGCGGCTTCCGGCTATACGCTGAGTTTGAAATCAAAGCAATACCACGCGCTGGATTCCTTCGTGTACGAGTATGTGAATGCCGGAGGAATGAAAGACAACCTGAAAATTGAGATCAACTATATGCTCCGCTGCCATGTGCTGCCTGTTTCCCGCAGACCGGTTTATTTGCCATGGAACGATCAGGAGCTTACAGTATTAAACGTTGATCCTCTGGAAATCTTCTCCGCAAAGACGGTCGCCCTCTTAAACCGGGCGGCCCCGCGGGATTTATATGATATGTTCAATATGCAAAAGTATGGATTGTTTGACGAGACGCAGGAACCGCTTTTCAGAAAGTGTATCATGTTCTACGCGGCGATTGCTTCGGAAACCGTGCCGGAATACTTTGACCTCAATGGTATCGGCAGCATATCCGCACGGAAAATCAGGACGGACCTTACACCGGTGCTGCGCCGTGGAGAACGCTTTGACCTGGCCTGTGCGCAGAAACAGGTAAAGGATTATTTAGCCGCGATTCTAAAACCGGAAGATACGGAGCTGTCCTTCTGGCAGGCTTTTGCAGAGGGAAACTATCAGCCGGGCCTTTTGTTTGACGATGCTGATATTCTCTCGCGTGTTGAACATCACCCGATGGCACTATGGAAATGCGGCGGGCGGATGCCAAAGTAAAAAGATACACCGGCACTATAACGAATACATACCAAGGGCTGTCCTTCCGGGCAGCTCTTTCATTTTGGCAAGGGGGTGATCCTGATAGCAACCACAAGACTAATGCCGCTGCATGTGGGAAAAGGGCGGGATGTGTCTACGGCCATTGCGGACATCATTGACTATGTGGAGAATCCGCGGAAAACGGATTTTGGAAAATTCATTTATGGCTATGAGTGTGATACCCGAATCGCGGATGCGGAGTTCCTTCTTTCCAAGCGGCAGTATTTGAACCTGACCGGGCGGGACCGGGGCGCGGATGATGTGATCGCCTACCACCTCCGGCAAGCCTTCAAGCCCGGCGAAGTCACGCCGGAAGAAGCGAACCAGATCGGGCGGGAGCTCGCACTGAAACTGACAAAGGGCAATCATGCCTTTGTGGTGTGTACCCATGTGGATAAGCACCATGTTCATAATCACATCATCATCAATTCCACCGCCCTTGACTGCACCCGGAAATTCCGCAACTTCTGGGGCTCTACCTGGGCGATCCGGCGCATGAATGACAAGCTGTGTCTGGAGCACGGTCTGTCTATCGTGGAAAATCCAAAACCCAGCAGGGACCACTATGGCACATGGCTGGGAAATACGAAACAGCCCTCCTTCCAGGAGCAGCTACGCCGGGCAATCGACGCGGCCCTGGAAGAAAGGCCGAAAGACTTTGAGGACTTCCTGAAGAAGCTGGAGGCTGCCGGAATCGAAGTCAACCGGGAACGCAAGAACCTCCGGCTCCGGGGGCCGGGGCAGAAAAACTATACCCGGTGCAATACGCTGAAAGGCGACTATACCGAGCAGGCGATACAGGAACGGATCGAGGGCACCCGCACGGCAAAACCCCGCCGTACTTTTTCGCAAAAGCCCGTTCCAAAGGCTGGGCTGCTGGTGGATATTGAGGCAGCGGTCCGGGCCGGCAAGGGACCGGGCTATGAACGCTGGGCGAAGGTATTTAACTTAAAACAGCTCTCCCAGGCGGTGATCTACCTGAAAGAGCATGGAGATATGAGCTATGAAGATTTGCTGGAAAAAGCTGCTGCGGCTACCATCAGCTTTAATGCACTGTCGGCAAAGATCAAGGAACTGGAATCGCAGATGACCGCCAATGGAGAATTGCAGAAACAGATCGTGAACTATGCCAAGACGCGGGCGGTCTATGTGGAATACCGCAAGGCTGGTTATAGTAAAAAGTTCCGGGCGGAGCATGAGGCGGATATTCTATTACACCAGGCGGCGAAGAAATATTTTGACAGCATAGGAATCACAAAACTGCCCTCCGTCAAATCGCTCCGAGAGGAATACGCCGGTCTGCTGGAACAGAAACGGAAAGCCTATGCCGCCTATAAGCAGGCCCGGTCTGATATGAAGGAGCTTCACAATATCAAGGCCAATGTGGACTATCTGCTGGACATTCCTGCGTCTCAGGAGCAGCAGAAAGACAAGCAAAAATCCCGACAATAGTTTTATGTTGCTCCCAGTTTTCAGCGTTCCGAAGGAACGCGCAGCCGTCACCGCAGGTGACGATCTCAGGGGTTTGGGGATATGTCACCAACAAGCATTTTAGAGGGTTTCACGGCAACGGGAAATCCTCTAAAATACGCAATCTTACGGAAGATTGCATTGCTTGCCGGTAGTATCGTGAATTACTGATAACCAGTTTTGTTCTCTAATCTTTGCATATTCCACAGAGATAAATTGACTTTTCAAGGCAAGTGGTGTAGACTGTGATTAGCTAAAACTAACCAAAAGGAGGGCGCACAATGACAAATCAATACATGACAAAGCTGTACCATGATCTGCTCTCCAACTCTCCGCAGACAGTGACAATAGATATTCCGGCTGATATGGGAACAGGTCAGATTTCACAGGTTGTTACAAAGCAAGGAGCTGTTGTATCAGACTGGAAAATGAATTATTTTTCAGATATGAATGTGCAGGGTGTAAGCTGCGAAGATTATATTCAACTTTTATTTTGCTTTAATGATGGCGTATCGTGGAATATTGCAGATGCACGTCAATGTGTCAGCATACAGAAAGGCGAATCCTGTATTTATCGAGGACATGGTAAGATGGAATATCTGTGTTATTCCGGAAAGACAAACTTTCTTTTCAAAAATATAAAAATTCCCATGCCCTATTTTCATAAAATTTTGAGTGACTACTTTGAAGATAGTGAGATAGATGCTTATGAGAAAAAATTATTGACTGGCATTTCAAAAGTGAGTATCACCCCGTATATGGAACATATTTTTGCGGAGTTAAAAGATTTTACGCAATACCGGGGCGGTTTAGGGTATTTATTTCTGGAAAGCAAGGTCTTTGAATTGCTGTCCGTGTATTTGAGTGAAGTATTGGAACTCAGTATTCTTTCATCGAGTTATATCAGCATTTCTAAAAGTGACAGGGACTCAATTACCGAGGCAAAGCGGATTATCGACAGCCAGCTTGCTTTTGCACCGAGTTGTGAGAAACTGGCGAAAAAGGTCAATATCAGTGTTTCCAAGCTGACAAAGGGATTTAATTCTTTATTTGGGACATCGGTTCACGCATACATCATAGATCAAAGACTGGAAAAAGCGGCAGGGCTGCTTTTGGAAAGCGACTTGAATGTAAGCCAGATCGCAACGCTGGTTGGATATTCAAAACCAAGCAATTTTGCGGCTGCGTTCAAAAAGAAATATGGGGTAATACCCAAGAATTATAAAGATGAAAATACGATTGGCTAAACCTAAAAAATACCGATTTTGGGTAGAATGAAATCGAGTTTGGGTTGGATGTAACGACGAAAATTGGTACAATTTGCGATGTGGTTAGAGAAGATTAACCGCATCGCATTTTTTATTTTCCAAATAAAGGGAGGAGGAATAAGTATTATGAAACAAAAGTTAAATGCGAAAGATTTTATTCTCATCGGTGTTTTAACGGCCCTCATGTGGATCATCTGCATGATTATCAGCACTATTATGAGCGTGGCAGGTCCGGTGACAAATGTATTTTACCCATCCGTTGTTGCTATTCCGAATGGTATTGTTATGATGCTTCTGCTGGCTAAGGTGCCGAAGAAAGGCGTGTTTACCATTTGTGCCGCAATTCAGGCTATCCTGTTCCTGCTGGTGGGTGCTTTCTGGTTCATTCCTATCGGTTTGATAATTGGCGGTGTCATCTGCGATTTCCTGGTTATGAGCCGAAATGAAATTACAATGAAATCCATGATGGCAGCCTATGCGCTGTTCAGTGCTATTTTTGCTTTTAGTGCTATCTGCCCTATCAAATTTCTTCAAAGTGCGTTTGTCGGAGCAATGGAGAAAAATAATATTGCTCCGGAGTACATTCAGGGAATGTTGAACATCACTTCCGTTCCCATGTTGGTAGTCATTGTCGCTGCCGGATTAGTAGGAGGTCTGATTGGCGGCTTTATCGGTCAGAAAGCATTGAAAAAACACTTTATCAAAGCTGGACTTGTTTCAGTAAAATAACAGGATCAGCCCCCTGAAACTTTATCAGGCAATACAGGCAAGCGGGCTGCCTGACTTCAGAGCGTGGGGCTGAGAACAGTCCCGCGCTTTGATTTTATAGGGAGACATTTGAATGGAAGAAGCACAAATTAAACAAATAATTGAGCGCCAGCCCCTACATGGCTCTGCGCTCCTCGACCCACGCTGCAAGATACTTCTTTTGGTCTGCATTGGTTTTGTCAGTTATTTTCTGGCTGGAGAAGTTGTCAGTCTCGCGCTCATGCTGGTTTATGGGCTGTTTATTGCCTTGGGTAACGGTGGAAAATGGGCTGTCAAAATGATAGTGACCTATATTATTGTTGCTTATCTCAATGCCCTGCTCCGTTATGTCCAAGTTCCGGTTTTAAGTGTGATTATGAGCGTGTTCGGCGTGACGGTCTTAAAATTAATCCCTATCATGATGATGGGACTTTGGATATTGCGAACTACATACATGGATGACTTAATGGTGGCACTTCAACGGATGCGGCTGCCCCAGGCAGTCACAATCCCCCTTGTTGTTATGTTCCGCTATATCCCTACTTTACGGATTGAATACCGACAAATCCGAAGCACGATGGATATTCGCGGTATCAGTGATACTGTGTGGAAACGGATAGCCCATCCGTTAGCAACCATAGAATATATTTTGATACCTCTGCTGATGCGGTGCTTGAAAGTCACTGATGAACTGGCAGCATCCGGTACAACACGCGGTCTGGAGTTAGAGTGCAAACGATATGCGCTGCGACCAATCCGTTTTTCGTGGCGGGAAATTGTGGTATCGCTGTTGGGTATCCTCTTTTTGGTTGGGTTACTGTTTATCGACCAGACTAAAATCGGGGAAATCATTTTATGGAGGGTGTGACGATGATCTTATTTCAGAATTTTAGCTTTCGTTATGAAGAAAGCAAAGACTTTACCCTCCGAGGCATTGATATGACCGTACAGACAGGAGAATTTATTCTTCTGACAGGGCGAAGCGGCTGCGGCAAAACAACCCTGATCCGCTCGCTCAACGGTCTGATTCCGCACTTTTATCCAGGAGAAATCCAAGGTGATCTGCTCATGGATGGTCATTCGCTGCTGGAAATGAATCCGTCTGAATTGGCCGGACAGGTTGGAACGGTATTCCAAGATCCACGCTCTCAGTTCTTTATGACGGATACCACGCGGGAATTGGCTTTCGGCTGCGAAAATCTCGGACTGCCCCGCGAGGAAACGATTGATCGCATTGCAAAAGCGGCGAAAGAGTTGGAATTGGTAGATTACTTAAACAGAAGTATCTTTGCTTTATCCAGCGGGGAAAAACAACAGATTGCAATCGGTTCTGTTTATGCGCTGGGACCAAAAGTATATATTTTTGATGAACCATCGGCCAATCTGGACTATGCCGCTACCAAACGGCTGGCAGAAATTATGGGAAAACTTAAACACGCTGGATACACCATTTTTGTGGTAGAGCATCGTTTTTATTATTTACGCGATCTGATTGACCGAGCCTTTCTGATTCAGAATGGAAAAATTGAGCATGAGTTCACAAGGGAACAGTTTTGCTCTTTGCCCGAAGAAACACGAATTTCTTATGGCCTACGGACAGCATACCCGGAACGCGATGCAGAACATTATCAGGAAAGGTCACATACAAAAGACGAGGCACATCGGCTGGATGTTCACAATTTAGGCTTTGCCTACAAGAAAGGGCCGGATGTTTTCCAAAATGTCAGCTTTGAAGCTCATGCGGGAGATGTGATTGGTATTCTGGGCCATAACGGAGCTGGAAAAACAACCCTCTTATCTATTCTAACGGGCCTTTTAAAGCAGCAGTGCGGCGAGGTTTGCTTTGACGGAAAAAAACTTACACCACGCCAGCGACGGTCACTTTCCTATCTTGTCATGCAAGATACGGATTATCAGCTTTTTGCCAGCAGTGTGGAGGAAGAACTATCCCTTGGAATGAAGGACGATTGCAAAGAAAAAGTGGATGAAACGCTGAAAGCACTGGAACTATCAGATTACCGGGAACGGCATCCGGCATCCCTTTCAGGTGGTCAAAAGCAGAGGGTTACTATCGGTGCGGCAATCGTAAAGGGCAGCCCGGTAATCTACTTTGATGAGCCTACCAGTGGTTTGGACTATGATTCTATGGTGCGTGTCAGCAAGCTGATTGAACAACTTTCAAGCTCTGGTGTGATCGTGTTTGTGGTGTCACATGATTTTGAATTTATTGTTCGTACCTGTACGGAGGTGGTTCAGTTGGATGATGACGGGGCTATTCAAAATCAAAGGCTTTCACCAGAAATTTTGAAAACGCTGTCCGAAAAATATTTTAACTGATAAGGAGGTTGGAATTATGTTTCAAAAAGTATTTGAGTATGCAGGGCCTCATAAGAAGGGGCTTTATGCAGCAACGGCCATCGTGCTGGTCAGTGTCCTGATGGGTGTCCTGCCCTTTGTGCTGGCTTATCAGGTGATCGCGCCGCTGGTCATGGGTGAATCTATTGAAGCATCCTTTATCATTTTGCGCGTGGTTCTTGTCTTGGTGTGTCTGGTGCTGCAAGCCCTTTTCTATGGCTGGGGGCTGAATCTTTCTCACAAAGCCGCTTACGACACGCTGCTCCGTCTGCGGACGGCACTTCAAAAACGGTTTGAAAAGCTGCCCCTTGGTGTCATTCAGGATAAAGGCACCGGCACAGTCAAAAAGCTGTTCGTGGATGATGTAGACAGTCTGGAAGTTTTGCTGGCTCACTCCATGCCGGAGGGAATTGCAAACCTGATGATCCCTATTGCGGTTTATGTGGCAATGTTCTTTGTGGATTGGAAACTGGCGCTTCTGTCGCTGGCATCCATTCCGATCAGTCTGATTGCCATGATGACGATGTATTCCGTTGGCATGAAGAAAATGGGGCCTTACTACATGGCCGGACAAAAGATGAACAATACCATTATTGAGTACATTAACGGTATGGAAGTTGTCAAGGTATTCAATAAGGACGCAGATTCCTACGAGCGGTTCCGCAAAGATGTATCAGATTATCGGGACTATACTCTGGCGTGGTACAAGGCGGCGTGGCCGTGGATGGCAATTTACAGCAGTCTGCTTCCATGCACCATTATTCTGACTTTGCCTGTTGGCGCATGGTTCGTTCTCTCTGGCTGGTCTACTCTGCCTAATTTGATCTTGGTACTGTGTCTTTCTTTAAGTATTGGTATGCCGCTGCTGAAATCTCTCGGTTTCCTGCCTACCATGCCCCAGCTTAACTATAAAATTTCTGCATTGGAGCAGGTGTTGGATGCGCCGGAGCTCCAGCAGACAGAAGGTGCGTTCCACGGGAAAGATGACACCATTACTTATGACCATGTTTCTTTCGCTTATCAGACCACACAGCCCGGCCCGGATGGAAAGCCTGTTGTAATTGAGGATGAAGTTCTCCATGACATTTCCTTTACGGCAAAAGCTGGACAGAAAACAGCCCTTGTTGGTGAATCTGGCTCCGGCAAGAGTACATTAGCGAAACTGCTGATTCACTATTATGACCCACAGAAAGGCAGTATTTCCATCGGTGGGCAGAAACTATGCGATATGAGTCTTGAAGCACTCAACAGCCGTATCTCCTATGTGGCACAGGATCAATACCTGTTCAATACCTCTCTGCTCGAAAACATTCGGCTTGGTCGGCTGAACGCAACGGATGAAGAAGTGGTGGAGGCCGCAAAGAAAGCTCAGTGTATAGAGTTCCTTGAGAAACTTCCGCAGGGTATTCATTCGATGGCTGGTGATGCAGGAAAAATGCTCTCCGGCGGTCAGCGCCAGCGTATTTCTCTGGCAAGGGCAATCTTAAAGGATGCTCCTATTGTGGTGCTTGACGAGGCAACTGCCTATGCCGATCCTGAAAACGAAGAAAAGATGGAGGCCGCCATTGCAGAGCTTGTAAAAGGTAAGACCCTTGTGGTTATTGCACACAAATTACCAGCCATTATGAACGCAGATCAGATTTGTGTTATGGATCACGGAAAACTGGTTGCAACGGGCAGACATCAAGAGCTGATCCAGTCCTGCCCTGAATATCAAAAGTTGTGGAAAGCGGCACAAGACAGCGCCGAGTGGAAAGTACACACTGCAAAGGAGGGGAAATAAATGTTTGCTTTGTTTTCAAGAATATTGAAACTTTCCGGCCGTTATAAGAGCCGTATTCAGGGCGCATTTGTTTGTGCGTTTCTGGAATCCATTCTGTCCAAAATGCCGATTTTTCTGGCCTTTGTGGTTTTGAGTGGATTTGCAAACAAGACCATTACCGGGCAGACTTGCCTTTATGTGGGACTTGGCCTTGCCGCTATTGTGCTGGTTCAGATGCTCGTCCATTATCTTAGTGACAGCCTGCAAAGTGCAGCGGGATATTTGATGTTCGCTGACAAGCGTATCGAATTGGGCGGCCATCTGCGGAAACTTCCGATGGGATATTTCACTTCCGGCAATATTGGCAAGATCAGTTCTGTCCTCAGTACCGACATGGTGTTCATTGAAGAAGTCGCTATGAGTACGCTGGGAAACATGATGAGCTATCTGCTGTCCTCGCTGGTTTTGCTGGCGTTCATGTTTTATCTGAATTGGCAGCTTGGCTTGATCGCTGCGATAGTTACTATTTTGGCATGGCTGGTATCTAAGGGAATGAACAAAGTTTCCCTACGAGAAGCAGCAGGCCGTCAGGAGCAGAGTGAACGGCTGACCGATGCGGTGCTGTCTTTTGTGGAGGGCATTGGTGTTATTAAGAGCTATAACCTGCTTGGAGAAAAATCCGAAGAACTGTCCGGCAATTTCAAGCGTTCCAGAAATACATCGCTTGACTTTGAACGAAAAATGACCCCGTGGACAATGGGGCTGAATATCCTTTACGGTATTGGTATTGCGGCAATTTTCGGCCTGTCTATTGTGTTGGAACAGAGCGGTGCGCTTTCTTTGGCTTATGTGTTGAGTGTTCTGCTATTTGTATTTGATCTTTTTGGCCCGTTGAAGGCTCTCTATGGAGAAGCATCCAGACTAACCGTTATGAACGCTGCCCTTGATCGTATTGAAGCGGTATTGGATGAACCGGAACTTTCCGACAACGGCAAGCAGCATATTCCGGCTCAGGCACAGCCGGGACAGCCGGAAGTCCTGTTCAACGATGTTACATTTGCTTATCAGGATAAAGAGGTTCTGCATCATATCAGTTTTGCCATGAAGAAAAATTCTATGACAGCGCTGGTTGGACCGTCCGGTAGCGGTAAGTCCACCATTGCAAACTTGCTGGCGCGACTTTGGGATGTAAAATCCGGCAATGTGACGATAAGGGGCGTGGATATTCGCAATGTACCTCTGTCGGAATTGATGGATCAGATCAGCATGGTATTCCAGCGCGTGTATCTGTTTCAGGACACCATTTACAACAATATCATCATGGGAAAGCCGGATGCCACGGAAGAAGAAGTCTATGAGGCTGCCAGAAAAGCCCGCTGCTATGATTTCATTATGGCTTTGCCCGACGGATTCCAAACGGTGGTTGGTGAGGGCGGTGCAACACTTTCCGGCGGCGAAAAACAGCGTATTTCGATTGCCCGCTGTATTCTGAAAGACGCGCCTATTGTCATTTTGGATGAAGCTACCGCAAGTGTAGATACGGACAATGAAAGCTATATTCAGGAGGCTATTTCCGAATTGGTGAAGGGAAAGACCCTGCTTGTAATCGCTCACCGCCTAAATACCATCCAGAACGCCGATCAGATTTTAGTTATAGACAACGGCCAGATTGCACAGCAAGGAACCCATGAGGAACTTTTGAAACAGCCTGGTATCTATCAGGATTTTGTCAATATCCGAAAGAGTGCGGCTGGCTGGAGTCTTGCTTAATGACGAAAGGAGCTGCCTATGAAACTTCATACTGCCGGAGAGGATTATTTGGAGGCCGTGCTTATACTTCAAAAGAAGCTCGGTATGGTGCGTTCCGTGGATGTTGCTCGGTACATGGAGGTTTCAAAACCCAGCGTTTGTTACGCAGTAGGAACTTTACGAGAGGGCGGCTTTTTGACAACAGACGAAAACCATTATCTACACCTGACCGATCTTGGCCAGGAGGTGGCTGAAAAAATCTACGAGCGCCATTGTTTTTTAACGAAGCAACTTATATCTATAGGCGTTGATCCTGAAACGGCGGAGGCTGATGCCTGCCGGATTGAACATGATATTAGCGCAGAAACCTATGAACGGCTGAAAGAATTAGTCACGAAAGAATAATTAGATAGCGTATGAACCTGCCCCGACTACGGGGAAAGAAAAAAACCGTTGGTTGGGGCAGGTGATTTTGCGCGCCTATTTTAAGTTATTACCCTAACGGCGGTTTTGAGAAATCAGAGCCGCCGTTTCTTTGCGTTTACACAAACCAATGACGACTTGCAGGGACACGGTAGCCGATGGGAGGTTATTTTGCCGTGTCCTTTTCTCTTTTTCGCAGCATCCATGATCTGCACCAGCTAAAAAAAGCGTAGCCCCTCCATTGGAGCAGTCGGGCTTTGAACGTGAAATTAAACAGTACATAACCGATAATATATTTTCGTGCGCTTGTGCGGCCTTGTGTCGCGCAGGCGCATTTTGCTTTCCAGACTTCGAGACAAAGTGTCCCGAGGTGCGGTGCCGTTCTCCGCCGTTACTCCATTTCGTTTCCGACCAACCCCGAACAAACTGAAATGGAGGATTTTACGATGACTACTATCAATTTGAAAGATATTTATTATTGGTACACGCAGGATCAGCTTATCGAAGTTTCTGACGAGGTGGCCGAGGTATTCAAGGCCGATGCCCGCTATGAGATGGCCTATCAGCGGCGGCTCTCCCGGCACAAGGCGCAGTATTCTCTGGACTGCGATGACGGGATTGAGTATTCCGCTTGCCTGCATGAGCCGACCCCGCAGGAGCTCCTTGAACGAATGGAAACCTTTCTTCGTCTGTGGAACGCTCTCAATTCTCTGCCGGAGATTCAGGGCCGCAGAATTGACGCACATATCATTCTTGGCAAGTCGATTAAGGAAATTGCCGAGGCCGAGGGCGTACATGAGGAGTCTATTCGCCAGTCGATCAAGCGTGGCCTTGAACGCATGAAAAAAACTTTTTGATTTTTTCATCTTAACCCACTTGAAATTGATGAAAAAATGTCTCGGTTTATGAGAGGAGGTTTTCTTCCTAACGCAAGGGAATAACGGCAGCCCTGAGTAAGTACAGGGAGCCAGACAGTGGGTGCGCAGTGACATCTCCTAAAAGAGATTGAACGAACAACACCAACACTGTAAATGGGCCCGGTCATCCCAGGGCCATGATCCGGCGCTGAACAGGTTGGCTGCCTGTTCCTCCGGGCTTGTCGCTTTACTTGCGTTGAGAGCGCCGCACAGAAAATAACGATTGTCTTTGGACAGGCCAAGTAAATATGTACGGCGCTCTCTAATATTCAAAAACTATAATAAACCTCGAGACAAAGTGTCCCAAGGTGGAGTAAGGCAACAGGCCAGCATTCCGATGGTGCTGGCCTGTTGCGTTTCCCCACCAAACAGCGGGAGGCGTTCTATCAATCTGCGAAGGAGGTTTACCGTGAAATTAACTACACAGGAACTTGAACAAATGAGAAGCGTTGACATTGGCGCGGTGGCTGCCGAGTCCCTGCCTGATGTGAGCGGTATGACCTTTGACAATGCGCTTTCCCGAAAGGAGCGCATCTCTCGATTTTTGCAGACTGTCAAAAATCCATACTGCTTTTGCATCGGTGGTGTTGGCGTGAAAATTGAATTTGCTGAAAGCGGGCCATCTCTCCAAGATAAGCTGACGGATTTCCTGCTGCGGCAAAGAAGCGGGCTGTAACTTCGGTTACAGCTCGTTTTGCTTCTTCGAGACAAAGTGTCCCGAAGCGGAGGCATCCTTGTTGTCCTCCCCGGACAGAGTTATAATATAAGTGTAATGTGATAGGGAAGGAGGAACAATGGCACGAGCAAAAAACAGAGGGTATCAGCAGAGTTTCTCTCCCTCTTACGCAATCCGCCGCTGGCGGCTGGGCATCTATATCCGGCTTTCAAAGGAAGATTTGAAAAAAGGAAAAGACGATAGCAACAGCGTAAAAAACCAGCGTGACCTACTGAACGATTTTTACCGACGCAACATTGACGAGTTTGAAAGCATCACAGAATATGTAGATGACGGACATACTGGAACGGACGCTAACCGTGAAGATTTTCAACGGCTCTTGGCGGATGTCATGAGTGGTAAAATAAACTGCGTCATAGTAAAAGACCTGTCCCGCTTCGCACGAAATTATAGCGATGCCGGAAGTTTGATCGACAACCTGTTTGTTCAAATGGGTGTTCGCTTTATCAGCCTTGCTGAGAATGTGGATAGCTACAAGAACCCCGACAGCGTTTCAAATATCATCGTTCCCATTACAAATGTGATGAACGATAATTACTGCTATCAGACTTCCAAAAAGATCCGGCAGGTATTTGATTACAAGCGGCGCAACGGCCAGTATATCGGAGCATTTGCTCCTTACGGCTATGTAAAGCACCCAAAGGACAAGCACAGACTGATTGTTGATCCCGATGCTGCTGAAAATGTCAAACTCATTTTCACAATGCTTATCCAAGGGTCATCAAAACGTGCTATCGCGTTGTACCTGAACGAACACGGCGTACCGAGCCCCTCGGCTTACAAGGTACAAAAGGGCTTGCCTGTTTCGACAAGAGGGTATGACGATCCTATGTGGGGAGCCCGCATGATCCACTCCATTCTTACTAATCCGACCTACACCGGGGATTTAGCCCAAGGCCGAAGCCGGGTGAAAAGCTACAAGGTACACCAGATTGAAGCTGTTCCACGCGAGGAATGGGTAGAAGTGGCTGGAACGCATGAGGCCATTATCGACTATGAAACTTTCGACAAGGTACAGGCTCTCTTACAGCGTGATACCCGTACTTCCCCGAAAGGCCGTGAGGTACATTTATTCAGCGGCTTTCTGAAATGTGCCGATTGCGGGCGGGCCATTACCCGATGCGTTGGCAAGAATAACAATGTATATTATTCTTGCTCAACCTACAAGAACCGTTCCCGGACAGCCTGCACCATGCACTCAATCAAGCATGAACGGCTGGAGGCTGCTGTTCTGTTCGCCGTACAGCATCAGGTGCATTTGGCTGTTTCCTACTCGGAAATCGTCACACAGATCAATTCCGCTCCAATCAAAAAAAGCCAGTCTTACCGACTGGACGATCTGATAGCTGCAAAAGAGCGGGAACTGACAAAGATAACACGCTACAAGCAATCTCTTTATCAGGACTGGAAAGACGGTGAAATCACCCAGCAGGAATACCGGGATATGAAGGCTGACTATGAACGGCAGACTTCTGATATTTCCGCGGTGCTTACCCGGCTGAACGCTGAACGCGCAGAACTGGCAAACGGTGTGGACAACGAGCATCCTGCACTGGTAGCCTTTATGAAGTATCAGAACATTGAAGCCCTCAACCGTGAAATCTTGGTTGAGCTTGTGGACTATATCAAGGTCTATGAAAACGGCAATATCAGCGTGAAATTCAAATTTGCTGACGAGCTCCGCAAGATTGCCGAGTACATTGAAATCAACACTACGGAAGATACCGCAGTAGCGGGCTAACACCCGCTACAAACCCCTTTGACAGTGTGTTTTCCTAATAGGCGCTAATCATATCAAAGAAATTGCATCTGCTGTCTAAATAATCTACTATCTGCTTTTGCTTGCTTACCGGAGGAATAATTACCGTTATATTCCCCAATTCCTCTTGATTGATTTTTGGCATTTTGACCCTGTCCGCAGTGCATAGTGCAACTTGTTGCACAAAATATTCGGATAGCATTACATATAGCATGAACTTTGTATTTTGGGTAGTCTCAATCGGGTACATATCCGCGCTACACAACCCGTCAAATGGAGCAACAACCACCTTGTTCAAAGTTGGTCGTATTTTGGAGTACAAGAGTTGCCCCTTATAGAACAAATGGTTCCAGCTTATTACACCGGATTCAGCAACCGTATTACACGGGAGAAGTGCCCCGGTATCTTTGACCATGTTATCTGGTGCAACCTGCAGAAGTTTAGGGTAATCCTTTGGGTCCACAAGATTAGCCTTGACGGTGGCAACAAACTTAAATCGCATAGAATTCCAATCCATGGGTATCTCACCAATCCACTCAATCC
>ENA-OUQO01000039-OUQO01000039.1-human-gut-metagenome-genome-assembly--contig:-NODE-39-length-89960-cov-7.433502_pt1 | contig 89960 bp, 73 predicted proteins | sample MGYA00237944_ERZ548825 | MGnify/ENA primary metagenome ERZ548825 (study PRJEB26490, sample SAMN05194700) | human gut metagenome | biome: terrestrial biome; feature: human-associated habitat; material... | reverse complement strand
GTGCCGATGTTGACATGCGGTTTCGTTCTCTCAAACTTTGCCTTTGCCATTACAAAAATCTCCTTTTGTTTTAGAAATTGTAGCGTTTCGTGTTGATCATCTTCTCGCACACGGAGGCCGGAGCCTGCTCATAGTGCGCGAACTGCATTGTAAAGGTTCCTCGACCCTGCGTGCGCGAGCGGAGGTCGGTCGCATAGCCGAACATCTCCGAAAGCGGCACGATCGCGTCGATGACCTGCGTCCCGTTGCGCGCTTCCATACCGGAAACACGGCCGCGGCGCGCGGTCAGGTTGCCCAAAATGTCGCCGAGATAGTCCTCCGGCACGAGCACTTCGACCTTCATCATCGGTTCGAGCAGCACGGGGCCCGCCTTCGGGAGCGCTTCCTTGACCGCGAGCGAGCCCGCGATCTGGAACGCGATCTCCGATGAATCGACCTCGTGATAGGAACCGTCGATGAGCGTTGCGCGGACGTCCACCACCGGATAGCCGCCAAGCGCGCCGGATTCCAGCGCGTCGCGGATACCGCGTTCGACCGCAGGGATGTACTCCTTCGGGATCACGCCGCCGACGATCTTATCGACGAACTCAAAGCCGGAACCCGGCTCCATGGGCTCGAAGGTCACCTTGCAATGGCCGAACTGGCCATGGCCGCCGGTCTGCCGGACATAACGTCCCTCGACCGTGACGGTCTTTGTGATGGACTCCTTGTATGCGACCTGCGGACTGCCGACCGTGGCTTCCACATGGAACTCGCGGATCAGTCGGTCAACGATGATCTCAAGGTGCAGCTCGCCCATGCCTGCAATGATGGTCTGACCCGTTTCCTGATCCGTATAGGTCTTGAATGTCGGGTCCTCTTCCGCAAGCTTGACCAGCGCCATGGTCATTTTTTCCTGGCCGGCCTTGGTCTTGGGCTCGATGGCCACCCGAATGACGGGATCCGGGAAGGTCATGCTCTCTAGCAGGATCTGGTGGTTCTCGGTGCAGAGCGTATCGCCCGTGGTGGTCTCCTTGAGGCCTACGATCGCAACGATGTCTCCCGCATGGCATTCCTCAAGCTCCGTGCGCGTATCCGCGTGCATGAGCAGGATGCGGCCGATGCGTTCGCGCTTTCCCTTCGTGGCGTTATACACATACGAGCCGGCTTTGAGCGTTCCGCTGTAAACGCGGACGAACGCCAGCTTTCCGACAAAGGGATCGGTCACGATCTTGAATGCGAGCGCTGCAAACGGCGCGTCGTCGCGCGGCTCCGCGATCATTTCCTTCGTGCCGTCGCGGTTCGTTCCCTTTGCAGGGGGAACGTCGAGCGGAGAGGGCAGGAAATCCACGATCGCGTTGAGCAGCGGCTGCACGCCCTTGTTGCGGTAGGATGTGCCGCAGCAGACCGGCACCATTTTGCCCGCGATGGTCGCGCGGCGGATGGCGGGGATCAGATCCTCCGCCTTGAACCACTCGCCCTCAAAGTAGCGTTCCATGAGCTCGTCGTCGTCCGAGAGGATCTCGTCGAGCAGCTTTGCGCGCGTCTCTTTCGCCTGCTCCAGCATGTCCGCGGGGATCTCCTCCTCGCGAACGTCCGTTCCGTCGTCATTATAATAGACTTCGGCTTTCATGGTGAGCAGGTCGACGATGCCGCGGAAGTCCGCCTCGCTGCCGATGGGCAGCTGGATGGGCAGCGCGTTCGCACGCAGGCGCTCATGCATCATATCGACGACATGATAGAAATCGGCACCCGTGATGTCCATTTTATTGACATAGGCGATACAGGGTACGCCGTATTTCATGGCCTGATGCCACACCGTCTCCGACTGCGGTTCCACGCCGCCCTTGGCGCAGAACACGGCGACCGCACCGTCAAGGACGCGGAGCGAACGCTCCACCTCGACGGTGAAGTCCACATGGCCGGGCGTGTCGATGATATTGATGCGGTGGCCGCGCCAATACGCAGTCGTGGCGGCGGAGGTGATGGTGATACCACGCTCCTGCTCCTGCACCATGTAGTCCATGGTCGCTGCGCCCTCGTGCGTCTCGCCGAGCTTATGGATCTTACCGGTATAGTAAAGGATCCGCTCGGTCGTCGTGGTCTTACCGGCGTCAATATGCGCCATGATGCCGATATTTCTGGTTTTTTCGAGTGCTGTATCTCTGGGCAACTGGGTTCACCTTACCATCTGTAGTGTGCGAACGCCTTATTGGCCTCAGCCATCTTATGGGTGTCTTCCTTCTTCTTGAAGGCGTTACCCGTCTGATTGCAGGCGTCCAGGATCTCGCCGGCGAGGCGCTCGCTCATCGTCCGCTCGCCGCGGGCGCGGGCATAGCTGACGAGCCAGCGAAGGCCAAGGGTCTGACGGCGCTCGGGACGAATCTCGATCGGGACCTGATAGGTCGAGCCGCCGACTCTGCGCGCCTTGACTTCGAGCACGGGCATGATGTTTGCCATGGCCTGCTCAAAGACTTCTCCGGGCTCACGGCCGGTCTTTTCCTTGATGGAATCAAACGCTTCATAGACCGCCTTCTGGGCGACGCCGCGCTTGCCGTCAAGCATGACCTGGTTGATGAGCTTCGTAACAACGGTGCTGTTGTAGATCGGGTCTGCCAGCACTTCTCTCTTCGGGATAAATCCTCTTCTCGGCATAGCTTACCCTCCTTACTTCTTCGGGCGCTTTGCGCCATAGAGCGAACGGCTCTGCTTGCGGTTTGCAACACCGGCAGTATCGAGCGCGCCGCGGATGATGTGGTAACGAACGCCCGGCAGGTCCTTGACACGGCCGCCGCGGATGAGCACAACGGAGTGCTCCTGCAGGTTGTGGCCGATGCCGGGGATGTAGGCGGTACCCTCGAGACCGTCGGACAGACGGATACGAGCGATTTTACGAAGCGCGGAGTTCGGCTTCTTCGGGGTCATCGTACGCACTGCCGTGCAAACGCCGCGGCGCTGCGGGCACTGCTTCAGAATCGGAGCGTTGGACTTGTATTCCACCTGCTCGCGACCCTTACGAACCAATTGGTTGATGGTCGGCATGATAGTCCTCCAAAAATCTTTCTTAATCTATATATATCTTACAGCTCCCTGCAACCCTTGTAGGGAGGATTGTCCTGAATCTGCGGCGTTCCGCGTTTTTTCACGCCCGCCGCCGCTGCGCCGACGCCGATACCGGCGATCGCGCCCAGCATTTTCATGGTCTCGACCCGAAACACCGGCGTTTCCGCGCGCTTTGCGCTCTCCAGCACGGCGGTTCGGAGCCGCTCGTCTGCGTCGTCCGCAAGATAGACGGCGGACAATTCGCCGTTTTGCAGCGCGCGCAGCACCTGTTTTTGTCCGGCGAGGTCGGGTTTTTCCCGCGTTTGTTCCACGCTGCATCCCCCTCCTGCCAGCAAATGTTTATTGTAGCAGGAATTGTCCCGCTTTGTCAACGGGTTTCTTCCTCCGGCAGGACCGCGGTACCGAGGCCGCGCACGCGGCGGCTCTTGGAAAAGATCACCGGGACGCGGCTGTCGCGGCTCAGCGGGAACCAGCCCTTGTCCAGCATTTCCTGCACGACCGGATGCTTCCGGATGTCGGCGTACATCCGTCGTTCCGCCCGCTTCATCTTGGAAGCGGAGATCGCTTTCCCCGCGAGATATGCGATCGCGATGAGCGTCACCCAGATGGCGAACGGCAGCCAAGCGGCAGTGCGCCGCATGGCGTCATTCACCGCGGGCAATGCGAGGACGACGAGCCCCAGCGCGCCGAATACCGCCGCGAGCAGCACGGGAAGATACTCGATGAGCAGCAGCGTCCGCCTGCACCGCTTGCAGATGGAGAATTGCAGCGGGATCAGCGTACCGACCGGTGCGACGCCCTTGCGGAACAGCTTGCGCTGGATGCGCTTCGGTTCCGGATGCGCCATATCGAGCAGTGCATAGCCCTGACGCTCTCCCTTGGGCTCCGTCTTGCAGAACTGACATTCGCGGCTCAGAAAGAGGCGGGCGATCCCACCCTCCGGCAGCAGCGACTCATACAGATCGAGATCCCGCATGACCTGCTCCGGGGTGTCTCCGCCGCCGCCGATCGTACAGCGGTCGCAGCTTCCCATGTTGAGCAGATCGCAGTAGTGCGTTTCCGAAAAGGGGCAGTTGGGATTGTGCGGCTTCTTTTCCATGGACTCGCCTTTCGTTTCCGATGTTTCGTCCGGTGTGTCCGGCGCGGCCGCCGCTTTGGCGCTGACCTTGGCGGCGGCCGTCCGTTATCGTATCCTTGTGTTTTACTCGATCCCGCTCGAACGCTCGCGCACGGTCACGTTGCGGTAGCGCTTGAGGCCGATGCCCGCAGGAATGAGCTTGCCGATGATGACGTTCTCCTTGAGACCGAGCAGCGGATCGACCTTGCCCTTGATGGCGGCTTCGGTCAGCACGCGCGTGGTCTCCTGGAACGACGCGGCAGACAGGAAGGAGTCGGTCGCAAGCGCGGCCTTCGTGATGCCGAGCAGCTTTCGCTTTGCGATGGCGGGCTGACCGTCGTTCTCGACGACCTTCTCGTTCTCCTCTTCAAAGCGGAAAATATCCACGAGCTCGCCGGGCAGCATGGTGGTGTCGCCCGCATCCTCGATCTGGACCTTGCGCAACATCTGGCGGATGATGATCTCGATGTGCTTATCGGAGATCTCAACGCCCTGCAGACGGTAAACGCTCTGAACCTCGCGCAGCAGGTAGGCTTCCACGCCCTTGACGCCCTTGATCTTCAGGATGTCATGCGGGTTGACGGAGCCTTCGGTCAGCTCGTCGCCGGCCTCGATCGTCTGGCCTTCCTGCACCTTCAGCTTGCTGCCGAACGGAATGAGGTAGGTCTCGCTCTCGCCCTCGTCGTTGGAAACGACGGCTTCTCTGCGCTTCTTGCTCTCGTCGAGGTGGACGCGGCCGGAGATCTCGGAAATGACCGCAAGACCCTTCGGCTTTCTCGCCTCGAACAGTTCCTCAACGCGGGGAAGACCCTGCGTAATATCCTCTGCGGATGCGACGCCGCCGGTGTGGAACGTTCGCATCGTGAGCTGCGTACCCGGTTCGCCGATGGCCTGCGCCGCGATGATGCCGACCGCTTCGCCGATGTTGACATAGCTGCCGGTCGCAAGGTTCGCGCCGTAGCACTTGGCGCACACGCCGTGATCCGAGCGGCAGGTGAACACGCTTCTGCACACCACGCTCTGAATGCCGGCCTTTTCAATGGCCTCTGCCTGCTCGTAGGTAATCATGCGGTTCGCCTCAACGATGACCTCGCCGGTGGCCGGATCGACGACGGGCTCGACCGTGTACCGGCCGATGACGCGTGCCTTCAGCGGCTCAACGAGCTTGTTGCCGTCGCGGATCTCGGAAATGGGCATTCCCTTGGCAACCTCGCCGCGGCTCGCAAAGCAGTCGTCCTCGCGGACGATGACGTCCTGCGAAACATCGACAAGGCGGCGAGTGAGGTAACCGGAGTCCGCCGTACGGAGCGCCGTGTCGGCAAGACCTTTCCGCGCGCCGTGCGAGGAAATGAAGAACTCAAGCACAGAGAGGCCTTCGCGGAAGTTCGCCCGGATCGGCACCTCGATGATCTGACCGGACGGATCCGCCATGAGGCCGCGCATACCGGCAAGCTGACGGATCTGCGCCGTGGAACCACGGGCGCCGGAATTTGCCATCATGTAGATCGGGTTGTAGGGATCGAGCGAATCCATCAGGGCTTTCGAGACGTCCTCCGTGGTCTTTTCCCAGACCTTGATGACGCGCTCACGGCGCTCTGCGTTGCTGAGCAGACCCATACGGAACAGACCGTCGATCTCAACGACCTTCTTCTCCGCGTCCGCAATGAATCCCTTCTTCTCCGGCGGCACCTGAATGTCCTGGAAACCGACGGTAATGCCGCCGCGGGTGGAATAGGTGAAGCCGAGCTTTTTAATGTTGTCCAGCGTTTCGGCCGTCTTGGTCGGGCCGTACTTGCGGTAGCAGTAATCGACGATGTTGCCGAGGTCTTTTTTGACGACCAGGTGGTCGATCTCGAGGCGGAACATATCGTCCAGCGTCTCGCGCGGCACAAAGCCGAGATCCTGCGGAATGGCGTTGTTGAACAGGAGGCGTCCCACGGTCGCGTCGATCACGCGGCGGTAGGTCTTGCCCTCGAACTCACGCGCAACGCGCACTTTGACCTTGGCCTGCAGTGCGATCTCGCCCGTCTGGTAGGCCATGACGGCCTCGTCCTCGGAGTGGAAGATCTTTCCCTCGCCCTTTGCGCCGGGGCGCTCCATGGTGAGGTAGTAGCAGCCGATGACCATGTCCTGCGTCGGAGAAACGACCGGGCGGCCGTCCTGCGGCTTCAGAATGTTGTTCGACGCGAGCATAAGGAGGCGGGCCTCGGACTGCGCTTCGACGGACAGCGGCACATGCACGGCCATCTGGTCGCCGTCGAAGTCCGCGTTGAACGCGGTGCAGACGAGCGGATGGAGCTTGATGGCGCGCCCCTCGACGAGAATCGGCTCAAAGGCCTGGATGCCGAGCCTGTGCAGCGTGGGCGCGCGGTTCAGCATGACGGGGTGGTCCTTGATGACGTCCTCGAGCACGCCCCAAACCTCGGTTGCGCTGCGCTCGACCATGCGCTTTGCGCCCTTGACGTTCTGCGCAAACCCGCCCTTGACGAGCTTTTTCATCACAAAGGGCTTGAACAGCTCGAGCGCCATTTCCTTCGGCAGGCCGCACTGGTACATCTTAAGCTCCGGCCCCACGACGATAACGGAGCGGCCGGAATAGTCCACGCGCTTGCCGAGCAGGTTCTGGCGGAAGCGTCCCTGCTTGCCGCGGAGCATGTCGGACAGCGACTTGAGCGGACGGTTGCCGGGGCCGGTGACCGGACGGCTTCTGCGGCCGTTGTCGATCAGGGAGTCCACGGCCTCCTGGAGCATGCGCTTTTCGTTACGGACGATGATGTCCGGCGCGCGCAGCTCAAGCAGCCGCTTCAGACGATTGTTGCGGTTGATCACGCGGCGGTACAGGTCGTTCAGATCGCTCGTCGCGAAGCGGCCGCCATCGAGCTGCACCATGGGGCGCAGCTCCGGCGGGATGACCGGCACGACCGTCAGGATGATCCACTCCGGGCGGTTGCCGCTCTTGATGAACGCTTCAATGACTTCGAGGCGCTTGATGGCGTTTGCGCGCTTCTGGCCGGAGGCATTGGCGATCTCCTCGCGCAGCTCCTGTTCGAGCTTCGGAAGGTCGAGCGCGCAGAGCAGCTCGCGGATCGCTTCCGCGCCCATGCCGGCCTTGAAGGATTTTGCACCGTACTGCTCGACTGCGTCGCGGTATTCCTTGTCCGTGAGCACCTGCTTGTAGGCAAGCGGGGTCTCGCCGGGATCGGTGACGACATAGGCCGCAAAGTACAGCACCTGCTCGAGGCTCCTCGGGCTCATGTCGAGCAGCATCTTCATCCGGCAGGGAATGCCCTTGAAATACCAGATGTGGGATACCGGCACAGCAAGCTCGATGTGGCCCATGCGTTCGCGGCGCACCTTGGCGCGCGTGACCTCGACGCCGCACTTGTCGCAGACGATGCCCTTGTAACGGCCGCGCTTATAGCGGCCGCAGTGGCACTCCCAGTCCTTGGTCGGCCCGAAAATGCGTTCGCAGAACAGGCCGTCCTTTTCGGGCTTCAGGGTACGGTAATTGATGGTTTCGGGCTTCTTGACCTCACCGTGCGACCACTCGAGGATCTTCTCCGGCGAAGCAAGTCCGATTTGCAGAGCGTCAAAATTCGTCAGTTCAAACACTGTTTCTCTTCTCCCTTCGGGCCATGCCCAGTCCACGGTGTCAGTCGAGTCCGTCAAGATCCAGATCGAGCGGTTCGTCCAGCATGTCCGGCCCTTCGTCGTCCGGCTCTCCGGCGAGGCTCTCCGCGTCCGGCTCTCCCTCGTCAAAGTCCTCGTCGAAGTCTCCGAAATCATCGTCGAAGTCCTCGTCGAGATCGCCCTGCGGCGCCGGCAGCTCACGCGGCATATCCTCCGTGCCTGCGATGTTGACGTCGAGCGGCACCATATCGTCGTCGTCGTCCTCGCCGATGAAGATCTCCTCGCGCGTGTCGGACAGCACCTTGATGTCGAGCGCAAGGGACTGGAGTTCCTTGATGAGCACCTTGAACGATTCCGGCACACCTGCGGGCGGCACGTTCTCGCCCTTGACAATGGCCTCGTAGGTCTTGACGCGACCCACGACGTCGTCCGACTTGACGGTCAGGATCTCCTGCAAGGTGTTCGCCGCGCCGTAGGCTTCGAGCGCCCAGACCTCCATTTCGCCGAAACGCTGGCCGCCGAACTGCGCTTTGCCGCCGAGCGGCTGCTGCGTGACGAGGCTGTACGGTCCGGTCGAACGGGCGTGGATCTTATCGTCCACGAGGTGGTGCAGCTTCAAATAATACATATAGCCCACGGACACGCGGTTCTCGAAGGGCTCGCCGGTACGACCGTCGTAGAGGACGGTCTTGCCGTCCGCGTCGCAGCCGCCCTGCACAAGCAGATCCTTGATGTCCTGTTCGGACGCGCCGTCAAAGACCGGCGTTGCGATCCGGATGCCGAGCGATTTGCACGCCATGCCGAGATGCAGCTCGAGCACCTGTCCGATGTTCATACGGGACGGAACGCCCAGCGGATTCAGCACGATCTGGAGCGGCGTGCCATCCGGCAGGAAGGGCATGTCCTCTTCGGGAAGAATGCGGGAAATGACGCCCTTGTTGCCGTGGCGGCCCGCCATCTTGTCGCCGACGCTGATCTTGCGCTTCTGCGCGATGTAGACGCGAACCATCTGGTTGACGCCGGGGCTCAGCTCGTCCTTATTGGCGCGGGTGAAGATCTTAACGTCCACGACCACGCCGCCTTCGCCGTGCGGTACGCGCAGCGAGGTGTCGCGCACGTCTCTCGCCTTTTCGCCGAAGATGGCGCGCAGCAGGCGCTCTTCCGCGGTGAGCTCGGTCTCGCCCTTCGGGGTGACCTTGCCGACAAGGATATCGCCCGAACGCACCTCTGCGCCGGGACGGATGATGCCGAACTCGTCAAGCTGCGCAAGCGCGTCCTCGCCGATGTTCGGAATGTCTCGCGTGATCTCTTCCGGCCCGAGCTTCGTATCGCGGGCTTCGACCTCATGCTCCTCGATGTGGATAGAGGTGAACACGTCCTCTTTGACGAGCTTTTCGCTGATGAGGACAGCGTCCTCGTAGTTATAGCCCTCCCAGGTCATAAAACCGATCAGGATGTTTCTGCCGAGCGCGATCTCGCCGCCGTCGGTGGACGCGCCGTCCGCAATGACCTCGCGCTTTGCTACGCGCTGCCCCTTCTTGACGATGGGGCGCTGGTTCAGGCAGGTCCCCTGGTTCGAGCGCTGGAACTTCGTGAGCTTGTAGAGGTGATCCACGCCGTTGTCGTCGCGGATCGTGATGGCGCGCGCGCTGACGTGCTGCACGGTGCCGTCTACCTCGGAGAGCACCACGACGCCGGAGTCCGCTGCGGCCTTATACTCCATGCCGGTCGCCACAACGGGCGCTTCGGGCTTGAGCAGCGGCACGGCCTGACGCTGCATGTTCGAGCCCATGAGCGCGCGGTTTGCGTCGTCGTTCTCGAGGAAGGGGATCATGGCCGTTGCAACGGAGACGAGCTGCTTGGGCGAAACGTCCATGTAGTCGACTTCCGTGTTCGGCACCTCGATGATCTGGTCGAGCAGACGCGCCGTGACGCGGGGCTTGACGAACCAGTGCGTGTTCGGATCGATCGGCTCGTTTGCCTGCGCGACGATGAAGTTGTCCTCTTCGTCCGCGGTCAGATACTCGATCGTGTCGGTGATCATGCGGTTCTTCTTATCGACGCGGCGATAGGGCGCCTCGATGAAGCCATACTCGTTGATCCGCGCGTAGGTGGACAGCGAGTTGATGAGGCCGATGTTCGGACCTTCCGGCGTCTCGATCGGGCACATACGACCGTAATGCGAGAAGTGAACGTCTCGCACTTCGAACGTGGCGCGCTCACGGTTCAGACCGCCGGGACCGAGGGCCGACAGACGGCGCTTATGCGTCAGCTCCGCGAGCGGGTTCGTCTGATCCATGAACTGAGACAGCTGCGAGGAACCGAAGAATTCCTTGATCGCGGCGGTCACGGGGCGGATGTTGATGAGGTTCGACGGCATGGCGACGTCCATATCCTGAAGGCCCATGCGCTCGCGCACGACGCGCTCGAGGCGTGTGAGTCCCACGCGGATCTGGTTCTGGAGCAGCTCGCCGACCGAGCGGATGCGTCGGTTGCCAAGGTGGTCGATGTCGTCCGTATGGCCGAGACCGTAGGGCATACCGAGCATGTACGAAATGGAAGCCACCATATCGTCCGGAATGATATGCCGCGGGATCAGGTCATAATAGTGCTTGTGCAGGAACGCCTTCTTCTCCTCGTCGTCCATGCTCTCCATCTCGGGGAGGAGCGCAAGCAGCGTCGGGATGTGGACGTACTCGTTGAGCCCTGCATCGGCCGGCGCAAAGGGCAGGAAGGCGGAAGCGTCTGCAAAGTTGTTGCCAACGACCTTCACGCGCTGCTCGCCCACGCGCACCCAAACGGCGTTCACGCCTGCGTTCTGAATGGCCTGCGCGGCCTCGCGGCCGATGGTCTCGCCCTCCTCCGCGAGGATCTCGCCCGTGACCGGGGAAACGACCGCCGCATCCGCGACCTGGCCCGCGATGCGATTTTTGAGCGCGAGCTTTTTGTTGAACTTATAGCGGCCGACGCGCGCAAGATCGTAGCGCTTGTCGAAGAACAGCGCGTTCATGAGGGAGCGCGCGCCCTCCTCCGTGGGCGGCTCGCCGGGGCGCTGGCGCTTGTAGATCTCGATGAGGCCCTCCGCGACGGAGCGGGCCGGGTCCTTCTGCAGCGTAGCCATGAGGCGCTCGTCCTCGCCGAGCAGCTCGATGATCTCGGAGTTCGCGCCATAACCAATCGCGCGCAGCAGCGAGGTGATGTACACCTTGCGCTGGCGGTCGATCTTGACGTAGAGGATACCGTTCGAGTCGGTCTCGTATTCGAGCCAGGCGCCGCGGTTGGGGATGACCTGCGCCTGGAACAGCCGTTTGCCGACCTTGTCGAAGCTCTCGGAATAGTACACGCCGGGCGAACGCACGAGCTGCGACACGATCACGCGCTCTGCGCCGTTGATGATGAACGTCCCGGACGGCGTCATGAGCGGGAAATCGCCCATAAAGACCTCCTGCTGCTTGACCTCGCCCGTTTCCTTATTGATCAGGCGCACGCTCGCGCGCAGGGGCGCCGCATAGTTCACGTCGCGTTCCTTGCTCTCCTCCATGGAGTATTTCGGATTGTCAAGGTCGATTTTGTAATCGACGAACTCCAGCACGAGCTTTCCGGAATAGTCCGTAATGGGAGAAATGTCGTCGAATACGTCGCGAAGGTCTTCCTTTAAAAAACGGTAGTACGAGTTCTTTTGCACCTCAATGAGATCGGGCATGTCGAGAACTTCCTGAATCCTCGAGAAGCTCTTCCGCATTCCCTGACCCATCTTGACGTCATGCATCATCGCGTTCACCCCTTGCCGACGCGGCTGTCGCACCGCGTCAATTTTGCTGTTTTGCCCGCCCTGCACCCACAGGGCAAAAAGTTTTTCAATCCACCGTGGAGCATTCCCATACGCCATACGTTTCATGCAATTCGCCCTGCATGAAATGCGGGATTTTGGGCATAATTCCACAGTATATCCATTATAAGTCAATTTCGTATGATAGCATAGCAAAAAAAAGCTGTCAAGGCCAATTTTGAGAAAATGTTGCAAAAAGTTTGCGCTTTGCGGTATGATACATGATTATCAAGAGCAGGGAGGATCGCACGATGAAGACACGCGAAGAAGCGCTTGCGGTTTTGAAACAGTACAATGAAAGCGAGGCGCTGCTCCGCCACGGCTATGCGGTGGAGGGCGTCATGCGTCATTTTGCCGCCTTGAAGGGCGAGGACGTCGAGTATTGGGGGCAGGTTGGCCTGCTGCATGATGTGGACTACGAAAAGTGGCCGGAGGAGCACCTGAAGGTCGCGCCGCGGCTTTTGGCGGAGGCGGGCTATGACGAGGCGTTTATCCATGCGGTCGCCGCGCACGGCTACGGGCTTTGCACGGACGTCAGGCCGGCGCTGTACATGGAGAAGTTTCTGTACACCATTGATGAGCTGACGGGACTTATCACCGCGACCGCGTACATGCGGCCGTCGCGCAGCGTGATGGACATGGAGGTCAAGAGCGTCAAGAAGAAATTCAAGGACAAAGGCTTTGCCGCGGGCGTGAGCCGCGACGTGATCCTCGCGGGCTGCGACATGCTCGGCATGACGCTCGACGAAGTCATTGCGGAGACGATCGCCGGCATGCGCGACGTTCACGAGGCGCTCGGGCTGTAGGAGAGGACGCTTTCTTTCTAAGGGGGACGATTTCTTTTCTTGAAGAAAAGAAACAAAAGACACTGCGGGATAGTTGATCAATCTGAGAAAAGATGCTTTCCCGCACATTCTGCTTGCAGCATAAAAACGGACGGTTCGTATGTGAACCGTCCGTTTTGTGTTGCAGGATCGCATAAACCGCTTTGAAAAGCACAAAAGCATGATCCGCAGATGACTTTCTTTTGCGTGGTCGGTTTGCACGGGAAAGCTGGCGCGCAGGCGCGGCGGACACGGGCAGAGACAAGGCGGAGGAGGGAGGCATACCCGCTGTGGTATTCCGACCGACGACAACGCAGGATGTGCCTGCGTCCGTCCGTCTGAGGGCCTGCGCTTCCCGCGCAAGCCGACCGGTTTTTCTTTCTAGAAAGAAAAGAAAGGGGGAACGTTTTCTTTTCTTGAAGAAAAGAAGACGTCCGGCATCATTTCTTTCCGGAAAGAAGCGGAAGTCTTTCGAGAAGGGTAGCGACGCCGCGCCGAAAGAAATGCAGCCAGCCTCTGCCCTCCTCGGCGTTGTTGAGATCGACGTCCTCCGCGCACGACCGAAACAGTCCGAGCCGCCACGCCGCGTTGTGGATGACCCATTCCTTCTCCATGGACGCCAGCGTGCGTTTCCACGGCGGATCCGTGGGATATGCCGCGTCGTACGCAAGGATCGCCCTGAGGATGTCGCGCTTGCGCCTGCGCCGCACGATCCGGCAGGAGTCCACAATGCGAAAGGACGGATCCTTCGCGCCGCGGTCGTCGATCACGAGCAGCGTGTCCCCGGCCGGTTCCGGATACGCCCGCTCCGCGTTTACGCGCAGAATGCACAGCGTTCCGCCGGAGGGCAGCGCAGCCGTATAAGCCGCCGCGGTTTTCGTCTCCGTCATTCTCCCGCCCCCGCTCCCTCGGCAGCGTCCGCAGACACATCCGGCGCGCCGTATACGGCATGATACGGGTTCTCCGGATCCGGGTCCGTCGGGTCCCAGCCGTAGCCCGGCTCCGTCTCATAGGGCGCTCCGGCGATCAGCGCGGGCGCCGCGGGCGGCACGGGGCCGCTGTCCGCAGTCATGACCACCACGGTCGTTTTGTCGCAGTTGTCGTAGACCCACTTTGCATCCCTGCAAAGCAGGCGAATGCATCCGTCCGATGCGCGGGTGCCGAGCTTTTCGTACTCGTCGAGCTTCATGCGGGACTTCCCTTCCTCGACCTTGCGCGCGTTCTCGTCGATCGGCACGGAATGGAACAGGAAATGCCCGACGATGCGGCTGCAATACTGACCCTTTGCACCGTAGAGCGAATGGTAGCGGTATTTTTTGTACACACGATACGTTCCCTCGGGCGTTGTCTTGCCGGAAGAACAGATCATGACCCGTTCCTCCACCCATTGCCCGTTTTCGGCGCGGTATGCAACGACCGACTGCGAGCCGAAATACACCACGAGCTTGTACAGCCCGTCCTCCTCCGGCGTGTCCGTCGGGAACCACGCGGGAACGGGCGTGGCGGTCGGCTCGGGCGTTTCCGTGGGCGCGGGCGTCGGCGCGTCCGTCGGCTTCGGGACCGGCTCCGCCGTCGGCGCGGGCGTTGCCCCGATCTCCAGCACAACGGTCTGTCCCTCCGGCTCCGGTTCCGCCGCGGGCTCCGCCTGTTTGCAGGCCAAAAACGCAGTCATTGCGGTCAGGACGAGCAGCAGCGCTGCGATACGGCGGTACGGCATGGTTCGATCGTGCTCCTTCGAATTTTCTCATAGTATCATACTACATGTGCAAGAATCAGACAAGCCGCTCGCGTCATAAGGTATAAACACACACGTTTCTGCCCATACTCGGCCATCCCCTAAAAACAACATTCTCAGCGAGGTGACTTATGATGGAACTGGTCAAAATGGCGCGGGCGCACGCAGGCTGGACGGAGGCCGAGGAAGCGCTTCTGTTCGACCTTGCGGATCGGGCGCGCGCCGCAGGCAGACCGCTCAAATCGGTCTTTGATGAAATGGCCGCAGCATCCGGACGGCGTCCCAACAGCGTCCGCAACTTCTATTATGCGCGGGTCAAGGGCGGCGGCGACGCAGGCGAGCGCCACAGCCCGTCCTTTGTGCCGTTTACGGAGGCGGAGTCCGAGCGGCTCATGGAAACCGTTCTGCTTGCGCAGGCGAGCGGCGAATCCGTGCGAAGCTGTACGCTCCGTTTGGGCGGCGGGCAGCAGCGCGCCATGCTCCGCTATCAGAACAAATACCGCGCGCTCGTCCGCAGCGACCCCACGCTCGTCCGCCGCGTCATGGAAAAGCTCCGGCGCGAGGGGCAGCCCGTGTTCGACCCGTATGCAGCGCCCGAGGGACGGCACGCGGGCCGGCCGCGCAAGCGGGAGCGTCCCTGCGCCGACATTGCGCATGATGTGGCGGCCGCGCTCGAGGGCGTGGAAGGTCTGGACGTACCCGCCTTCCTGACAGCGCTCGGAAAGCTCGCCCTTGCCGCGACCGGCGGTGCAGAACGGACGCACCAGCTCGAAAAGCAGCTCCGGTGCGAACGCGAGCGCAACCGTATGCTCCTGAACAGCTTTTCCGAACTGCTCCGGGTGAACCGGGCGTTCCTGCAATCGCCCGTCAAAAGCCGCGACGCAAAGATCGCCGTGTATCTCAGCGAACTCGAAACGAGCCTGCGTCCCTGCGAAAAGCTCCTGCCGGGCGAAACGGGCTGACGCGCGCTTCCGTCTCCCCGTTTTCGAGGGTTCCTCCTGCGGCGGCCGTGTTCCGTTCACATGGGATGCGGTCGCCGGCGTGGTTTTCAGACCGAAACTGCGGCAAATACGCCATACAGCGCCGACGTCTCCCGCAGCGCGAACGTCCGTGCGGCAAGCTCCGCGGCGCAGGCCGAGAGATACGCCCGCTCCTGTCGTCCCGCAAGCCCCGCGCCGTCAGAGAACCGCGCCGCAGCCCGCAGGAACAGCGTCTGCACTGCGGCGGCGTCCGCTCCCGCCACCCGCTGCGACAGCAGGGCGCATTCCCTCTGCCCAAACGCCAGCGTGTGCAGCGGAAGCTCCAGCGCAGCTCTGCCAAGCGCCGCGTTCAGCACGGGCAGACAGACGTTCACGACCTGTCCCTGCCAGTCCGGACAGCTCCGGGCGAGCACCGCGGCGGCGTCCTCAAAGGGCGCGCGCGAAAGAACGGCGTTTTCCACGGCAATGCGGCGCAAATACCGTTCGATGTAATCAACGCCCGTCAGCGTTTCCGGCACGGGCAGCATGAGCGGATAGTCGATGTCACAGGGCAGCTCCGCCGCAAAAAATTCCGGGTCGTAGCGCCGGAAAAACGTCCCGATCCCGCCAAGCGTATCCCGCATGGCGCGGTTGTTCAGCTTCGGCATCGCGGTACATACCACAGCGTAAAGCATCCGCACGCGGGCGCAGCGCCGCCTGACCGCCGCGATCCCGGCAAGCAGCCGCTCCTCCGCATCCGACGCAAGCAGTTCCCTCCATGCGGCGGGCGCGCTCGTCTCCGAAAGCCCCAGGCAGAACAGGATCGACCGCAGCAGCATGGCGGCGCGTTCTGCGGGCATGGAACTGCTGTCGCCCATGAGATACCGTTCGCCGCGTTCGCGCAGCAGCCGAAGCAGGATCTCCTCCGCCTGCCGCCGTTCGCTTTCCGTCAGCGCATTCTCCCGTGCCGCCGTCAGCAGCGTGTCCATGCGATCACCCCCTCCGGTCAAATACCGTTCCGTCAAGCGATCCCGTTCGCGCGTCGCGGTACACATCGCTTCGATCGAGATCGTACATTGCCTCCGCACTGCCGCACACGCCCTCGTTATACAACAGTACGAGCGCGGCGATCAGCTCTTCATCCGTCAAAAGCTCCGCGCATTCGCCCTTGAAGTAATAGAACAGCTCCTGCATCGTTTCGAGCGTTTCCGGATACGCGGCGTTATCGAGATACGGCGAATCCGAGAGTGCAAACGCAAGCGCCTCCAGCACGCCGCCGCCGAACTCTACGCGTCCCGTTTCGCAAAGCGTTCGCTCCCGCGCCGCAAGCAGCCGCAGCGCGTCCGTCTCCGTGAGCGCCAGGCCGAAGCGCAGCGTGTGTTCGTTGCAGCGCGCCGCGAGTGCGGCCGCACCGTCGGCATCGCGTCGCAGCAGTGCCGTTTTCATTCGTTCCGATTCCAATGTCCTCACCCCTTCCCATACTTCATACACCCGCGCGCCGGCAAGGACAAGTCTTGAAAAAGCGCCCGTTTTGTGGTAATATACTGGTAGAAAATCAGAGGTTTTTTACAATTCGAACCGATCTGAAGACCGCCGTTTTCATGATGAACAGCAAGTATGCCTCCCCTGCAAAACGGAATATTGCAAAATGGATCCTGCTCCTGCCCGTCGCAGCGTTTGCAGCGTTCCTCCTGTTCTGCACATTGCGCCAGGCGGGCAAGACTGCCGATCCCAAGTATCGCACCGTGGCGGATACCGTCGCGCTGCTCTCCGACTGGGGTGCGGAACAGGGGTATCTGCCGAGCGAAACGCTCTCCAACTGGCGTCCCGGGGATGCGGACTTTCGGTTGTACCAATGCGCCGCGGATTTTGTGCTCGCCTCGGAAACGCGCGGCGATCTCAACTGTACGGTCTATACCTTTGAGCCGAGTCTCCGCGCAACGGCGCTTGCGATCGAAATTCGGTCGTCGGACGCCGATGCGCTTTTGTCCGCTGCGGAGCTTGTGTTTTCCACATACACGCCATGGCTGGCAAAGCACCCGGACAAAGGCGTCTCCGGCTGCCCTTCTTATCGCTCGATTCTTGCCGCCGTCCGCGATGTTTTCTCCGAAACGAACGGCAACGATACCCTCTTTTTCTTCCACCACCCCGCCGCAGCAAGAGGGTCGGTCTGCACCCCGGACGGGCTTTCCGTCCGAACCAGCAGAGAAAACGGAAACCGTTATTTCTCTCTCCGCTGGAACTGGGCGTGGACCTGACGCGCCGCCGAAATGTCTTTTGAACGCAAAAACGCCCCGCAATGCACATCGCACAGCGGGACGCTTCTCAGCGCGCCTAATGCTCGTCTGCCGTTCTCCGTCCCCTACCCGATCCGCACCTTTTCCGCGAGCTCGTCGCGCATGGTTTTGTCGTTGAAGCGGTAGAGGAACAGCCAGCCGCCCGCGCACTCGACCTTGTTCCGCCTGTCCACGATGCGCGTGGAAAGCTCCATCGTCCCCGTCTGCTCCGCCTGCTCGCCCGTGAGATCATAGAACAGCAGCTTCTTCCCCTTCGCAGCGATCGCGCGCGTCTCGTCGAGATACACAAACGCCGCACTTCGGGGCAGACGCAGGAGTTCTTTCTGTTCTTTTCCATCTACATCGATACCGTAGAGCGCCTGCCCGCAGTCCCTTTTCAAAAAAGCAAAGAGCGAATGGCTATTTGGCGATTCCGTCAGAAGCCTGAACCCGCCTCCGCTTTCAAACGTCGCATAAGCGCGATCCTGTTTCGGTATTTCCGCAACTGTTTCCGTTTCTCCCGTCGCGCGGTCGCAGTACAGGAGACGGCAGCCGCTCTGAAGCAAATACACCCCGCGCTCCGTCATGCGGCAAAGCTGCCACTTCTCCTCCGGGCGGTCGTAGTCGGGGCGAAATAACGGTTCCTGCGTCAGCAGACGTTCGCCCGACGATCCGAATATGTCCGCATTTTGCATCCACTCATCGTAGCATATCCCGTACTTACTGATGCAAGTCCTGGTGCAGCCGTTCCCCGCAAGCCGGATCGTGCCGACCTGCGTCAACAAATACGGATACTCTTCGCCGTCGATCACAATGCGTTCCACCGGAAAGCGCAATGTCTCCCCATTCTCAACCTGCCAGATGATCCTTCCGTCCGCAGCACGGACAAGCTCTGTTTTCAGCACAGGCGCTCCGTCCGTATAGTCCGGTGCGTTGATCCGAAAGATCAGCAGACCGTCCTCCGTAAGCCGAACGTCCCAGATATTCCATTCGGGAAGAACGGGAAGCAATACCGCGGCTTCCTCGCCGGCCGCGTTCTGTAACGCCGCGGAATTGCGTTCGGTGTTTTTTCGCCTAAACCCGGTAAAGCTGCGGTAAGTAAGGTTCAGCTCCTCCACATTCTTCTCGAATCCTGCATAGAGGAAAAATTGCTCCGTGATCTGCAAGGAACGGATATCCTCCGCCGGGAACACGAGTTTTACGCCGCTTCCGTCCGGGCGCATGCTATGGACGCCCTGCGTCCCGCTCTCATCCGAAAGATAGTAGATGCGGCCATCATAACAGGCGGTCTTCTTTCCGCAATGGCTCTCCGCATCCTCGTGAAAGAATGTCTGAAACCGTTGGGTATCCAAATTGAACGCCGTCGGTGAGAGCCGCAAGCACGAAGAAAATACTGCCGCCAGCACGGGCAATACTGCAAATAGGATATACTTTCGTTTCATTGCACCCTCCTTACTGATCCCTTCGGAGCGTCGATGCCCCAGACAACTGAAAATAACACTGCACATCCTTCTTTTTCCGTGAGCGTTGATTTCTCAAAGGATTCTATCTCCTCCACTTTATCATTATAGAGCTGATACAAGTTCTCCTTCGGATTGTATTCCGCCGCAGCATAATGTGCGCCGGGGATGCCATTGTCTATATAAAAATACAGAACCAGATAGGCATCGTGGTCCTTCGGCACTTTGCCCGCATCCGAATAGAATTGGACCTCACACCCTCTCGCCCGGTAGTAATCCGGCACATAGGTCGGATCCATGCCCAGCACTCCGCCGAGGTTCGTGTTCGCTGCGCTGTCCTTGACGATGTCGTACAGCGTTTCGTCAAACCGACGTTTTTTGCCCGGCAGGCGTTGATCCAGCAAGGCGTTGACGTTGTTGATCGCGATCGCGCCGCAGCCGTTATCGGCGATGCTGCCCGTTATGCCGAACGATCCCTTCGTTTTCGGATACGCGTCCTGATCGTTGATGATCGACCCGTCCCAGCGCGTGTCGTCATATCCCGGCTCGTTCTTTTCGGTATACTTCTCCAACCATCGCTCTTCCCCTGCCAGTCTTGTTTGCAGGTCTTTGAAATGCATTCCGTTCGTAAAGTGCTGCAGCATTCCGGCAAGCGGCACGCCGTCGTTCATATGCAGAAGCTCCATCATCCGTTCGGCCGTTTCCCGTATGAGCGCCCGGCCGATCGGCAGAAATGCAAGCCTCCGATCCGCTGCTTTGTTTCTTTTATCATACCACACTTCCCCCTTCCCTCCAATACCGTTGTCATGCAGTGCCCCCCGCGCCAGTGAGCGGCCGGCACAAAACGCCCCGTACGGAACTCTTTACAGCACGCTTTCCCGGGATGCTGCTTGCAATTCCCTTCCGTTTCACGTAGAATGATGGTATGAACAGCAGCCATACCTCCCTCGCAAAACGGAATATTGCAAAATGGATCCTGCTCCTGCCCGTCGCAGCGTTTGTGATCTACTTCCTGTCCGGCAGTCTGTCGTATGCCCTGCATCCCTTTCGCTATTTCATCGGTTCAAAATCGCACAGCGTGAGTGACTTTGTAGAACGAATCGAGGCGTGGGGACGGGCGCAGGGCTACTCGCTCCTTGCGAAGCCGGGCGACCGGTATATGCCGGAGGGCGCGTTTCCCGAGCAGAAGTATGCGCTGGATCTCTGCATCGGCACGCCGGACGGCGGCGAGGCCGTCTGCACGCTGTATACTATCAGTCCGATCGAAAAAGCGCCGATCCAGGCGATCGAGCTGCGAGAGACCGTCCCCGGGAGCGCCGTGTCCGAACCGTCGGCGCTGCTGCCGCTTTCCGAATTTATCTATTCCACGTTTGCGCCATGGATGGTGAAGCACCCGGACAAGGGCGTCTGGGGCGACCGGGATTCCTACCGCGCGCACCTTGCGCGGATCGAGGCCTGTTTTTCTCAGTCCGAAGCGACGGACAGCGATACCTTTTACACCGCCCCGGCAAGGCTTTGGGAAAAGGACAGAGACAGCGATCGGCTTCTCATATCGTCTGCGCAGCAGCCAGACGGCTGCATCCTCCGCACCCTGCTCTGGGTCTGGAAATGGGATTGAATGCGTGATTAATTAATAGAATATTTTCCGCTCAGTTATAGTCGGTGCTTTATCCCCGTCTTTTTTTCGGACTTTTATATCCATAACTACCGATGTTTCTTCAATCATCGGGGTATTCTCCCATATATCAGTTCCATCAATCGTATCGGAAAGCCCCAACAAATTGCTAAGCGGCAGCCCACCCAACAGCCCTTCTTCAATGCAATACACGAAATATGCAGTGTTTATAAAGGTCCTTTTCGCTCGATCGGCCTGAATTTCTTCCCAATTTGGGTGGTAGAAGTCAATTTTAACTTCTGCTGGCAGCATCTTTCCTATTGGAATTGCATAGCCTATCGTATCCTCACCCGCTTTTGCATTAATGTAATACTGACCATCATAATAATAATAATTCGAGATCGTAATCCCGGCTTCAGCAGCGATTTCCTCTCCTCGACAGCATTCAGGTTTAATGCGCGATGGAACTGTGGAAACCGGATATGTGGCAACATCATTATTATCCTCTCCCAAAACTATCCGCATCGTCTTTTGTAACCCGCCATGATAGCTTAACGCCTTTTTTGCTCCGCGACTGTTGATTTCATCTGCTAACAGCATGGCCTTTTCCTTCGGCAAATCGGAAAGGATGCTGCTGGCATATTCCTTGTTGTAATCGCTGAATTTTGCCTCAGAAATTGCCTTTTGTGCCGCTGCAATCGTCGTTAGCACATCCGAAATCTGCGCTTCATCCAAAGAAAAATCGTTCTTCTCCGAATTTCCGGGGGCTTCCTCCTTCCCTCCAATACCCTTGTCATGCAGCAGTTTTTCCCTTTGCTCCTCGAGGTAGCGGAGATAGTCCGGGGAGCGGCGCGGGTTGCCCGCCTTGCCGGCATTGCTCTTTTTGAGCTCGATCTCCACCAGCGCGTTGCACAGCTCCGTCGCCTCGCGCGCGGACAGGCCGTAGGCAGACCGGAAGCGCTGGATATCCGCGATCGTGCCGAGCGTCCGGATATAGCTCTCGTCCTTGTTCAGGATCGTCCATTGCTCTCCCTCCGTCAGTCCCGAACGCTTCAGCCGCTCCCGCTGCTGTCCGGTCGTCAGCTTCTCCCAGTCGGTGTAGTCCACCGTCCCGTCGCTCTTTGCCACCGCGTCATAAGCCGCCTGTCCTCCCGTGCTCACGACCCCGGAGGGCGTAAACGGCAGCCCCTCCCGCGTCGGCGGCGCCCAGCGCGACGGCACGGAATCCCTTCCCGTTCCCGCATCCGTGAGCCGCAGCGCCGTGTTCGAACGCGCCGCCCCGATCAGATCGGGGTCTCTGTCGCGCGCGGTATGCAGCGCGTTCACCGCCGAGCGCTTTGACGCCTCCCCGCTCTCGGCCAGCCGCTGTAAATATACCGCCAGCCGCGCCCTTCGATCCTCCTCCGCGGCCTGCGCCGCAGCGCTTCTCAGCCGCTGTGCGGCCTGCTCCCGCTTCGATGCGTTCGGCAGCAGCTCCGGCGCGTCCGCGCGGGACACGGGCAGCGCGCTCCCGCCGCCCTCCGCCGTCCGCTTTGCCCTTTTTTCGGCCATGCCCTCGCGCCGCGCAGCTTCCGTTCCCAGCTCCGAGCCGCTCGCGCTCGAGCGCGGCAGCGCGTTCCTTTTCTCCCGCTTGCCCGCGGGACGCAGTAATGTGATCGCCATGTTTGCTTTTCCTTTCGTTTTTATGTTTTTCCCTCCGCGACCGTCCCGCTTTCAGCCTATCATGAACTCCGTTCCTTTTTTTCCGAGAATCGAGCCGACGCCCGCATCTCTCCCTCAGATTGCGCGCATCCCCTCCGGATCCGGCCGCTTGGGGCTTGTGTCCGCTCGTCCGCCGGTGGTATACTTGCCCTATGGAACAGAATCACGCGAAAAAAACGCTCAACTGGAAGCAGGAGCTCTCCACGCTCCTCATCATCTTTGTCATGGTCGCGATCCAATGCATCGCGATCAACGGCCTGTATAAGCCGAACAGCCTTGTCAGCGGCGGCTTTACGGGCATCAGCTTGCTGGGCGAATACGCGCTCGGCCTCCCGTCGTGGATCACGCTGTTCATTCTGAACGTTCCCGTGCTGATCCTCGCGCTCGTCAAGCTCCATCTCCGCTTTACGATCTATACGATCGTCACAACGCTCTGGTTCAGCGCCTGCATGGGCCTGACCGCTGGCGTGCAGATTCCCTTCGACTTTACGGATCCCGTTTCGCGTCTCACGAGCTCCCTGCTCGGCGCGGTCATCTGCGGCGCGTGCGGCGCGCCCATCGTGCGCGCGGGCGGTTCGAGCGGCGGCACGGACATCCTCGCCGTCCTGCTTGCGCGGCGCTATTCCTTCGCGATGGGGACGATCAACCTGGCGTTCAACCTGCTCGTTATCGCGGGGCTTGCCTTTGTCAAGGGGCTTGACGACGCCGCGCTGTCCACCGTCGTGCTGTTTGTCTCAAGCGTCGCGTTCAACAACATGCTGCAAGGACTGAACCGCACGAAAACGCTGTTCATCATCTCCGACCGCTGGGAGGAGATCGCCCCGCACGTGCTCAAAGAGGTGCATCGCGGCGTGACGCTCATCCCGGCCAAGGGCGCTTATACCGGTAAGGACAAGACCGTCGTTTACGTCATTGCAAGAACCACCGAGCTCTCCGTCATCCGGCGCATCGTGCGCGAATACGATCCGAAGGCGATGTTCTCCGTGATCGACACGCGCGAGGTGCTGGGGCGGGGCTTTGACAGTATCAATTAGGAGGAAATAACGATGTCGGAACAACTGACACAATGGATCGACGCGCACATGGACGAGCAGCTCGAGGCGCTCAAGGGGCTTTTGCGCATTCCGAGCGTGAGCCGCGGGACGCCGGAGCCGGGCATGCCGCTCGGCAGGCATGTGTATGACGCGCTGGACTATAGCCTGAAGCTCGCGCGCCGTCTCGGCATTGAGAACACCAGGCTGCTCGACGGCTACTGCGCGACCGCCGAATTCGGCGAGGGCGAGGAGCTGCTCATGATCATGGCGCATCTCGACGTCGTACCCGCGGGCAGCGGCTGGGACAGCGATCCCTTCGAGCCGGTCGAGAGGAACGGCCGTCTCGTCTGCCGCGGCGTGCTGGACGATAAGAGCGCGGCCGTTTCCGCGCTGTACGCCATGGCTGCGGTCAAGGCGGCGGGCGTCCCGCTCAAGCGCAGGGTCCGCCTGTTCCTCGGCGGCGACGAGGAGGTCGGCTGGTCGTGCATCGAGCGGTATAAAAAGACGGAGGAGCTGCCCACGATGGCCTTCACGCCGGACGGCTGTTATCCGCTCGTCAATTCCGAAATGGGCATCTGCCAGACCCGCTTCCACAAGGCGCGCAGCGGCTCGTCCGTCCGCATCGACTGCGGCACCGCGCCGAACGTCGTTCCCGGCGAGGCTGCGGCGGAGCTGAACTTCCCCGCCGTTCCCTGCGAGGTGCCGAAGGGCTTCACCGCAGAGTTTCACGGCGGCCGCATCGTGATCCACGGCTTCGGCGGCCACGCCGCGCACAACGAATCCGCAAAGAATGCGCTCCAGTGCCTGCTCCAGGTGCTGAACGAGCAGCCCCTGCCCCCGGAGGACTACGCAGATGTGTCCGCGCTTGCCGCGCTGCTCGGCTATGATCTGCACGGCGAGGGCTTCGGGCTCGACGTCAAGGACGAGTCGGGGCGTCTCACGCTGTCGCCCGACATGCTCAAGTGGGACGATACTGGCATCACGCTCACGATCGACACGCGCCATCCCTTCTCCATGACGCTCGACACGCTGCTCAAAAAGCAGAACGACGTGTTCTCCGCACTCGGCTATACGCAGTCCGTCGTCAAAGCGGACGCGAGCCATTTCATTCCGAAGGAGTCCGAGCTTGTCTCCACGCTGCTCGACGTCTACGAGACGCATATCGGGCATCACGCGGAGCCGCTCTCCATCGGCGGCGGCACCTATGCGCGCGCCTTTGAGAACGCCGTCGCCTTCGGTCTCGATCCGGAGGGCGCGGAGTCCGAGTGCCATATGCCGAACGAGTCCGTGGCGCTCAAGGACATCCGCTTCAATACGGTCGTGTTCGCGGATGCGATCCGCCGCCTTGCGGGAAAATAGCGAAAAAAACGGGCCGAAGCCTCTTGCGCTCCGGCCTTTGCTGTGGTATAGTTTATTGGCTAACGTCCTTCTTGCTTCGCCACAGGGCGAGGCCAAAAGTCCATAAGGAGGTGAAATGAATGAATCAATATGAAGTCCTGTACATCATCGTACCCGAGATCGACGAGGAAGCCACCCGTGCCGTAATCGAAAAGTTCAAGGGCATCGCTGAGAGCAACGGCGCAGAGATCGTTGCCATCGACGAGTGGGGCAAGCGCAAGCTCGCGTATCCCATCGACTACAAGACCGAAGGAACTTACGTTTTGATGTCGTTCAACAGTGCGCCGGAGTTCCCGAGAGAGCTCGAGCGTAACATGAAGAACGATGAGCAGATCCTTCGCTACATGGTCACGCGCAAGGAAGCGTAAGCGCCTGCGCAGAAACGGAAAGGATGGTAAAGCAGCATGAATAAAATCACGCTTATCGGCAACCTGACGCACGATCCCGAAGTGCGTTCCACTCCGAACGGGGTGACGGTCTGCACCTTCACCATCGCCGTCAACCGTCGTTTCGCCCAGCAGGGCGGCGAGAAGGCCACCGACTATTTCCGCATCAACGCCTGGCGTCAGCTTGGCGAGAACTGCGCGAGATACCTCGCAAAGGGCCGCAAGGTCGCGGTCGTCGGTGAGCTTCAGGCCCGCACCTACGAAGGCAAGGACGGCGCCACTCGCATGTCGCTCGACGTATCGGCAGACGAGGTCGAGTTCCTCACGCCGCGTTCGCAGGACGAGGGCAGCGGATATTCCGCGCCGCGTCAAAACAATGCAGCGCCGCAGGATCTCGCCGGATTTACCGATATCCAGTCCGACGACATTCCCTTTTGATTTTGAATTCGCATTAGGAGGCTAACCATGGAAGAACGTAAAATGCGTCCCCGTCCGAGACGCAGCCGCCGCAAGGTTTGCAAGTTCTGCGTGGATAAGGCAACGAGCATCGATTACAAGGACGTCCGCACGCTCGAGAAATTCGTCACCGAGCGCGGCAAGATCATGCCCCGCCGCATGTCCGGCGTGTGCGCAAAGCACCAGCGTGATCTCGCGATCGCCATCAAGCGCGCCCGCATCGTCGCTCTTCTGCCCTACGTTGCAGACTGAGCCAGGCTGAACAGCCGTATCTCACAACACAAGCACTGAACCGATCAAGGATCGTTAGCAGGAGGAAGCCCAAAGCGGGCTTCTTCTTTTTTTGAAGGAGAACGATTTCTTTTCTTGAAAGGGGTACGTTTTCTTTTCTTGAAAGGGTACGTTTTCTTTTCTTGAAGAAAAGAAACAAAAGACATTGCGGGATAGTTGATCAATCTGAGAAAAGATGCTTTCCCGCTCGTCCCGCCCGGAACGAAAAAACGGACGGTTCACATACGAACCGTCCGTTTTGTGTAACACGTTGATGAAAACGGCAGGAGCGAAGAAGGAAAGCTATTCCGCAAATGATTTTCTTTTGCTTCTTTTCTTCTAAAAAGAAAAGAAGACGCGCCCCTGAAAAGAGCTCACCCGATCTGCGATTTTCCGCCCATGTAGGGACGAAGCGCCTCCGGGATGCGCACGGTGCCGTCCGCATTGAGGTTGTTCTCAAGAAACGCAATGAGCATACGCGGCGGCGCGACGACGGTGTTGTTCAGCGTATGCGCAAAGTAATTGCCCTTCTCCTTGTTTTTGACACGGATGCCGAGTCTGCGCGCCTGCGCGTCGCCGAGGTTTGAGCAGGACCCGACCTCAAAATACTTCTGCTGCCGCGGCGACCAGGCCTCCACGTCCAGACTGCGCACCTTGAGATCGGCAAGATCGCCGGAGCAGCACTCGAGCGTGCGCACGGGAATGTCGAGCGTGCGGAAGAAATCGACCGTGTTCTGCCAGAGCTTGTCGAACCACATGCGGCTCTCGTCGGGATGGCAGACGACGATCATCTCCTGTTTTTCAAACTGATGGATGCGGTATACGCCGCGTTCCTCGATGCCGTGCGCGCCGACCTCCTTGCGGAAGCAGGGCGAATAGCTCGTGAGGCACTTTGGCAGCTCCTTCTCCTCAAGGAAGGTATCGATAAAGCGGCCGATCATGGAGTGCTCGCTCGTACCGATGAGGTAGAGATCCTCGCCCTCGATCTTGTACATCATGCCCTCCATCTCGGCAAAGCTCATCACGCCCGTGACGACGTTGCCGCGGATCATGTACGGCGGGATGACATAGGTAAAGCCGCGGTCGATCATGAAATCGCGCGCATAGGACAGCACCGCGGAGTGCAGCCGCGCCACGTCGCCCATGAGATAATAGAAGCCGTTGCCCGAGGTCTTTCTCGCGCTGTCGAGGTCGATGCCGGAGAGCCGCTCCATGATGTCCACATGATACGGGATCTCAAAGTCCGGCACGACCGGCTCGCCGAAGCGCTCGAGCTCCACGTTTTCGGAGTCGTCTTTGCCGATCGGCACGCAATCGTCGATGATGTTCGGAATGACGAGCATCCGCTTTTTGATCTCCTCGGTGAGCGTCTCGCGCTTTCCGTCGAGCGCCGCCATTTCGTCCGCCATGGCTTTGACCTCCGCCTTGACGGCCTCCGCGTCGTCCCGCGCGCCCTGCGCCATGAGCTTGCCGATCTCCTTGCTCTTGACGTTGCGCTGGTTTCTGAGATCGTCGCTGCGCTTGATCGCCGCGCGAAGCTCCGCGTCGAACGCTACGACCTCATCGACGAGCGCGAGCTTTTCGTCCTGAAATTTCTTTTTGATGTTCTCCTTGACCCGCTCCGGGTTTTCGCGGAGCATTCTGATGTCCAGCATGACATTACATCCTTTCCGGGGCGGCAAGCCCCACAAGTCCCAGTCCGATCGCGATCACGCGGCGGGCGGCGTCGGTGAGCGCAAGACGCGCGTTCCGTTCCGCAGCGTCGTCCGCCATGATGCGCTGTTCATAATAGAAGCGGTTGAAGCTCTGGCAGATCGCCATGACCGCGCGGGAAACGAGGTACGGCTCGTTCTTTTCCATCGCCTCGCGCACCGCGTCCGGGAAGGCCGCAAGCGCCGCGACGAGCGCGCGGCTCTGTTCGTCGGAGAGCAGGCTGTAATCGATCTCGCCCTCCGGCTGTCCCTTCCGCAGCACGGCGCAGGCGCGCGCGTGCGTGTACTGCGCGTAGGGGCCGGTCTCGCCGTCAAAGTTCAGAACCGTGTTCCAGTCGAACACAACATCCTTGATGCGGCTCGTGTACAGGCTGTTCCAAACGAGCGCGCCAACGCCAACCTCGCGCGCGATCTCATCGCGGTTTTCAAGATTCGGGCTCTTTTCCCGCATGATCTCGCCCGTCTTTTCGATCGCGGCGTTCAGCACGTCGCGCAGCTTAACCATGTTGCCCTTGCGGGTCGAGAACGCGCCCTCGGTGCCGGAGACCATGCCGAAGGAGACGTGTACCAGATCCTTTGCCCAGGGATAGCCCATGAGCTCCACGACCTTGAACCACTGCCGAAAATGCAGATCCTGCTGGTATGCCACAACGTACAGGCACTTTGCAAAGTCGTAGGTGTCCTTGCGGTAGAGCGCGGCCGCAATGTCGCGTGTCGCATACAGCGTCGCGCCGTCCGAGCGCAGGATGATGCACGGCGGCATTTTATACTCGGAAAGATCGACGATCTGCGCGCCCTGATCGAGCTTCAGAAGACCCTTTTCCCGCAGCTCGTTCACAACGCGGTCCATCTTGTCGTTGTAGAAGCTCTCTCCCGCGTAGCTGTCGAAGCGGATGCCCATGAGCTCGAACACCTGCTGCACTTCCTCGAGCGTGATCTTCTTGAACCACTCGAACAGCTCCATCGCCTCGGGATCGTTGTCCTCGATCTTTTTGAACCAGGCGCGCGCAGCGTCGTTCATGGCCTCGTTGTTCTCCGCCTCCTGATGGAAGCGCACATACAGCTTGACCAGCTCGTCCACGCCGCCCTTTTCGACCGTTTCGCGGTCGCCCCAGGCCTTGTACGCGTAGATCATCTTGCCGAACTGCGTTCCCCAGTCGCCCAGATGGTTGATGCCGATGGGGGTATAGCCCATGTGCCGATAGATGCGGTAGAGCGAATTGCCGATGACGGTCGAGGGCAGATGCCCGATGTGCAGCGGCTTTGCGATGTTGACCGAGGAGTAGTCGATGCAGACGTTCCTTCCCGCGCCCTCGTCGCTTCCGCCGTAGCGCTCGCCCTCTTCAAAGATGCGGCGCAGCACCGCGCCCGCCTGCGCGCCGCGGTCGAGCATGAAGTTCAGATAGCCGCCCGCAGCGGCAGCGCTCTGCACGCCCTCGGGAAGCGCGATGCTCTCCGCCAATTCCGCCGCGATGCGCGGGGGCGCTTTGCGCATCGTCTTTGCCAGCCGGAAGCAGGGGAACGCCACATCGCCCATGTCCGGGTTTTTCGGCGTTTCGAGCAGCTCTGCGATCTCGTCCCGTCCAAGTCCCGTCCGGTCTGCGATCGCCTCCGCGATTTTCATGCGAAAGTCCATGTCGTATGTCTCCAAGTTCATAAAATGTAGCCTTTTACAAATGTACAGTATAGCAGAAAACCCGCCGCTTGTGAACAGATGGGACGCGGCAAATCTTAATGGATTCTTTAAGACTTTCCCCCTACGAATTTCAGATAAAGTACCGTACAATAGAACCGTACCATTCCCGAGTGAGGTGAGAACGCATGTATTCCATCCTGATCTGCGACGACGACAGCGATATCGCCGCTGCGCTTGAGATCTATCTGAAGGCGGAGGGCTACCGCACCCTGCGCGCAGCGAACGGCAGGGAAGCGCTGGACGTCGCGTCGCGTGAAACGGTGCATCTTGCGCTCATGGACATCATGATGCCCGGCATGGACGGGATCGCGGCGACGGTGCAGCTGCGCGAGCAGTACAACTTTCCCATCATCCTGCTGACCGCAAAGAGCGAGGACAGCGACAAAGTGCTGGGACTGACGCTCGGCGCGGACGACTATGTGACAAAGCCCTTCAATCCCATGGAAGTGCTGGCGCGGGTCAAGTCGCAGCTGCGGCGGTATACGCTGCTCGGCGGGCTGTCGGAGCGTCCGGAGCTTCTCGTCTGCCGGGACATCGTGCTGGACGATGCGCAAAAGCGGGTCACGCAGGGCGGCGAGGAGGTTTCGCTCACGCCGATCGAGTACAGCATCCTCAAGCTCCTCATGGAGAACCGCAACCGCGTGTTCTCAAGCCGGCAGATCTACGAAAGCGTCTGGAACGACGCGGCCTACGGCGCGGAAAACACCGTCGCCGTGCACATCCGCCATCTGCGCGAGAAGCTGGAGATCGATCCGGCGAATCCGCGCGTTTTGAAGGTCGTCTGGGGGCATGGCTACAAGCTTTCCGACGAGGGCTGACCATCGCCCGCGCCCCGGACACGCCCAATGAAATGAAAGGAGGCTTACCCGATGAAAAAACTCATGGGATCGTTTCTTGCAAAAACCGTCGCGGTCGCGCTCGCCGTTCTGCTCGTCTTTGCGCTTGCCGGCTCCGCGATCGGGATCGTGTATTCCGTCGCGGGGGACCGCTACGACGGCGCGAGCTTTTACGATTCCGAGCTCTGCTCCGCGCTGATGCGCGAGCTTCTGCAAGCGGCGGACGGCAGCGTGCGAGACGTGCTGTATCCCAACATGTACCTTGCGCTCGAGAACGCCGCAGAGCCCTATCGGCGCGCATACGGCGAAAGGGCGGACGAAGGCGAGCCGGAGGACGAGACCGCCGTGTTTGCGACGCCGGCGCCGCTTTCCACAGAGGCCGCGCTGCAGCCTGCGCCCGCAACGCCCGGACCCGCGTCCACGGCCGCGCCGGGCACGCCGGAAGCGCCCGAAAGGGACGGGGCTGCGGATATATCCGCCGTTTCCGTGGACTATGCCTATGAGCAGGACGTGGCGCTGCTCAAGGATTGGTTTTCGAGCGTTCGCCTACCGGAGAACTTCGGCTTTCGCGTGACCGCGCCGGACGGCCGCGTCCTGTATTCCCGCGGCGTTTCGGACGATGCGGTCAGCCATCCGGACTGGACGCTGTCGCGCTATGGATACGTTGATTCGGCGGACGGCAGCATCACGACCTATTACGTCGATGGCGGCGCGCCGGGCGAGACCCTGGATGCGGAACGCTGCGCGGGCTATCGCATTGACGGCTTTCTGCCAAAGACGCTGAAGAAGGGCGACGTGATCTACACTGCCGCGCGGCTGGACGCCGCCGTGGTCTCCCACAACGCCGCGTTCTATGCGGTCGCGGGCGTGTCGCTCCTGCTGCTTGCCGCGGTTCTGGCGTTTCTGCTCGCAGCCGCCGGGCGCACGGGTGCGGATGCGGAGCTGCGGCTCTGCTGGGTTCACCGCATTCCGACGGACGTGCTGTATGCGCTCTGCATCGCCCTCGGAGCGGCGGCGCTTGCCCCGCTCCTGCTTGCCCCGCGGCTGCTCATGCTCCGAAACATCGCGCCGCTCGCCGCAGTTGCCGTGCTTTCGCTCACAGCGATCACGCTCCTGTTCCTTCTGCTCTGCATGAGCACGGCTGCGCGCGTCAAGACGCATACCTTCCTCAAAAACAGCGTGTGCTTCCGCATCCTGCGCCTTGTCTGGCGCATCCTGCGCAGCGCCGCCCGCGGCCTCGGCGTGTGCGTCCGGAGCCTGCCGCTGCTTTGGAAGCTGCTCGCAGCCGTTGCGCTCTACGCCCTTGTGACGCTCCTTGCCATGGCGACGCAGAACCCCATCCCCGCGCTGCTGTGGATTGCGGCGAGCCTTGCGGGCCTCGTGCTGCTGTGCCGGCTCTTTTTGAGCCTGCAAAAGCTCCGCGAGGGCGGCGCGCGGCTGGCTGCCGGCGATCTTTCCTATCAGATTTCAACGGAGGGAATGCACGGCGCGTGCCGCGAGCACGCGGAGCACCTGAACAGCATCGCCGCGGGCATGAGCCGTGCGGTGGACGCGCGCATGAAGAGCGAGCGCATGAAGACCGACCTCATCACGAACGTGTCGCACGATCTCAAAACGCCCCTGACAAGCATCGTGAACTATGTCGATCTGCTGAAGAAGGAGGATCTGCACAATCCGACCGCCGCAGGCTATGTCGCCGTGCTCGACCGGCAGGCGGAGCGGCTGAAAAAGCTCACGACCGACCTTGTCGAAGCGTCGAAGGCGCAGAGCGGCGCGCTGAACGTGAACCTTGCGCCCACGGATGTGCGGGAACTGCTCGCCCAGCTCGACGCGGAGTACCGCGACCGTTTCGGCGCGGCACAGCTCACGCCCGTGCTGACCCTGCCCGAAACGCCCCTCATCGCCATGGCGGACGGACGACTGCTGTTCCGCGTGCTCGACAACCTCCTTGGCAACGCGGTCAAGTACAGTCTGCCCGGCACGCGTGTCTACCTGAGCGCAGCGCCCGCGTCCGACGGGAACGCGGAGATCCTCGTTCGAAACATCTCCCGCGAGGCGCTGAACATCGATCCCGCGGAGCTGACGGAGCGCTTTGTCCGCGGCGACGCCTCCCGCGCCACGGAGGGCAGCGGGCTCGGACTCTCCATCGCGGACGATCTGATGAAGCTGCAAGGCGGTTCCCTCAAGCTCGCCATTGACGGCGACCTGTTCCGCGCGGCGATCGTGCTGCCCATGGCGGCCGAGGCATGACGCACCGTCCGCACAGCGCAGGCGAAACAAACAAAACAGCCGGACGATCCCGCATGTTACGGAGCCGTCCGGCTTTCTTTTTCTTCCTGCCGTATTCGGGCGGCAGCCCGGCGCCGTCATCTGCCCGCCGGATATTTTCGCTTGAGCGCCGCGAATCCCGATTCGCCCACCGATGCGATCAGCTCGCTGCGGTAGGCCGCGCCCATGCTCGTCGAGCCGTTGTAGATCGCGCCGCGTTCACGCGGGGACAGGCCGGAAAGAAAGGCCTCGCAGTTCGCCGCGGACGTCGTTTTCACCTTGCTCCTGCCGCCGCCCCGGCGCCGATCTGCCTTGTAGGCGGCAAACAGCGTGAGCGCCGCGTCATAGGCCTTTTGCCTTGCCTCGTTTTCCGCGTTTGCATTGAACACGTCCGCCTCATAGGCGCGTTCCCGCTCCGTTTCCAGCGCGTCCGAAAGCTGCTTTGCAAGCGCCGCCGCATAATCCGACTCCAGCGCGCCGACGTCGTTCGCCTCCGCGAGCAGCTGTCTGTGCTTCATGTCCGTCACATAGCTGCTCGATCCCATGCCGCGGGCAATGGCGTCCGCGTCCAGTTCCGCCCGGTAGCGCGACGTGGCGTTTTCCCGTTCCGCGATGGCCGCGTCGTATGCGGGGCGGAGCCATGCGCTGATCTCCGACAGCAGCTCGTCCTTTTCCCTGCGCCGGTAGGCGATCGTTTCCGGCTTGTATGCGCCGGACAGCTGCTCGACAAGGCCGCGGAACACATCCGCGTCGCTGCGGCCCGTCCGCCTGCCGCCTGCGCTGCGCTTTTGAAACGCCGTCGAATTGCGCAGATCCACGCCGAGATCCGGCGCCTGCGTTCTCCGCGGCGTGCTCTGTCTGCCGATGAGCGTGCCGCCGCGCGATTGAAAGAGTGTCATTCCGTTCCGTTCTCCTTTCTGTATGCGGTCATTCCAGCGTGCCGAGATAGTCCTCGATCTCCATGAGCTTTTGGCTCAGGATCTCCAGATTCTGGTTCAGGTTCGCCTCGTTCTGTGCGACCGCGATGTCATACGCCTCCCTGTCCTGTCCGCCGCTCATGCGCGCAAGGTACACGGGGAACAGCGCCTGCAAGCCCGTCGATTCATATGCCATTGCCGTCCCCCCCCCTTACAGCACGCGCCGCTGCACGTCGAACAGCAGCTCAAGCCCGCCGTCGATCGTAAAGCGCGAGCCGTTCACATTGCCGATCGAGAGCCGAAACGCCCGCCCGTCTCCGGAGAGCAGCGCCTCCAGCACGTCGGTTTTCGCATCCGGCATGAGCCGCTCGTAGAACACCGTGCCGCTGCCCGTCTCCGCGGAGATCGCGATCACGCCGCCGCTGCCGCGCAGATACAGCTCCTTGAGCTGTTTGACGCTGAGCTTGCCGCCGAGATCCGTCATCTGCGTGTCCCAGCGCGCCTCGATCTCGCGCCCCGCATAGCTGTCGCCCTCTCCGAAGCGGCAAAGATATCCGTCCCCGTCCATGAGGAACAGCGTGCCGCCGTCTGCGCAGAGCGCGCGCACCGTGAAGCCGTTGCGCAGCATGTACGTGCGCCGGTTCAGGTCGTATACGAGCATGGCGTTGTTGACGGACGCGCCGTTTTCGCGGAAGGCAAAATAGAGCTTGTCGCGGCAGGCGGCGGCCATGCAGTCGGAAAGGTCGGCGGTTTCCAGAATGCCGCGCACCTTGTCCGCGTCAAAGGCGCGCGCCGCCGTTTGACCGTCAAAGTAGTACAGTCCCTTCTCCGTGAGAAAGTACAGCACGTCGCCGTAGCGCACGCAGGCGCTCGACACCGGCTGCGTCATCGCTGCGCCGACGGGGTAGATGCGATAGTTGGACGGCCGGTCGCCGAGCAGACGGTACAGCGTATCCCGCTTGAAGATGAGCAGCTGGTTCGACAGTGCGAACAGCCCCGTGATCGGATCGGAGTCCGTGCCGACCTCCACATGTCCGCCGCCGACGTTTTCCGAAGCGGCCGCGCTCGACCAGTCCTCAACCGAGCGACCGTCGCCGGGCGCGGCGCTCCAGTAGAGCCGGGAGGGATGCGCCGCGTCCCCCGCGGCGAACAGCCGGCTGTAATACAGCTCGACATAGCGCACGGGAACGTTCGAGAGCAGCGCCTCGCTGCCGAAGTCCGAAACGGACGCGGCGCTCCCGTCCCATTTCTGAATGCCGCGCACGCCGCTTGCCGCAAGCAGCATCTCCGTGCTGCCGATTTTGAGCGGGAGGAAATCCTCCTGTGCGGAATCGAGGGTTTTGCCCGCGGGCAGGGAACCGATGTCCGAAAACGCTGCTCCGCCCTCCGTGAATGCGGAAAGCCCCGTCTTGGTGAACAGTACAAAGCGCCGCGTCCCGTTTTTTCTCCAGACCGTCATGCGGCGGATCTCGTCCGGCGCGGGGAATGCGGCGGACGCGTGATGGACATAGCCGTCCGCCACACGCAGCCGTCCGCCCTCGGTGTCCATGTTGCGCGCCATGGGGCTTTCCCCCGGATCAATGTTGTTCTCACACTCGCTCTCGTTGATGCCGAGAAAGCGCGGGATGCGGTAGAGCTGCAAGGTCATAGAAAACGCCCTCCTTCAATAGCGATTGACGATGGCATAGGCGTCGTTCTCGCCCGCATGACAGCGCAGACCGCGTTTTGCAAGGTTGTACAGCTCAAAGCAGCTCCGCGCCGCGCCGAGCGAGACCGCGTCGCCCATGGCGCGCTCGCGCCCCACCGCGTACAGCAGGAGCGGGCCGTCCGTATTGCAGCCCTTCGGCAGATCCGGCTCGTCCGTGTCCGCCTGCATGTGCTCTGGCGCGTAGCGGTAGCAGACAAGGACGTCGCCGTCCTTCAGTCCCGGCACGCGGATGTTGTCCGTCCCCGTGCCGTAATAGAACGGATAGCGCTTGTCTCCGCGCGCAACGGACAGCACCTTGATGCAGCGGCGCGGAAGCGCGGAGAGCCGGAGCACGCCGTTTTCGAGCGCGGCCGTATCCGTGCGGCGCGGGCGAATGACCGCGGCAAGATCGTCGACCGCGTCGTTCAGGTATCGCGTGAGCTTGTCCCGCCAGCTTTCGAGCGTCTGCGCATCGGTGCCGCGGCCGAGCTGCTGCAAGGCCGAGGTCAGCAGTTCCTGTAGCGTCATAGCCCGCCCCCTCAGCCGACGCGCTTGCCGCCGCCGGAGGCGTAGGCCGAGACGCGCTTTTTTGCAAGACGCTCCGTCTTTGCGCTGTCCGCGATGAGCCGAGCGAGCGATTCCGGCACCTCGACCGGCTCCCCCGTGCGGATGCGGAAAAAATGCCCGTTGATGCCGCCCTCCCAGTATGCTTCGCCGTGCGCCGCTTCGATGCGCAGGCAGACCTTCTTTTCCTTCGCAAGCGCCGCGCAGGTGTCCGAGGTGATGCGTTCGATCTCCTGTTCCGTGATGTATTGCATAATGGTTCCTCCTGTATTTCTGTCGTTGATTTGCGTCCGGTTTCTTGTCCGTCCGTATTTCTGGGGCGGGAGAACGGGCCGCATCGCCCGCCCTCCCCCGTGCAGACTCTTCAGACCTGCGCGTTACAGCGTGACCGCGTGCTCGATGCGCACGATCCACAAGTCGTTCAGGATCGCCGCCGTGTAGGCTTCGACCTTTGCGCCGACGGTCGAGCGCTGCTCGAGCGGATCCGCCGCACCCGCGCTGCCGCAGGGCTTGATGATCGTGCGCAGGGCGCCGCCCTCCGCGACGTCGATCACGCCGTAGGCGTCTGCGCCGAACACGAGCGTGCCGTGGACGTCCAGCCCCTTCTTGCTGTCGTCGAGTGCGCCCGCGTCCTCGCTGTACACGGCCGTCCCCGCCGGAATGGCCGCGGAAACGGCGGCGCTGAGCGTCACGGTCCGGTTCGCCGCGTCCGCGCTCTTGACGGTATGCTCCGCCGTGCCGATCCTGATCTTTGCGCCGGGCACAAGATAGGCTGCCGCCGTGTCGCTCATGGACGCAAGCGTCACGGTGTCGTCGTTCGCGCTGTGCGAGGCGACGGTCGTGTATACGCTCTGCGAAAAGACTTTGGCCTCGGTGCTCTCGACGAACACAACGCCGAACAGTCTGCCGATCTCGCCGGAATAGAGCTGCTCTGCGCCCGCATATTTCGACACGTCCTGCCAGAGCGCATCGCTCTGAAGGTCATAGGTCGCGTCCGGCGAGCAGATGCAGATAAAGTGCGGCTTTCTCGCCCTACCGTCCTCCGAGCTCGTGAACATGCGCGCCTTGGCCTTTTTCAGCGTGCGCACGGCGCGGCGGATGTCCGCGACCGTCAGCTTGTCCGCGGACGTGAGGGACAGGCGGTTCGTTTTTCCGCCTGCGTACTGAACGTTCGTTCCTGCGCACATGGCGTCGCGCGTCACCCACTCGATGACCGTGCCGAGCTGTTCGCCGAGCAGCTCCGCGCCGTCGTTGATCACGTTGTCGAACGCCGTCTTTGACAGCAGATCCGTGACCTCGATATATGCGCCGTACTGGCGGACCTCCGCCTCCACATGCGTCTGCTCAAGGTTCTGGCCGTCCGGGGTCACGCCCTCTTCCAGGGTGAGCTTGTCCGCGTCCGGCGTGAACAGCTCATAGCGGCGGAACTCGACGCGCTTGCCCTGATGCTCCGGAATGCTGCGCTTCTGGCCGAAGTTCGCGTGGACGAGACGGGTCTTTGCCGTCTCGAGGAGCTTCTTGTCGTAAAAGGTTTTGTTGAAATGCGCCGAAGCGCCGGTGTTGAGAGTCGTTTGGATGCTCATGTGATTCCTCCTTTATGCGTTGCTGTTCAGATGCGAACCTGCCTGCCCGCGCGGCTGGCACGCTTGAGCTGCTGCTCGAGCTTTCGGAACTCCTCCGAGGACATGGACATATAATCCGGCTCCGCGCGCACCGCGCCGCCCGCCCGCTCGATGCGCGGCAGTCCGCTGCGCCTGCGCAGGGTTTCCGCGGCGTTGTTTTTTGCGTTTTCCTCGGCCTGCCCCGCGCGCTGCTCCGCCGCATAGACCCGCACCGCAGCCATGGGCGGCAGCTCGAGCAGCAGCTTTGCAAACGCCGTGTCCTCGCACGCGCGCTCAATGTCAAAGTCCGCCGGAAGCGCCGTCTCCGCCATCAGCTCCGTGAGCGCCTCCGCAAGCTGCTGAAATTCCGCCTCTCCGTCCGCGCCGCGATCGTGCGCAGCGGCCTTGTTTCCCATTGCCTGTTCGATATTGCTTTTCATTCGTTCGTTCCTCCCTGATGCTTTGCTTGTTCCGTTTGCGCGCCTTGCCGCTCGCGCAGTTCCTTGAGCACCTGCTCCTTGCCCTCGAATACCATGAGCTCCGCAGCCTGCGCGGGATCGATGATGCCCGCGGCGAGCATCTTGAGCGCAAGCTCGTTCTGGCTCGACGCGCTGTATTTCGTCTCCTGCTGGGCGCGGACGCGAATGTAGAATTCAATCGGCACATATACGCCGCCCGGCGCCTCGCGTTCGAGCATGGCGCTTTCAAACGTGCGCTCGACGGATTCGCCGTCCTCCAACACGTTGACCGTGCGGGAGAAATAATTGAATTCCCGCTCGACCTCGATCTCCATGCGCACCGCGTCGCGGAACGCCTCGTGGAGCTGGCGCGAGATCATGCGCGAGCGCTTGTTTGACATCTCCTGCATGGCCTCGATCGCGGAAGCCGCCGTAATGCCGCCGCCGCCCATGCCGCGGGAAAAGTCGTTTGCGCCGCTGTCCTGCTTGATGTTGTCGCGGATGCGGTCGATATAGCCGATGATGTAGGACGGCAGCGGCGGTGTGGCGAACCATGTCACGCCGCCGAGGCTTTCGCCGCGATGCACCTCCTTTGACCAGTCCCGGAGATCGTCCGGGTCAAAGCCGGAGGCCTCCGTGACGAGGAGCTTGTTGTGCGAGGCCATGAGCGCGTTTTTCATCACGATCTGATCGAGCTTATCCGCATAGCGCTGCTGTGTCTCGAACATGTCCACAATGCCGAGCCCGAGCGCGGAGCCGCGCCGCGGAAACAGCGGCGTCAGCACAAAGGGATACATCCCGTGGCGGAAATAGCCCTCGGGCTTTTCGTCCCTGCTGTCCGTCAGTACGCGGCCGCCCGCGATCTGCGCCATGTGTACGCGGCTCATGCCCGTCTCTGCGTCGTATTCCCGTTCCCAGAACTCGATGAGCAGAAGCGTATTGCGCCGGTCCTGCGCAAGCGTCGGATCCTCCGCCGTATCCGAAGCGCGGTAGGCGTCGTCCGTGAGAAACGGCGCATGGGCGGGAAAGCGTTCCTCGATCCAGCGGCGCGTGCAGAGCTTGATCTTGAACACCGCGCGCCCCTCCTGAAACGCCGCAGCGAGCGGGTCGAACAGGATGCTTCGGTTGTCCACATGCCTGACGAACGCGCCGCCCAAGCCGCCGTTTTCCGCGGGGTCGTAGCCGACCTCCTGCACCGCATAGCCGCCGACGAGCAGATCGTGGACGAGCTTGCGGTATTCGCGCGGGTAGCAGGCTGCGTCGTGGTTTTGCCGGATGACCGCCTCGACGACGCGCGCCACGTTCCGGTCCCTGGCGCTCTCCGGCGCAATGACCGCGTCCGGAATGCGATCCATCAGATCCGCGCCGATGTTCTCGATCGTGGACTGGATCACGGGCGTGACGGGCCGCGGCTCGGATGCGTCCGTCTCGGGAATGTCGTGCCAATGATTTCCGCGGTACATCTGCTCGCAGTTCGAAAGCCGCTCCCATTCCGGGAGGTACGCGCTGCGAAACTCGGAAAAGAGCGCCATGGCACGCTCATACAGCGCGCGCTTTTCCTCCGTTTGTGTGGGTATTGGTTGCATGATACTCGTTCCTTTCATAGTCCCTGAAACACGCTTCCCTGCCGTTTCGGCACGGCAAAGGGATCGTAGCGCAGCGGCTGCCGCCGCTGTTGCTGCCGCGCCTGCACCGGGCGGGACATGAGCCCGTAGCGCAGCGCCTCCGCCGCGTGGTCTTCAGCGTTTCCCGCGACGTCCTCCGCGTTGTGCTCGTCAAAGGTGAGCAGCGGCAGCGTCCGAATGAGGTTTTCGCAGTTTGCCATGATGCGCAGCCGCGGCGTGCCGTCCTCTGCGGCGGCAAGATATTCGCGCACGCGCTGCCAGCCGAGGATACGGGCATTGTCTGCGCGCAGCAGCGGTACGCCCGCGGATGCGAACACCTCTGCGATGCTTTCGCCCGAGAGCTCGCCTTCCTGCTGCATCCCGCGCTTTTGCCATGCGTCCGGCGACGCCGCCGTGTAGGCGATCCGCTCGCCCCGGGACAGGCTGCGGATGCGCTCCGCGATGCGGCTCGACAGCTCCTGCCGAACGTACAGCTCGCGGTACACATAGAGGTGGCGGTCGGGCGCGGCGGCGAACCACAGCACGCAGCACGGGTCGTTGTAGCCCCAGTCCATCGCGGCAAAGCGCCGCCAGCTTTCCGGGACCGCAAACGGCTCGACCACATGCAGCTCGCGGCGGTACTCCGAAAAGTACTGCCCCGCGAGCACGTCCCAGTCCCCGTCGAGGTACGCGCGCCGGAGATGCTCCGGGAGGCGCTCGAGCGTTTCCCGATAGCCCGGGTCGTTCCTCGTGAGCACGGGGTTGTCGGAAAGCCGCGCCGGGATGAAGAGATACTCCTCCGCGCGTTCCGCGCCCGTATACCGCCGGTCAAGGAACAGCCGCTTGACCCAGCCGTGCCCGACGCCGCCGGGGTTGCAGGTGTAGTACATGCGCGGTGAAAAGTCCGTGCGCACGCTGCGGTTGCAGGTCGTGAGAAACTGCATCTGGCTCTCGGAGAAATGCGTTGCCTCCTCAAGCCCGACCACATCGTATTCCTGCCCCTGATACTGGTACACGTCCTTTTCCGCGTCGCAGTATCCCAGCTTGATGCGGCTGCCGTTCGGAAAGAGAAAGGCTCTTTGCGTGCTGTTGTAGCGAACGGCGCCCGTCAGCTCCGCAAGCAGCGGACGCACATGGTTTTCATTGAGCTCGGGGAGCGTCCTGCGCAGCAGCAGCAGTTGGAGTCCCGGGTATCGGAGCGCGAGCAGCACGAACTTTCGGCGCATCGCCCAGCTTTTGCCGCCGCCGCGCGCGCCGCCGTATGCCGTGTGCCTTGCGCGGGAGAGAAAGAACTGGCGCTGCCGCGGATTGGGACAGCCTTTTAAGTGCAGCACCATGTCAGTCGCTCCATCCTTCCCTGTCGTCCATGACCACGACGAGTTTTCCGTCCTCCGCATCTCCGTCCGGCGTCCTGCCGCGCAGCTCAGATAGCAGCGACAGCGCGACCGTCGCCTGCAATTCGCCCATGAGCGCGCGCTCTGAAAGATAGCCCGCAATCCGCCGCACCGCATCGGAAAGAATGCGCTGCTCCTCGGTGCGGCCTTGGCCTTCGGCCGCGTCGAGTATGCTTTGCTCGGAGCGGGCGGCTGCGGCGGCAAGCCCCGCCAGGGTATACGGGATCTGTCGGTAGCCGATCGCGCCGTTCTTCTGCTCATACCGCTCCGCCGAGGCGTCGCAGGCGGCAAAATACGCGTCCACGCGGCGTTTCAGATGCTCCGTTTTTGATGTTGTCATGCGCCCGTCTCCTTTTCGTCGTTTTTCTGCTGCGGGAAAGCGCCCGCGCTCCCCTCGCCCGGTCTCTATTATAGAACATTTGTTCGCATAAATTCTCCGAGAATTCCATGTTTTCGCAGCGTGCCTTACCGCAGCCTCGAACGGCCGCGTTTTTTCTGTACAAACAGGTCAAAAAAGCGTATGATAGCCATGCGCGGCAGTCTGTACGGCCCGCAAATCCAACGAACGAAAGGAACTACCAAGATGGAACCGCAGCATGAACCGAAAAAGCAAAGTCTCAAGGAGCGGCTCAAGGCGCTCTGGAACTATTTTTCGACCTATGAAAAGATCTGGTTTTTCAGCATTCTGATCGTGGCCTCGGTGTTCGCCGTGCTCTTCCCGGAGGAGGACGTCAACGGCGTCAACGGCGGCCTGATCATGGCGCTGTATCTTGCAGACACATTTCTGAACATTCTCTGTGAGCTTTTGATCTCTAAGCAGAGCAAATGGAATTTTATCGTCTCCGTATTCGTCGAGATCACGGAGATTCTCATCTGCGTCGTGCTGGCCTACCGCTTTGCGACGATGGCGACGACGCTGTTCTTCTGGCTGCCGATCGACATCATCAGCTTTATCAACTGGCATAAGCACCCGGATCATCAGGAAACGTCGCTGACCAGGGTGCGCAAGCTGAGCGGCTGGGCGGAGGTCGCGGTGCTTGCGGGCGTTGTGCTTTGGACCGTGGGCGTCGGGTATTTTCTGACCACGCTGGACTTCGGCACCGATCTGTTCCACGGCAACGAGACGCTGGAGGTCATCGTGTGCTATCTGGACGCCTGCGCATCCGCGGTGGGCGTGTGCAACGGCATCTTCATTCTTCTGCGCATCCGCGAGCAGTGGATCGCATGGTATATCAGCGCGCTGCTCGAGGCGGCGATCAACATTCTGTCCGGGCAGTATGTGCTTCTGGTGCTGAAGGTCGGGTATCTGACGAACACGACCTACGGGTACATCAAATGGAGCGAGTACATCCGCAAGCACAAGGACGAATCCGCGCTCGACACGAAGCTGTTCTGACTTCCTTTTCTTTCTGGAAAGAAAAGGAAGCAAAAGAAAGTCGATTGCGGGAGAGCTGCTTCTCTGTTCTCCTGCCATTTTCCATAACGTGCAACACAAAACGGACGGTTCGTATGTGAACCGTCCGTTTTTCCGTTCCGGGCAGGACGTGCGGGAAAGCGTCTTTTCTCAGAAAGACATCCTTCCCCGCAGTGTCTTTTGTTTCTTTTCTTCAAGAAAAGAAAACGTTCCCCTTTAGAAGAAAAGAAAACGTCCCCCTTTATAGAAGAAAAGAAATCGTTCCCCCTTTATAGAAGAAAAGAAATCGTTCCCCCTTTACGTTCCGGGGATCAGGTTGATAAAGAAGTTGGCGCGGTAAAAGAACACGCCGAAGAAGGATTTCTCCACATAGATATACAGCTTTGGCAGCACCGTGAGCGCGATGGGCAGCAGCAGGAAGATCGCAAACAGGATCAGCACGCCCTGCAAGAGCCCAACGCCCGCGCCGATTGCGCTGTCGCCGTGTGCAAGTGCGGGGAACCCGCCGCGGCCATAGGAGATGCCGCGGATGATGAAGCCCAAAATGATACGCGCGATCACAAATACCGCAAGGCACGCGACGATGTTAATAACGACGGAGATAATCGTGAGATTGAAATAATCACCGAGCGTCGTAACGCCCTCGCTTGCAAACGCCTCCGCAGCAATGTTCCGTGCGACGCGCGCGCCCATCGGCAGCGGCATATCCGCGTTCTGAATGATCGTTTGCAGCTGGTCGCGGGTAATGTCGCTCACGGGCATGCGAATGAGCTCAACGTCGGTCGCAGCAACGTATTCCGCACCCTCCGTATAATAGAGCAGCATGTTATAGAGCTGCTCGTGGCTGCGGATCGCGTTTGCGACCAACGGAATGCCCAGCAGTCCGAGGAGAAAGGATACGATCGTCGCGGCAAGCCCGAACAGGGCATCGAGAAACCCGCGATACCAGCCGCCCAGCACCGCGATCGCGAGAACCAGTAGTACGGCAATGTCTACAACGCTCATGCGGGTCTCCTCCTTTCGTTTGATCGGCCGTCATGCTCTCATGATAGCCACAAACGCATCCGTTCATACCATATATACGGCGCAGCGTCCCGTGAAAGACGCGCGTTTTCCGGCGTGTTATCCGGTTATTTGATGGATGCGGTATAATACAGCCCGTTGCTTTCGAGCAGCAGCATCGTCTCGGACAGCTTGTGGGCGCTGTCCACGGGCAGCTCGAACAGCGCAGTGTCCGACAGCTTGCCCTTCAGCGTATAGGTGAACATCCTGTCGCGCGAAACGACGATGAGCGAACCATTCATGAGAAAGCTCGCGACGCCCTCGCTTTGCAGCTGCAAATAGGTCTCCGTGACGGCAGGCACGGCCGTGTCGGACAGCTGGAGGAGCTTGACCGCGTGCATGTCGCCGCCGCGCGGCGTGAGCAGAAACGTCGGGTTGCCTGCGCTCGAAAAATCCAGCACGCGATAGCCGTAGACCGTGATGCGGTACGCTTCCTTGTTACCGTCATGCGTGTAGCGGATGATCTGGTTCGTGCCGGAAACAAAAATGCTGCTCGTGTTGATATAGAGATCCTCGACGAGCTGGTTCTGCACCTGGATCGCGCCCGTCTGCGCGTGCTTTGCGAGGTCATAGGTGCGAATGGTGGTCGTGGGTTGGCTTGCGGTGTCGGACAGCATCTCCACCCAAAGCATTTCGCCCGCGGAGGTCTTGTAAAAGCCGAAGTCCACGATGAACTGGTCGCCCGGAAGAAGCTGGTCGATCTGCTCGCCCTGCCGCGTCAGCACGAGAACGCTCTCCGAGCCTTCGGAATCGCGGCGCAGCACGGCAAGGTAATTGTCGCCGCATTCGACCGTATCGATCGAGCCGGTGAACGGAATGGCGTTATCCTGTCCGACAACGTGCAGGAAGCTTGCATTGTAGACCGCGGACATGGTGCTGCTGCCGGACATTTTGATGTCGCTCGAGGTCGTGCCTGCGGTGTAGTTCTTTTTGTAATCCGCCCAGTCGAAGTAGTGGAGCTGGCCGTCCGTCTGATACAGCAGGCCGCGCCCCGTGTTCAGGTGCGTCATGGCGGTCGAGATCGGCGTGGCCTCCATGGAGATCGTGCGCTCCCGATCGCTGAAAAAGACGAGGTAGATCAGCAGCGCGACCGTAAACACGCCGCCGACGGCCAGCGTCCAAAGCAGCGTTCTTCCGCTGCGGCGCTTTTTCCTGCGTCTGCGGCCGCCCGTCTGCCGCGCCTGTACGGGCCGTTGTCTGTCGTAGTATCTCTCCATTGCGTATCCCCGCTCGATCGTGCCGCGCCGTCTGTCGCTTTGCACTATGCTAACAGACCCGTGCAGCATTTGTAAAGGAAACAATTATGTCAGTTCTGTTCCGGCACGATGACGTTCAGCTTGCCTGGCAAAACGCGAAATGTCACCGGCGTCCCCTCCATGACCTCGCCGTCCACCTCGATGCGCGAGTGCGGGCTGCATTCCGCCGTGAGCTCCGTGGTCCGGAAATAGGTGACGCGCGGATTGCCGATGTGCTTTCCGGAGAGGAACTTCGGCAGAAGCGTCGGGATGTGCCGGCGCTTCACGTCGTGGATCACGCACACGTTCAGCAGGCCGTCGAAGGGATCCGCGCCGGGCGTGATGTTCATTCCGCCGCCGATGTGCGTGCCGTTGCCCGCCACGAGGATGAGCACATCCTTTTCCATGCTCCCCTCGGGCCAGGTGATCTTTGTTTTGCGAAGGTCAAGGTGCAGGATGCAGTCCATGAGCCCGCGCAGATAGGCGATGCTGCCGTTTTTGTATTTGTCCTTGTATTTCTCGGTCGCGTCGAGCACGTCCACGTCAAAGCCGAAGCCCGCGACGTTGAAATAGATCTCGTCGTTTGCCATGGCCGCGTCCATTTTCCGAACATGACCCTTGAGCAGGATCTCGAGCGCCCGGTCGGTGTCCTTCGGAATGCCAAGCGCACGCACAAGGTCGTTGCCCGTGCCGCAGGGAATGATGCCGAGCGCGGTCTCCGTGCCGGCGAGCGCGGTCGCAGCCTCGCGCACCGTGCCGTCTCCGCCGAGCACCGCGACGCGGGACGCACCGCGCGAAGCGGCCTCGATCGCGAGCTTTGTTACATGCCCCGGATATTCGCTCATCGCGGCACGGAAGGGGACGCCGCGCGATTCCAGCACCGCGCAGACACGCTGAAAGGCTGCATTCGCAGCGCCGTTTCCTGCGACAGGATTCCAGATGATGTTGAGCTCCGACACCGATCTTACCTCCGCCTACAAATTTACAGCTTATAGTGTAGCATATCGGCGCGAGAAAGGCAATTTTTTGGCGGATCCCGCTCTGCATGCACCCGCTGCGGGGAACGGCTTCTTTCAAGGGGACGTTTTCTTTTCTTCTTATAAAGGAGAACGATTTCTTTTCTTCTGAAAGGGGAACGTTTTCTTTTCTTGAAGAAAAGAAACAAAAGACACTGCGGGAGAGGATGTCTTTCGGAGAAAAGACGTTATTCCGCACGTCCTGCCCGAAACGAAAAAACGGACGGTTCACATACGAACCGTCCGTTTTGTGTAACACGTTGACGAGAGCAACAAAAGCGCAGAGAAGCAACTGTCCCGCAAACGACTTTCTTTTGTTTTCTTTTCTTTCTAGAAAGAAAAGAAAAAGAAAAGAAGCGCTTCAGAAAAGATAATAATACGGGTTATAGGGCACGCCGTCGATGAGCAGCTCGTAGTGCAGATGCGGCTTGCCGCTGCCCTCCGTATTCTCCGCGAGCGCTGCGACCGTGTCCCCCTGAAAAACGCGCTGGTTCAGCTCGACCTGCAAGTCCGCGCAGTGCGTGAGCCGCGACACGAACCCATTGCCGTGGTCGATCTCGACGACCATGCCGTATTCCCCGCGTTCCGCAGCGAATACCACGATCCCCTCGCCGGGCGATGCGATCTTCGTTCCCGCCCTTGCAGGAATGTCAATGCCGCGGTGCAGCTTGCCGCCGCGCATCCCGAACCATGAGCTCACCGCGGAACGGATGGGCAGCGCAAGCTTCAGGTCCCCCGCGCTCTTGCCGTGCGGGCCTTCTTTTTTGTCGGGCTCGGCCTGCGCCGGATCTTTTACCGTATATGCGCCCTTTCGCACGATCGTTGTGCGCGCCTCGAACAGCAGCAGCTCCGCAGACGTTCCCGTCGATTCCAGCACGCCCGCCCGATAGATGCGGGGCGTAACGGAGAGCGTCTCCTCGCCGCGCCCGATCTGCGTGTAAAGCGCATTGCCCTTCTCGATCGCCTTGTCCTCCGCAGCCGTTGTTTCCACTGCGCCGACGGAGACCTGCCGTTCCTCCGTCTCCACGACCACCGGGATCCGGGTCGGATCCTCCCCGAGCAGCCGCATCGCGCCGTCCGGCGTATCCAACGGCCGCGTGCCGGAGGCGGATACGATGTGAATCACCGCGTCAAAGCGTGCGCGCACCGGACGCTCCGTTTTGCTTGCGCGTTCGTCCATGCAGGTCTGCAAATATGCCGTGAGCACAGAGCGCGCCTCATCCTCCGTGGCCAGCGTCAGAACAACGTCCGTTTCCGCAAGAAGCACGTCCACCGCGCCCTCCGGCAATTCGATCGGCTCGGGCGACGGTACGGGCGTTTCGAGCGCGTGCAGCTCGATCTGCTGCGGCTCCGCGATGCGAAACACGACCGTCCCGCTCTCCGTCTTGACGAATTGCCCGGAAAGGCACACCGCCGCAACGCAAAGCCCGATGAGCACGATCGCCGTGATGAGCACGGCCCATACGCCAAAGGATGGCTTTTTCATTTCGTCTGCACTCCGTTTGTCTGCACTTGATCGCATGCCCCCCGCACATCCGCGGAAAGCGCGCATCCCGTCCCCCGCCCTGCGCGGGGAGCGGCGTTCGCAGCGGACGCCCGGCGGACTCTGCCGTCGGGAAGATCTCCGTTCGCTGCCGCTATTTCAGCTTCAAATATTTCAGATAACAGTAGCCGGTCTTGCCGCTGAAGGACACGCGCGCCCAGCTGCCCGCAACGCTGTGTACCGTTACGGTATACCCGCGCCGGAGCGTGGCAACGACCTTGCCTTTCTTTGTGTCCGGCTTGTCGCGCAGATTGAGCAGGCCCGCGTTCACCGTCGCCTGTCCTGCGCTGCCCGTATCCGCGGGCTGTCCCGCCGCGCCGTTCAGCCGGACATACCGCTGGAACACATAGCCCTCCTGCCCGGTCGCATCCACGCGCACCTTGTACCAGCTGCCCGTGCCGCCGGTGATCGTGAGCGCCGTGCCGCGCGTCAGCCTGCCGAGACTCCGATAGGACGTGGACGGGCCCTTTCTGAGATTCACGCCGCTGCCGGTGAGCGTGGCGCTGCCGATGTCGCCGCCGCTGCCCGTGCCGCTGCCCGTCAGGGTAAGATAGCGGCTGTAAACATAGCCCTCCTGCCCTGTGGACAGCAGACGCACGCGGTACCATCCCCCGATCTTATCATATACGCCGAATTCCGTTCCGCGCGAATAGCGTCCGAGACTTGCGGTCGATGCGGACGCGCCCGTGCGAAAATGGACGTTCGTTCCGTTGATGCGGCCATAGGCCATGAACCGCAGCGCGGGTTCGGGCGTCGGAGCCGGCGAAGGGCTCGGCGTTGCGGTCGGCAGCAGGATGGGCGTGGGCGTCGCGCCCGGCGCGCGGGTGGGCGCAGGCGTAGAAATGCCCGGCGCATCCGACGTCTCTATCCGCACATAGCTGCCGGAGAGATAGCCCGTCATGCCGCTTGCCGACTGCACGCGATACCAGCCGTCGCCCTCGAGCGCAAGGATCGCGACCTCCGCGTCCAGTCCGAGCTTGCCGATGGAATCAAAGCTCTTGCCCGGGCCGGTCCGGAGATTCACGCCGCTGCCCGTCACGCGGCCCCGTTCCAGCACAGCGTTGCCCGCCGCGCGCACATCGCCGTAGTGAACGAATCCGACGCTGCCGCCGGGCTGCGTGATGGCCTGATACCATTCGCCCGAAAGCCCCGTGAGCAGAAGTTTCGCGCCCGCAGGCAATGTCTCCACGGCGCCGGAGCCCGCGTCGGGACCGCCGTACAGCGTGGTATCGCACAGCACCACGCCGCCGCCCGTTTCCGGTTCGACGTCATCGGGATCAACGGACGCTGCGGGGGTCTCGGACGCTGCGGGGAGCGGCACGTCCGTCCGAATGGGAGCGGGGGTATCTACGGAGACCGGGATGCCGCCGTCCTCCGGCGAAACATAATCGTAGGCGCGCATCTCCGCGCCGGGATAATAGAACGCTAAGATCTGCTCAAAGGTATGCCCCTCTTTCGCCATCTGCTGCGCGCCGCGCTGGCTCATGCCGACGCCGTGCCCGAATCGGCCGCGGAACAGCGTGAAGCCGTTCTCCGCGGGCAAGGCATAGGCGATGCGGAGCACCTCGTCGCTGAAAACGCCCGCCGCGAGCATCTCGTCAAAGCGAATGACGGCGACGACCGTCTCCTGCTGCGCGCCCGCGAGCGGGAGGTCGAGCAGTGTGAGCGCGCCGTCCGGCGTATCTGCCGGCTTCGGCGTTTTCGTGGGCTTGGGGGTTTTCGTCGGTTTCGGGGTCGCGGCAGGTCCCGGCGTTTGTGCCGTTTCGGCGTCCCCCGCTGCATCCGCGCCCGCATCCGGGAGCGCAGGATCGACAATGAGCGTCTCCGCCGCATCGTCGGGATCGGGGCTCTGCGACGGCGCAGGGGTCTCCGCGTCTGCGGCCGGCCGGATGTTCGCAAGCGCGGTCAAAATAACCTGGCTATGGCGGCCGTCCGCCGTGGCGACGCCGTTCTCGTCCGTGGAGAACACGCTCATAAGGCTGTCAAAGGAATCGAGCACATAGCCCTCCGGCAATGCACCGGGCGCGTTTGCGGCTTCGTTCAGCTTGTCCGTCACAAGCGTATAGAGCGCTGCGGATGAAAAGCTCTTGCGGGAGAGATCCGCGGGAATATACGCCGTTTCCGTGCGGCAGGCGGTATTGCGCAGGTCAAAGGGATCCGCTCCGGCCGCATAGCCCGCGTCAAAGGCGGTGTCATTCCAATTGTCGGAGGGGAGCATGGTATAGCCGCCGTTGCTTGCGGAATACCAGCAGGGCATGACGGCATCGTTCAGATACAGCGCGATCTGCATGGTCGCGTCCACTGCGGCGATGACATTTTTAAGCGTTGCGACATAGCCCTTATACACCTGGTCCGCGGCGGTGTCGCGCACGTCGTAGCTTCCGCTGCCGCCCATGTGCGCAATGGCATAATTCTTTGCGGCGACGGCCTGCGCCTTCAGCGCTTCGATCGGCCAGGCGTTGTTCATCTCATAGCCGACCACGCCGTAGAGGTAATGGGACAGCGGCACCTCGTTCACGACCTGTAAATAGCCGTTCTTCGCGGTGACGCGGAGGCTGCCGAGATACGTTCTGGTGTAGCCGTCCGCCTTGAGCCGCAGCGAGCCCGCCGAGGCGCGGGGATCCTGCCGCACGACAGTGACGCTCTTCCCGCTGAACAGCTCGCCCTTTTTGCTGTGCGTTGCGGTGACGGTGCTTCCTACCGCGGTGAGCTTGAGCGTTCCGCCGGAAAAGGACGCGCCCGTTTCCGCGAGCGTATAGCCGCCCTTGACCTTGACGGACAGCGTATCCGTTGATTCGACCGAGAGCAGCACGCGCACGGTTCCCGTTTCCGCGCGGGCGGTTCGTCCGGGCAGCGGCGCGGCAAGCAGCAGCGCGCAGGCCAGCAGCGCAAGACAGCGAAGGTAGTTTTTCAAATCGTACACCTCATTCATGGTGGCGCGTACACGTCCACATTGTGATTCTACATAAGTTTTATGGCGGAGAAAAGCATTGCATTCGATTATTCACGGATGATTCACATTGAAAGCCGTTTCCGCTTTCCGCTCCCGGCGCCCTTCTGCGCATGCGCAGCCTCCGCGCGCCGCGCAGCGCCCAAAACAGCATGGCGCGCCGGCCCTCTTGCGCGGCGCGCGGAGCGGCCGCAAGGGCGCCGGGAAACGCGGTGAAACCCCTCCCCACACATCCGATATGACAAAGGCCCGCATCGCAACGGCTTGTATTCACACGAAAAAGCGACCGCAAAATATAGTGGTTCGGGTCGGATTTTGCGCGGGGTTCAAAAATTGCCGTTCTTCGCGCCCCGCTCGACAAAAGCCCCGCACTTGCACCCCTTTCGCCGCGAAAGATCGCTTGTTACAATTTGTGCATTGAAACACGAATTCGTTTTGAGGGGGTTGTAACATGTCTGATCTTCGTGTCCTGATCGTGGACGATAACGTAAGTTTTCTGGAATCCATGCGCAGCTGCTTTGCGGCAAAGGAACAGGTATCGGCAGTCGAGACTGCGGCGGACGGCCGCGAGGCGCTGGAAAAACTGCGCACCGGCAAATATGACATTCTCCTGCTCGACCTCATCATGCCGCACGTGGACGGACTGGGCGTGCTGGAACAGCTTCGGATCGTCTGCCCGGAGACCGCGCCCGCGGTGATCATCGTGTCCGCGATGCGGAACGAATCCATGGTTCGGCGCTGCTGTGCGCTCGGCGCGAAGTATTTCATGGTCAAGCCCGTGGAGCCTGACGCGCTGCTGAAGCGCGCCATGGAGGCAGTGCAGCAGGACGCGCCGCAGGGCGGCATGATGAGTTATGCCCAGCCGCCGCGCTCGCTCGACGAAAAGATCACCTCCGTGTTCCTCGTGGCGGGCATTCCGGCGCACATCAAGGGCTATCACTATCTGCGCGAGGGCATCCGCATGGTGTACTACAATCCCGGCATGATCAACCGCATCACAAAGGAACTGTATCCGGGCATCGCAAAGCACTTCAATACCTCCGCAAGCAAAGTCGAACGCGCCATTCGCCACGCGATCGAAGTCGCATGGACGCGCGGAAAGATCGAGAATCTGAACGCGCTGTTCGGCTTCAATATTTACGGCAAAAACGATAAGCCCACAAACGGCGAGTTTATCGCACTCGTGGCGGACAAACTCTTAATGGAGGAACAGAGCCGCGAGAAAGCCGTGTAAAGCCTCCGCCCATCCATCCTTGCAGGAAGGACCTCCCTATCTTGCAGCCTGAGCCGTATCCCCATCCCACGCATGGCGCCGTTATGCAAAACGCATGGCGGCGTTATGCGTTTTGGATCCATGGGTTTTCCATAGAGTTGTCCACATCGAAAATCCCAAAAACCGTTGGCATGTGGAAAACACGGTGGATACTGTGGATAACTTATCCACAGTTTTCCCCTGCGTAACCATGCAAAGACTGCATAGTCTGCACGGCCGTAAAATATACACGCGGCGCGGCGCGGCGCAGGATGGGCTGCAAAAAACGCCAAATCCTGCGCTTGTTCTGTACAGATCGACAAAAAAACGTTAAAATAAGATAGAATCCCCCCACATGCAAAGGATAACCGCACGGCGCCCGCCGAATTTTTGCACTCCGAAAAGCCGGAGCGCATCCCGCGGACATGCCGGGCAACGCGAACGAAGAAGGAGAAACCGCCATGCGACTGTTCATTGCGATCCCCGTGCCGCCGGACATCCGGCGTGCGGCTGCGGATACGGCCATTCGCCTGAAAAAGCGCGGCGCACAAGGTCGGTTCGTGCCGGAGACGAACTATCACATCACGCTGCATTTCATCGGCGAGAGCGACGCGCTGCTCGATGCTGCGGACGCGATCCACGAGGCCGCGCGGGATGCGAAGCCGTTTCTTCTCCGGCTCACGGACTACGGCGCGTTCCCGTCCGGAAGCGGCAGCACGGGCTATCTCGGCATATCGGATGAAACGGGCGAGCTCCGCCGCCTGTACGAAACGCTCGAGGACGCGCTCTGGGACCGCGGCTTTATGAAAAACCGCGCGCGGCTCACGCCGCACATCACACTCGGCCGCAACATCTGCGGCGACGAGGGCTTCACCTGTCCGCGGCGGGAGGCGTTCACCGCAAACAGCATCGTGCTGTTCGAGAGCAGAAGCGAGCGCGGCGGCATGCGCTACGAGCCCGTGCATCGCGAGAGGATCGAGTCGTGAGCGGATTGACATTTTTGATCGGCAGGGCGAACGCGGGACAGACGGACGCGCTGTACCGGACTGCTGCCGCGCACGCAAAGCGCGGCGAGCGGGCGCTCGTCATCGTGCCGGAGCAGGCGACGTTCGCCGCGGAGCGGAGACTCGCGGACATTGCCGGCGCGGGACTCATCGGCGTGCAGGTGCTGTCCGTGGAGCGGCTGTCCGAGCGTATTCTCGAAAACAGCAGCCGCCGCCTTCCGTATCTGTCCGGCGAGGGCGTTGCCATGGCGGTGCGCCGTGTTGCGGAGATTCACGGCGGGACGCTCTCCGCATTTTCGCGTGCCGTGACGAGAAGCGGCTTCTGCACGGAGCTTGCCGAGCTGTTTTCCGAGATGAAGCGCGCGCTCATCGCGCCGGAGCAGCTCAGAGAGACGGCCGCGCGTCTGCCGGGCGGCACGCTGCTCAAGGAAAAGCTCACGGATCTTTCGATCCTGTACGCCGCGACCGAGGCGTTTTTCAAAGAACGGTATCTTTCGCCGGACGATCGCATGAACGCGGCGATCCGGCTGCTGCCCGCGTCGTTCGCTGCGGGCGCGTTTTTGTATTTTGACGGGCTGCCCGCCATGACCCGGCAGTTCCACGCGCTCATGGATGCGCTGCTTTCCGCCGCCGCAGGCGTGACCGTTGCGGAGACGGAGGATCCGTCCGGCGCGGACGAAGCGCTGTTCGCCGTCGCAAAGAGCGCGCGGACGCTGCTTTCGACGCTCGCGGAGGAAAAGGGCCTGCCCGTCAGAACGCAGCGCTTTTCCGAGACGCAGACGAAGCGCCGCGCGCTGCTGCACCTTGAGCGCAGCCTGTTCTCCTATCCGTATCCCGAATACGACGGGGAGGACGACGGGAGCGTGACCGTGTTCGGCGCGCCGAGCCGCTATGCGGAGACCGAGGCTGTCGCGGACGCGATCTGCCATGCCGTGCGCGGCGGCGCGCGATACCGCGAGCTTGCGGTCGTGCTGTCCGACCCGGAACGCTACAACGCGTCGCTTCGCCGCAGTCTCGACCTGCGCGGCATTCCGTATTTCCTGGACGCCAAGCGTCCGCTGCTTTTACACGCCGCGGGCGAATTCGTGCTGCTTGCGCTCACGGCCGTAACGGAGGGCTTTTCGCCGGAAATCATGCTGCGCCTTGCAAAGAGCGGCTATGCGGGCGTGTGCCGCGACGGGGCGGAGGCGCTCGAGAATTTCGTTCTGCGCACGGGGATCCGCGGCAGCGCATTCCTTGCGCCCTTCAAGCGTGCGGACGCGGAATCGGAGCACGCGAGGGAAACGCTCATGGCGCCGCTGCTTCGCCTTCGGGAAGCGCTGCACGGCAGAACGGTCAAGGAAAAGCTCGCCGCGCTCTATGCGTATCTTACGGAGATCGGGTTGTCCGAACAGCTCGCGGAGCATGCGGAGGCGCTCGCCGCAACGGGACGGCCCGTGGAGGCGGAGGAGCATGCGGCGCTTTGGAAAGCGATCACTGCGCTGTTTGACCAGCTCTACGCCATTCTCGGGGACACGGCCATGTCCCGCGACGATTTTTTACAGCTTTTGTCCGAGGGCCTCGCGTCCGCATCCGTCGGCGTGATCCCGGACACGGCGGACCGCGTGCTCGTGGGCGATCCCGTGCGCACACGCCTGCCCGCGGGCGTCCGGCGGCTGTTTGTGCTCGGTGCGAACGAGGGGATGCTGCCCGCGTCGCGCACGGACGATGCGCTCATCGACAGCCGTGAGCTGGATCTGTTGTCGGAAAACGGTCTGCCCGTGTGGAACAAGCCCGCCTACGGCGCTGCGATCGATACCCTGCGGCTGTATGCGCTTTTTGCAGCGCCCACAGACGCGCTGTTTGTGACCTACAGCTTTGCGAGCGATGCGGGCGAGCTGTCCCCCGCGCCCGTTGTGACGCGGCTGCTGCGCATGTTCCCCGCCTGTTCGCTGAACGAGCATCCGGAGCGGCTGCTCGACCTGCCGGAAACGGAGCGGACGGGGCTGCGGCTGCTTGCTTCCCTGCTGCGGGAGGACGCGCTCGCCGGCAGCGAAAGCCCCATGACCGCGGCGCTTTTGGCCTATTTTTCGGAGCATCCGCGCTATGCGGCGCTCGCAAAGGACATGGCGCGGGAGGCGGGCGGCAGGATCCGTCCCGCCAGGGTCGCGCCCGCGCTTGCGGAAGCGCTCTACGGCACGCGCATGACCATGAGCCCGAGCAGGCTCGAGCTGTACAACGCCTGCCCGTTCCGTCACTTTGCGGAGGCGGGACTGCGCGCACAGCCGAGACAGGAAGCCGGCGAACGCCCCGCAGAGCTCGGCGCGTTCTATCACGCGGCGCTCGAGGCGTTCCTGCGCCGCTGCATGGAAGAAAACGTGTCCTATCGCGCGCTGACCGACGAGCGGATCGATCTGATGCTGGACGAGCTGCTGCCAACGGTGATCGCGCTGCATAACGACGGCGTGCTGCTTGAAAACGAGCGTCTGCGCATGACGCTGTTTCTGCTCGTCGAAACGGTGCGGCAGAGTGCGCGTGCGATCGTGCGCCAGCTTGCGGCGGGCCGATTTGCGCCCGCGGCGCTCGAGCTGCGCTTCGGAAACGGCGCGGCCTTCCCGCCCATACGGCTCGACCTCGGAAACGGCAGGACCGCGCTCCTCACGGGCGTTGTCGACCGGCTCGACCGGGCAGAGCTTCCGGACGGCACGGAGGCGCTTCGCGTTATCGACTACAAGTCCGGCGGCAAAAAGCTCGACTTCGGCGCGGTGCTGGACGGTCTGTGTTTGCAGCTTCCGCTGTATCTTGCAGCGGTCACGGCTGCGGGCGGCGTGCCGGGCGGCATGTATTATATGCCCGTGCGCGTGGCGCTCCCGGATTCCGGCGCGGACGCTGCGGCAGAACTGCAAAAGCGGTTCCGGCTCGCGGGACTGACGCTCGAGGATCCTGCCGTGCTTGAATGCACGGAGGAGGCGATGCAGGGCGCGTCCGCGGTGCTCGCGAGCGTTCGGAAAAAGCAGGACGGCTCGTGTTCAGGCGCTGTCTGCGGCGGCACGGAGCTTCTGCATCTGATGCGGGAAGCAAAGCGCATCGCGGAGCGCACGGGCAGCGCCATGCTCTCGGGGAACGTGGCGGTCAGTCCCATTTCCGGCGCGTGCGAATACTGCGATTACAGAAGCGTCTGCCGCTTTGACGCGAAGCTCCCGTCCTGCCGAACACGCAAAAAGCGCAGGCTGGACAGGGAAGCGTTTTTCGATACCATCGGGCGAAAGGGGGGCGATGGCGATGCGATGGACTGAGGGACAGCGCGCCGCGATCGAAACGCAGGGCAATCTCATCGTTTCCGCTGCTGCGGGCGCGGGCAAGACCGCCGTTTTGACGGAGCGCATCGTGCGGACGATCATGGGCGGCGTGCCGGTCGAGAGCGTGCTCGTGCTGACCTTTACGCGCGCGGCGGCCGCCGAGATGAAGCAGCGCATTGCCGACCGGCTGCAAAGGGCGGTCGGAGAAACGGAGGACGCGGCGCTTCGGAGCTATCTTCTTGCGCAGTGCTCGGCCGTGGAAAACGCCTCGATCTCCACGATCGACGCCTTCTGCTCACGCATCCTTCGCAGACACGGCGCGGTGCTCGGCATTCCGGGGCGCGTGCGCGTGGCGGACGAGGTCGAGCTTGCGGTCATGGAGGGGCAGGTCAAGGACGCGCTGCTCACGGAGCTTGCCGCAAAGAACGATCCCGCGCTGCATACGCTGCTTGCGGCCTTCGGCTCGGAGGACGCCGTGTGGGAGGCGCTCGGCGCAGTCGAAAGCGCGCTCTCGGCGGAGGCCGACCCGGACGCATGGCTGTCCGGCGCTGTCGCGCGCTACCGCGACCCCGCTTATGCGGCGCTCGTCCTCTCCCGCATCACGGAGGGGATGCAGCTGGAGCTGCGCGCGGGCATCGCGGAGCTTGTGCGCTTCCGCGATACGCTCCCGCCGGAGCTTGGCGGCGTGATCGCCGTGCTCGACGAAGATCTCATGCGGCTCAGGGCGCTGCTTCTCCAAAGCGGCTACGACTGCTACCGCACCGGGCTTCTGCTGATGACATTCCCGACGATGCGCTTTCCCAAAGGCACGCCGGACGCGGACAAAAAGCCCGTCAAGGACGCGCGCGACAGCGTCAAGGCGCTCGTCAAAAAGCAGCTTGCCGCCATGCCCCGGAGCGCCGAGGAGGAAACGTCGCTGCTTCTCGAGGCATTTCCCATTGTCTTCGCGCTCGAAACGCTCGTCCGCGCCCGCATGGAAGCATACCGCGCGCTGAAGCAAAAGCGGAACGTCGTGGACTTTTCGGACGTGGAGCATCTGGCGATCACGCTGCTCGGGGAAGATCGGATCGCCGAGGAATACAGGAGCAAATACCGCGTCATCGCCGTGGACGAGTATCAGGACAGCAACGGCGTACAGGAGGCGCTGCTCTCGCGCATCCGGCGGGCGGACAACCTGTTTCTTGTGGGCGACGTCAAGCAGTCCATCTATCGGTTCCGCGCCGCGGAGCCCGCGCTGTTTTTGGAAAAGCTCGCCCGCTGGCAGGACGGCAGGGAGGGCCGGCGCATCGACCTGACCGAAAACTTCCGCAGCGCAAAGGAGGTTCTCCATGCCGTGAACGCCGTGTTCACCGCGATCATGAGCGAGCAGGTGGGCGAAATGGCCTACGACGAGCGCGTGAAGCTCATCCCTGGCACGGAGGTGCCGCACGGCGGCGCGTGCCTGCATCTCATTCCCAAGGCGGTCGAGGAGGACGAGGATCCGGACGCGCTCGAGGACATGGAGGACGCGGCGGTCGAGGCGCGGCTCATTGCGGAGCGCATCCGCGCGCTCATGGCGGACATGCCGGTCTATGATGCAAAGCGCGGCGGAGAGCGTCCGCTCGGATACGGCGACATCGCGATCCTTCTGCGCGCAACGACGCAGGCGCAGACCTTTGCGGAAACGCTGGCGCTGTGCGGCATCCCGTGTTATGCGCAGTCGAGCGGCGGGTATTTCGACTCCATCGAGGTCATGGTGCTTTTGAACGTGCTGCGCGTCATCGACAATCGCAGGCAGGATATTCCGCTGCTGTCCGTGCTGCGCTCGCCCCTGTTCAGCTATTCCGAGGAGGCGCTTTTGAAGCTCCGGCTGCGCGCGGGGCGTGATGTGCCGTTCTACGAAGCGTTCTTCTCGCTTGCCGCATCGGAGGATGCAAAGGACGCGGACGACCCGCTCGCAGGGCAGGTACGGGAAACGGCCGCGGCGCTCGCGCGCTTTCGGGAGATCGAGCGTCTGTACGGCGTGACCGCGCTGCTCGCTGCGCTGCTCGACGAAACGGGCTATTATGAACGCATGGGCGCGCTGCCTGCGGGCGGACAGCGGCAGCGGAACCTGGACGCGCTGCTCGCCCGTGCGGAGGCTTTTGAGCAGACGGGCGCGCGGGGCGTGTCGCGCTTTCTCGCGTCGATGGATTATGCGTCGAGCAACGCGCGTCTCGGCGCTGCGCAGGACGCTGCGGGGGATGTGTGCCGCATCGAGAGCATCCACAAATCAAAGGGGCTTGAATACCCGGTCGTATTCGTGGCGCAGATGGGCAAGCGCTTCCGGCTGGACGACGGGCGGGAGCCGCTGCTTCTGCACCACGCGCTCGGCATCGGACTTCGGTTCCGAAACGGCATATGCCGCGAAGACACGGCGGCATATCGGGCGATCCTTCGCGCAAAACGGCTCGAGGGGCTGTCGGAGGAGATGCGCGTTCTGTACGTTGCGATGACGCGCGCAAAGCAGCGGCTGGAGCTGATCGCGAGCACACGGGATGCGGACGCGCTGCTCGAACGCCGCGAGACCGCGCCGGAGCCTGCGGCCGTGAGCCGCGCCGCGTCGCCTTTGCCGTGGCTGCTGTCGGGTGATCCGCGCGCGCTGCCCATCGTGCGGCACAGACGGTCGGATCTGCTGCGGGAAACGCCCGTGCGGCCTGCGCCCGCGCCGGCAAAGCAGGATGCGCCCGAGACGCTTGCGCTCGCGCTGCGATTCTCTTACGAATACCCCTTTGCATCCTCGACCGCGCTGCCGGCAAAGCAGGCGGTGAGCCGCGCTGCGGAGGATGCGCGCGGAGAGAGCGCAACGGAGCGGGCGAGGGAATCCTTGCGCTTCGACCCGCCCGCTTTCATGACGGGCGGCGCGCTGACCCCGGCCATGCGCGGAACTGCGACGCACCTGCTGCTCGAACGGCTGCCGCTCGTCCCCGCCTCTGCGCAGGATATTCGGTCGATGCTTGCGGCGCTGCGCGATGAAGGCGTATATGACGAATCGGACGCAAGCGGCGTGCGCGCAGAGGATGTGGCATGGTTTACGAACACGGCGCTGTTTGCCCGCATGGCGCGGAGCGAACGGGTGCAGCGCGAATGGAGCTTTACGCTGCCCGTACCTGCGGCGGAGCTATACGACACGGATGCGCCGGAGACGGTACTGCTGCAGGGCGTGATCGACTGCTGCTTCTTAGAGGACGGGGCCTGGGTACTGCTCGACTACAAGACGGACAGGCTCAAAAGGGATGAAACGCCCGATGCGCACGCTGCGCTGCACGCGGCACAGCTCGCGCTTTATGCACGCGCGCTTGAATCGCTGACCGGCTGCGCGGTCAAGGCGCGGTATGTTGTGCTGCTCCGCGCGCACGCGGCGGTCGAGGTACGGTAGGCTTCCTTTTCTTTCTAGAAAGAAAAGGAAGCAAAAGAAAGTCGTCCGTGGAAAAGTTTTCTTTCGCCGCTTTTGTTGCTTACGCCAACGTGCTGCACAAAACGGACGGTTCAAATGCGAACCGTCCGTTTTTATGTCCTAAGCGGGACGTGCGGGAAAGCGTCTTTTCCCAGATAAATCAACTGTCCTGCAGTGTCTTTTGTTTCTTTTCTTCAAGAAAAGAAAACGTCCCCTCTTCAAAAAAAAGAAAACGTCCCCCTTCAAGAAAAGAAATCGTCCCCCCCTTTCAAGCGTCCTGCGTCATGCCCTTTGCGTTGCATCCGGAAGCGTTGTCTGCTACAATAGAAGAGATAAAACCAACGGAGGACATTCCATGTATTGCTCGCATTGCGGAACCCAGATAGAAGATAACGCCAAGTTCTGCGGCAACTGCGGCGCACGCATCGAGTCGAACGGCGCCGCTGCTCCGTGCGGCACGATCGCCGCGCAGGACGGCGCGCAGCCCGCGCCCGCGCAGGATATTCCCGCAGCGCTGCAGTCCGTTGTTCCCGCGTCGCAGCCCACGCCCGCGCAGACGACGTATCCGAAGCCGAGCGCTCCCGCGCCGGTTTCCCGCGGAACGGCATATGTCGTTTGGGCCATTCTTCTCACGCTGCTGTTCTTCCCGCCGACGGGCGTTGTCGCGGTTGCATACGCGTCAAAGATCCGTATGCTCGTGGACGCAGGCCGCTATGAAGAAGCCGGCCGCGCCAAGAAGAACGCGCTTGCGTGGAGCATCGTGACCGCGGTGCTCGGCGTGCTCGGCGGGATTATCTGGCTGGTGAAGCTCCTTTGGGCTCTCCACGTTATATGATCCGCGGCAGCGGAAAAAGCATGCTCGGCGGGGAGGGATTCTGCACCCGTTCCCCGCTGTTTTGCGCGTTTGCACGGATAGTTCGCGCCGTGCGTATATGGCAGATCTGAAAAAGGAGCGGGAGCACTATGCAGTTTTGTCCGCTGATCAGCGGTTCATCCGGCAATGCGGCTTATCTCGAAGCCGCGGGAAAAAGATATCTCATCGACGCGGGCGCGACGGGCAAGCGGCTGTCGCAGCTGCTCGATGCGATCGGCGTGTCCATCCGCACGATCGACGCGGTGTTCGTCACGCATGAGCATTCGGACCATGTGGCGGGCGTCGGCGTTCTTGCACGGACGTACCATATCCCGGTCTATGCGGACGCGGACTGCTTTGCCGCTATGCCTGCATCCGTGGGCGTGATCCCGGTGGACTGTATGCGCGTATTCGAGCCGGATCGCGAGTTTGCCGTGGGCGGGATGCGCGTGCTTCCCTTCTCCGCACCGCACGACGCTGCGCATGCCGTCGGCTACAGCTTCTTTGCGGAAGAAAAGAAGCTCAGCGTCATGACGGACATCGGCTGTATCGACGACCGACTGCTGCAGCGCGCCGCGGGGAGCGATCTGCTGCTCATCGAGGCCAATCACGATGTGGATATGCTTCTTGCGGGGCCGTATCCGTATCCGCTCAAGCAGCGGATCCTGTCCCGCCGGGGGCATCTGTGCAACGAGGACTGCGGACAAGCGCTCGTGCGTCTGCATGACATGGGCGTCAAGCGGGTGATCCTCGGTCATTTATCGAAGGAGAACAATACGCCGGAGCTTGCGCGTGTCACGGTGGAGGCCGTCCTGCGCGCGGCGGGCGTGGAGGACTTGCAGCTCTGCGTCGCGCTGCGCGACAGGCCGCTCGCGCCGGTCGAGATCGCATAGCTGGAGGAGCGGACGTGCAGATCAAGATCGCCTGCGTGGGAAAAATGAAGGAACGCTATCTGGTGGAGGCGTCGGCAGAGTATGAAAAGCGGCTGTCGCGCTTTGCGTCGATAGAGATCGCGGAGGTCGCGGATGAAAAAACACCGGACAGCATGTCGCGCGCCGAGGAACGCCGGGCGACGGAACGCGAGGGTGAGCGGCTGCTTGCCCGCATCGATGCGAAAGAGCATGTGATCGCGCTTGTGATCGGCGGAAAAAAGTACACGTCGGAGGGCTTTGCGAAGCGCATTGACACGCTCGCCGCCGAGGGAAAGCAGCGCCTGACCTTTGTGATCGGCGGGTCGCTGGGCTTATCGGACGCAGTGCAGCGGCGGGCGAATGAGACGCTGTCGCTTTCCGACATGACGTTTCCGCATCGCATCGCGCGGATCGTTTTGCTCGAGCAGATCTTTCGCGCGTTCAAGATCCTCCGCGGCGAAACGTATCACAAGTGACTTTTTCAGGGGGAAGAACGTTGAAGGGGACGTTTTTCTTTTCTTCTAAAGGAGGACGTTTTCTTTTCTTGAAGAAAAGAAACAAAAGACACTGCGGGATAGTTGTTTTATCTGAGAAAAGATACTTTCCCGCACGTCCTGCTTAGGACATAAAAACGGACGGTTCGCATTTGAACCGTCCGTTTTGTGCAGCGCGTTGGGGAAAATGGCAGAAGGACAGAAAGACAACTGTTCCGCTGATGATTTTCTTTTGCTTCTTTTCTTCTAAAAAGAAAAGAAGACGTCCGTTTTGTGTTGCATGTTGGCGGAAGCGACAAGAGTGGAGAGAAACAACTGTTCCGCAGATGACTTTCTTTTGCCTTCTTTTCTTTCTAGAAAGAAAAGAAGGGAAAAACCGTTTACCGCACCGAAACCGGCGATCCGAACAGGCGGACCGCGTTTTCGTATAGCGCCGCGCCGAGCGTTTCCTCATCCTCGCCGCGCAGCGCGGCGAGACGCGTCAGCACGAGCGACGTCATGGACGGATCGTTCCGTTCGCCTCTGTGCGGCTCCGGCGTCATATAGGGACAGTCCGTCTCGAGCAGCAGCCGGTCGCGCGGCGCAAACCGTACCACATCCGGCAGTTTTTTTGCATTCTTGAACGTGAGCGAACCGCCGACCCCGAGGGACAGACCGAGGTCCAGACACTCCCGCGCGGTCTCCACACTGCCGGAAAAGCAGTGCATCACGCCCGAAAGCGCGGCCCGATGCGCATGGAGCAGCGCCATGCAGTCGCCGTGTGCCTCGCGGTCATGGATCACAACGGGCATGCCGTGCGCGCCCGCGATGGCAAGCTGTTCGTCAAAGCAGCGCTTCTGCACATCGCGCGGAGAAAAATCATAATGATAATCCAACCCGATCTCGCCCACGGCGCGGACGGCCGGATGCGCAAGCGCACGCTCGACCGCGTCTTTCGCGGACGCGTCCCATTCGGCGGCGCTGTGTGGATGCACGCCCGCTGCGCCGAGGATCAACGCCGGATACCGCTCCGTAAGCGCGATCATCTTCGGAAGATCGGAAAGCGCGCAGGCACATTCCAGCACGCCGGCCACGCCCGCTTGCGGCAAACGCGCGATGAGCGCATCGCGATCCGCATCAAAGCGCTCATCGAGCAGATGCGCGTGGGTATCAAAGCGTTTCATAGCCGCTCCTCTCACAGCGACAGGCGCATGAGCGCTTCGTCGTGGTACACGCCGTTTACCAACAGATACTTTTTGCGCAGACCGTCGACGGCAAAGCCGAACTTTTGATACAGCCGCACGGCGCGCTCATTGTCCGCATACACCTCAAGGCACAGATTGCGGATCGTGCCGGTTTCCCTGCAAAAGTCAATGATCTCCTGCATAAGAACGCTGCCGACGCCCTGCCCCCAGAGCCTGCGCCGCACGGAGATGCCCATGTGCGCGTTGTGCGCTATGCGCTTGTGCGTCTTTGCCTCGACGTTTGCAAGTCCGACGACCTCGTCTCCGATCAGCGCGACGAACATGCGCCTATCCGGCTTGTCGAACTGGGCCTCCAGAAACTCCGCCTCCTGCGCCTCGGTGAGCGGAACGCCATCCGGCCCCACGAGCAGGTAATCGCTCTCGCCGCCAACACAGCGCAGGTAGGCGAGACAGGCGGCGGCGTCCGTTCCGCGCGCCTGCCGCACCCACAGCGTTTCGCCGTTCTTTAATGTGAATTCCTTCATGGTCAGCGCACCTTCAGACCGCTCTCCATCTCGGACAGGGTCGTGAGCGCGGAAAGCTTCTCGTCCGCCTCGTCCGATGCGCAGAGGATCATGCCGCGGCTCTCAATGCCGCAGAGCTTGACGGGCTTGAGGTTCGCGACGAGCACGACCGTTTTCCCGATCAGGTCTTCGGGCGCATACCACTTTTTGATGCCCGAAACGACCGTGCGCTCCTCGCCGCCCACGTCGAGCGTGAGCTTTAAGAGCTTCTTTGCACGTTTGACCTCTTCGCAGTTCACGACTTTTGCAAGCCGGAGGTCGATCTTTTCAAAGTCCTCATACCCGATCTCCGGGACGGCCGCCGGCGCGGCGTCCGCCGCGCTCTCCGCGGGCGCAGCGGGGGTCTCGGCCTTTTTCGCTTCGGCAGCGCCCGCGGTCACGGCCGCTTTCGCGGCCGCGGCGGCCTTCGCAGCCTCCTGCTCCGCGGCAAGCTCGGCAAGCTCCTTCTGCACATCGATGCGCGGGAAGAGCGCTTCGCCCTTTTCGACCTTTGTTCCCGCAACGGTGCCGCCGAACGCCACGCTCTCGATGGTGCGGCGATCCGCCGGCGTTCCGAGCTGTGCGAACATCTTGTCCGGCGTGCTCGTCAGGTACGGCGCGAGCAGGATGCCGACGATGCGCAGGCACTCCGCCAGATTGTACAGCACGGTCGCGAGCCGTTCGCGCCCCTCGTCCGTCTTTGCAAGCACCCAGGGCGCTGTCACGTCGATGTATTTGTTGCACGCGCCGACAAGTTGGAAGATCGCAGCCAGCGCGTCCGGGATATGCCAGGCGGACATCTCCTTGTCAACCTTGCCGGGCGTCTCGTTCGCAAGCCGGATGAGCGCCGCGTCCTCCTCGCCGGTTCGGCCGGGCGCGGGGATCACGCCGTCAAAGTATTTGCCGATCATCGCGACCGTGCGCGAAAGGAGATTTCCGAGATCGTTCGCAAGATCCGTGTTGATGCGGTTGATCAGCGCCTCGTTCGAGAATACGCCGTCCGAGCCGAAGGGAACCTCGCGCAGCAGGAAATAGCGGATCGCGTCCACGCCGTAACGGTCGCAGAGCTTGACCGGATCGACGACGTTGCCCTTTGACTTGGACATCTTGCCGCCGTCGAGCACGAGCCAGCCGTGACCGAACACCTGCTTCGGCAGCGGGAGCCCCAGCGCCATCAGCATGATCGGCCAGATGATCGTATGGAAGCGCACGATCTCCTTGCCCACGATATGCACGTCGGCAGGCCAGAACTTCTTGTAGAGTGTGTCGTCGTCGCTTCCCCACCCGAGCGCCGTAATGTAGTTCGAAAGTGCATCGAGCCAAACATATACGACGTGTTTTTCATCAAATGTGACGGGAATCCCCCACTTGAAGCTCGTGCGGGAAACGCACAGATCCTCGAGACCGGGCAGCAGGAAGTTTTGCAGCATCTCATTGGCGCGACTCGCGGGCTGAATGAAGTCCGGGTGCGTTTTGATGTGCTCGATGAGGCGGTCGGCGTATTTGGACACGCGGAAGAAGTAGCTCTCCTCCTCGACGAGCTCGACGGGGCCGCCGCAATCGGGGCATTTGCCGTCCACGAGCTGGCGTTCGAGCCAGAAACTCTCGCAGGGCGTGCAGTAGTGTCCCGTATAGCCGGACTTATAGATATCGCCCTGATCGTAGAGCTGCTTGAAGATCTTCTGCACGGCCTTGACGTGGTAGTCGTCGGTCGTGCGGATGAATTTGTCGTAGGAAATGTCGAGCAGCTTCCACAGGTCTTTGAAGCCGGCGACGATCTTGTCCACATATTGCTGCGGGGTCACGCCCGCGGCCTTGGCCTTGCGTTCGATCTTTTGGCCGTGTTCGTCCGAGCCGGTCAGGAAAAACACGTCATAGCCGTGCTGCCGCTTGTAGCGGGCGATGGCGTCGGTCGCGACCGTGCTGTATGCGTGGCCGATGTGGAGCTTGTCGCTCGGGTAGTAAATGGGGGTCGTGATGTAAAACGGTGTTTTCTCCTTACAATGGTCGCACATGGGGCAATCTTCCTCCTTATGATCGTGTCTGAGATTCCTTTGATCCGCCGCTTCTGCGGGAAGGCGATCCGCGTGCCGGACGGGCCGCCGACCGGATATAAAAAACGCATACCGCCCGCCGGGGACAGTATGCGCAAACAACAACGCCATGCTGCAAAAACCACCCTGCTTCCCCGCAAGCGCTGCGGAGGCACAAGTCCGCGCTGTATCGGGCGCGTCCCGCGTGGGCTCAGGGCGGATGAAACCGTTCGCCCAATCGCGGCTCGGGAGCCATGTTCGGCGGCGCGCTCCCGCAGATCTTTCACCAAACGATCCGCTCTCTTGTCACGGGATGCTTTCCGCGTACTCTTTCCGTCATTGCCAAGTGGTATCTTGGCGCGGAGCATGCGCCGTTTTTGCCCGCAATTCCGCGCTTCTTTCGGAACACATTATAGCATCGGGCAAAATTCCTTGTCAAGCAAGGCGAAACGGTGGTACACTACAAAAAAAGAGCGTTCACGATCCACGCCTCGCAGGAGAAGGGGATACCCTGTGCTGCGCGGACGTTTTTGCGTGCATTGCGCTGATTCTGGGAGGGAAGCACCATGTATGTTGTCGCCGGGCTCGGCAATCCGGGTCTCATCTATCGCAAGTCCCGCCACAACGCCGGGTTTCAGGCGCTGGATGCGCTGGCGGGGCGGCTGCACATCCGCGTGACAAAGCGCGGCATGAACGGGCTGTACGGCGAGGGCGTTTACCGCGGGGAGCGCGTGCTGCTCGTGAAGCCCCAGACGTATATGAATCTGTCCGGCGACTGCGTGCAGAAGCTGCTGCATTTCTACAAGGTTCCGCCGGAGCATCTCATTGTGATGTACGACGACATCGATCTGCCGACGGGCTCGCTGCGCATTCGTGCGAACGGGAGCGCGGGCACGCACAACGGGATGCGTTCCGTCGTCGCCTGCGTCAACTCGGAAAACTTCCCGCGCATTCGCATCGGCGTAGGCAAGCAGGGCGAGGGCGAGCTGAAGGATTACGTGCTCGGCAAGCCGTCAAAGGCGGATCAGGCGCTGCTTGAGGAGACGTTTGAAAAGGCCGCCGAGGCTGCGGAGCTCATCATTGCCGGCGACATCTCGAAGGCGCAGATGCGATTCAACAAAAAACACGAGGGACGGTAGTTCCTTTCTTTTAGAAAAAAGAAAGGAACCGAAAGAAAACCGTCAGCGGGGGCAAAGCGGCTTGCGCTGCCGTGGTTCAAACGACGGTTCCAAACGGGGAACCGACGTTTGCACGGGTGGAATGAACCGAGCGCGGTGCTTTCGGGTCTCGAAAGAAAGGAACCGTCAAAAGAAAGGAACCGAAAGAAAACCGTCTGCGGCTCGAAGCGGTTTTCGATTTGCGCTTTTCACACGAAACCCGTTTCCCCCGAAAGGCCCTTGCGGGCAGCGCCTCGCCGCGCGGCCGCAACGGTAGGATGAAGCGCTGTTTCGTTTCCGTTGTCCGAGAAAGAAAAAGGAAGAAAGAAGAGGAAAGAGGCTCCCGATGCAACATCCCATCCTGACCGTTTTGCGCGACGCGCCGGAGTTTCGCCGCATGGAGGACGCGCTGTCCCGGAGCTGCGGCCCGGTCGCAGCCTTCGGCTTGCAGGAATCGCACAAAGCCCATATCGCGGCGGTGCTGTCGCTCTCGCACACCGTCCTGCTCGTGTCCGCAACGGATACGGGCGCCGCGCGCCTATGGGATTCCGTCCGCGGGTATCTGCCGGACGCGTCGCTGTTTCTGCCGCGGGAAACGCCGCTCGTGCATGTGATGAACGCCTCGTCGGAGCGCGCGGGAAGCCGCGCTTCCGCGCTTTCTTCACTGCTGTTCCGGGAGAATCGACTTGTCATTTGCTCCATGGGCGCGCTCTTGCAGCGGCTCGCACCGCGCGACGTGTATGTGTCACAGTGCGTGCGGCTCAAAACGGGCGACGAAACATCGCCCCGTGCGCTCGTGCAGCGCCTTGCCGCCGCAGGCTATGAGCGCGTCGAGCTTGTCGAGGGCCGGGGGCAGGTCGCGAGCCGCGGCGATCTTGTGGACGTATACCCGCCGGACGCGCGCTATCCCATCCGCGTGGAGTTTTGGGGCGATACCATCGACCAGATGCGCGACTTTGACCCCATCACGCAGCGGTCGGTCGAGCAGCGGACGGAGGCGCTTCTGCCCCCCGCCTATGAAACGCCGCAGACGGAGCAGGCCATTGCCCGTGCGCTGCGCCATGCTGCGGACAAGATCGGCTTTGAAACGCAGGTCGAGCTGTGGCAGCAGGGGCTTCCCGCCGCGGGCGCGGACGCCATGCTTCCGCTGCTGTATCCGAAGCTCGACACCCTTCTCGATTATCTGCCCGAGAGCGCCGTTCTCGTGCTGGACGAGCCTGCGCGGCTCGAGGAAGCGGCAAAGACCGCGGAAATGACCTTTGCAGAGAGCGTGACCGCCATGCTCGAGCGCGGCGAGGGCGACGCCGCCCAGGGCAAGCTCCAGCTCGGCGCGGAGGAGACGCTTTCGCTGCTGAACACGCCGCGCACCGCAGCCTGCTATGCGCTCACGCGCCCGCACCACGCCTTCCCACCCAAGGAGATCGTACAGTTTCTTGCCCGCCCCGCGCCGCAGTATATGGGCGATACGGAAGAGCTGCTGCGCGACGTCCGCCTCTGGAAGCAAACGGGCGAGGCCGCCGTGCTCTTTGCGGGCGAGCACGCAAAGCCGCTGTTTGAACAGCTCTCCGCAGCCGGCGCGGAGGTCGCGTTCTCCGAGACGCTCACGCGCCCGCCCGTGCGGGGAGAAGTGCTCGTTACGGGCGACGCGCTGCTGACCGGCTTTGCATATCCGGAGCTGCACCTGACCGTGCTCGGCGCGTCGGAGCTGTTCGGCAAGCGCTCCGCCGTGAAAAAGGTGCAGAAAAAGCGCAATACCCTGAGCTTTTCCGAGCTGTCCGTCGGGGACTACGTCGTACACGAGGCGCACGGCATCGGCCGCTTTGTCGGAGTGGAATCGCTCACGGTGGACGGCAGCACGCGCGACTATCTGCTGCTTGAGTATCGCGGCGGCGACCGGCTGTATATCCCGACCGACCAGATGGATCGCGTGCAGAAATATGTGGGCGGCGGCGACGAGGATACCGTGCCGCACCTGTCCAAACTCGGCGGCAGCGAGTGGCAGGGGCGCGTGAACCGCGCGAAAGCCTCCGCAAAAAAGCTCGCCGTCGATCTTGCGGAGCTGTATGCCGCGCGCGCGTCCGTTCGCGGCTTTGCGTTTTCCAAGGATACGCCGTGGCAAACGCAGCTTGAGGAGCGCTTCCCCTATCAGGAGACGCCAGATCAGCTCGAGAGCATCCGGGAGATTAAGGCGGACATGGAGCGCCCGCATCCCATGGACCGCCTGCTCTGCGGCGACGTGGGCTACGGCAAGACCGAGGTGGCGCTTCGCGCCGCGTTCAAGGCCGTGCAGGACTCCAAGCAGGTCGCGTTTCTTGTGCCGACGACGATCCTTGCCGAGCAGCATTACAATACGCTCGCCGCACGCTTTTCGGACTTCCCCGTGCGCACGGCGTGCCTGTCGCGCTTCCAGAGCGCGGAGCAGCGAAAGCAGGTCAAAAAGAAGCTGGCCGCAGGCGAGATCGACATCGTCGTCGGTACGCACGCGCTGCTTGCAAAGGACGTGCGCTTCAAGGATCTCGGACTGCTCATCATCGACGAGGAGCACCGCTTCGGCGTAAACCACAAGGAACAGATCAAGGCGCTGCGGCAGGAGATCGACGTGCTGACGCTCACCGCGACGCCCATTCCGCGCACGCTGAACCTGTCCATGTCCGGCATTCGCGACATCAGCGTGATCGAGACGCCGCCGGACGCGCGCTACCCCGTGCAGACCTTTGTGCTGGAATACACGGACGGGCTCGTTACGGACGCCGTCACGCGCGAGCTGTCCCGCGGCGGACAGGTCTACATCGTGAACAACCGTGTGCGGAGCATCGAACAATACGCCGAGCACCTTCGGGAGCTGCTTCCGGAGGCTACGGTGCTGGTCGCACACGGACAGATGCCGGAGGGCCAGCTCGAAAAGGCCATGATGGACTTTATGGAGCACAAGGCGGACGTCCTGCTCTGCTCGACGATCATCGAAAGCGGTCTGGACATACCCAACGCCAACACGCTTCTTGTGCTCGAGGCCGATCGCATGGGGCTTGCCCAGCTCTACCAGCTCAAGGGGCGCGTCGGGCGCAGCACGCGGCTCGGCTATGCGTATTTCACCGTGCAGCGCGGCAGAGCCATGAACGAAAAAGCGCACAAACGCCTCATGGCCATCCGGGAATTCACGCAGTTCGGCGCAGGCTTCCAGCTTGCCATGCGCGATCTGGAGATCCGCGGCGCGGGGAGCCTCCTCGGCGCGGAACAGCACGGCCACATTGCGGACATCGGCTACGAATACTACCTCAAGATCGTACAGGCCGCGGTACGCGAGGCGCGCGGCGAGGAAACGCCGCTGCCCGAAACGGACGTGACGCTCGACATTCCGATGAGCGCGCACATCCCGGCAGGCTTTATCCCGAACGAGGTGCAGCGCCTCTCGGCCTATCGCAGGATCGCGGACGCGGAGGGCGAGGACGCGCAGCTGCTGCTGCGGGAGGAACTGGAGGATCGCTACGGCGAGCTGCCCGAGGAGGTAGAAAACCTGTTCCTGCTTGCAAAGATCAAGCAGCTTGCAAAGCGTGCATACATCGGGCTTGTGACCGTGCGCGACGGCGAAGCAAAGCTCAGCTTTTTGCCGGACGCACCGCTCGACGGCGGGAAGCTGCTCGGCGCGGTCTCGAACTTTCTCGGCGCGCAGCTTTTGGCGAGCGAGCCGCCCGCTGTCCGGATCCGGCAGAAAAACGTCGACGCTGCGGCGCTTGCCCGGAAATTGCCACAATTTATTTACACAATCGTGCATTGTGTTGACGCGCCGGAACGTATATAATGCAGGTGACTACATGAGTAACCATGGAGGAGAAAGAATGAAACTGACCCTGAAGAAGGCCCTTTCGCTGCTCGTTGCCGCCGCAATGCTGCTCTCCCTTGCAGCCTGTGCCGATAAGACCGCAGGCACGGCCGCGCCCGCCGCATCCACGGATACGAGCGCAAGCGCGGGCATTAACCGTGACGCCGTTGCCGTCCGCGTGGGCGATCGCGACATCACCGCGGGCGAAATCGCCGATATGTATACCCAGTATGTGTCCATGTACCAGGCCTACGGCATGGCCGCACCGACGGCGGATGAAGACATCAAGTCCTTGCAGGATATGGTCGTTTCGACGCTCGTCGATTACGATATCCTGCTGTATCAGGCGTCGAAGCTCGGATACGATTCTCTGACCGCCGAGCAGGAGGCCGAATTGCAGGAGTCGCTCAGCACGGAGATCGAGTCCATGATCGAGTATTACTCGCAGGACGCCGAGACCGAGGGGACCGACGAGGATATCCGCAACGCAGCCATCGCCGCGATCAATCAGGAATTGGCCAATTACGGCTGGAACACGGATTTTGAAGGCTACAAAAAACTCCGCGAGCAGGAGCTGCGGGAAGAAGCCGTCATCGCAAACCTGGAAAACTCCATCAAGGCCTCCGCTTCCGTGAGCGACGAGGACGTCAAGAACTATTACGACACGCTCTATCAGGAGCAGAAGGAACAGCTTGAGGATCCGACGCAGTATCTCGGCCTGGAGGAGGACTACGAGATGAACGGCGGAACGCCGATGCTGATCGTTCCCGAGGGCTATGTCCGCGTCAAGGTGCTGTCCGTCATGCCGGAAGGAACGCTCGACGAAAACTATGACACGCTGCTCAGCGAGATGACCGCGCTCGAAGCCGAATACGGCAACCTGGCGCTGGCAGGCGGCGACGCGGCGCGCATCACCGAGATCAAGAACGAGTACGCGCAGAAGAAGCTCGAGGCCGACGGCCTGTTCGACGCTTACACTGCGGATGCGCATGCAAAGATCCGGGAAGCATATGCGAAATTGCAGGCGGGCGAGAGCTTTGACGATGTGTTCGCCGCCTACAACGAGGACACGACCTATACGACCTACCCGGTGTTTGCCGAGCGCGGCCGGCTCATGATGCCGAATGAGGACGACGGCACCTGGGACGAGAAGCTTCGCAATGCGGCCAAGGGCCTGACCCCCGGACAGTATTCGGACATCGTGGAGATCGAGGGCTCGTACTTCATCGTCTACCTCGTGGGCGAGGAGCCGGCGGGCGACGTTCCCTATGATACGGTACTGAACGCTCTGCGCGAAAGCGCACTCGCATCGCGGCAGGAGACCGTCTGGCAGGCGCAGCAGGAGGAATGGTCGAAAGACACCTCCATCGTGACCTACTATGAGGACGCTTACCGCAGCATCGGCAAATAAAACACGAAACACAGCGCAGCGCGCCGCATTCGGAACAACGGGTGCGGCGCTGCTTGTTTAAGGGACGATTTCTTTTCTCTGAAGAAAAAACAAAAGGCACTGCCGGGGAGGGGGGAGCAAGGCGCTTCCCCCTCGCACAGCTTGCATTGCACGAAAAAACGGGCGGTTCGTATGTGAACCGTCCGTTTTGTGCAGCACGTTGGCAAGGCCGAGGCGCTGAGGAAGATCTTTCCGGCAATTGGCTTTCGTTTGCCTGCTTTTCTTTCCGAAAAGAAAGGAAGGCGAAATAGAAAAGAAGGAGGGACAGCCGCAGCGTCCGCACCAATCGCGAATGCGGCAAACGTTTTCCGCGCGGAGACACCAAACAACATAGCGCCGGTGATCCGCAGTGGTGATCGTCACCCGGTTTGAGGCGCACGCGCTGCCGGATGCATACCTGCTTTGCACGGAGCGAATATGCGCTTTGAAGATCGCGCTGCACCCGGCCCAGATCATACGGTACCACGTCATATAGGAAACTGACGATCAGCAGGGGAACGCATACGATCGCTGCGCAGAACAGAGCAAGGAACATGTTTCTTCGCACATAAATTTGGATGTATTTCTCTGTCACAAAACCATCTCGTATGGCTATTGCAGCAAATGCCGCGGCGGCTGGAAAGCTCCGCGCAGCGGTTTCCGGCGCGTTCAGAAAAATAGTGTGTACTTTTGGTTATGCAAAAAGCGAAAGCCCCAGATATTGTCTAGGGTTTTCATGGCAAATCACGCGAATTTGGATAAAAATGCACCCCACCTTGCTTCGGGGTGCATTTCAGGTCAGGCGGGTGCAATTTTAAGAATCCGCTGCAACCAAACAGCCTCCACTACGGTATTATTTATACTAGAATTCACATTCGTTTCGTACTGGTGAAACCTTTATGTGGTATTTTTCGTCTTATAGGATAGAAAGCCTTATTGGAGGGAGATATGTGAAAAAACTGTCCATTGTTTTCTGGGTATTAGCGATCCTTCTTTCTGACATCATGTGTGCTGTCGTAGCGTATAACTACTGCGATTTGCTTTGGGGTGGGAAATACGCCGGGTACAGTGCACCAGTCAGCACAGCTTTTCTATACGCGATCCCATTTGCCATCGGTATGATTGTCAGTATTGTACTTGCGATTATCTGCCGGAAAAAGGCGGCCAAATAGCAGAAAGAGCTCTTAAACACTCAGGAGGTACCATGATGAAACGATTATTTATAATGTGCCTTTGTTTCATTCTTCTTGTAGCCGCTTTCGGTTGCAAGGCCAAACCATCTACAGAGGCAGAAAAAGCCAGTTCTGTCTTTCAAGCAACAATTATTGAGATAAAAGACGGAGCGATGCTTGTCAAACCTGTTGATGGTTATCCGGAAGCAAATTATGCCGAGCTTATAAATGTAATAATTCAGCATATGTCAAGCTCTCCCGAACCAAAGGCAGGAGACATCGTCGAGATCACATACAACGGCATTATGACGGAAGAAGATCCCCCATCTCCCTGTGGCGTGGAAACAATCAAGATTGTGAGTTCAGGATCAGTAACCGCAGATGAATCGCTTGACGTGCCGGTTCAGGTAAGTGACGTGGGTAGCAATCAGTTCGAAGGGGAGTTCATAGAGGTAAAGCCTCAGTGCCCTCCATCCTATGGTGTTTTGTTCTGGCTGCCGGCAGATTGGACACTCGAAGTCACGCAATCCGCTGACGATCCCACCCGTGATCTTATCGTGAGTATCAGGCCCGAATTTCCCGGAACGGAAGGCGTCATAACGCTTCGGCATATCAAAGGCTTCGGCGTATGCGGCACAGGCCTTGAACAAAAAGATATAGAGTTTCACGGCCATCCGGCGCGGCAGGGATTCTATGACGGAAATACGCTATGGAGTCATATTATCCTGAAAGATCCGAAGGACTGTGTGATCATCAATAGCGCTGAAAACTGGTACGAAGAATACGAGGAAGAAATCAACAAAATCCTTTCCACGGTAGAGTTTGTATATTATGAAACCGATACTTCCATACTGGAGCCTGCTGAGAGGATCATCGATTCTGCCTCCTTCGACATCGACGGTGACGGCATAATCGAGGACTGCAAAATAGCGTACGGTCCGACATCCGGACTGTTCACGGTAGTTATCACTGCCTCTGTTGATGGGAATATCAAATACAAAAACACATTCAACCTTGCAAGTGGAAACCTCTCGTTCGGGAAAAAAGATGGCTCGCCATGCATCATCCGGGAAAGATCTCAGGACCAGGACCCAAAAACCGAACACCTCCCGCTTTCCGTTCAGGACGGTCGCATCGTGATCGACGGACTGGACCCTGTATATGAGGGATACTGGGGCGGCTCTGAATGGAATTATGGCTTGGAGGTACAGATGGAAGTCTGTACGGACGCACAATCATATGTTGATGCGCTTTCTGAGAAGGACAAACAAAAGATCCTTGATTTTGCCAAAGAATGGTATGCGCAGAACTTCCCGAACTATAAGGATATGGTGTTTGAGTTTGCCAAAGACTCGGATTTCGGGTATACCCAATATCCTCAGTACAAGCCCGGAGAGATGATCATCCTGAAAGCTTATGAAAAAGACCATCCCGATAATCGCAGAACATGCTTTATCGCCATATCTGATTCCGGGTATGAGGTGTTCAATGAGGGTTGGTAGTGGACGACCATAATGTCGAGTACGATGGAAAGAAATGGTCGCTCTCTGCTTTGGCCACGATGCTTACACAGAGCAAGTGGGGTGTCGCTGGTCCTCGCTATTTTAAATATAACGGCGAGTGGTTAAACGATATTCGGAAGCGACTCGGTAATTGATATGCCATCTATCTACAATCCCGGCGATCGCGCATACATCGTTGAGAGCAACCATTACATCCGCGAAGTGGAAGTCATAAATGTTGTTGGTGGGTTCTGCACTATCCGGTTCGTGGATCGTGGCGGAGGGATCAAGGTTCGGGAGAGTAGGTTATATCCATCCAGAGAGGCTGCAAAGGCAAGTCTCCCGAAGAAGGAAATGCCGAAGAAGTCGCACTGGGAGTTCTAAGGAAGGGCGGATGCTTGGATGATATATGCAAAAGAAGTCTTGCAGGCGCAGCTTGCACGTGGCCTCGGTCTCGATAGATATGCCGAGATCATGCGCGGAGATCCGGCTTCTCCGGATTTCCAGCGTGCTTTCAATGGATATTACCGCATCAGGCGTAATGAAAAATGGAGGCAGCACTACTACGATCTGTTCGCCAAGGCAAAGACTGAGCGTTTCTCCTTTGAGCAGATCATCACGGAACTGTACCGGCTGACCGGGAATGTTGAGGCGTCGTTCAGTTCCAAGATGCTGGCGACGATTGATGCGTCTAAACCAATATGGGACCAGTATGTTCTTCAGAATCTTGGCCTTGAGTTGATGGGAAAAACACAGGAAGAGAAGCTGCAGAATGCTGTGGCCTTGTATGCCCAGATCGTGAACTGGTACGCCGATTATCTGACCACCGATGAGGCCCGGAAGAACATCGATGAATTTGATCGCCTGCTTCCGGAATATTCGTGTATCAGTGAAACGAAGAAAATCGACTGCTTGCTGTGGAGCAAGAGGTAACGGACAGACAAATCGGAATTTTTGGAGGAGAACTTTTGACATGCATATCATTCAAATAGCAAATGATGAAGATAAAAAGAGCATAACCAGAAATATATTGGAAGAACTGCCTGAATGGTTTGGAATCCCTGAGGCACGAGAAGAATATATTCGCGACAGCGCAGGAAAAGTCTTCTTTTGTGCCATGGAAAACGAAAAAGACTTGGGATTTTTGTATCTCAAAGAAACGGGAAAAGATACAGTTGAGCTTGCAGTTATGGGCGTCTTAAAAGAATATCACCGCAAGGGAATCGGAAAAGAACTTTTTAACCGTGCGAAAAAGGCTGCAAAAGAAATGGGTTATTCATTTATACAGGTCAAAACTGTTCAAATGGGGAAATATAAATCCTATGACGATACAAATCGGTTTTACATTTCTATCGGTTTTAAGGAGTTTGAAGTATTTCCTACATTATGGGATAAATGGAATCCCTGCCAAATCTATGTGATGGGAATATGACAAATTCCAGTTTATCTATCCCAATCCTCAAAATCCCTGATATTTCAAGGAAAATCGCGGTTTTAATGCTCCGTTTTCGACTGCTTTCCCTTGTTTTTGCCCTTATCCGGCAAAACAAGGGAAAGCTTTTCTTTTTTACTCGCCGACCACCTTATCCAGCAGTCTTGCGGAGGAGCGTTTTGCTTCCTTTGTCGCGTGTGCGTAGATATTCATCGTGGTACTCACATCCGCATGTCCCAGAAGTTCCTGAACGTCCTTTGGCTGTGCGCCGTTTGAGAGCAGGTTACTCGTGAACGTGTGTCTGAGTGTATGGAAATGGAAGTCCTCAAGGCCCGGAACCTTCTCCTGCGCTGTCCTGCACATGATGCTGACTGTGCTTGCGGATTCATAAGCCCCGTCGGGACGGAGGCAGACGAAGGAGAGTTCCTTGTAATCCTCCGGCACTTCTTCCGCCATACCCAGTGTGTACAGCTCGTAGTAGCTGCGGCCCTTCTCCTGTACCTCTTTGCAGTAGTTTAGACTGTAAAGCTCTCCGTACTTGAAGCGGTTTAAGTGCTGTTCCTTCTTCGCTTCTTTCAGGATCTCTGCCAGCGTGTCGCAGAAGTCCACCGTGCGAATCTTGCTCCGCTTGGTGGGGCCAATCTCCGTCTTGTGCCTTGCCCCGTTGTACCGCATACTGCGCCGTACCGTGATGACCTGTTCTTTCAGGTCGATGTCCTGCCAGGTCAGCGCACACACTTCTCCGATACGAAGCCCGGTGAAGTAGGCGATCTGAATGGGGAGAAGCGCCGGATTGCTCTTCTTTTTGAGCCAGTCCGTCAGAGCTACATACTGCTCATAGGTAATGGTGGGAACAGCCAGCTCGTCGCTGTTGTCGTCCGAGAACAGTTCGTAGCTTTCCTGCTTCTTCCGCATGACCACGTACTGCATGGGATTGTAACTTAAGAGCCGCTTGGGGAATACCGCAAACCGGAACGCTCCCTGCAGCACCGCCGAGAAGAGGCGCATATAGCCTTTGCTGATGGGCTTTACCTCTTTTCCGTTCGCATCCATCCCTCCGAAGGAGAGCAGATCAAGAAACGATTGCAGATGCTCCGGGGTGACGGTTTTCAGCTTTCTCTCTCCAATGGGAAACTGCTTGATGCGTCCCACCGTTCCCTGATACGCAGATACCGTTCCGTTGCTGAGACTGCCGGGTTTCAGTTCTTCCTCCACCCACATATCCAGGAGCTGTCCCACAGTGACATTTTCGGACTTTGCCACGAACTTCTTCGCCTCATAATCCTCCATCGCCTTGCGGAGCATGGCTTCCGTCTCGCTCTTGCTTGCTGTTCCCGCAAACTCCCGCTGTACCAGCTTCCCGCTTTCATCTTCCACATAGAAGCGGTAGTACCACTTGCTTCCTTTCTTTCTCACAGAACCTTTTGCCATAGATATATTATTCTCCTTTCTATCCGTGGCAGCCGGGTCTGTGACATATACGCTTTATTCGTTATCGGCTGAGATCAGCCGGTAAACTCTGTTGTCAAGGTGCCACGGATTCGTCTTTTTCCGGAAGCCTACTCAATGCTTCCTGCTTGATCCCGAGGAGGTCTCCAATCTTTACATTGGTGCGTCCCTCATCGTAGATATGTAAAAGACCATCCATAAATCGTTTCATATCTTCCACGGGTGCTTCCATCTCTTTGCGATAGACCTTTTCCGTGATTGCTCCGGATTCTATCGCATACCGTCTCAGAGATTCTTTCAGTCCTTCATCTTCTGCAATCTTGTCTACCTCTGCCATTGCCTTTGCGAAGTGCTCACAGAACAGGGCATAGAGATCGACGATCTCACCGAGGAAGGTGGTCAGGAGCTGCTGGTGCGGCTGACCCTGTACGGCACTTGTCATGCTGTCAAGGTAATCGGAAATGTGCTGCTCAATAGCCTTCTTGCAAAGTGTATAGCTATCGTATTCCTTTGCGTCGGATTTGCCTGTCAGCCATTCCGGTGTCGTTTCCAGAGCCTCCGCAATCGGTACGATGAGGATCGTTCTTTCCGGATCGACGCCGCCTGTCTCGTATCTCTGTATGGTGGATTTGTTTACGCCGAGACGGTCTCCGAGCTGGCTCATGGACAGCCGCAGTTCCGTCCTGCGTTCTCTGATTCTTTCACCGACCTGTTTTGCGGTGAAGCTGTTATCTTTTATCATAGGCTTATTCACCTCACTGACGTTAGTATAACACATGCCGTTGCGATTTGCAATAGTGTTTCACAACAATTTTCATATTTTCTTCTTAATAAGTTGCAAAATGAGTTGACAAGTAATAGCAAGTTGCGTATACTATAGTTGCCATCGTTGCAGGATGAGAACTATTGAAAGGAGAAAGAAGATATGAGCGTTGCAAAAATCGGTATGACTATTGAAGAAGCGGCAGAAATGTCCGGAATCGGACGAAACACCATGCGTGCTCTGGTGGATTGGGACAAGCTCCCGGTACTCAAGGTCGGACGGAAAACCATTATCCGGACGGATACGTTGGAGCGTTTCATGACCGTCAACCAGGGAAGAAATCTGCGCTGCAGGGACGAAGTAAAGGAGGTGGTATGATGCTTACGAAAAGCAGTCTCTCAAGGCCTCGCCGTCTGAGAGCGAAATACACCCCTCGCACAAACCTGACGGTTCGTACTCCGGGTATTTCGCTCCTGCGGAGGGCCTGTATCGAGTGTTCGGGCAGCCCGCCTCACATTCGATACAGAGAAAAATGCTGCGGCATTTTTCCATCGCTGCTCCGTCGGTCACTGACCACTCCCGCAGCGGCAACTGCTGTATGCAGTTGCAAAAAAGAACGGTGATGAACCATGCCACGGCATTCGTTCATCCAGATGAGCAAGCTGCCCGATCTGAAAGGACGTATCAGCTATATCGCAAGTCCGGACAGACAGGAAAACCTGTTCGCCGTCTATGACACCGCTGATACCGAATTCTGGACGTGCCTTGCAAGGGAAAGCCGGCAGGAGTTTGGACGATTTGGCACTGAGGGAAAATGTATCGAGGCAAGGGAACTGATTATCGCCCTGCCGGAGAACTTTACCCAATATGATCCCGACGAGGTACTGAAAGAGTTCACCGAGAAATTCAAAGGGCAGTACGGAGTGGAATGTACTTCCGCACTCCACTACAACAAGACAAAAACCAACTACCACATCCATCTGATCTTTTCCGAGCGGCGGCTTCTGGAAACGCCGGATAACAAGATTGCTACCCGCGCCGTGTACTTCGATGAGACCGGGAAACGGGTACGGACGAAGAAAGAGATCACGGGAGAAGATGGAACGATCCGCAAAGGCTGTACGGTGATCCCCAAAGGGGAAATCTACGAGCAGCACATGTTTACGACAAAAGACACCTTTTTCAAAAGCAAGGGCTTTCTGGCAGAGGTAAAGGAGCTGCTGACCGAGCAGATCAACCTTCATGTCCGGGAGGAAGAAAAGCTCGCCGTATTCGATCAAAGCAGCGTGTATCTGCCTACAAAGAAGATCGGCAAGAATAATCCCATGGCAGAAGAAATACGGGCTGACAATGAAGCAAGACAGGACTGGAACCGCACTGCTGATCTGGCACTTGTCGTCGGCGTACCGGCGGAGAAGGTACTCGAAATCAAGCACGAGGAGATCCAAAACAAGAGTAAATACTCCATTTCCGAACACGGATGGCTGCCTGGCCTATTCCGTACCATCGTGCAGAAAGCAAAGTCGATTTTGGAGCTTCTGATCCGTCAGGCGAAGTTGCCGCCGAAACCGAAGCCCGGTATCGATATGGCAGTATTCAAAGAGATGAAAGAGCTTTTGCACCGGCTCAGAAAGTGTGCATCCGAGATCAAGCAGATACAGGACACCGAGCTGCCAAAACTGAGAGCGCAGCTTGCAGAAACCACAGGCATTTTCAAAGGCAAGGAGAGAAAAGCGAAAGAATCAGAAATAGAGGCCGCTGAAAAGAGAGTCAGCGATCTCAAAGACAGGATTTCCTGTATGGTACAGGAGCACGGCTACCCCGACGGGCAGGCATTCATGGCCGCCTACAATAAGGCTGAGCGCATAGTAAAGCAGTATGAGTGGGAGCTTGCGGAATGGAAGCAGCAGGTCGAGGGAAAACCAGCCGAAGAAAAGAAGCCGCCGGAGCGCAGAAGCGTTGTGGCACAGCTTCACAGAATACGGGACGAGGCACAGAAGCCTTCAAAGCGTTCCTACCGAGACAGGGACGAACGATAAGACAACAGACACCAACACCGCCGCTTTCGGCGGTGCGTACATAGAACAGCAGCCGGGTATTTGCGTACCCGGCTGCCTTATCCTATTGTTATAATTCAATCTTTTGCTGGATTAAAGAATCAAGTTTTGAAATGACTTCATTCTTGCACTGCTCGATAGCTAAATACTTGGCGGCGATTTCTTTCTGCGCATCGAGACTGATGTTTCCTTGACCATCAACCGGCACCGGAACCATGATATCAGCTATCATAAAGGGAGGCAATGTAGTATATTCATTTTCTCCATTGTCGCCCTCGCGGCCCTTTTTGGCTGCACGGAAAAGCGGCTCCAAAGTATATTTCATATATTGAAGGTCAATTAATCCAAGCTTATCTTCATGGGGAATTAGCACTCCACGGTGATTCGTTGCGGAAAAGGATTCATTGTGAATCATCATAAAGCCTGCTAAACCATCAATAGCCCAGGATAGACAAGGACAGTTAAAATCGAACGAATCAATCGTAGCGAATACGCCAGTGGTATTTCCTGAATATAAAGGATATTCTCCTGTATGGTTTTGAATGTATTTCTTTGTGTATTTCCCACTACCTCTTTGAATATCAAAAAGATATGAAAGGGAAAATTTATTAACCTCACATTCGCTTACAATTGTTTGTGGTCTGAATGAAGCGACTTTTTCTTTACTATTCTTTGTAGACTCAATCAACTCCAAATACAACTCGTTGGTTTCAATTGCATTACGCTGCATATCCGTGTCAAACTCATTTGCATCATTGACCGGAATTTTCATTCTGACTTGGCTAATATTTGTTACGTTTGCTTTATGCGCATGATTAAACCCATATTCTTCTTTCATATAACGAAGAGCTATTGGGATATAACGAGTCAAAATGTTAGGGTCGATTGCTCTAATTGCAAGCCTATCCAAGTTAATATAAAACGGCGTAGTATGAATAATGAAATTTGTTCCGGCTGAGCCATCTCCGTTTGTAGCAAACGAAAATACCGGAATCTCTTCCGAGGCATCAATCGGTACTTTATCTGGAATTTCATCAATATAGGCTACGGGGAATTTAGCGGCAGTAAACACAGGTATCTTTTGGCTGTCTTTTGTATCAATCTGTGAAAGAATCTGCCTGTTTTTCCCGAGAGAGCTATTTATTATTTCAAATGCTGTTTCATCGGATAGCGATACTAACCGAAAGGATACCTCATTTTTGTTTTTTTTTAACAATTCTTCTATTGGCTCTTGGTATTCTGCAATCGAGGAAGAGATGTCGCCAATAAGAGACGAGAAGTCGTTCATCGACATCACCTGAGTTTCTTCCACAATGCCAAGTTCAATTTTCTCTTCACGAGTCCACCAACGATCGACTGACCAAAGAACGCTGTTATAAAAGTCATCAATATCGACGATTTTGCAACGTCTATCATCCGTTTTGAATTTTGCCTTTGCTCCTTTGAACATATTGAACAGATCAGAAGCGGTTTCCAAATCATTCTGTTCGATGTCAAAGCGGTACACATCGCGGGTTTCGCCGATTTCAGAGCACAGATAAGTGAAAACAGGCGTTGTCTGCTTCGGCAACGTAGCAATTCCACCAACATTCACAGCAACTTTCTTCGTCAACGCAAGGATATAAGTTTTCTTGTTGGTAGTGAAGAATGTGTTCAGCGGCAGAGAAATCACTGCATCAATATTACACTGTTCAAGTATAAAATCACGCAGTTTTTTATCGTTGCTGCGATTCATAATACCGTCCGGGACGACGATAAATGCCTTTTTCCCGGGTTTCAAGGCGCGGATGATCCACTCCATAAACAAGCCTTCAATACCCATGGCACTTATGGAGAAGTATTTTTTTAGAGCGTCGTCCTTGGCGATTTCTTCCTTCAAATTGCTGCTGCCACTCATGACATACGGAGGATTCGTGAGGATCAAGTCATATTCCTCAGTAATCGGCTTCGCTAAAGTGCCGAGAATGGAGTTCGTCTGCAATGTGAAGGTCTTGTTAAACAGTTCTGCGAATTGTTTCGTCAGTCCGGGGTGCTCTTTAATCATGCCGGACATATAAATCAGCATATTTGCCTTGGCAAGAATAATTGTCTTCTGCTCATCCTTGTCAAAGCCTTTGTCGAATCCGGAAAGGGTGATTTGAGGCAGCAGCTTTTCATTTCCGGCCTCGTCTGTGCTTACAGCATACAGCCGATCCAGACTATGCAAAATGGGTTCGAGCAGGAATTTGCCAACACCACACGCAGGGTCACAGATACTCATGCCAGGTTCAATGTCTGCCATATTGACAATGGCACGGACGACCTTCAGGGGCGTAAAATACTGCCCCCAGTTTTTCTTGCTGATGGATTCTTTCAGGAATGTTTCAAAGAGTTTGCTCTTGAAATCGTAGTCAATGTTTTCAAGCGTACCAAAATCATTGAAACGCTTCAGAATCTTATGGAATACAGTCGCATATCCGGACACAGCCTTATCATCTTTGGATACAAAGATAGTGCCATTGATAATAGTGGTTTTATCTTTGGGATTGCCGGGGAAGAGCTCTTTTATCTTCACACGAATTGTTGAGGCATAGAATTCAAGAACTTCATTTTCATTATTTCCTGAATACTTGCTCAAAAGGTCATAAAACGAGTACATACCTTTGAGCACCCCAAGGTCGCTGAGATATTTGAAGATAAAGATTTCAACGAAAGTGTATAGGCAATTCTCCGGCGTAGCACCAGATACGGCCCATAAATCCTGCCAAACTTTTTCAGCCAGCGGCAGTGGATCAACCGAAGCAGCGGCTTTTATAGTGTCGTTTGTTGCGTTGATAGATGCTCTGATTTTATTGATCAGAACAATACACTCTGCACTGTTCTTATCAAAATTAAGCGTGATTTTACTGCCGTCTTCCTGCAGAATCTCATGACCATTTGCGGGATTGACCCAGATACTTTTCTTGCCGTCAGTAATAATATATACTTTTGCCTGTAAAACCTGAGCGGTTCCAAGCTCCTGTTCAATAGCTTTTTCAATTTGCTTGTCTGTGCGCAACTGTGCAGGAACCTTATATTCAATTGCGGCAATAACCAGCGGCTTTTTGACAATAAGCGCATCCGGCTTTTTTGTCTCGTACTCATCGTAATCTCTGTCAGGAATGATTTTTGCGCCCTTTAATGCCTTGAGTGTCGTAGCTCCGATATTGTAGAAATTCCAATCGCCCATTTTCTCAGGAGCTTCTACCAAATTTTTCTGAATTAATTCTTCACTCATTGACAGTAACTCCTTTCGTTTTATTGACGTGTTCTGCTAAATAATCATCTATATCAGATTTTTTAATTCTTAGAGATCGATTTCCTTCACCCACACGAGAGGCGATTAGTTTATTTGCACTAATAAGACGTCGTACCGTTTTTTCACAAACTTGAAGATACTGTGCCGTTTGAGCGACAGTAAAAATTTCATCAGCCATAGCATACTCCTCCCATTTTGTTAAGTATATCATCTCATCTCATGACAATCAAGGACTTTCTTTGACTTTTACGGATTTTTATGGACAATACAGGACAGCAATGAACTAAAAATAGCGGTTGAGATGCTTTCCTCAACCGCTATATTGCATTAGTTATAGATTAAATCATTATTGACGATCTCCATTGCTATTTCCCGTACTGCGTTCATCTGCCGTACCCATTCCATTTGGTCTGCTGCTTTGAGTGTTTCCGTGATGCCTTCCTTTTCGACAAGTTCTTTTACCATCCGTAAGAACATGTCCGCCGCCTGCTCGTTTAGATCGGCAAGGTAGCCGTTCAGCTTCCCGTCGAGGAGCAACCCGGTATAGAGCGCTTTGCGATGTTCTCGGATATACCTTAGATGTCGCCGTCCCCATATGCCGATAGGCCGTTGTTCTTCCTCCGAGATCGTCAGGCAGGGAATGTAATAATCGCCTTGCAGTTCGTACCAAAGACCGTTGTTTTCATCATAAATGCACTTGTCCATATTCAAAATCCTCCGTATAATTAGTTCGCGTATATGCCACAGTTTCCCAGCTGCCGCATGTTGTTATATTGTTTTACCAGATTTTTCTTCCCTTGCTTTTGCCCTTATGAGGCACTGAGGGCAAGGATAACACCATGTGAAACCGTATAACGCAGACGGGTGAGCAAACTGCGAAAAATCCTTTGGTTTCAAGGATTTCGGAGGATTTTATTAACGGCTTATAACAGCCGCTAACAGGTTAAGATTTTGATGGATTCAAATTCCAGTTTGTCGCGTTGACCATCTCGTACACGATTACCCCCATCTCGCATACGATTTCAAGGTCGGTCGGGATGGGGTTTTTACTGTAAATGGTCGAAAATCGACGGGATGAGCATGAATGAAGAGAACTCTCGAGCAAGTATTCGTGCGCGAGAAGCCGAAAAAGCCCACAGTATAAGGACTTTTTTACAGGCGAGGGGTGCAAAAAAGAAGGGCCCTATTGTATCCAAATTAGAGCCCTTCTATGGTGCCGGAAGTGGGACTCTGCGCTTCGCGTGCGGTCGGCTTGCGCTCCGCGCAGCGCCTGTGCCGCAGCGGCGCTCCCCGGCCCCTACAAAAGCCCCACAGGGGCTTTTGCGATACGGGGCTTCGAGTCCCTGATCGCAAAACAAAAACCGCCCCCGTGGGGACGGTTCTTTGTTTTGGTGCAGCAAGGCAATCCAAATCCGAACCGTTTTTGTTGCTGATAGCTTCCTGCAATTCCGCGAAGGTGATGGTTTTCGTGCCCTCCTTGTAGTTGAAGGTGATCACCATTTTATCATCGTACAGGAAAATCGCGTTGATGAAGGTGTCTATGAGCATCTTGCGATGGATCTGTTGCCGCACGTCCAGCTTACGGAAACGGTGGAGCCAGAAGGTCATAAACTCTGCGCTGACCTTGGGCTTCGCCAGCTTTTCGCAGGCAAGCCTGTTCTCAAGCTCATCGCGGCGGGTTTCCAGCTCCTCCAGCCGCTCCTTTGTGGAGCGCGTCAGGATGCCCTGCTGAATGGCGCCCAGCAGATTGCTGATGGCGGTATCCGCTTCATAGAGCTGTTGCTCATACAGCGGCACGTTCACATTGTCCCTGTCCTGCAAGTCCATGAGCATGGATACGATGGCCTCGATTGCTTTGTCGTCCATGACCATTTTCATGGTTTCACCGACCACCAAATCCTCGATCCATTCTTTCCTGACGGGCTTCTTGTGGCACTCGGTGCGCTTCTTCTTGACCGACACGCACTTGTAGTAGTGATGCACCTTTCCCGTGCGGCTTGTGCCGCTCTCGCCGCAGAGGTAGGCCCCGCAGCAGCCGCAGAACAGCTTGGTGGTCAGCAGATAATCGTCCTCGGCCTTGTGACGCGCCGGGGCCTTTTTGTTCTTCGCCAGCTTCTCCTGCACCCGGTCAAAGAGGTCTTGCGGTACGATGGCGGGGATGCCGTCCGGCACGACCACATCGCGGTATCGGAACTCCCCGATATAGCGCCGGTTGTGGAGTATATGCCCCACGCTGTTGAGGGTCATTTCCCGCCCCCGCGTGTTGGTAAGCCCCTGCTCGTTCAGCCAATTCATAATGGAGGAAATGGTTTCTCCGCCGTCATATCGCTTGAAGGCTTCCAGCACGAACGGCGCGGTCAGCGGGTCGATCTGGAAGTGCTGCTCCGCATCGATCACATAGCCTATAGGCATCATGCCGCCGTTGAATTTGCACTTGAGGGCATTGTCCGTCATGCCGCGAACGACTTTTTCCGAAAGGTCGGCGGAGTAGTATTCCGCATAGCCTTCGAGGACGGATTCGAGAATGATGCCCTCCGCGCCCTCTGAAATAATCTCGGTGGCGGATACCACCTTCACGCCGTTTTTCTTCAAGGTGGCCTTGTACCGGGCGCTGTCGTAGCGGTTCCGGGCGAACCTGTCCAGCTTCCAGACAATGACCATATCGAACAGCCGCTTGCCGCTGTCCTTGATCATGCTCTGGAACTCCGGGCGGTTGTCTGTCTTTGCAGAATACGCGCGGTCGATGTAATGCCGCAATACCGTGATGCCGTTTTTCTCGGCAAAGGCGGTACATTCGCGGAGCTGACCTTCGATGGATTCCTCCCGCTGGCTGTCCGAGGAATAGCGGGCGTAGATCACGGCTTTCATTTCGTATCCACCTCCGAGAGCATCTGCACAAGCGTTGCCTTCAATCGTTCGTTCATAGCCGAGCCGGGGTCGAAGCACATTTCCACGAACCGCGCCATTTCGGGATTGTTCAGGCCGAGCTTCACACAGTTGTTGTAGATCATGCCGTGCGGGTCGTCCGTCCTGCCGAAAATGTAATCCAGCGATACGTCAAAGTAGTCGGCGTATTTCAGAAAAACCTCCGGGCAGGGCGTGGAATCGTCGATCTCATACCGGGCAAGGGCGGATTGGGAAACGTCAAATTCCTTTGCCAGCTTTGCCTGCGAGAGCCTGACGCTTTCGCGCAAGCTCCTGAGCCGTGCGCCGATGATTTTCAAGGCTGCGTCACCTCCTTTTCTGTTTCAAGAATACCCGGAAACAGAGAATATGTCAATGACATATTCACATAACGCCGCGATTCTCTGACACGCCGCAGGCGAAGAAAGCTCCGCAGGAGCGCAGCCGATTTTGCAAAAATCGTTCAAAGGGGCTTGGGGACAAATTTCCCCAACAAGCGCAAAGTGGCTCCAAGCCACCTTGCTTGCCAAGTGTGAAGCCAACAGGGTTCGCAGGTTGGCAAGCAGCAAAGTGGGTACCGCTTTGCCCTGCTTGCCACATTAGTTCACCATGTTAGATTTCGTTCGCAGGAACAGGAAAAGGCAATCCGGCGGTGTTCCTTGCGGAAACCGTTGGACTGCCTTTTGCAGCGCTAAATGGAGTTAGAATCAGCTTAGCAACCGCAGTCACTTCTTCGCATAGATAACATCCCTGTCCATGATTTGCAATGCTTCCTGCTCCAGAAGATAGGCTTGATATCGCTTCTCATTTGCCTCCAGTGCAAGATCATTTATCTTTTTCTGAACCGTGTGGTTTTTGAGCAAAGGAATCGCTATCTGACGAACATGATTGTCGTCAATTTCGTCAACAACCGAGCCGTATGTAAACCGGGTAATAAGCACTTTCCCGTAATCCGATGCAAGAAAGATATTCAAATAGCCGGCTATATCCTTGTTTGCAGGAATGACGCGGATGATATGGTCAGATGGGATATAGTCCTCCCAGTGTTTAGGGACAATCGCAATTTTTCCTATCGTACCACTTCTTGTAATCAGTGTCGTGCCTTCGTGTACTTCCAACTTCTTCAACATCTTATCGTGCTTTGCGGTGGAGAGGTACTTTTTTGAAGAAGGGTCAAGTTCGCTTAATTGTTTGCCCCCAATTAGCACCCGTCCATACCCCTCGTTAACATATACGCGCTTGAAGCGGCCCGGCAGGATAACCTCTCGGCTGATACGAGGGTCACCGACTGTCGTCACTTCCTCGGCATACCGCTTCAGATGTTCAATGATAGCGTCAACAATCGGCACATGGTAGGAGGCATCCAGCCGCCCCGCCAAATCACTCAGTTTGACATTATGAGCCCCCACTGTGGAAGGGTTCTTTTCAAGCTCATACACAGGAGGTAGATGCAAGTTTTCTATTAACAACTGTGTAGCTCTGTCTATCATGCGATTAGATTCGTCTCGTAATGTATAAGAATGAGCAATTAAATCATGAATTTGCTCGCGGATTGTGATGGGGGCATCGGGAATTTGTATTTCTGCCAAATGGCTTGGTTCAATGTGAGTGATGACTGATCCGTAACCGTTTGTTCGAAGAATCAGATTGCCGGTTTTTGACTTCAAAAAAGTGTAAACATATCCCAAGTCATATTCCTTATTGAATGTTATGCGGATAACATCATCAGAAAAAATACGACCGTTCAATGTTTCTGACACATAAGAGACACTGCCGATTGTTCCGCTCCGTGTCAGCAGCAGAGAACCCTTTTTTAATCGTAATTCATCTTTGCTGCAATCTGCCAGTTTGGATATGTACTTTTCCGGAACAGGATAAATATCTGTCATCTGCGATGGCAGATAAAATCCCTCACCATACTGTTTCTCGCAATAAACTCTTTTTAATCGGCTTCTTTGCATCCAGCCCGGGTAATAAGCAGTTTCTATTAACCCTCCCTCACCGAAAAGAGAAATTGCTTTATACTTTCCAGTAGAAATCTTTTCTCTGACCTGCTTCGCTTCCACATCAAAGGCTTTCGCTTCTAGCCTTTTTCCGCGGGCAACAACGTCCGAAAGCGCAACGGTACACCACTTGACCGGGCTCTCGTTGACAACGACTTCCGGTTCAATGCTGTTTTTCTCTTTGAACGCGAGATTTGAAGTTACCATCCCAATCCCTCCTGCTTTTTCCACTCAGCGAATATCGCCGGGACATCGGGAGTCTGATCATCCTCAACTTTTACCTTTTGCTCATGTGACACAGTGCGTTGCCCGTCTCCCGTTTCTCCAAGCACAAGCACACTGTTTGTATCCGGCACAAGGATTTCGTTGCCCTCCTTGTCACGCTTGAACAGGGGATTGCCTCGCTTGTCATGCCCGACCTTTTCGACCATCGCCATAAAGATGTTGTAGTCAGCCATTTTGCCGCTCTTTTCCTCGGTGTCCTTCTGTTCCTGTGTTTTCCTTTGCAGAATCAGAACAGAAGTCTGCGTCCCGTTGCGGGGCTGGAAGGTATCGACATTCAAATCAATACTGGCAACGATCCGATGATTTTGTATCAGCCATTCGCGGATATACCCCAGGCCGGGAGAGCCGAGAATCGAATCCGGCAACACAATCCCCATTCGCCCACCGGGGACAAGGAACTGCGTGCAGCGTTCAATAAACAGGATTTCCGGCGGCACGGAGGATTGAAGGCGCAGCGTTTTCTCCCATACGCCCGTTTTCTTATCGCACTCCCATATATGGGCAAGCTCAAATTGCTCAAGAATATTCTTATCCTTGATCGGAATCTTGCTTCCAAATGGCGGGTTGGTAACAATCACGTTGAAATAGCCGATCGAGCTGTGATTGCGAAGAACACTCTTGTTTATACCAAGCGCATTGGCCAGACCGGTTCGGAAATCCTCTGTCCACTCATGAGGCGGAAGCAGGGAATTTGTTTGCAGAATGTTTCCGCTGCCATCGTTGTTCATGACCATGTTCATCTTGGTGGCCTTTACCAGATCGGGGTTGATGTCAAAGCCGAAATAGTTTGTAGATGCCATTTCAGAAATTCTGTCCTGAAAAACTCGAACCGTATCCGAGTCCCAATTCTCCCGCTTGATACCGAGGGAAGTTGAAAACTGCTGCTCAAGCTGGTCGATCACATGAGTCATCGCCATGACAAGAAAACCGCCCGTGCCGCAGGAGCTGTCCAGAACACGCTCGTCGATTCGCGGGTTAATCATTTCAACGACCATTTTCATAACATTGCGAGGCGTAAAAAACTCACCGCGATCACCGCGGAGATTAGCCCCTACGATTTCCTCGTAGGCTTTGCCCTTGATGTCAATTTTGGTATTGAGCAGGCTGTATCGCTGCAACTCGCTGACGATATATGCGAGGCTCCTCGGGCTGAGTTTAATTTCGTCATTGGCATCGAAAATTTTTCCATGACGTTTCTTAACTCGCTGAAAGATTTTTCCGATTCTCTTTTGAACGGTCAACTGTCCGTCGGGGTTAGAACGCTCCTCCGATGTCGTATAAAACTCAAGCGGATTCGGAATATTACGCTCATCCTCAATTTTGCAGAAAATCACCTTGAGCAGTTCAAAGAACGCAGGTTGCTTTTGCATGCCATCATTCACATAAATGTGATTATGGCAAGTCTTGAAAACGAATAAAAGATTGTCGTCATAAGCGTTTTTTAAACTCGTTCTGCTGGGACGGTTGACCTCATCCAAATTACCGTCTGCGGAGGGAATATCGTTGTACTCCATGAATGTAATATTTCCGGCGGCATCAACAGCTTTGCGGAAAACATACTTTTGGACACTGTTGGTCCACATGCCCCACTCACAGTTTGGGCAAACAGACATATATGATTTTAGCTGCGCAATGCCATCCTTGGCATTACGAGCGTCAACCGTCTCTTTTTTGCATTCGATTATCAACTTGATTGTACCCTGCGTTTGGTCTGCACCTTTTTCCCAGATTACAATGTCTGCGCGAGGTTTGTTTGAACCAACCTGCAAGGTATATTCGATTCTAATTTGCTCCGGCAGATACTTATGCTCGTTCACGAGTCGTTTCTCGATAGTTTGCCGAACGTACTCTTCCGGGGTATCGTTACGGAATTTGCCGTCAATATAGTCACATATTTTTCCGTCCGGGATTACGATAATCTTCTGTTCACTTGGCATCGTTACTTCTCCTTTGCTTATTGGCATGATGCCAATTTCATTTTTTCCCGAATGCTTTTGAGCGCATCCGGATTTTCATCAATGTACCTTGCTATATCTGCCGGCAACTCATTTCTGC